>Ga0247730_1000941_pt1 | contig 17779 bp, 14 predicted proteins | sample UWRJL073202C2_FD_180959 | JGI IMG/M metagenome (GOLD analysis project Ga0247730, IMG submission 180959) | Plant litter microbial communities from Arlington Agricultural Research Station in Wisconsin, United States - UWRJ-L073-202C-2 | ecosystem: Environmental > Terrestrial > Plant litter >... | reverse complement strand
ATCCCCATGGCCGACAGCACCGTCACCGAGATGGTCCCCGGAGAGAACGTCAAGACCACGATCGACCGCGACCTGCAGTGGTACGCCGACCAGCGCCTGGCCGACGCGGTCCGTGACTCGAGCTCCGACTGGGGCCTCGCGATCACGATGGACGTCAAGACCTGCCAGATCGTCCAGATGTCGCAGGCACCCACGTTCGACGCCGACACCCGCACCGGGATGGACGACTCGAACACCGTCTCGCGCGCCGTGCAGAACGTCTACGAGCCCGGCAGCGTCATGAAGACCATCACGATGGCGGCGCTCGCCGACCAGGGCAAGATCAAGGCCGACACCCCGATCAAGGTGCCGTCGAGCCTCACGATCGACAAGTTCCGCATCGGCGACTACTGGGAGCACGGCACGCTCAACCTGACGGCGGCCGGCGTCATCGCGCTGTCGTCCAACCTGGGCACCATCGTCGCGTCGCAGCAGATGAGCGACCAGACGATGTACGACTACTTCAAGAAGTTCGGCTTCGGCCAGGAGTCGGGCGTCAAGCTGCCGGGCGAGTCCAAGGGCATCCTGACCGACGGCAAGAACTGGACGAAGGCCAACCACGCGACGATCGCCTTCGGCCAGGGCGTCTCCGTCACGGCGCTGCAGATGGTGCGCGCCGTGGGGGCCATCGCGAACGCGGGCAAGATGTGCGAGCCCACCGTCGTCACCGGCACGCAGGACGCGGACGGCAACGAGACGCCCGTGGAGACCGCGCCGAGCAAGCGCATCGTCTCCAAGGACGCCGCTGCGACCGTCACCCGCATGATGGAAGCCGTGACGGCCGACGACGGCACCGCGCCGATGGCGCAGATCGAGGGCTACCGCGTCGCCGGAAAGACCGGCACCGCATGGCGCGTCGATCCCACGACCGGCCGCTACATCCGCGGCCAGAACACCGTCTCGTTCATGGGCTTCGCTCCGGCCGACAACCCGCGCTTCCTGACCTACATCGTGCTCGACAAGCCGTACAGCAACGCCGGGGGCGGCTCCACCGCCGCGCCCGTGTTCCACGACGTCATGTCGATGGCGCTCGAGCGGTTCGGCGTCGCCCCCAGCGGCTCGCCGAGCCCGAAGATCGAGCAGACCTGGTAGTAGGCGAGGCGGCTTCGCCGCCTCGCGCTCGTTCCTCGCGCTCTCCGCTTGCTCGCTGCGCTCGCTTCGCGGCCGCCTGTCCTGTGCTCGCTGCGCTCGCTCGGACCCATGGGCGGGTGAGGGGGCTCAAGTGCACGCCAAACAGGACCTTGGTCTGAGACGTTTGTCACATTTGTGGGCCACTTCGGAGTAGGGTCCGCACGGAAGGCAACTGCTGAGTCTCACCTCCCCGGGCCACCGGGTCGATGACGTCAGTGCCTCAATCAAAGGCGCAGCTCATGATCCGAGCCCGATCGTTCCGTCAGGTCCTCGCAGGATTCGCACTGATCCGGACGGCGATCGTCACGTCCGTGCTGCTGGTCGCCGGCCTGCTGGCGGGCGTGTCTCCCGCGAGCGCGGCCGCCGCTCCGGCCTCACCCGTCTCCCTGGGTGCTGCGGCGGGCTTCTCGGTGCTCGCCGGAGGCATCTCCAGCACCGGCGCCTCCGTACTGGCGCTCGACCTCGGCGTGGACGGTGAACCCGTCGGATTTCCTCCGGGGACGGTGACAGGGACCACGCACGTCGGCGACGCCGCCGTGCAGGCCGCGCAGAGCGCTCGACAGGAGGCCTACGACTCGGTGGTGGCGCAGAGCGGCGGCACGGCGTTCGCCGGTGACCTCGCCGGGAAGACGTTCACGCCGGGCCTGTACTCGGCGGCCGCAGCCATCACGAACACCGGGACAATCACGCTGGACGCCGCCGGCGACCCGGGCGCGATCTTCGTCTTCAAGATCGGCGCGGCACTGAGCTCCGCGGCCGCGTCCAAGGTCGTCCTCAAGAACGGCGCCCTGGCCAACAACGTCTACTGGCAAGCCGTCGGTGCGGTGGCGTTCGGCGCCAACGTCAGCTGGGTCGGGACGCTCCTCGCGGCGGGTGTGGTCACCTTCGGGGAGGCCGCCTCCCTCAAGGGACGTGTGCTGACCTCCGGCACCGTGACCCTCGCCAACAGCCCGATCACCAAGCCCATCGACGATCTCGTCGCACCGGTGGTGGCCATCGACGGCGGGTCGGCGACATCCACCGGCGACACGACCCCACGTGTCTCCGGCACGACCGACGAGCCCGGTAGCCCGCTGGTGACGGTGACGACCGGCTCGCAGGTGCTGACCACGAGGGCGACCGGAGGCGCGTGGACGGTGAGCGCGGGCACCTTGGTCTCCGGGCCCCACACCGTCGTCGCGGCGGTCACGGATCCATCAGGAAACCGTGGAACGGCGACGCAGATCCTCACGGTCGACACGTCGGTGCCGGTCATCAGCGTCACGGGTGGGGCGACGGCCGCCACGAACGACATCACGCCGATCATCTCGGGCACGACGGATCAGCCGGGATCGCCGACCGTGACGGTGACCGTCGGTGGTCAGACGCTGACCACGACGGCCGCGGACGGGGCGTGGACCGTCGAGGCCGACCCCCTGGCCGAGACCGCCCACCTGGTCGAGGCCTTCGTCGGTGGAGCGGCCGGCAGCACGGGGTCGGGCCGTCAGGTGCTGACGGTCGACGTGACCCTGCCGGTGCTGACGATCAATGGCGGACCGACCCGGTCGACGTCCGACACCTCGCCCTGGATCTACGGGACCACGGCCGAGAAGGCAGGGACGATCGTCGACGTCAGGGTGGGTGCCCAGCTCGTCCCGCTCAGGGCCGTCGTGCTGCCGGGAGGCACCTGGGGAGTGAGTGCCGAGGCGATGCCGTCAGGCACCGTTCGGGTGCTTGCCTCGATCACGGACGCGGCGCAGAACACCGGCACCGTGGGCCAGGTGCTGCAGATCGGCAGCGTCGTGACGACCCCTCCGGTGGGTCCTGCGCCGCCGATCAGTGTCGACGGCGGCCCCACCGGCACCACCAGTGACACGACCCCGACGATCTCGGGCACCACCCACGATCTCGACGATGCCGAGGTCGCGGTCAGCGTCGGCGGCCAGACGTACGTCACGACGGCTGACGACTCGGGAGCCTGGAGCATCGAGGTGGGGCCGCTGCCGGAGGGATCCCACACGGTGGTCGTGCGGATCACCGATGCGCAAGGCAACGTCACCAGCGCGACACAGGTCCTGACCGTCGGCTCGGTGGACGCGCCGGTGGACCCGCCGGCCGATCCGCCTGCCACGCCGTCGAACCCGCCGGCTGTTGCGCCGGCGACGTTCCGTCCGGACGCCGAGATCCGACTGGCGAAGCGCTCGTTCCAGGGCAGGGGCGAGTATCGCGCCTCGCGCCAGAAGGTGACCGCGACGCTCAACGGGCGTCGCGCCAGGACTGCGATCTTCGAGGTCCGTCTGACGAACCGCGGCAACGCCGACGACCGGCTGACGATCCGGGGCACACGGAAGAACAAGCGATTCACCGTGGTGTACCTGGACGGACGCAGGAACGTCACGGCTGCCGTGCTGGCGGGGAGCCATCGGACGCGGACCCTGCGACCGGGCGAGTCGACCACGTTGACCGTCCGCGTGACCAAGGTCGCGCGTGCCGCGAAGGGGAGCCGCCGCACGTTCAGCGTCCGCGCCGTCTCGGCAAACGACGGCACCCGGCTCGACACCGTCCTGGCCGTCAGCAAGGTGACGCGCGGCTGAGCCGTGGACGCGGCCCGACCCGGCCGTACGGGGAGACAGGCTGGAGCGCAGGCCACGCGGTCGCCGCGCCTCGTGGCATCTGCTGGTTCGTGCTGACGAGTCGATAGGGTTGCTGGGTGAGTGAGCAGATGCGAGTGCGGCCTCGACAGACGCCTCGGTGGGAGCTCGCCGAGATCGCCGATCTGCTGGGCTCCACAGCCTCCGGCGATGCCGTCGTGACGGGGCTCGCGCTCAACACCTCGCACGTCCTGGCAGGCGACCTGTACGCCGCGCTGCCGGGCGCCAACGTGCACGGCGCCGCGTTCGTCGAGGCGGCACGCGACGGGGGAGCGGTGGCCGTCCTGACCGACGCCGCAGGCGCCGAGCTGATCGGCGGGGTCCTCCCGTCGGTCGTGGTCGACGATCCCCGCAGGAGGCTCGCTGATCTCAGCGCGACGTTCTACGGGCACCCGTCCGAGGCGTTCACGACGCTCGGCGTCACCGGCACGCAGGGCAAGACGACGACGACCTACCTGGCCGAGGCGGCCCTCGGCGAGCGGGTCTCGGCGGTGGTGGGCACGATCGGCACCCGCATCGGCAAGGTCCCGGCCGCATCGACGCTCACGACCCCGGAGGCTCCGCAGCTGCAGGCGCTCTTCGCCGTCATGCGCGAGGAGTCGGTCGAGTTGTGCGCGATGGAGGTCTCGAGCCACGCCCTCGTGCAGGGTCGGGTCGACGGCTTCCGCTTCGACGTCGCGGTCTTCCTCAACCTCGGCCGCGACCACCTCGACTTCCACCGCGACCTCGAGGACTACTTCCTCGCCAAGGCCGCGCTGTTCACGCCGGACCGGGCACGACACGCCGTCATCAACGTCGACGACGCGCACGGCCGCCGGCTGCGCGAGCTGACGCCGCTGCCGGTCACGACGTTCTCCACCGACGGCAACCCGGCCGACTGGCGAGCCGTCAACATCCGCCCGCACCGGCTCGGCACCGATCTGGAGGTGCTCGGGCCCGACGACGTCGCGATCGACCTGTCCGTGCCCCTGCCGGGCGTCTTCAACGTCTCCAACGCGCTGGCGGTCATCGCGGCCCTCGCGACGGCGGGGCACGACCCCGCCGAGCTGGCGGCCGGTGTCGCGGCGAGCACCGGCGTCCCCGGTCGCATGGAGCGGGTCGAGGCGGGCCAGCCGTTCACCGCGATCGTCGACTACGCCCACAAGCCCGATGCCGTGACGGCGGTGCTCACGGCTCTGCGCCCGGTCACGGCCGGACGCCTCATCGTGGTCATCGGCGCCGGGGGAGACCGCGACCACGGCAAGCGTCCGCTGATGGGCGAGGCGGCGGCGCGCCACGCCGATCTCGTGATCGTGACCGACGACAACCCCCGCACGGAGCGCCCTGCCTCCATCCGTGCCGCGGTGCTCGAGGGGGCTGCGGCCGGTCCCGGCGTCTCGATCGAGGTGCCCGGACGTCGTGAGGCGATCGCCCACGCCGTCGCCCTGGCGCACCTGGGCGACACCGTGGTGGTGGCCGGCAAGGGGCACGAGCGCGGCCAGGAGGTCGACGGCGTCGTCGACCCGTTCGACGACCGCGAGGTGCTGGTCGAGCTGATCGGCGGGCCCGCGTGATCCCGCTGACCCTGGCCGACATCGCGCGCGTCACCGGCGGGACGGTCAGCGGCGACCCCGCGATCGTCGTCGACGCCCCCGCGACACTCGACTCCCGCGCGGTCGAGGACGGCGGCCTGTTCGTGGCGATCGCCGGCGAGCACGTCGACGGGCACGACTTCGCACCGCGAGCCGTCGAGTCCGGAGCCGCCGCCGTGCTGGCCTCCCGCGACACCGGGGTGCCGGGCGTCATCGTGCCCGACGTGACCCACGCGCTCGGGCTGCTGGCCCGCCACGTGCTCGACGAGCACGAGGACGTCCAGGTCGTCGCGCTCACGGGATCGAGCGGCAAGACGAGCGTCAAGGACCTCATCGCGCACGTGCTGGCCCCCGACGGCGCCACGATCGCCACGCGGGGCAACCACAACAACGAGCTCGGCGTGCCGCTCACGGTGCTGGCAATCGACGAGCTGACCCGCTTCCTGGTCGTCGAGATGGGTGCCAGGGCCGTCGGTGACATCGCGCTGCTGTGCGCGATCGCGCCACCCGACATCGGCATCGTCCTCAACGTCGGCCTCGCGCACGTCGGCGAGTTCGGCTCCGCCGACCGCATCGCGGTGGCCAAGGGCGAGCTCGCCGAGGCGATCGGCCCGGACGGCGTCGTGATCCTCAACGCCGACGACCCGCGGGTCGCCGCGATGGCGTCCCGCACGGAGGCCTCGGTCGCGACGTTCGGGACGACGGGCGACGTGCGGGTCGGCGACGTGCGCGTCGACGCCGCGGGATCACCCCACTTCACCCTGACCGACCACGGCCGGACGGTCGAGGCGCACGTCCCGCTGATCGGCCGCTACCACGCGCTGAACGGCGCCGCCGCGGCCGCGGCCGCCCTGGCGCTCGGCATCGACCTGTCCACGATCGCCGCCCGACTGGCCACGGCCGATGCGGCTGTCTCGCCGATGCGCATGGAGCGTCACGTCCGCGCCGACGGCCTCGTCGTGGTCAACGACGCCTACAACGCCAATCCCGAGTCGATGGAGGCCGCGCTGCGTGCCGTGGCCGGCATCAGCGGCGGCCGCGGGGTCGCCGTCCTCGGCGCGATGCTCGAGCTCGGCGACCAGGGCGACGCCGAGCACCGCCGGATCGGACGCCTCGCCGCCGAGCTCGGGTTCAGCCGGGTCGTGGTCGTCGGTGAGCAGGCGCGGGCCATCGCCGACGGCGCAGGCGACCTCGCCGAGGTCGTGCAGGACGTCGATGTGGCAAGCCGCACACTCCCCGCGAGCCTGAGCGGTCACGAGGTCGTACTTGTGAAAGCATCGAGAGGCATTCGGCTCGAACGAGTCGTGGACGCACTGCTGGAAGGATCCACCACGCGATGAAGGCCATCCTGATCGCAGGAGCGCTCTCGCTGTTGGTGACCCTCATCGGCACCCGTTTCGCCATCACGGTGCTCGTCAAGCAGGGCTACGGCCAGCTGATCCGCGACGACGGCCCGACCTCGCACCACACCAAGCGCGGCACCCCCACGATGGGCGGCCTCGTCATCATCGTGGCCGTCCTGGTCGGCTACTTCTCGGCCAAGCTCGTCTCGGGCATCTCGACGGACTTCGAACCGGGCTGGGAGCCGAGCGCGTCGGCACTGCTCCTGCTGTTCCTGTTCGTGGGCCTGGGGCTGATCGGCTTCCTCGACGACTTCATCAAGATCTCCAAGCAGCGCAACCTCGGCCTGCGGAGCAAGGCCAAGCTGATCGGCCAGACCGTCGTCGGACTGATCTTCGCGTGGCTCGCGATCGGCTGGGAGGACGACACCGGGCGCACCCCGATCACGCACGCCATCTCGTTCACGCGTGACTTCGACGGCTGGAAGCTGCCGACGGTCCTGCTCGTCGTCTGGGTCCTGCTGCTGGTCGCGGGGACCAGCAACGGCGTCAACCTGACCGACGGCCTGGACGGTCTCGCGATCGGCGCGGCCATGATGGTCTTCGGCGCCTACGTGTTCATCAACATCTGGCAGAGCAACCAGAACTGCTCGTTCAACCCCGGGATGAAGTGCTACGAGGTGCGCGATCCGCTCGACCTCGCCGTGGTGGCGTCCGCGCTGACCGGAGCCTGTTTCGGCTTCCTGTGGTGGAACGCGTCCCCGGCCAAGATCTTCATGGGCGACACGGGCTCGCTGTCGCTCGGCGGCGCCATGGCCGGCTTCGCGCTGATGACGCGCACGGAGCTGCTGCTCGTCGTCATCGGCGGACTGTTCGTCGCGATCACGATGTCGGTCATCCTGCAGGTCGGCTGGTTCAAGCTCTCTGGCGGCAAGCGCATCTTCCGCATGGCTCCGCTGCAGCACCACTTCGAGCTGCTGGGCTGGGCCGAGATCACGATCGTGGTGCGGTTCTGGATCATCAGCGGCCTGTGCGTCGCCACGGGCCTGGGCATCTTCTACAGCGAGTGGGTCACCGGCGTATGAGCGAGCTTCAGCCGGGGGTCCCCCCACGAGCTCTGCGAGCTGGGGGCGCGAATCATGGGGCCGGGGCCGTGCGACGGTCCTCGTGTCGTGCGTCTCTGACGGGGGCCGGAGCATGACGTTCGATCTGGCATCACTGGGTCGGGAGTCGTCGTGGGAGGGCGTCCGCGCCGCCGTCGGCGGCCTCGGCGTGAGCGGCTTCGCCGCCGCCGACACCCTCCAGCACCTCGGCGCCCACGTCATCGCGCTCGACGACGGTGACGACGACGCACTGCGTGAGAAGGCGACGCTGCTCGAGATCCTCGGCGTCGACGTGCGCATCGGCCCCGGCTCCACCCAGACCTTCCCCGAGGGCGTCGACCTCTTCGTGACGTCGCCGGGCTGGGCGCCGACGACGCCGCTGCTCGCGGAGGCAGCGGCCCGCGCGATCCCGGTCTGGGGCGAGGTCGAGCTCGCCTGGCGGCTGCGCGGCGACAACCCCGCGCCGTGGCTCACCGTCACCGGCACCAACGGCAAGACCACGACGGTGCAGATGCTCGAGTCGATCCTGCGCGCTCAGGGCCTCAACGCCCTCGCGGTCGGCAACGTCGGCACGCCCGTCCTCGAGGCGGTCATGAACCCCGAGCGGTTCGACGTGCTCGCGGTCGAGCTGTCGAGCTACCAGCTGCACTGGAGCCAGTCGATCTCGGCGCAGGCCAGCACGGTGCTGAACCTGGCGCCCGACCACATCGACTGGCACGGTGGGCTCGACGCGTACACCGCCGACAAGGCCCGGATCTACGAGCGCACCCAGGTGGCCGCTGTCTACAACGTCCAGGATCCCGTGACCGAGCACATGGTCGAGGAGGCCGAGGTCGTCGAGGGCTGCCGCGCGATCGGCTTCACGCTCGGCATCCCGGCGGCCGGCATGATCGGCCTGGTCGACGACGCGATCGCCGACCGCGCGTTCATCCCCGGACGCATCTCGAGCGCCGCCGAGCTCGGCAGCATCCGTGACATCGGTCTGAACGCCGCGGTCGGCGGCGTGCACGACGCCGACCGCGTCCCGCCGCCGCACGTCGTCGCCAATGCGCTGGCCGCCGCGGCGCTGGCCCGCGCGCACGGGGTCGAGGCGCGATCCGTCCGTGACGGCCTGCGCTCCTTCACCCCCGACGCCCACCGCATCGCCGAGGTCGCCCGCATCGACGGGGTCACCTGGGTCGACGACTCCAAGGCCACCAACGCCCACGCCGCCCAGGCATCCATCCAGGGCTTCGAGCACGTCGTCTGGGTCGCCGGGGGACTGGCGAAGGGGGCGAGCTTCGACGAGCTCGTCGTCGCCGTGCGCGACCGGCTCCGGGCCGTCGTCCTGATCGGTGCCGACCGCTCGCTGATCGCCGAGTCCCTCCGGCGACACGCGCCTGATGTCCCCGTGGTCGAGGTCGACACCGGCGAGACTGATCCCATGGATCGCGTCGTCGAGGTCGCGGCACCACTCGCCCGCCAGGGTGACACCGTGCTGCTGGCCCCGGGGTGCGCGTCCATGGACCAGTTCCGCAACTACTCCGCACGGGGCGACAGCTTCGCCGCAGCGGTCCACCGGTTGCGCGACCAGTCCTGAACCTACCTTCCCCGAGGCAGAGGACGACCACGATGCGGAGCACCAGCGAGGCGATACGCCGCCTGCTCGAACGTCCGCTTGCGTCGTACCAGATCGTGCTCGGCACGACGTCCCTGCTGCTCGGCATCGGCCTGATCATGGTGCTGAGCGCCAGCTCGATCTTCGCGCTGGTCAACTACGGCAGCTCGTTCGCGATCGTGATCCGCCAGATCATCTTCGCCGTGCTCGGCATCGCCGGTGCCGTCGTCGCGGCGCGCATGCCGCTGAGTCTGCTGCGCAAGCTGATCCTGCCCTTCCTGCTCGGGTCCGTGGCCCTGATCGGGGCGACCTTCATCCCCGGCGTGGGCATCACGGTCAACGGCAACCGCAACTGGCTGCCGTTGTTCGGCGGCTTCCAGCTGCAGCCGTCGGAGTTCGCCAAGCTCGCCCTGGTGCTGTGGATCGCCGACCTGTACGCCCGTCGTCAGAAGTACCTCGGCACCCCCCGCTACGTCCTGACGCCGATGGTGCCGGTCGCCGGCGCCGTCGCGCTCCTCGTCGTGGGCCAGCACGACCTCGGCACGGCGGTCGTGATCTTCGCCGTCATCGTCGGCATGCTCTGGATCGCCGGCCTGCCCGGCCGGCAGATGGGCGCGATCCTGGCGGCGCTCTTCGTCGGCCTGCTGGTGGCCGTCGCGAACTCCCCGCACCGCGTCGAGCGCTTCTTGAACTTCACCAACCCCCAGGCAGATCCCGACAGCGCGGGCTACCAGTCGATCCACGGCATGATGGCGCTCGCCAACGGAGGCTTCTGGGGCGTCGGGCTCGGCAACAGCCGCCAGAAGTGGGGCTCCCTGCCCGAGGCCCACACCGACTTCATCCTCGCCGTCGTCGGCGAGGAGCTCGGTCTCCTCGGCACGCTGGTCGTCCTGACACTGTTCATCGTCCTCGGCTTCGCCGGCATGCGCATCGCGATGCGCACCCGCGAGCCGTTCGTCCGCTACGCCGCCTCCGGTATCACGATCTGGCTGCTGATCCAGGCCATCATCAACATCGGCATGGTCCTGGGCCTCCTGCCCGTCATCGGCATCCCGCTGCCGCTGATCTCGTACGGCGGATCGAGCCTGCTCGTGACGTTGGTCGCGCTCGGCATCCTGCTCAACTGCGCCAAGACCGAGCCCGGGGCGAAGCGCGCCCTCGCGGCAGGACGCTCCAGCCGCAAGCGGGCGTCCGCCCCGTCGCGCGTCAGCCTCGCCGGGAGGCGATGAGTCGTGCGCGTGCTGCTCGCCGGTGGAGGGACCGCCGGCCACACCTCGCCGCTGCTCGCGACGGCCGCCGTCCTGGCGGAGTCGGGCGCCGACATCACCTGCCTCGGGACGCCCCGTGGGCTCGAGGTCACCCTGATCCCGCAGGCCGGGTACGCGCTCGAGCTCGTCCCGCCCGTGCCGCTGCCGCGCAAGCCCGGCAAGGCGATGGTCCAGGTGCCCGGCAGGCTGCGCGCCGCGGTCAAGGCCACGGGCGAGGTCGTCGACCGGGTCGAGCCCGATGTCATCGTGGGCTTCGGCGGCTACGTCTCGGTGCCCGCGTACCTCGTCGCACGCCGACGCCACATCCCTCTCGTGGTGCACGAGGGCAATGCCGTCCCGGGCATCGCCAACAGGCTGGGTGCGCGGTTCACCGAGCACGTGGCGACGAGCTTCCCCGACACCGCCCTGCCACACGCCCACTACATCGGCCTGCCGATCCGCCGCGAGATCTCACGGCTCGACCGCATGGCGCTGCGGGCCGAGGCGAGGGCCTTCTTCGGTCTCGACCCCGATCGGCCGACCCTGCTGGTCACGGGTGGTTCCCAGGGCGCCCGTCGCATCAACCACGCGGTCTCCGCGGCCGCCCGCGACCTCGCCGACGCGGGGGTGCAGGTGCTGCACGCCGCGGGACGCCCCGAGGAGGTGACGGTGGGCCGGCGTGACGGCGACCCGCCGTACGTCGTCGTGCCGTTCATCGACCGCATCGACCTCGCCTACGCCGCGGCCGACCTGATCGTCTGTCGTGCCGGTGCCAACACCGTCACGGAAGTTGCCGCGGTCGGCCTCCCGGCGGCCTTCGTGCCGCTGCCGATCGGCAACGGCGAGCAGGCCCACAACGCCCACCCCGTCGTCCAGGCCGGGGGAGCGCTGCTGATCGACGACTCCGCGCTCACACCGGCCTGGATCGACAACGTCGTGATCCCGCTGGTGTCCCACGAGGGCAGGCTCGCCGCGATGTCGGCGGCCGCGTCCGGCATCGTGCCGCGCGACGCCGACGAGCAGCTGGCGGCGATGATCCAGAAGGCAGCAGAAGCGTGAGCGAGCGCCGGCGAGCGAACGGCGGGGCAGCGATCACGCCGCTGCCTTCGCACTGGTGCCCCTCCACGGAGGTGGCGGCGTGAGGATCGACATCCCGTCGCAGATCCCGCCGGTGAGCGAGCTCGGCAGCGTGTTCTTCATCGGCATCGGTGGTGCCGGGCTCTCCGCGATCGCCCGGCTCATGGCACAGCAGGGCACCGCCGTGAGCGGCAGCGACGCCTTCGACTCGGCGGTGCTGACGGCGCTCCGGGCCGAGGGCATCACGTGCCACGTCGGCCACGACGCGTCCCACCTCGACGGCATCGACACCGTCATCGCATCGACCGCGGTGCGCGACGACAACCCGGAGATCGTCGAGGCGCAGCGACGGGGCCTGCGCCTGTGGCCCCGCTCGGCCGGACTCCGCTCCGTCATGGAGGGGCGACGCACGATCGCCGTCGCCGGCACGCACGGCAAGACCACGACGACCGCGATGCTGACGTGCGCGCTGATCGCGGCCGGGGCCGAGCCGTCCTACGCGATCGGTGCCGAGGTCGCGAGCCTGGGAGCCAACGCGCGGCTCGGATCGAGTGACCTGCTCGTCGCGGAGGCCGACGAGAGCGACGGGGCCTTCCTCGTCTACGAACCGGAGGGCGCCGTCGTCACCAACGTCGACGCCGACCACCTCGACAACTACGGGACGGTCGCGGCCTACGCGGCAGCGTTCGACGAGTTCATCGGCCGGATCGGACGCTTCGTGGTGCTGAGTGCCGACGACGCCGGCACGCAGCAGCTCGCCGCGCTCGCCCGGGCCAGAGGACTCGAGGTCCTGACCGCGGGATTCGGTGACGACGCCGACCTGATGGGCCAGCACCTCCGTGTCGACGGCACGACCACGACGTTCACCGCCTCGCTGCGCGGGGTCGACCTGGGGCCCGTCGAGCTGGCGGTGCCGGGGGCGCACTACGCGCTCGACGCCCTCCTGGCGCTCGGGGCGGGGCTGTTGCTCGAGCAGAACGTCGACCTCCTGATCGCGGGGCTCGCCGCCTACACCGGGGCCAACCGTCGTATGCAGTCACTGGGGGAGGCCGGTGGCGTACGGGTCTACGACTCCTACGCCCACCACCCGACCGAGATCAGGGCCGACCTCGCCGCGGCCCGCGCCGTCGCCGGCGACGACCGGCTCGTCGTCGCGTACCAGCCGCACCTGGTGAGCCGCACCCGTCTGTACGGCGTCGAGATGGGCGAGGCGCTCTCCGCCGCCGACCGGGTGGTCGTCGCCGACATCTACCTCGCCCGTGAGGACCCCGATCCGGCCGTGACGTCGGCGATCGTCGTCGACGCCGTCTCGGGGCCCGCCGCGTCCTCGGGCGGACCGGTCGCCGGCCTCGCGGACGTCCTGTTGTCGGAGCTGCGCCCGGGAGACCTGCTGCTGACCCTCGGAGCGGGTGACATCACGACGGTCGGCCCGGCGGTGCTCGCGGCGCTGGGCGGGCGATGACGTCCGACCCGTTCTCCGAGCGGACCCGCTCGGAGCGTCGTCGGCGCTGGATCCGCATCGCCGTCGCGGTCCTCGCGGTCGCTGCGGCCGGTGCGCTCGTCTGGCTGATCTGGTTCTCCAGCGTCCTGTCGGTCAAGGACGTGGACGTGGCCGGACGCACGACGCTGAAGCAGGAGCAGGTCCTGCGCGCCGCACAGGTTCCGACCGGACGCCCGCTCGCCCGCGTCGACCTCGGCGAGATCGAGGGACGTGTCTCGGCGCTGAACCGGGTCGACACCGTGGAGGTGTCCCGCTCGTGGCCCGACACGCTCTCGATCAAGATCGTGGAACGGAAGTCGGTCGTGTGGTCGACGATCAACGGGCAGGTCCGGGGCATCGACCGCAACGGGATCGCCTTCCGGGTCTACGGGTCGGCGCCGAAGGGGATCCTGGAGGCCACCATCACGGCCACCGACTCGCGCGACCGACTGCAGACCGCGCAGGCCGTCACCGCTGTCATCGTCGACATCACCGACCGTGACCCGGCGCTCCGCAAGGAGATCGAGTCGGTGAGCGCCGCCAGCAAGGACTCCGTCGAGCTCATCCTCAGCAAGGGGCGCACCGTGATGTGGGGGAGCAGCGACGACGGCGAGCGCAAGCTGCAGGTCCTGGAACCGCTGCTCGACATCGCGGCGAGCCGCTACGACGTCAGCGCCCCGGACCAGCCCACCACGAAGCAGTGACGAGCGGCGTGTCGTCCCGATCCGTCCATCGGCCCCGCGTACCGTTCCTTGTAGGCAGCAGGTTGACATAACTATAACCCTTCACCTCAGGGTTACAGTTCACGGCTCCTCTCACTCTTCATCCACACACGTGCAACATCCTCGGAAGGGACACACGATGGCGGTCCAGAACTACCTCGCCGTGATCAAGGTCGTCGGCATCGGCGGTGGCGGCGTCAACGCGGTCAACCGCATGATCGAGGTCGGGCTCAAGGGTGTCGAGTTCATCGCGATCAACACCGACGCGCAGGCGCTGCTCATGAGTGACGCCGACGTGAAGCTCGACGTCGGCCGCGACTCCACCCGCGGACTCGGCGCCGGCGCCAACCCCGAGATCGGCAAGCGCGCCGCGGAGGACCACGCCGAGGAGATCGAGGCGGCCATCAAGGGCGCCGACATGGTCTTCGTGACGGCGGGCGAGGGCGGCGGCACCGGCACCGGCGGCGCTCCCGTCGTGGCGCGCATCGCACGCTCGCTCGGCGCACTGACGATCGGCGTCGTGACGCGTCCGTTCAAGTTCGAGGGACGCAACCGCTCGGGCCAGGCCGACGCGGGGATCCAGGCCCTGCGCGACGAGGTCGACACCCTGATCGTCATCCCCAACGACCGGCTGCTGTCGATCAGCGACCCGAACGTGAGCCTGCTCGACTCGTTCCGCCAGGCCGACCAGGTCCTGCACCAGGGCGTCTCAGGCATCACCGACCTCATCACGACGCCGGGCCTGATCAACCTCGACTTCGCCGACGTCAAGTCGGTCATGTCCGACGCCGGCTCGGCCCTGATGGGCATCGGCTCCGCCCGTGGCGAGCACCGCGCGGCCGTCGCCGCCGAGAGCGCCGTCTCGAGCCCGTTGCTGGAGGCGTCGATCGAGGGCGCCCGCGGCGTGCTGCTGTCGATCGCCGGAGGGTCCGACCTGGGTCTGTTCGAGATCAACGAGGCCGCCGGTCTGGTCGCCGACGCGGTGCACCCCGACGCCAACATCATCTTCGGTGCGGTCATCGACGACGCACTCGGTGACGAGGTGCGGGTGACGGTCATCGCCGCGGGATTCGACGGCGGCGAGCCGATGCTGCGCGACGCCACCAAGCCGGCCCTCCTGCGCGAGACGCCTCCCGTGGCGTCCGACCCGCCGGCCGCCGCGCCGCCCACGGCGCAGACGTACCTCGAGCCCGATCCGTACCTCGACGCCCGGACGCTCCCGCCGCGCGACGGTGCCGGCAACGTGACGGTCCCGCCCGAGCCGGTCGCGACCGACTACGGCGACGACCTCGACGTGCCCGACTTCCTCCGCTGACTTGATCTGGCAGTCGGGCCGGACCGGGCCGGTCTCGTTCGCGTTCACCGACCGGCTGGGCGGGGCGAGCGACGGTCCGTGGGAGTCGCTCAACCTCGGCACGTCCAACGGTGACGATCCGGTGCGCGTCGCCGGCAACATCGACCGGCTGGCCGGCGCCGTCGGCGTCGACCGGCTGGTCCGGATGACGCAGGTGCACGGCCGCGAGGTCGCCTGGGCCGGCGACGTCGCCGACGGCCAGGTCCCGGTCGCCGACGCGCTGCTGACCGACCGCCCCGGGATCGGCGTGCTCGTCCGGGTCGCCGACTGCACACCGATCGTCCTGGCCGCTCCCGACGAATCGCTGGCCGGAGTCGTGCACGCCGGGCGCGAAGGCCTCGTGAAGGGTGTTGTGGTCGCGGCCGTCGAGGCGTTGCGCGAGCGCGGTGCGACGTCCGTCCGCGCGTACGTCGGTCCCCGCGCCTGTGGACGGTGCTACGAGCTGCCCGCCGACATGGCCGACGCGGTCGCGGCCGTCGTCCCCGAGGCACGGTCGACGACGTCGTGGGGCACGTCGGCGATCGACGTCGGCGCGGGGGTGCTGGCGCAGCTGGCCGCCCTCGACGTCGAGGCGACCGATCTCGGTGCGGACGAGTGCACGATCGAGGACGACCGATGGTTCTCCTACCGCCGGCAGGGTCAGGACTCCGGACGCTTCGGGGCCGTCGCGGTGCTCACCCGATGAGCCGCCGCGACGAGCTGGCGGCCGGCCTGGCCGAGACCGAGCAGCGCATCCGCGACGCCTGCGCCGCGGCCGGCCGCAGCCGCGACGAGATCACCCTCGTGGTCGTCACCAAGACCCACCCGGCGTCCGACGTCGAGATCCTCGCCGAGCTCGGTGTCGTCGACGTGGGGGAGAACCGTCACCCCGAGGCCGGCGACAAGGCCGACGAGGTCTCCGCGCAGCTCCACTGGCACTTCCTGGGCGGCCTGCAGACCAACAAGGCCGGCGCCGTCGCCCGGTACGCCGACGTCGTGCACAGCGTCGACCGGGTCAAGCTGGTCGGCTCGCTGTCGCGCGGGGCGGAGGCGGCCGGCCGCACGGTGACGTGCCTCGTGCAGGTCGACTTCGACGCGACCGACCCCGGACGCGCGGGGGTCGTGCCCGACGGCATCGGCGACGTCGCCGATGCGATCGCGACGGCTCCGGGCCTCGAGCTCGGCGGCCTGATGACGGTCGCACCGCTGGGCGACGACCCGGCCTCGCACTTCGCGCACCTGGCCCGGCTGTCGGCCGAGCTGCGGCAGCGTCACCCGGCGGCGACGATCATCTCCGCCGGGATGAGCGGTGACTTCGAGGCGGCGATCGCAGCTGGCGCGACACACCTGCGGATCGGGCGTTCAGTGCTCGGTGAGCGGCCTTCCAGCGGGTAATCTCGGACATGTCACACCCGACCGGACACACGGAGCAATCATGGCTGGCGCAATGCGTAAGGTCGGCGAGTACCTCGGACTCGTCGAACAGGCTGACTTCGACGACGAGTTCGACGAGCTCGACCCCGAAGAGGCTCCGGCGCGCCAGAACCAGGCCCCGAGCCGGCAGCCGGCCGTCGTGCGTCCGTCGCCGGTCTCGAGCATCGACGAGCGCCGTCGCACCGAGCGTCCCGAGCGTCGCGCCTCCACGGCGTCCGACCTGGCACGCATCGAGACCGTGACCCCCCGCACCTACAACGACGCCCGCACGGTCGGCGAGCACTACCGTTCGGGGGTGCCTGTCATCATGAACCTGTCCGAGATCGATGACGACGATGCCAAGCGCCTGGTCGACTTCGCCGCCGGACTCGTGTTCGCGGTGCACGGATCGATCAACCGCGTCACCGCCAAGGTCTTCCTGCTGTCGCCCGAGAACATCTCGGTGACCGACGAGGACAAGCAGCGCATCGCTGCCGGTGGCTTCTTCAACCAGAACTGAGAGCAGATGCAAACAGTCGGCCAAGTCCTTGACCTGGTCCTGTGGATCGCACTCCTCCTGCTGATCGCCCGATTCGTGCTGGACTGGGTCCAGATGCTGGCGCGCAACTGGCGCCCGCGCGGATTCGTGGCGGTGCTGTGCGAGGGTCTCTACTCGATCACCGATCCGCCGCTTCGGGCCGTGCGTGGCGTCATCCCGCCGCTGAGGCTGGGTGCCGTGATGCTCGACCTGTCGCCGATGATCCTGATCATCGGCATCTACATCCTGCAGGCCATCGTGCGCGGCATCTTCCTCTGACGTCGCTCGTGCCGGGGATCCGTGCGGACGCCCGTCCGGCTGCGACTGGTTCTCGGTACGCCTGTGGCAGAAGTGAACGTGGGCAGAGTACGGTGGACACTCCGAGTCCCCAAGGACTAACCCCGAACCCCGAGGTGTACTCATGCCACTGACGCCAGAGGATGTGCGTAACAAGCGATTTACGCCCGTCCGTCTTCGCGAAGGCTATGACATGGGCGAAGTAGACCAGTTTCTCGACGAGGTCGAGGCCGAGCTCGAGCGTCTGACGGTCGAGAACGA
>Ga0247730_1000940_pt1 | contig 17790 bp, 19 predicted proteins | sample UWRJL073202C2_FD_180959 | JGI IMG/M metagenome (GOLD analysis project Ga0247730, IMG submission 180959) | Plant litter microbial communities from Arlington Agricultural Research Station in Wisconsin, United States - UWRJ-L073-202C-2 | ecosystem: Environmental > Terrestrial > Plant litter >... | reverse complement strand
GCCGCGAGCAGCACCACCAAGGGGTGGTGACGGCCCCGAGATCCGCCATTTTCCGCGGAATCATCAACATCACGTGCATCGCTCACAGCTACATCCCATACAAAACCATTGATTTGCGTGCTTCGGTATGAGAGTCTATTCGAGGTTGATTTCGAGCCTGCAGCGGCGCGGGCGAATCCCATCTCTCTTTCTCACCCGAATCTTGACGGCTCCTTACCCGCGCCCGAAAGCCCTCTATCAAAGGAGCCCACATGGATTGGCGCGACAAAGCTGCCTGCCTCACCGCCGACCCCGAACTGTTCTTCCCCGTCGGGAACACCGGTCCGGCCGTCGACCAGATCGACAAGGCGAAGGCGGTTTGCGCGCGTTGCTCCGTGACCGAGATGTGCCTCCAGTACGCTCTCGAGACGAGCCAGGACTCCGGCGTCTGGGGCGGACTCAGCGAAGACGAGCGCCGCGCCCTCAAGCGTCGCGCAGCTCGCGCCCGTCGCGCCTCCTAGTTTTCACCTAGCAGCCAGAACTGCCGCTTCTCCCCCGGGAGAGGCGGCAGTTCTGTCGTTAATGCAAGCTCTTGGTCGCGACCCGTCGGGCCGATTGAATTGCCGGATGACACAGCTCCCGCACGGCTGGGTGAAGATCCGCGGCTCCTCGCTCTGGCGCGTGTTCTGGTCGTCACCGACTCGCCCGGCGGGCTACCGCTTCGCGCTGGCGCTCGTCGGATTCCAGATCGTGCTCCATGTGGGTGTGCGCCTAGTGCGGAAACACTCTCGGACCCGCGGCCGGCTGGATCGCCCTCGGCGGCCTGCTGCTCACGATCATCGCCGTCGGGGTGTTCGCGGCCGCACGGAACCTCACCCCCAGCATAAATTTCGACGAGTCATTGGTGCGGGTGGGCCGTAAAACGTTCCGATTCGACGAGATCACGGATGCCACGTTCCTCGCGGTTCCGCACCGCTCGGGCACGAGCGGCTACCTGCAGTTCGGCACGGGGAGGCTGCCCGCCGCCCTCGTCTGCGTCCGGTCCGCACGCGAGACCGCACTCACACCCCGCGACCGAGAGCTGGTCGCCGAGGTGTTGCGCCGCTCCGCGGTGCGCATTCCGGAGAGCAAGACCGACCGCTACGACCCCGCCGGCAAATTCGGCTGGCTGGATCATCCGAACAGCCTCACTACGGAGGAGGCCGTGGAGTATGTGCTGCACACGCCTGAATCGGGCGAGCCGGTGCGCACCCACCCGCGGCCGAAGTGGACATTCGTCGAGGACGACTGACGGCGCAGGTGTAGTTAAGTTGTGCACAAAGTATTTGTGTGCAACTCTTAGCCCATGACCAATCCGCTGCAGCAGATGCCGTGCTTCGCGCTCTACTCCGCGTCGCGCGCCGTATCCCAGGCCTACCGCGCCGTGCTCGCCGACGAAGACCTCACCTACCCGCAGTTCCTCGTGCTCGTCGTTCTCGCCTCCGACGGCGAATCGTCGGTCGGCGACCTCGCCGCGACCATGCTGCTCGACTCGGGCACCCTGTCACCTTTGCTGAAGCGTCTCGAAGCGCGCGGCATCGTCTCGCGCGAACGCCGCCCCGGCGACGAGCGCACCGTCGTCGTCGACCTCACCGCCGAGGGCCTCCGCCTGCACGAGAAGGTGGCCGCAGAAGTCGACTGCCTCAACCCCGCCTACGGCTTCGAGCACATGGACGAGGTGGCCGAACTGCTCGCCCGCCTGCACACAATCACCTCGGGAATGTCCGAGCTCACCGCAGACCTCCGCACGACCCGCTAACACCCAACCAAAAGGACACCATGTCTCTCGAAATCGGCTCCACCCTGCACCTCGACCTGCGCGAGTCCGACGGCAAGGCCCTGAGCCTCGACGACTACCGCGGCAACGACAACGTATTCGTCTACTTCATGCGCGCGCTCTCCTGCGCGCAGTGCAATGCGGCCGTGCGCACCCTCACCGCCCAGAAAGACGAGCTCGAGGCATCCGGAGTCAAAGTCATCGTGGCCGTCCCCGAAGACGCCGAGTCCGCGACCGCCTGGAAGGCGAAGAAGGGCGTCCCGTTCCCCGTCGTCGTCGGCAAAGACGGAACCCCGCACGCCGAGGCCGGCCTGCTGCGCAAGGTCTTCGGCGCCATCCAGCAGTCGGGCGGCGTTCTCGTCGACAAGCAGGGTGTCGTGCGCTACGCCCACGTCTCCACCAACCCGGGCGCGAGCTACAACAAGGCCGAGCTCGCCACGGCTATCGCGGGGCTGTAACTAGCTCTTCGTCAGCCAGTTCAGCGGGATCTCGATGGTGACCTCGGTGCCCGAGCCCATCATCGTGTGCCAGTCGATGGCTCCACCGAGCTCGCCCTGAATGAGGGTGCGCACGATCTGGGTGCCGAGGCCCGAGCCGACCTTGCCCTCGGCGAGACCGACGCCGTTGTCGCGCACCTTTACGCTCAGCAGCTCGTCGTTGCGCTTGGCGATGATCTCCACTTCGCCCTCGGCGCGGCCGGCCAGGCCGTGCTCGACGGCGTTGGTCACGAGCTCGGTGAGCGCGAGGGCGAGCGGGGTCGCGTACTCGCTGGGCAGAATTCCGAAGCTTCCGGTCGATTTCGGATGAACCGTGGTGCTGTGACCCGTCGCGATCTCGGCGATCAGCAGCAGAACCCGGTCGAATACGGCGTCGAAGTCGACGCTCTGATTCAGGCCCTCGCTGAGCGTGTCGTGCACGACCGCGATGGCGGTGACGCGGCGCATCGCCTGTCCGAGGGCCTCGCGAGCGACGTCGCTGTGTGTGCGGCGGGCCTGGATGCGCAGCAGCGACGCGACGGTCTGCAGGTTGTTCTTCACCCGGTGGTGGATCTCGCGGATGGTCGCGTCCTTGGTGATCAGCTCGCGCTCCTGGTGACGCACCTCGGTAACGTCGCGACAGAGCACGATCGCGCCGATGCGTTCGCCGTGGTTGCGCACCGGGATGGCGCGGATCGACACCGTGACGCCGCGCGCCTCGATGTCGGTGCGCCATGGGGCGCGGCCGGTGACCACGAGCGGCAGCGACTCGTCGACGACGAGGCGGCCGTGCAACAGGCTCGTGGTGACCTCGGCGAGCGACTCGCCCTCGAGCTCGCCCGCGAAGCCCATGCGGTTGAAGGCGCTGAGCGCGTTGGGGCTCGCGAAGGTCACCATGCCGTCGACGTCGAGCCGGATGAGACCGTCGGATGCCCGGGGTGCGCCCCTGCGCGGACCGGTCGGCGCCCCGAGGTCGGGGAAGTCGCCAGACGCGATCATCGCGAACAGGTCGTTGGCGCACTCGTTGAACGTCAGCTCCTGGCGTCCGGGGGTGCGTGCTTCGCTGAGGTTGGTGTGGCGCGTGATCACGGCGACCGGAAACTCGGAGATCGCGTTGTTGCTCGGCGATAGCCGGCGCAGCACGGGAACGGCCCGCACCCGCGTGGGAGTCTCCTCGTACCAGGTGGGCGCGGACGCGTCGACGATGCGCGCGGTCTCGAACGCCTCGGTGACCTGGTGTTCCCACTCGGGCTTCACGGCCTGGCCGACGAAGTCGCGGTAGAAGAGGGTGGCCGAGCTCGACGGGCGAGCGTGCGCGACGGCGACGAAGCTGCCCTCGGCACTGGGAACCCACAGCACGATGTCGGCGAAGGCGAGGTCGGCGAGCAGCTGCCAGTCACCGACGAGCAGATGCAGCCATTCGATGTCCGCTTCGCTCGATCGTCCCTGGGCCTGTACGAGATCACTGAGCGTCGACACCGCTTCAGGTTAGCGTGTCTGCCGCGTGGGTATCGGCTGCGAGAATAGTTGCTATGAGCAAGGGCTGGGCGATCACATTGCTCGTGCTCGTCGTCGTCGTGTTCGTCGGCGGCAGTACCGTCGCCGCTCTCTCGTTCGTCACGAGCATCAACGCGCGGCCGCTCACCGTCACCTGTACGGTCGCCTCGACCTACGGCGATGCCGCCGAGCCCGCCGCAGACGGCGAGCGCCCGGGCTTCAGCGTGCAGACCACCGGCCCCGGATCATCCGACGACGCCGACTGCGAAGATTTCTACGTGCGCGACCTCGACGTGCGCGCGCAGATCGAGGTGGGCGAGACCTACCGGTTCACGATCACGAACCTCATCGGGTACACGAACGTCGAGTCGGTGGAGCCGGCCTAGGCAGGTCGACGCCAGACTGTACGGATGCTGTCTACCGAGCGCCTACTGCTGCCTCCGCTCACGCTCGAGCACACCGCCAACCTCGTCGCGCTCTACGCCGACCCCGAGGTGGCGCGGTACGTGGGCGGCGATACCCTGACGCCCGAGACCATCCCGTTACAAGCCGCGAGGCTCGCCGACGAGTGGCGCGAGCGCGGCTACGGGCAGAGCGCCGTGATCGAGCGGGCGAGCGGCGCATTCCTCGGGCGGGTCGGCCTGCACTACTGGCCCGGGTGGGACGAGGTCGAGCTGGGCTACGTGCTCGCGGCGAGCGCCCAGCACCGCGGCATCGCGGCCGAAGCGAGCGGGGCGTGGATCGCGTGGGCGCGCACGTCTCTCGGGCGTGACCACATCACCGCGGTGATCGACCCGCGCAACGCAGACTCCATCGCGCTGGCCCGCCGCCTCGGATTCTCGCTCGACCGCGACGACGTGACGCCGACGGGCGTCGCGGTGCATATCTTCCGTCTCGACCTCGTTTGACCGATCAGATGTAACGCCCGAAGGCCTGTTGCACACTCGATTGGCACATTTTTGGCAAATTCATAGTGGGACACTATGACCAATCGTGTTAGCTTGTGGACTACCTAAAACGGCCGTCCGACAGGAGCAACCGTGGCCACTACCTTCCCGGAGACAACCCGAATAGTTCCCGGTGCCGCGAGAGCGGCCAAACCGCAGCTGCGCACGGCCGAGCGCCGCACCGCGATTCTCGAGGCGGCGACCGCCGTCTTCGGCGCCCGCGGCTACAACAGCGGCTCGCTCGTCGAGATCGCCGAGCTCGTGGGAATGACCCACGCCGGCATCCTGCACCACTTCGGGTCGAAAGAGCAGCTGCTGCTCGCCGTGCTCGCCCACCGGGACGAAGCCGACCTCGAGCGTCTCGACGACCACGCGAGCCCCGTCGGTGCCGCGTTCCTCGACCACCTGGTACACACGGCCGAATACGGCGCCGAACGCGCGGGCGTCATCAAGACCTACACGGTGCTCTCCGCCGAGTCGGTGACCGGCAACCACCCGGCGCAGGAGTTCTTCCGCGACCGCTTCTCGGGGCTGCGCAGCAGGGTCGCCTCCGACCTCGGTATCGCCGTCGGCGTGGATCCCGACGACCCGCGGGTGGTCACGGCCGCCAGCGCGATCGTCGCCGTCACCGACGGGCTTCAGGTTCAGTGGCTGCTCGACCCCGTGCACGTCGACATGCCGACGACTGTGAAGCTCGTCATCGACGCCATAGTCGATAACCTGCGACAGAACGTCGACGCACAGCGCTAGCGGGAAGCAGCCGGTCGTAGACCAGCCGCTTGATCGCCAGCCGCGCCGGCGACTTGGGCGCGACCTCGCCCAGCGTGCGCGCGCTCAGCACCGCGGCATCCGTCGCCTGCAGATCCCACGGCACCAGCACCGGCGCATCGATGCCGCCGAACCGCGACAGCGTCTGCGTCACCTGACCAGCGGGGCCGAGGCCGATCGCGCTCGACCGCACCTTGTTCGCGACCACGGTGATCGACAGTGTCACGGCGACGTCGGCCAGGTCGCCGTGCGCGCGCAGAAAGCGCGATAGTCCGACCGGGTCGGCGGATGCGACAGCCACGATGTGGTCGGCTTCGCGAATCGCCGCGAGTGTCGCCGCGTTGCGCCTGGGCGCGAACATGTCGCTCGAGATCTCCTCGTCGTTTTCGAGACTGGATGCGGTGTCGATCACGACGTAGTCGACCCAGCGCCGGCATTCGGTGATCGTCGCGACCACTCTGTCGCCCGACAGTTCGGGCCAACGGCTCGGCTGCCCGATGCCGGTGAGCACCCAGAAACCCGCCTCGCCGGTTTCATGCCGCTGCCCGATGCGTTCGAGCTCCGAGCGGTCCAGGCTCTCCGCTCCGGCCAGCCGGCACGCTGCCGCGAAGCCCGGCGCCTCGTCCATCAATCCCAGCACGGGAGCGATCGACGCACTGTGCGTGTCGACGTCGCACAGCGCGACAGTGAACCCGGCCGCCGCGATCTCCGCGGCGATGCCCACGGCGAGCGTGGTGCGCCCCGGCGACCCGGCCGGGCCCCACACGGTGACGACCGTGCCGCGCGTCTCCCCCGGCTCGTCGCGGGGTGGCAGCTCGCCCCGGGCGACGCGCTCGAACTCCTCCCAGCCGGCCGTGGCGTCGACGAGGTCGTAGAGCCCGATCCCGTTGGCGTACCGCCGCTGCTGGTCGTCGGCGACCGCGGCGAGCACACGCACGCCATGGGCGTCGCACTCGGAGAGCAGGCCGTAGCTCAGGTAGCGGGTCGTCGCCCAGACGATCACGGCGTCGGGCCGCGCGACCGCGACGGTGCTGGCCAGACCCTCGGCGTCGTCGGCGCTCGCGACGATCTCGTGGCCGTGCCGCGCCGCCTCGCGCGCCAGCCGGGCGTCGTGCGGGGCGGGAGCCGCGATCGCGAGCCTCATCGCGGTCACTTGCCCGGCAGACTGGCCGGCACGACCGAGATCGCGTCGTCGTTCGCCACGGCCTCGAGCACGCGGGCGACCTGCGACCGGGGAACGAGCACCTCCACGGCGGCCGACCCGTCGTCGACCACAAAACCCTGCCGGTCGACAAGTCGCACGACCGTCGCGGCGGAGACGATCACCACGGGCGCCTCGAAGAGGCCCGACCCGGTCTGCCGCGCGCTCCAGACGTCGACCCCGCTGCCCGCGACGACGGATTCCGCGAGCTCGCCCTTCAGCACGAGCACGATCGCGGTCTGCTGCTCGCCCAGCATCGACCCGACCGCCGATGCCGCGACGAGTTCCCCTCGCGCGACCGGCTTGGTGACGACGAGCCCGTCGGACGGCAGGTCGTCGGGCAGCAGGTAGAGGCGGTCGGCGCCGTCGAGACGCACGCTCGTCGCCACGAGGTCGTCGCCGTCGACGTGGTCTCCGGGCGCGAGCGGAGCACGCGCGGCGAGCACCAGAACACTGGTGTCGGCAGACCCGACGATCGCCACGACACCCGCGATCGACGCGGCCACGAGCAGCACGCCAATCGCGAACCTCGGGTCGAACCAGAACCTCTTGCGCGCCGGCGTCGGCGCACGGTCGCGGGCTGCACTCGTCATAGCGTCCATGCTGACGGCCCGCGCACATCCGTGAAAAAGTTATCCACACCTCTGTTCCGCACACAGCACCGCCTCCATAATCGATGCATGAATCAGATCGACGCCGGCAATCTGGGGCGCTTTCTCACGCTCGCCGACACGGCCGAGGTGCTGAACGTGTCGCTGAACCAGGCCTACGTTCTGGTGCGCAGCGGCGAGCTGCCTGCCATCAAGATCGGCGGCAAGGGCCAGTGGCGGGTGGAGCGATCGGTGCTCGAGTCGTTCATCGAGGCCAAGTACGAGGAGGCGCGGCGGCTCAGCCTGTGGAACCAGTCGGACTACGCGAACATCCCCGAGCTGAGCACCGTCAATACGCCGACCGTCAATACGCCAGCAGAGCCGCGATCCACGCGACGGTGACCGGCACGATCGCGACCACCGAGTAGGCGAGGCCGAGGTAGGCGAACAGCAGTCCCGCCGCGACGCGTTTGCGCGCGGCGGTGGACTCGACGTCGAGCACGATCGTCTGCGCGGCGCTCAGCCAGCCGAGGAACGTCGTCGGGAACCGGTCGCGGGGCTCGGCGATCTCGCCGCCCTCGAACGGCATGATCTCCACGCTCTTGAGATTGAGGCCCACCATCAGCATGCCGACCACGATCACGAGCGGGCCGACGAGGGTCAGGGCGAGGGGGAACACAAACACGGTCATCTTCATCCTCCGGTTCACGGGCGACGATAGCAGCGGTCAGAGCCTCAGCAACAGCACCTGGTCGAACGGGATCGTGCGGTAGTCGACGACGGACGACTGCCGCCTCGCCCGCCCTGCCTCGTGGGTGGCGAGGTCGAGATGGTCGCGGCCGACGCGGTCGATCGTGCCGTGTACGTCGCCGAGGGCGGTGCGCACGTCGACGCCCGCCCGCCGACGGCACAGGTCGCGAAGCAGGAACGGCAGGGTGAGCCGTGACGCGAGCGTCGACTCCGCCTCGGTGGGCGCGAGACTCAACTCCACCTGCGCGCGCGTCAGCACCAGCGTCGCGATGCCGGCGAGCGGCACGACGTACTGCACCGGCCGGCGGCCGTCGCCCTCAAGCCGGGCCGTGAACCAGTCGCGCCCGAACGAGAGCGCGCGCAGGTCGAGGTGCTCGCCCGATTTCAGGATGATCCGTACCGTGCGATCGACGTCGCGTGTCGCCCCTTCGTGGATCGCCACGAGCCGGTCGCGGAGGCCCAACCTGCCGATGCGCAGTCGCTCCTCTTCGGCGTGCTGGTCGAATTCTTCGGCGCGCAGCTCTTGCTCGAGTTGACCTTCGAGGTCGTCGAACAGGCTGTCCCAGCGCATGCGCCGACCCTAGCGATCCCGGCCGCGCGACGATACCGGTTATCCACAGATTTGGGTAGAGCGAGATTGCGGATGCCTCAGCTCTGGTTGAGTCTTTCCACCCCCGTTCGGGGGTCTCGGTTGAGCGACGACACCGATGGGAGCTAGGTATGAGCGCGACTGCCCGCACGTACGAAGAACACGACGACCACGAGGCCCTGCCCTCGAAACCGATCCACGCGCCCTACGACGGAGACGAGTTCTTCGGAGCACAGCCCGCGACCCGGGCCGCCCTGCCCAATCCCGAGCCGCTGCTCGAGAATCTCACTCGCTGCGTGATCGAGATCCTTGCCGGGGCGCGAGACCTGGAACAGATCGCCCGCTGGGTCGACGACGACGTCTACCGCCACCTGCTCAAGCGAGTCGTGCTGTCGACCAGGGCGAGGCAGGCGAAGGGCCAGGTCGCCCGTGCGCCCAACTTCACCATCGGATCGATGTCGATTTACGAGCCGCGCGACGGAGTGGTCGAGGCGGTCGTGATCGTGATCGGCAAGGCGCGCACGCGCGCGGTGGCGCTGCGGCTCGAGGGCTTCGACACGAGGTGGCGGGCGACCGCGATCAACGTGCTGTGACGGCTTAACGCAGAAATCGCCGGTTGAGTAGGTCGCTCAGCGACCGTATCGAAACCGGATGGGGTTTCGATACGGGCCGCAGACGGCCCTACTCAACCAGCGACAGCGCCTCGCGCTACTTCTTTTTGTCCTGCTGGCGACGCTGCTGGCGGTTGACCGGCGCGGCCGTCTCGGCCGGGGCCGTGGTCGGTTGCCCGAACGCACCCTTCGTGGCGACCGGCGCGGCGGCCTGAGCCTGCTGGCGGTTGGCCTGCTGGGCGCGAGCCGTGGCTGCCTTCTCGACCTGGCCGCGCTGGTTGCGCACCTCGACCTCGCCGTTCGCCTCTTCGCTCGGGGCGGAGTAGCTCAGGCGCTCGACGGGAGCCGCGTTGCCGGTGAGTCCCTTGGCCGCGACGATCGGCGCCGACGCGTTCGCTCCGCCTCCGGTCACTTCGACCTCGAGGTTGAACAGGAATCCGACGGTCTCCTCGCGGATCTGGCCCATCATCTGCTGGTACAGGGCGAAACCCTCGCGCTGGTACTCGACCAGCGGGTCGCGCTGCGCCATCGCGCGCAGTCCGATGCCGTCTTTCAGATAGTCCATCTCGTACAGGTGGTCGCGCCAGCGGCGGTCGATCACCGAGAGCACAACGCGGCGCTCGAGCTCGCGCATCGCGGGCTCGCCGAGCTGCGCGGTGCGGTTCTCGTAGGCGACCTTGGAGTCGGAGAGGATCTCGTTCTTGAGGAACGCCTCGGTGACCTTGCCGCGCGCGCCGGCCTCGGTGAGCAGCTCGTCGATCGTGATGCCGACCGGGTACAGCGTCTTCAGCTCGGTCCAGAGTGCTTCGAAGTCCCAGTCGTCGGAGTGGCCCTCGGAGGTGTGAGCCTCGATGACCTCGGTGATGACGTCTTCGAGGAAGTGCGTGACGCGGTCCTGCAGGTCGTCGCCCTCGAGGATGTGACGGCGGTCTCCGTAGATGGCCTCGCGCTGGCGGTTGAGGACGTCGTCGTACTTGAGCACGTTCTTGCGGATCTCGGCGTTGCGGCCCTCGACCTGGGACTGTGCGCTGCGGATGGCGCGGCTCACGACCTTCGATTCGATGGCCAGGTCGTCGGGAACGTTGCCGCGGCCCATAAGCGCCTCGGCGGCACCCGAGTTGAACAGGCGCATGAGGTCGTCCTGCAGCGACAGGTAGAAGCGGCTCTCGCCCGGGTCGCCCTGGCGGCCGGAACGACCACGCAGCTGGTTGTCGATGCGGCGCGACTCGTGGCGCTCGGTTCCGAGCACATAGAGACCGCCGACGGCGACGACGCGCTCGGCTTCCTCGTTCACTTCTTTCTTCACCTCGGCGAAGACGTCGTCCCACTCGGCTTCGTACTCGTCGGGGGTGTCGACCGGGCTGAGGCCCTTGTTGTTCATGTGCGCGACGGCGAGGAACTCGGCGTTGCCGCCGAGCATCACGTCGGTACCACGACCGGCCATGTTGGTGGCGACGGTCACGGCGCCGAGGCGGCCGGCCTGGGCGATGATGGACGCCTCACGCGCGTGGTTCTTCGCGTTGAGCACCTCATGCTTGACGCCGCGCTTGGCGAGCATCTTCGACAGCAGCTCGCTCTTCTCGACGCTCGTGGTTCCGACGAGCACGGGCTGGCCGGTCTCGTGGCGCCCGACGATATCGGCGACGACCTGCTCGAACTTCGACTGCTCGTTCTTGTAGATCAGGTCGCTCTGATCCTTGCGCAGCATGGGCTTGTTGGTGGGGATCGGCACGACGCCGAGCTTGTAGGTCGCCATGAACTCGGCGGCCTCGGTCTCGGCGGTACCGGTCATGCCCGACAGCTTGTTGTACAGGCGGAAGTAGTTCTGCAGCGTGACCGTGGCGAGGGTCTGGTTCTCGGCCTTGACCGCCACGCCCTCCTTGGCCTCGATCGCCTGGTGGATGCCCTCGTTGTAGCGACGGCCCATCAGGATGCGGCCGGTGTGCTCGTCGACGATGAGCACCTCGCCGTTCATCACGACGTAGTCCTTGTCCTTCTTGAACAGGGCGGATGCCTTGATCGAGTTGTTGAGGAACGAGATGAGGGGCGTGTTGGCCGACTCGTAGAGGTTGTCGATGCCGAGGTAGTCCTCGACCTTTTCGATGCCGGGCTCGAGCACACCGACCGTGCGCTTCTTCTCGTCGACCTCGTAGTCGACCTCTGGAACGAGCTTCTTGGCGAGGCCCGCGAACTCGGTGAACCAGCGGTTCGCCTCGCCCGACGCGGGGCCGGAGATGATTAGCGGGGTGCGGGCCTCGTCGATGAGGATGGAGTCGACCTCGTCGACCACGGCGTAGAAGTGGCCGCGCTGCACCATGTCCTGTGCCTGCCACGCCATGTTGTCGCGCAGGTAGTCGAATCCGAACTCGTTGTTCGTGCCGTAGGTGACGTCGGCCATGTACTGCTGACGACGCTCCTGCGGGGTCTGGCCGGCGAGGATCACGCCGGTCGTCATGCCGAGGGCGCGGAAGACGCGTCCCATCAGCTCCGACTGGTAGCTCGCGAGGTAGTCGTTGACCGTGATCACGTGCACGCCGCGGCTCGCGATGGCGTTGAGGTAGGCCGGCAGGGTCGCGACGAGGGTCTTGCCCTCTCCGGTCTTCATCTCGGCGATGTTGCCGAGGTGCAGCGCCGCGCCGCCCATAAGCTGCACGTCGAAGTGACGCATGCCGAGGGTGCGCTTGGCGGCCTCGCGCACCGCGGCGAATGCCTCGGGCAGCAGGTCGTCGAGCGATTCGCCGTTGCCGTAGCGCTCACGCAATTCGACGGTCTCGTTCTTCAGCTCGTCGTCGGTGAGCTGGGTGAAGTCGTCTTCCAAATGGTTGACGGCTTCTGCATAGTGCTTGAGGCGACGAAGGAGTCGACCCTCACCTACGCGAAGTGCGCGTTCGAGAACGTTGGCCACGACTTACTCCAAAGGTTGTTGAGCGCGGGTCTTTCCGCGCGCGGGCGCACAGTCGCGCCCACCGTTACCGGCTCGTAATGGTAGCAAGCCTACCCAGCCCGAGGCTGTGCTCGGACTGGGTAGGCGGGCGAGCGCGGTTGTTACGCCAAAGGCGTACCAACAGCACTGCGCCGAAGGCGTACTTAACGCGCTACCACGAGCTTCGCGCCCATCTCCGTCGTGGCGTTGACCTGGTCGGCCCCGTCTTGATTGGCGCTTTCATCCAGACCGATGACCCCGTAGTCCCAGCCTTTGCGCCGGTAGACGACGCTGGGACGGTGCGTCTCGTTGTCGATGAAGAGGTAGAAGTCGTGTCCCACCAGCTCCATCATGTAGAGCGCGTCATCCACGCTCATCGGCGTCGCTTCGAAGACCTTCTTGCGGATGACCACCGGGCAGTACGGCTCTTCCACGTCTTCCGCGATCTCGCCGGCCGCCTGGACGGGCACCGATCCGGTGCGCACGTTGTCGAGAACCTGCGGTGCGGCGGGGGTGATATCGACGACGCTGAATCCATCACTCGATGCTTCGCGCAACGACGTCGGCCGGTGTTGGCCACGGTGGACCTTTTTCCGGTCTTTGGCCTGTCGAACGCGTTCCACCAGTTTGGCCATGGCGAGGTCGAAAGCGACGTACTTGTCGGAGCCCGAGGATTCGGCACGGACAAGCGGCCCCGGCCCGATCAGGGTGAGTTCGACACGGTCGTCGCCGCTCGCCCCCCTGGTCTCGTGATGGCGGGTGACCTTGATTTCGAAGGCAATGGCTTTTTCGGCAAGGTGGGCAACTTTGTCCGCCTTCTCCATTGCGTACTCGCGGAAGCGATCCGTAACGCCAACGTTGCGTCCGGTGATGGAAATTTCCATGTGCGACCTCCCAGCCCTATTGGCGCCGCCCTATTTATCAGGCGATGAAGAATTTCTTTCGCGCCTTTTCGCCAACCGTAGTCCGGTTGCACAGCATTGTCACGAGCCGTTCGCGCTAGTCTCATGAGACGTTCAGAGAATGGACACCCGGATGCTGAGCGCGCTTTCGCGTGTACGCCAGAGTGGCCGCCGCGACGATTTCACCGCCCTCCGCGCGCACCGCCCGTGCGGCCTCGGAGAGCGTCGCTCCCGTGGTCAGGATGTCGTCGACGAGCAAGAACTTCCGCCCCGCGAGCGACCGCCGGGCGCGGAGGGAACCCTCCCGGTTGCTCGCCCGCTGCTGCACGGCGAGATGTTTCTGTTGCGCCGCCCGACGCGTGTACGCCAGCTCGCGGGCCGACCGCACGCCCGCGTGCCTCAGCAGTAACGCCACGGGGTCATAGCCACGCCGCCGGAACGCGGATCGGGTGGTCGGCACCGCGAGCACCTCGAGCCGGACGAGGCCGAGCGGCGCCGGGCTCGTCGCGCCTAGCGGGCGGCCGGGCGGCGGCTGCGCCCCGGCGACCGCCATCGCGCGTGCGAGCGGCACGGAGAGCGCGCGGGCGACATCCGTTCGGCCGTTCTCTTTTAAGGCGAGCAACGCCCGGCGCACGGCGGCCTCGTAGTCGAGGGCGCAGACGACCGGCGTGCCGTCGGCGAGCGCGTGCCGGCCGGGCTCGCCGTCGAGCGCCGCCAGGCACGCCGCGCAGAGCGACCGGTCGGGGGCACCACAGCCCGCACACTCCACCGGGAGCACGAGGGCGAGGGCGTCGAGCAGGGCGTCACGCAGCATCGCGCCAGAGTGCCCCCACGCCGTCGCCGCCGGAGGGAACGCCGGCGATCTGTGCGGAACTACTGCTGCGTGCCCAGCATGGTGGCCGAGATGCCGGTGCGCTGCCAGCTGGTGCCGCGCGGACGGAAGATGTCGCCGTCGGTCGTGAGCACGCGCAGGCCGTCGGTGCCGCCGTTGCCGCCGACGATCGCGGTGGCACCCTCGATGCGGCCGAGCAGCGCGCTCGGACCGCCGATCTCGAACGACCGGATGGCGGTGTCGTCGTCTCCGGCAGAGAGGGTCGCGACCGTGCGGTTGTCTACCCAGGCGGCGGCGATGGGCGCCTCGGTCGTTGTGGGCAGCGCGAACAGCTCGCCGAGCTGCGTGGGAACACCGTCTTGGCGCACGATACCGGCGACGTAGAGGCGCGGGCCGATCGCTGTTTCGAGGTAGAGCAGCACACGGGCGCCGTCGCGGGAGACCGCCATCGACACCACGCGGGCGTCGCCCGGCACCGACGACGCGACGATGTGTTCGGTGCCGTCGAACTCGTACGCGCGGATCGCCGACGCGTTGTCGACGGGCACCGACCAGACGAAGCCCGCGTTGTCGATCGACGGCGCGGCGAGACCCGGGCGGGAATCGACGAGCAGGGGGTCGCTCGCGCCGTTGCGCACGACGTAGACGCCGCTGGCGTTACGCACCGCGGCCTCGCTCTTGCTGCGCGCGAGCGTGGCGGCCGAGGCGCCCAGGTCGACGACCTTCGAGCTGATCTGGCCGATGGTCGTGACGTCGTCGTTGGACGCGAAACCGAACTGGTTGTCGCGCAGAATGAGCGGCGCCGGCTCGACGGTGGGGTTCACGACGGCGGGAACCGCGCCGGTCTCCTCGGTGGTGAGCGGGATGCCGCCCACCGTCATGATGACGCTCGTGACGTTGGTCAGGCTGGCGGAGATCTGCTGGCGCATACGTTCGCGTTCGAGCGAGGTCGCGCCGCCCGCCTCGTCGGAGAGGTCCACCGTGGCGACGCCCGAGGTGATGTCGACGAAGCCGTCGCCGAGCTGGGTGCCGCCCGGGAACGCCGAGACGAGCACGCCGTTGCTGAGCCACGCCGACTGGCCGGCGAGCAGGGCGCCGATGACGCGCACGGCGGTTCCCGAGCGGTTGGGGAACCAGCGCACGTCGGGCACGAGGTACTGGTAGGTGGGGTCGAAGTAGTAGAGCGAGTATTCGCCGAAGACGACGCCGAAGCTGTCTTCGGAGAGCACGATGCCCTCGGGCGCGCTGCTGATGCGCCACTGGTCGCCCTCTTTGACGAAGGTGAACGGCAGCGAGACGCTCTCGGGGTCGGCCTCCTCGTAGTGGCCGTCGCTCGACACCGAGGCCGAGGTGGTCAGCGAGTAGCTGAGTTCGGTCTCCGAGATGCGGCGCTGCGTGCCGACGCCGGTGCGGATGGTGGTGATCGCGTCGGGGTTCCAGACGCCCGCGAAACTCTCGGCGAGAAACTCGCGTGCGACTTGGAAGTCGTTCTGCGGGTCGGTGGCGGCGAGGATGAAGTCCTGCATCATCTCCTCCTGGGTCGCGTTGGCGCGCGGTCCCTGGGGCGCGAATCCGATGTCCAGCTCGACGTCGTCACGCACTACCTCGCCCGCGGTGACACGGCCAGAGGTCGGTACTCCCCCGCACGCGGCGAGCAGAATCGAGACGACGACGGCGAGAGCTATGGACGCGGCCGTGGTTCGGGTTCTAGACATCGGCGTCCTCCTTCACACTCTCGTCGACGGGCGGCAGTTCGAGCGGCGACTCGGAGAACGGTTCGCCGCGGCGGCGCGGCAGGGTCAGCCTGAAGCAGGAGCCCTCGCCCGGCGCCGACCACACCTCGAGCCAGCCGCCGTGCAGTGCGGCGTCTTCGAGCGAGATCGCGAGGCCGAGTCCGGTGCCGCCGGTCGAGCGCTGGCGTGACGGGTCGGCGCGCCAGAACCGGTCGAAGACCCGCTCCATCGCTGCGGTCGACATGCCGACTCCGTAGTCGCGCACGGCGATCGCGACGGCCGACTGGTTGCTGTCGACGTAGACGACTATCGGTTTGCCTTCGCCGTGGTCGATCGCGTTGGCCAGCAGGTTCTGCAGGATGCGACGGATGCGACGCGCGTCGACCTCCGCCTCGAAGTACCCTCCGGGCGCTTCGAGCTTCAGCTCGGTGCCCTTGGAGGCAGAAAGGCTCTCCACCGCCTCCATCGCGTCTTCCACGAGCCGCACCAAGTTGGTGGGCTCGAGTTCCATGTCGACGGCGCCCGCGTCGTACCGGCTCATCTCGAGCAGGTCGGCGAGCAGCAGTTCGAAACGCTGCACCTGGGTGTGCAGCAGCTCGGTCGTGCGCGCCGTGGCGCTCGGGAAGGTATCGCGCTGGTCGTAGAGCACGTCGCTCGCGAGGCGGATGGTGGTGAGCGGCGTGCGCAGCTCGTGCGACACGTCGGAGACGAAGCGCTGCTGCACCTGCGACAGTGCGGCCAGCTTGGTGATCTGGCGTTGCAGGCTGTCGGCCATACCGTTGAACGACCGGGCGAGGGTCGCGATGACGTCGTCGCCCTTCTCGGGGATGCGCACCTCGAGCTGGCCGGCCGCGAGCCGCTCGCTGGTGTCCGCAGCGATGCGCACGGGCGCGACGATGAGCCGCACCACCGTGTAGGTGACCGCACCGATCAGGATGACGAGCGACGACAGCCCGAGCCAGAGCGTGCCCTGCACGAACGACAGCGCCTGCTGCGTGTCGCTCAGGTTGTAGACGAGGTAGAGCTCGTATTGACCGGATGTCGGCACGTCGAGCACCGAGCCGACAACTATGGCCGGGTCCACCCCGCCATCGGCCCGCTCCAGCGAGATCGACTGCCAGTAGAGGCGTCGGTCGGTCGAACTTTCGACCTGTTTCCTCAGGTCGGCCGAGATCGCGACCTCCTGGTCGAGGCCGGGGCTGACGACGTCGACGGGCAGGCGCACACCGGCCTGGCCGGGGGTGCGCAGGATTGCGATATCGGTACCGGCCGGAGTGGACGACGCCTGCTGCACGGCGGTGGACGCGCTCTTCATCGCGACGTCAAGGTCGAGCCCGGCGGTCTGCTGGGTGGCGTCGAACCGGGTCTGCGCGACCACGTTCGAGCGTTCCGACGCGGCGAGCGCGTCTTGCAGACGTGTGTCGAAGAGGTTGGCACCCACGCTGATCGACATATAGGCGCCGATAATGCCCACGGCGATCGTCGACATCACCACCGAGATCGTCACGGTGCGCATCTGAAGCGAGGAACGCCACAGGCGCCGCGCCCGCAACAGCCAGGAGCGCCAGGTGAAGTACCGCATGGTTAGCCCGGGCTGCCGGCGCGGTAACCAACACCGCGCACGGTCATTACGATCCTCGGGTTGTCGGGGTCGGCTTCGACCTTGGCGCGGAGGCGCTGAACGTGCACGTTGACCAGCCGGGTGTCGGCCTTGTAGTGGTAGCCCCAGACCTGCTCGAGCAGCATCTCGCGGGTGAACACCTGCTGCGGCTTGAGCGCGAGCGCGAGCAGCAGCTCGAACTCCAGCGGGGTGAGGTTGATCTTCTCGGTGCCGCGCAGCACCTCGTGTCCCGCGACATCGAGCACGAGGTCGCCCACCGCGAGCGTTCCGCTGGGGGTCTCGGGGCTCGGTCGCAGACGGGTGCGGATGCGGGCTACGAGTTCTTTGGGGTTGAAAGGCTTGACGACGTAGTCGTCGGCTCCGCTTTCGAGCCCCTTGACGACATCCGCAGTATCGCTCTTCGCCGTCAGCATGATGATGGGGATCCCAGACTCCTCGCGGATCAGCGAGCAGACTTCGATGCCGTCCATACCGGGCAGCATGAGGTCGAGCAGCACCAGATCGGGCGCGAAGGTGTGGAAAGCGTCGAGGGCACCGGATCCGTCGGCGCAGAAG
>Ga0247730_1000939_pt1 | contig 17804 bp, 18 predicted proteins | sample UWRJL073202C2_FD_180959 | JGI IMG/M metagenome (GOLD analysis project Ga0247730, IMG submission 180959) | Plant litter microbial communities from Arlington Agricultural Research Station in Wisconsin, United States - UWRJ-L073-202C-2 | ecosystem: Environmental > Terrestrial > Plant litter >... | reverse complement strand
TCGCCGAAATCGACGCGACGGAGGCCGGATAGTGCCAGACAAAGCGCCCGCTAAAGCCTGGGCCGAGATGCAGCGCGGCAACGACCGCTTCGTGTCGGGCGCACCGCTGCACCCGCGGCAAGACGTCGAGCGCCGCGAAGAACTCGCGCTCGCGCAACGGCCCGACGCCGCGCTGTTCGGCTGCAGCGACTCGCGCCTCGCCGCCGAGATCATCTTCGACAAGGGCATCGGCGACCTGTTCGTCGTGCGCAACGCGGGGCAGATTATCTCCGAGTCGGTCATCGGCTCGCTCGAGTACGCCGTCGCGGTGCTCAAGGTGCCGCTCATCGTTGTGCTCGGCCACGACGAGTGCGGCGCCGTGCGCGCCGCCATCGACTCGCAGAGCGTCGACGCCCCCGCGCTGCCGCCGCACATCGACCACCTGATCTCGAAGATCGTGCCCGCCGTGCGCCAGGTCGCCGGCGTCGCCGAGGGCGAACTCGAGGCCGGAAGCGTCGACGCCCACGAGGTCGGCCGCGAACACCTGCGCGACACGATCAAGGAGCTGATCGAGGCGTCCGAGCTCATCAGCGACGGAATCGCCGCGGGTACGCTGGCGGTCGTGGGCGCGAACTACCGGCTGCTCGAGGGCCGCGCGGTCCCCGACATCCGAATCGGAAACCTGTAACACCCACACCAACGGAAGGCCCAACGACGTGACCACCTCCCCCGCCACATCTTCGATCGACTCGGACGCATTCCGCGTCGAGCACGACACGATGGGCGAAGTGCTCGTACCCATCGACGCGCTGTACGGCGCGCAGACGCAGCGAGCGGTCGAGAACTTCCCGATCTCGGGCGCCGGCCTCGAGCCCGCGCAGATCGTCGCCCTCGCGCGCATCAAGCGCGCCGCCGCGATCGTCAACGGATCGCTCGGCATCATCGATTCGAAAGTCGCGGATGCGGTGGTCGCCGCCGCAGACAAGCTGATCGCGGGTGAACACCACGACCAATTCCCCGTGGACACGTACCAGACCGGCAGCGGCACCTCGTCGAACATGAACATGAACGAGGTGCTCGCGTCGCTGGCGTCGACCGGCCTCGGATCCCCCGTGCACCCCAACGACCACGTGAACGCGTCGCAGTCGTCGAACGACGTGTTCCCCACCTCGGTGCACGTCGCCGTCACGGGCGCGCTGCTCGGCGATCTCATTCCCGCGCTCGAGCACCTCGCGTCGTCGTTCGACGAGAAGGCCGCGCTCTGGGCCACCGCCGTGAAGTCGGGCCGCACCCACCTCATGGACGCGACGCCCGTCACCCTCGGCCAGGAGTTCGCCGGGTACGCCCGTCAGATCCGCCTCGGCATCGACCGCGTCAACGCCACCATCGTGCGCGTCGCCGAGGTTCCTCTAGGCGGAACGGCAGTGGGCACCGGCATCAATACGCCCGTCGGCTTCCCGCAGAAGGTCATCGCGCAGCTCGCCGCCGACAGCGGCCTCCCGATCACCGAGGCGCTCGACCACTTCGAGGCGCAGGGTGCCCGCGATGCTCTCGTCGAGGCATCCGGAGCTCTTCGCGTCATCGCGGTCTCGCTGACCAAAATCAGCAACGACCTGCGCTGGATGGGCTCCGGCCCCAACACCGGACTCGGCGAGCTCAGCATCCCCGACCTGCAGCCCGGATCGTCGATCATGCCCGGCAAGGTCAACCCGGTCATCCCCGAGGCGGTCATCATGGTCGGCGCGCGCGTGATCGGCAACGACGCGACCATCGCCTGGGCCGGTGCGAGCGGAAACTTCGAGCTCAACGTCGCGATCCCGGTGATGGGCACGGCTCTGCTGGAGTCGATCCGCCTGCTCGCGAACTCGAGCGTGCTGCTCGCCGACAAGACCGTCGACGGCCTGCGCGCCAACCTCGACCGAGCGCGAGCGATGGCGGAGTCGTCGCCGTCGATCGTGACGCCGCTCAACAAGTTCATCGGCTACGAGTCGGCGGCGAAGATCGCCAAACACGCCGTCGCCAACGGCATCACGATCCGCGAGGCCGTGATCGACCTCGGCTTCGTCGAGCGCGGCGAGATCTCGGAAGAGCAGCTCGACAAGTCGCTCGACGTGCTCAGCATGACCCACCCCGGCTAGGCAGCCCGCCGGTCGAGTAGCGCGCGAGCAACGAGCCCGCTTATCGAAACCTCACCGCCCGTCCCGGTTCGCCGGGGCGGGCGGTTTCGCGTGGCGCCGGTCGCGGGGGCGTAGCGCGTATATGCGTTGCGAGCGCGGGTCGCGCGGCGTATTTTCGCCGTCGCGCCCGAAATTTCAGCCGCGACAGCGAATAATGACCGCGCGATGTCGAGACCCGCGATTTATGGGCCGGCGGGCCCGGATGTCGCGGCCAACGAACCTCGGATGCGGTGGTTTGGCGCCACTGCGGCCTTCGAACGGGCGCACTCGCGCCGAACGGCCGCACTCGACGGCGCCCGGCACGCGAAGAGCCTGCCGAAACCCCGCGCGAACGGGATCTCGACAGGCTCAATCGACGAGATCGGCGATACCAGCAGCGTTACGCCAGCTCGTTGCCCTCCAGCATCTCGGTGACGAGGGCGGCGATCGCGCTGCGCTCACTGCGGGTGAGCGTGATGTGTCCGAAGAGCGGGTGGCCCTTGAGCGACTCGATCACCGATGCGACGCCGTCGTGACGTCCCACGCGCAGGTTGTCGCGCTGGGCGACGTCGTGCGTGAGGATCACCCGCGAGTTCTGCCCGATGCGGCTGAGCACCGTGAGCAGCACGTTGCGCTCGAGCGACTGCGCCTCGTCGACGATCACGAAGGCGTCGTGCAGCGAACGTCCGCGGATGTGGGTGAGCGGGAGCACCTCGAGGATGCCGCGCTCGAGCACCTCGTCGAGCACGTTCTGAGACACGACCGAGCCGAGCGTGTCGAAGACGGCCTGGGCCCACGGGTTCATCTTCTCGGCGGCGTCGCCGGGCAGGAATCCGAGTTCCTGGCCGCCGACCGCGTACAGCGGGCGGAAGACCATGATCTTGCGGTACTGCTGCTTCTCGAGAACGGCCTCGAGGCCGGCGCAGAGCGCGAGGGCCGACTTGCCGGTTCCGGCGCTTCCGCCGAGCGACACGATGCCGATCTCCTGGTCGAGCAGCATGTCGATCGCGAGGCGCTGCTCCGCGCTGCGGCCGTGCAGCCCGAAGATGTCGCGGTCGCCGCGCACGAGCCGCATCTGTCCGCGCGCGGTGACCCGGCCGAGGGCCGATCCGCGGTCGGAGTGGATGACGAGGCCGGTGTTGATCGGCATGTCCTGCACGGTGCGGGAGTCGAGCTGCTCGTTGTCGTAGAGCTGGTTCATCTGCTCGCTCGACAGCGTGATCTCGGCCTGCCCGGTGAAGCCCGAATCTACGGCGAGTTCGGCGCGGTACTCCTCGGCGGCGAGGCCGATCGAGGCGGCCTTGACGCGCAGCGGCAGATCCTTGGAGACGACCGTGACCGCCAGCCCGTCGTTGGCGAGGTTGAGCGCCACGGCGAGGATGCGGGAGTCGTTGTCGCCGAGCTGGAGGCCCGACGGCAGCACAGACATGTTGGAGTGGTTGAGCTCGACCCGCAGCGTTCCCCCGTCGTCGCCGACGGCTATGGGGAAGTCGAGGCGTTCGTGCTGCACGCGCAGCTCGTCGAGGTTGCGCAGCGCCTGGCGGGCGAAGTACCCGATCTCCGGGTCGTTGCGCTTGCTCTCGAGTTCACTGATCACGATGACCGGCAGAACGACCGCGTGCTCCGCGAAGCGGAAGACCGCTTTCGGATCGGACAGCAGAACCGAAGTGTCGAGCACGTAGGTGCGCTCCGCCGTGGCGGCCTTCGATCCAGTTGACTCGGCAGTGTTCTGTCGGGGGCTAACGTTGTGGGCCACGTGCACTCCATCCCCGAGTGACGCGCACTCGGATCCAGTCTGCGAAGACGGCCAATTACGTTACGAAACGAACTTACGTGGCCGTCTCGACCAGGCGCCATACCTGATGGGAATGACGCTAAGCGTCTTCGGCCCGGAAAAAGAAATCGACACGCCAGCCGAATGTGTCCGGCAGATTAAACGTTCGGGCCGTCAGACGTTGATAGCCGAGGCGAAACTGGTGAAGCTCGCCCGCAGCATGTCGAACGTCTCCTCGTCGGTGCTGACGTGCGCGCTAAGCCGCACGGTTCCGGCTCGCGTGGTCGCGGTGACGCCGTGGTTGAACAGCGACGCCTCGAGAATGGTCAATTGGTCGCTCGCCGGCTCGATCACGACGATACCGGCGCGCTCGTTCTCGGCGCGCGACGACGTGACGGGAATGCCGAATTCGTCGGCCAGGTCGATGATGCGGGTCGTCTTTTCGATGATGCGGTCCCGGATGGCCGGGACTCCCACAGACTCGATTTCTTCGAGGGCCGCCGCGAAACGCGCCTGCGCCACCCGGTCGGCGTTGCTGATACTGAAGGCGCGGGCGCCCTTGCTGGGCTCGAGCACCTCGTCCATGGGCTGGGTGTCGGAGTCGGTCGCGTTGAAGCCCGAGAACACCGGGGTGAGCTGTTCGAGGGCGCGGTCGCTGAGCGCGAGGAACCCGGTGCCCCAACCGGAACGCACCCACTTCTGCCCGCCCGCTACGACGACGTCGGCCACCTGATAGGGCGCATCCGTAACCCCGAATCCCTGGATCGCGTCGACGATCAGAAGACGGTCGCCGATCACCTGGCGGATGCCCTCGATGTCGGCGAGGTAGCCGGTGCGGTAGTCGACGAGGCTGACGGCGACGGCCGTGACGGCGGGGGTCAGCTGCTCGCGCAGGTTGCCGGGGGTGACCCGGCCGTGGTCGGTCTCGATCCAGATCGGGGAGAGAACGCCGAGGCTCTCGGCGGCGCGGGCCGCGGCGAAGGTGACGCTCGGAAACTCGCCCATCGACAGCGCGACACCGCCCGTGACGCCGAACATCACGTGCATCAGGCCCTGGCTGGTGTTCGGCTGGAACACGACGTGGTCGCTCTCGAAACCGGTCAGCGCGGCGACGGCCTCGCGCACGCGCGAGTCTTCGTCGTCGAGCGAGCCGAGCGTGCCGAAGCGGGCGCGGCCGAGCAGATCGGTCGCGGCGTTCTGCTCCTCGAGCACGGCGGTGCCGACCGGCCCGATGCGGGCGAAGTCGAGGTAGCCCGGCTCTTCGGAGAAGCGGGCGGCGTAGTCGTCGATGAACATCAGCTTCCGAACCTTCGTTGTCTCTTGGCGTAGTCGCGCAGGGCGCGCAGGAAGTCGACCTCGCGCAGGTCGGGGCCGAGGGCCTCGACGAAGTACAGCTCGCTGTGGGCGCTCTGCCAGAGCATAAAGTCGCTCATGCGCTGCTCGCCCGAGGTGCGGATGACGAGGTCGGGGTCGGGCTGGCCCTGCGTGTATAGGTGCTCGGCGATGAGCTCGGGGGTGAGCAGCTCGGCGAGGTCGTCGAGCTTGCCGCCCTCGCTGTTGTGCTGGTTCACGATGCTGCGCACGGCGTCGGCGATCTCGCGGCGTCCGCCGTAGCCGACGGCGAGGTTGATGTGCAGGCCGGTGTTGTCGGCGGTCTTCTTCTCGGCGGCGGCCATCGCGTCGATGAGCGACTGCGGCAGCCCCTCCTTCGTACCGACCTGCTGCACGCGCCAGTCGCTCGTGGCCGCGAGGTCTTCGCTGAGTTCGGCGATGATCTCGAAGAGCTGCTGCAGCTCTACGCTCTCGCGGTTGACGAGGTTGTCGTTCGACAGCAGGTAGAGCGTGACGACCGAGACGCCGAGGTCGTCGCACCAGGCGAGAAACTCGTGGATCTTGAGCGCACCCGCGCTGTGGCCGTGGGCGGCGGTCTCGAGGCCGCGCTGACGAGCCCAGCGCCGGTTGCCGTCGAAAATCATGGCGACGTGCTTGGGGATGGCGGTCTTGTCGAGCCTGCGACGGAGTCTCGTCTGGTAGAGGCCATAGAGAAAGCCTCTGCCGAGGGGAACTTGCCTGTCTTTCACTTCGCCTACGCTAGCCCAATCTCGGTGAACGCTCGGTGCGAAACCGGCTGAAGTAAGCTTCAGTCATGACCGCAGAGACGCCGACCGGCCGCCCAGACGACGAGCCCGCGGCGGATCTGCCCAACGTGCCGCTGCTCGACGACGCGATCGAATTCGCCGCGCTCGAGACGAAGCCGACCTGGCGCGGCTGGATCCACGCCGGCACGTTCCCGTTGGCCATCGTGCTCGGCATCATCCTCATCGTGGCCGCCCACGGCGCGGCCGCGACGATCAGCTCGAGCGTCTTCGTGGCATCCTCTCTTCTGCTTTTCGGCAATTCGGCGCTGTACCACCGCATCGACTGGAAACCGAAGACCAAGGCGATCTTCAAGCGCATCGACCACGCCAACATCTTTCTGCTGATCGCCGGGTCGTACACGCCGATCACGGTGCTCGCACTCCCCCACGACAAGTCGGTGCTGTTGCTCTGGCTGGTCTGGTCGGGTGCGGGGCTCGGCATCCTGTTCCGCGTGTTCTGGATCGGCGCACCGCGCTGGCTCTACGTGCCGCTCTACCTGCTGCTCGGTTACGCGTCGCTGATCTTCATCGTCGACTTCTTCCAGGCGAACGCCGCGATGATGACGCTGATCCTGGTCGGCGGCCTGTTCTACACGGTGGGCGCCGTGATCTACGGGCTGAAGAAGCCCAACCCGTTCCCGGGCAAGTTCGGGTTCCACGAGATCTTCCACACGCTCACGCTGCTCGCGTTCCTCTGCCACTGGGCGGGCATCTTCATCGTCGCGACGAACCCGCCGGTCTTCTAACTAGACCGCGGGCAGCCGCGGCACGGCCTCGACCAGGCGGCGCGTGTACTCCTCGCGTGGCGCGGTGAGGATCGCCGTCGTCGCACCCCGCTCGACCACCCGGCCCGCGTTGAGCACCACGGTCTCGTCGCACAGCGCCGCGATGGCGCTGAGGTCGTGCGACACCATGAGGATCGCGAGCCCGGCCGACTCGCGCAGCGAGGCGAGCAGGTCAATGACCTGGATGCGCGTGGTCACGTCGAGCGCGCTCACCGGCTCGTCGGCGAGCAGCAGCCGCGGGTGGCACACGGTGGCGCGGGCGATGGCGATGCGCTGGCGCTGTCCGCCGGAGAACTCGTGCGGGTAGCGGTCGAGCGAGTCGGGGTCGAGCCCGACCGAGGCCAGGGAGGCGGCGACCCGGTCGCGGGCGTCGTCGCCGCTCGCGAGGCCGAGCGACCGCAGCGGCTCCCCCACGATCGACGCTATTCTCTGCCGCGGGTCGAGCGACGAGTACGGGTCTTGGAACACCGTCTGCACCGAGCCACGGAAGCGCCGCATAGTCGCCGCCGTGATCGGCGCGCCCTCGAACAGCACCTCGCCCGAGGTGGGCTTGGCGAGCGCGAGCATCAGCCGCACGATGGTCGACTTTCCGCTGCCCGACTCGCCGACGAGCCCGACGCTCTGCCCCTCGCCCACGGCGATCGACACGTCGTCGAGCGCGAGGGCGCCCTTGCGGTAGCGATAGCTCACGTTGCGCAGTTCGAGAAGAGCGGTCATGAGGTGGCCCCCAGCATGTCGTCGAGCGACCGCGCGCTGCGTACGAGCTCCGCGGTGTACGGATGCTGCGGAGCCGCGAGCATCGCAGCGATGCCGCCCCGCTCCACCGCGACGCCGTGCTGCAGCACGATCACCTCGCTCGTCATCGCGGAGACGACGGCGAGATCGTGGCTGATGAACAGCAGCGCCATGTCGCGCGCGGCGACGAGTTCGTCGAGCAGCCGCAGCACCTGCGCCTGCACGGTCACGTCGAGGGCCGTGGTCGGCTCGTCGGCGATGAGCAGCCGCGGCCGGCTGCCGAGCGCGATGGCGATGGCGGCGCGCTGGCGCTGTCCGCCCGAGATCTCGTGCGGGTAGGCCCGCGCGATGCGTGCCTCGTCGAGACTGACCTCGTCGAGGGCCTCCGCCACGGCCGTGCGCAATGCGGCGCCGCGCAGACCGCGGTGCCGGGCGATGGGCTCGGCGACCTGGCGACCGATGCGCATAAGCGGATCGAGCGCGGTCAGCGGCTCCTGGAAGACTACGGATGCCACACGCCCCCGCAGCGGAACGAGCCGCTTTTCACTCGCGCCCACGACCTGCACGCCGTCGAGCAGCACGCTGCCCGAGGCCACGAGTCCCGCGCCGAGCAGGCCGGTGACGGCGAGCGAAGTGACGGACTTTCCCGACCCGGATTCGCCGATCAGCCCGAGGCGCTGGCCCGCGGCGAGCTCGAACGAGAGGTCGTCGACGAGCGGGCGACCGGCGGTGGTGTGAACGCCGAGCCCGGACACGGAGAGCAGGGCCGGGTGGCCGGGGGCGGGCTGGCCGGGGCCGGGCTGGCCAGGTGCGGCGCTCGCGCCGGAGCCGGGCACGGGCTGGCCGGGCTTGCCCTGGGCGGCGCTCATCGGCTCCTCCTTCGCGACGGGTCGGCGACGTCGCGCAGGCCGTCGGCGATGAAGTTGACGCCGATGACGAGGGCGATGAGCGCGAGTCCGGGCGCGATGGCGCCGACGGGCGCGGTGACGACGGTGCCCTGAGCCTCCTGCAGCAGCCGGCCCCACGAGGCGTTGGGCGGCGGGGCGCCGAGTCCGAGGTACGACAGGCTCGCCTCGGCGAGCACCGCGACGCCGAACTGCAGCGCGAGGTTCACACTGAGCGTGGGCCAGATGTTGGGCAGGATGTGACGCACGACGATGCCGGGCCAGCGGGTGCCCGAGGTGCGGGCGGCCGTGACGTACTGCTCGCCGAGCACGCGCTTGGTGAGCACGCGGGTGAGCCGGGCCACGATCGCCGACATCGCGAGGCCGATGGCGAGGATGACCGAGGCGAGCGAGGCGCCCTGGGCCGCGACGATGAGCATCGCGAGCAGCAGCACGGGGAACGCGATCACCACGTCGAGGGCGGCGGAGATTGTGTCATCCACCCAGGCGGCGGCGAACGCGGCGACGAGCCCGACGCTGATTCCGATGATGGCGCCCACCGCGACCGAGCCGAGGCCCACGATCAGGGCGATGCGTGCGCCGATCATCAGCTGGGTGGCGAGGTCGCGGCCGAGCTTGTCGGTGCCGAGCCAGTGGGTGCCGTTCGGGCCCTCGAGGCGGGTTCCGGTGGTATCGGAGGGGTCGAACGGCAGCCAGACCAGCGAGACGACGGCGGTGAGAACGACGACCGAGACGAGCACGAGGCCCACGACGAGGGTCCAAGAGCGGCGGCGCGGCGGCAGGGCCGCGGCGGTGTCGACGACGGCGCTCACGGCGGGGCCACCCTGCGGCCGCCCGCCAGCAGTAGGGCCACCCACGGAGCCACCCGCGGGCCCGCCCGCAGGCCCGCCCTCGATCGGCCCGCTCACCGGTTGCCCGAGATCGTCAGGCGCAAGCGCGGGTCGACGAGGCGCTGGGCGATGTCGGCGACGAAGCCGATCACGAGCACCACGAGCGTGCTGACGAAGAGCACGCCCTGGATGTTCGGGTAGTCGTGCTGTTCGATTCCGCGCAGCAGCATGCTGCCGAGGCCGGGCAGCCCGAACACGCTCTCGACGACGACCGCGCCGAGGAAGGTCGTGGCGAGCTCGATGCCGAGGATGGAGATGACCGGAACGGCGCCGTTGCGCAGCCCGTGCCGCCAGAGCGCCTCGACGTAGCCGGATCCCTGGGCGCGGGCCGACCGCAGGTAGTCGCTGCCGATCACGTCGAGCGTGGCGGAGCGCACGTAGCGGGTGAGCGACGCGCTCATCACGATCGCGACGGTAATCACCGGCAGGGCGAGCGAGCGCAGCGCGTCGGCGGGGTCGGCCCAGTCGTCGCGTGGGAAGCCGCTCGACGGCAGCCAGCGCAGCCCGACGGCGAACACGCTGACGAGCAGGATGCCGACCCAGAACACCGGCACGGCGACGCCCAGCTGCGAGAAGCCGGAGATGACGATTCCGTACCAGCGGTCGGACTTGGTCGCGGCGACGAAGCCGGCGGCGAGCGAGGCCACGAGCGCCAGGGCGAAGGCGAGCAGGGTGAGCGGCACGGTCACCACGAGCCGGGCCGCGATCTCGGGGCCGACGGGCAGCGAGCTGATGAACGACTCGCCCAGGTCGAAGCTGGAGAGCTGCGCGAACCAGGTGAAGAACTGCTCGAGCACGGGCCGGTCGGCTCCGACCTGGGCCTGCGCCGCCGCGATCTGCTCGGGTGTCGACGTCGCGGAAAGCAGCGCGTTCGACGGGTCGCCCGGCAGCAGCCGGAGCAGCACGAAGATGGCCACCATGGCGATGAGGAAGGACACCAGGAGGAAGGCGCTCCGGCGCAGCAGGTAGACAGTCATGCGACCTCTAGGGTAGCCCGCGGATGTGCGGGCTACCCCAGACGGTTACTTCGTGGTGATGTCGTAGACGTAGAACTGCGAGTTGAGCCCGTTGACGGGGTATCCGCTCACGTCGCTCGACGCCACAACGATCTGCGGGTAGAGGTACAGCCACACGCTCGCGGCGTCCTCGGCGATCTGCTCGTTGACCAGCTTGAGCTTCGCGGTCTGCTCGTCGGTGGTGGCGGCGGCCTCGGCCTCGTCGACCCAGGTGGTCACCTGCGGGTTGTTGTAGCCCCAGTAGAAGTCGGGGTTGCCGTACCAGACCACGTCGCGGTCGTTCACGTGCTCCTGCAGGGTCGCGGTGAAGTCCTGCGCCTTGTAGACCTTGGTGTACCACTCGTCCGAGCTGATGGTGTTGATGTCGACGGTCACGCCCACCTTGGCCAGCTCGCTCTTCACGAACTCGGCGACCGCGGGGTGCGGGTCGTAGCTGGGGGTGTCGAGCGTGAACTCGAAGCCGTCGGGGTAGCCGCCGTCGGCCAGCAGCTGCTTGGCGAGGTCGGTGTCGTACGGGTTCACCTGGGTGAGGTCTTCGTACCAGGGGTCGGTCGGCGGAACCATCGAGCCGATGAGGGTTCCGTAGTCGCCCCAGATCGAGTTGAGCAGCTTCTTGGTGTCGATGGCCGAGTAGAGGGCCTTGCGCACGTCGACGTTGTCGAAGGGGGCGACGCGGTCGTTGAAGACCAGCAGCTCCTTCGTGGTCGAGTCGCCGTCGCTCACGACGTAGTCGGCGTTGTCGGCGAACTGCGTGAGGGCGTCGGGGCTCTGCACGCTCGTGACGATGTCGACCTGGTTGGTCAGCAGTGCGTTACTGAGGGCCGTCGCGTCGGTGAAGTAGTTGAAGACGACTTCGTCGTTGGATGCCGCGTCTCCCCAATACCCGTCGAAGCGAGTAAGGCTCAGCGAGCTGCCGCGCTTCCACTCGTCGAGCGTGTACGGGCCGGTGCCGTCTTCGGTGGTCTCCGAGTCGACGGCGTCCGCGTTGATGATCCACACGTAGCTGAGGTTGTAGATGAAGGAGATCGAACGCTCCGCCAGCGTGACCACTACCGTCGCGTCATCCGGGGTCTCGATGCTCGAGACCGAACCGAAGCTGCTCTTGCGGGCCGACTGCGAGTCTTCGGCGAGAACCGCCTCGATGCTCGCCTTGACGTCGGTCGAGGTGAGCGCCTTGCCCGAGTGGAAGGTGACGCCGTCGCGCAGCGTGAACGTGTAGGTGAGGCCGTCGTCGCTCACGGTGTTGCTCGCGGCGAGCAGCGGCTCGACGTCGCCGTCGTCGGTGAGCTTGTAGAGGCCCTCGTAGACGTTGCCGTTGAACGCCTCGGTGACGCCCTGCCCGCCGCCCTTGACGTTGCTGAGGTTCTGCGGCTCGTAGAGCGAGCCGATCTCGATGGTCGAGCCGCTGTCGGACGACGACGAGTCGGCGCCGCCGGCGCAACCCGCGAGGGTCAGTGCCGTCGCCAGTCCGAGCGCGACGAACGCGATGGGTTTCTTCATGATGCTCCTGGGTGCTGTGTGGTGGAGGTGCTGTGAAAACTCAGAGGGTGTAGATGTCGAAGCCGTCGGCGAAGACGACGTTGCGCTCCCCCGCCTCGACCGACTGCGCGAAACGGTTCTGCGCGGGCGGCATCGGGCAGTTGTACTGCACCGAGAAGCCGCACGGCGGAACGAACGCGCGGTTGAAGTCGAGGGTGACGGGGCCCGCGTCGCCGAAGCCGGTGTCGGCACCGTCGTGCTCGTCGGAACGCTGCACGAAGAGGAAGCGGCCCGACGCGTAGGTCGAGGTGTCGCCGTCGAGGCGGTTGGTCGCGTCGCCGAAGACGAGCAGCAGGGTTCCGTCGTCGTCGAACGCGCTGAGCGAGTAGTCGACGCCGTCGCGGGTGAAGGTGATGTCGCCGGGAACGACGAGCTCGCGGCTGCCGCCGTTGTCGCGGATGTGCTCGAACGGGATGGTGCGGTCGCCGGCGACGGGGGTGAACTGCGCCTCGACGACCCAGTCGGGGTCGTAGGCGAAGGCGGAGATGGAGTCGAAGGCCTGGATCGCGGGCGAGGCCGAGTCCCAGAAGCGCAGCCCGTGCTCGGGCTCGCCGGTGTCGAGGTTGCTGCGGGTGAGCGTCGTCACGGTGACGGTCGCGGGTGCCTCGGCGGTCGCGCGGGCGAACTCCGCGGCCGGGTCGGCACCGGCGGGCAGCCAGCGGGTCTCGACGAGCGCGAGGTTACCGGTGGCCGACGTGACGGCGGTGTGCCGCGCGCTGCGCCAGGCGTCGAATTCTGCGGGCGCATCCGGGCGGACTGAAGAAAGGGAGGTCATGATTCACTCATTTTCGTGTGACACGGGTGGGCGGACACAATCGTGTTTCGCCGTGTGTCAGGTGAAGCCGCGAGAGCGCGGAATTTATTCCGGCTTGGTCGCCGAATCCTCGGCGGCCGCCTCGGCCTCGAGGCGTTCGCGGATCTCGCCGCGGTAGCGCGTGCGGCGCACACGACGGGTCATGTCGACCACGAGCAGCACGGTGGCGACCATGATCACGAAGGTGATCGCGAAGCCGATCCAGCCGGGCGTGATGAGGTCTTCGTCGCCCGTGTACGACCCGAAGGTCGGCGACGGGGTGGGCGTCGTGCTGGTGGTGAGCCACACTCCCGCTCGCAGTAGCGTGTCGCTCACAAAAGTCATTGGTTGTCCTCATCGGTAATGCCGGCGAACAGGTCGGTCTCGGGCAGCGTCGTCTCGACGCTCGATCGAACCAGTTCGAAGTCTTCCCACGGCCACACGCCGCGCTGGATGTCGTTGGGCCAGAAGAAAAAGGGGCTGTCGGGCGGCACCTGGCTGGCGTGCGCGCGCAGTGCGTTGTCGCGCACGTCGAAGAATTCGCCGGCGGGAACCTGGCTGGTGATGTTGGCGGGCTGGCGCTCGCCCATCCAGCCGGTCATCTCTTGCAAAGAGGCGAGCAGCGGATGATCCGGGGCACCCGACACCAGAGCGTCGTACACCGCGCGGAAGCGCTGCGGGCTGATGATGCGGTCGTAGTAGAGCTTGCTCGCCGCCCAGGGCGCGCCCCACTCGGGCAGTTGCTCGGCGTCGGCGGCCGCGTCCAACGCCCACATCGTCACGTCGTGCGTGCGGATGTGGTCGGGATGCGGGTACCCGCCGTTTTCGTCGTAGGTGATGACGACGTGCGGACGCACCTCGCGGATGACCTTCACGAGGGGCACGCCGGAGATCTCGAGCGGCGTCATCGCGAAGCTCTGCGGCTGCAGCGCCTCGCCGTTCTCGGGCAGCCCCGAGTCGAGGTAGCCGAGCCAGCGGTGCTGGATGCCCATAAACGCCTGCGCGCGGGCCATCTCGAGGCGGCGCAGCCCGGCCATGTCGCGGTCGGCCATCGCGGTGGCGTGCGGTTCGAGGCCAGGGTTCTGGATGTCGCCGCGTTCGCCGCCGGTGCAGCTGACGACCGTCACCTCGACGCCGCGGTCGCTGTAGTAGGCATAGGTCGCAGCGCCCTTGCTCGACTCGTCGTCGGGGTGGGCGTGAACCGCAAGCAGCCGCAGTGTCACCGAACTCCTAGCCCTGATCGAATACCCTTGAGGCCGTAGCCTGTAGTCAAGACTAACCGCAGCATCTGGAGCTTTCGTGTCACCAACCGTGCAGGACACTGCCGCCGAGCTCGACCGACGCTACGGTCGCACCCGCGGCAACTCCCGACGCACGCGCGTGATCATCATCGCCACGGCCGCCGCGTTCGTCGCGGTGCTCGTCGCCTGGCTCGTCTGGGGCGGCCTCCTCAGCGCGAACGCCGACATCGAGGCGGTGGACACCGGGCACACGATCGTCGACGACACCCTCGTGCAGGTGCGCTACCAGCTGACGGTCGAACCCGGTTCGACGGTGACCTGCGCGTTCCAGGCGCAGAACTCCACGTTCGCGATCGTGGGCTGGAACGTCGTCGACGTGCCGCCGTCCGAGCGCCGCACGCGCACGCTCGGCGCGGAGATACGCACCACCGAGCTGGCGGTGACCGGGTTGATATACCGCTGCTGGCTCACATAGTCTTGATCGATTCGCCCCACAAGACCGGTCGGCACCGACCGGTCTTCATCTGTATAAAGGCCTGAAGAAAAGTTCACGGCCGCATCGGTACTAAGGAGAGCATTGTGACTAACGACGGTTCAGTCACCTGGTTGACCCAGGAGGCGTTCGATCGCCGCAGTGCAGAACTCGAGCAGCTCTCGAGTGAAGGCCGCCTCGAGATCGCCAAGAAGATCGAGATCGCGCGCGAAGAAGGCGACTTGAAAGAGAACGGCGGCTACCACGCTGCGAAGGAAGAGCAGGGCAAGATCGAGGCGCGCATCCGCGTGCTCACCGAGCTGCTGCGCCACGCCAATGTCGGCGAGGCACCCAAGTCGAGCGGTGTGGTCGAGCCCGGAACGGTGATCACCGCCAACATCCTCGGCGACAAGAGCGTGTTCCTGCTCGGCAGCCGCGAGATCGTCGGCGACGCCGAACTCGACGTGTACAGCGAGGGCAGCCCGCTCGGCATCGCGATCATGGGCAAGAAGGTCGGCGAGACGACGAGCTACACGGCCCCCAGCGGCAAGGCGATCACCGTCGAGATTCTCGCGGTGGAGACGTACACGCCGTAGGGCGCGTTTCGTCGCTGAGTTGGTCCAAGCGCTCTGCGGCTAATGCAGACCTCCTTCGCAGGCTCAGTCGGCGCTGGGGTCGCACAAACGCTGGCGCGTTTGCCACAGCTCCACCGCGCTCAACCGGCGAACCGCGCCTAGAAGTCGACCCGCGGCTCGTAGCCCTCGTCGCGCAGCCGGGTGAGCACCTCTTGGGCGTGCTCCGGTCCGCGCGTCTCGATGTGCAGCTCGAGCTCGACCTGGCTGATCTGCATGCCCTCGTTGTGCCGCGTGTGCAGCACCTCGACGACGTTCGCGCTCGCCTCGGCGACGAGAGCCGCGATGCGCGCTAGCTGTCCGGGCCGGTCGGGCAGCGGGATGCGCAGCTTGAGGTAGCGCGCCGACGCGGCGAGGCCGTGGCTGATGACGCGTTCCATCATCATCGGGTCGATGTTGCCGCCGCTGAGAACCACGACGGTCTTGCCCGCGTCCTTCACCTGGCCGCTGAGGATCGCCGCGATGCCGACGGCGCCCGCGGGCTCGACGACGAGCTTGGCGCGCTCGAGCAGCAGCAGCATGGCGCGCGCGATCAGGTTGTCGTCGACGGTGATGACCTCGTCGACGAGCTCGGAGATCATCGCGAAGTTGAGCACACCGGGGCGGGCGACGTTGATGCCGTCGGCGATCGTCGGCAGCGTCTTGATCTCGGTGATGTAGCCGTTCTGCAGCGAGAGCGGGTAGGGCGCCGCGTTCGACGCCTGCACGCCGATGATGCGCACCGTGCGGCCCTCGAGTGCGGCGCGCTGCTTCAGCACGCTCGCGACGCCGGAGATGAGTCCGCCGCCGCCGATCGGCACGATTACCGTGTCGGGGTCGTCGACTTGGTCGAGGATCTCCAGGCCCAGCGTTCCCTGGCCGGTGACGACGTCGATGTGGTCGAACGGCGGGATGAGCACGGCGCCGGTCTTCTCGCTGAACTCGGCCGCCGCGCGAAGCGGCTCTTCGACGGTGGTGCCGCGCAGCACGACGTCGGCACCGTAGCCGCGCGTCGCCGCGAGCTTCGGCTGCGGAACGCCGACGGGCATAAAGATGGTCGCCTTGATGCCGAGCTCGCGGGCCGCGAACGCTACGCCCTGGGCGTGGTTGCCGGCCGACGCCGCCACGACGCCGCGCGCCTTCTCCTCGTCGGTCAGCCGCGCCAGGCGGTTATAGGCGCCGCGGATCTTGTACGAGCCGGTGCGCTGCAGGTTCTCACACTTGAGGTAGACGGGCGACCCGAGGATCTCCGACATAAAGCGCGCGGTTTCCATCGGTGTGACGTCTGCCACGCGGGAGACGATGGTGCGCGCTCCCTCGAAATCGGCCAAAGACGGTCCGATGAGGGAGGTTTCGGTCATTGCTTAATAGCTTCTTTCAACCCGGGACGCGTCGTTTCGCGCCATTTTCCGCTCGCGATATACGTCACCATGACATTGAGCGTTGCCACTAACGGTACAGCGAACAGCGCTCCGGGAATGCCCGCGATTCCCGCGCCCGCCGCGACGGCGAAAACGACGGCCAGCGGGTGCACCTTCACGGCGGTCCCCATGACCAAGGGCTGGAGGATGTGGCCCTCCACCTGCTGCACGAGCAGCACGATGCCGAGCATGATGAGCGCCTGCCACGGGCCGAGGTAGACGAGAGCGACGAAGATCGCGACGGTGCCGGTGAGCACGGCACCGACGACGGGCACAAACGAACCGAGGAAGACCGCGATCGCGATCGGGATGACGAGCGGGAAGCCGCCGAACGGCAGACCGAGGATGAACGCCCCGAGACCGATGCCGACCGCGTCGACGAACGCGACGAAGATCTGCACCTTGACGAACGTGGTGAGGGTGATCCAGCCGGCGTGGCCGGAACCGTCGACGGCGCGGCGGGCCTTGCGCGGGAAGAGGCGCACGACCCAGTTCCAGATGCCCTTGCCGTCGATCAGGATGAAGATGGTCGCGAAGAGCGCGAGCAGGAAACCGGTGAAGAGGTGGCCGGCCGTGGAACCGACGGTGAGCGCTCCTGACCAGAGGGTGCTGCTGTTCTTCTGGATGGCTTCCCAGCCCTGAGCGAGATAGTCGTTGAAGTCGGCCGTGTTGATGTTGAAGGTGACGTTGAGCCAGCTCTGGAAGTCTTCGTAGGCCGAGATCGAGCGGCTCTGGATGTCGGAAGAACCGATCCGCACCTGCCAGATGATCAGCATGACGAGACCGCCGATGACAGCGATCGCCGCGAGCAGTGTGACCGCTACGGCGATTCCTCGCGGCCAGCGGTGCTTCACGAGCCATCCGACGACCGGCACCAGCAGCCCGCCGACGAGGATCGCCACCATAAACGGGATGACGATCTCTTTCAGCTGGATGATCAGCAGCCCGAAGACCACCAGCACGCCGACGATCGCGAGCAGGCGCCAGGCCCACGCCCCCGCGATCTTCATGCCGTCGGGGAGCGAATCCGCGACGACCTCACCTATGGGGGTCGGGGTCGTGGGGGACGGAGAGTCTACGGCGCGGCGCGATCGAAACAGCATTTCCCGAGTCTATGTTTCGCGCCGCGGTTTGACTATTACGCCCGAGGGCTTGCGGCGACGGGCGCTTTACGCAATCTCAGGAACGCCGCGTCTCCGACTTCGGGTGCATCGTTGACGTCGTGCTGCACGGCGATGATCGATCCGTCGGGCAACAGGAACTCGGTGCGGCGCAGCGAGCCGAGGAAGCTCGACGCGAAGACCGACGCCGGGATGGCGCCCTCGGCGTCTTCCGTGGCGAGAGCGACG
>Ga0247730_1000936_pt1 | contig 17824 bp, 17 predicted proteins | sample UWRJL073202C2_FD_180959 | JGI IMG/M metagenome (GOLD analysis project Ga0247730, IMG submission 180959) | Plant litter microbial communities from Arlington Agricultural Research Station in Wisconsin, United States - UWRJ-L073-202C-2 | ecosystem: Environmental > Terrestrial > Plant litter >... | reverse complement strand
CGCTTCTGCTGTAGGTGTTGCTGCGCCTTCAATTTGCAGGATTCGGTCCGCAGCAGAAATAGCGGAATCCACTGGTGACCGAGATAAGGTGGCAGTGGCTTCCACCTTATTGTTTGATACGGGAGTAGGGTCAATATCCAACGCTGCCGTGGCAAGGCCGATTGCGTCGTCAACTGTGGTTGCTTGACCAATGGCGGCAGGCTGAACAACAGGTCGAGTAGGCGCCATAAAGCCACGGTCTCGCATCATGTCGGCAGCAGTCGGCATGGACGGGCCAGCACTGTTGCGTACTGCCAAACCACCCGCACCGACAGCGCCACCCATCAAGCCGCTCTGCACAACCGTATCGCGCAGGCCGTCGAGGAACTGGCTGACGGTCAGGTTCTGGTTGATGCCAATACCGGGCAGCAGGTCTACGCCGGTCTGGCCGAGGTAGGTTGCCACTTCGCCGGGCACTTCGCGGATGCCGGCATTGATGAGAACTTCGCTAGCGCTGCGCTTGGCTTGCGTGCTGGCAGCCGACTTCATAAGCGTACCCAGTGCTTGAGTCACCTTGTCGAAGCCTGCAAACTTCTCGCCGACTGCCTCGAATGCGCCCATCGGCGCCGCGCGTGCAATGGCAGCAGCAGGCGACAGCCCAGCCTCACGCCCGTTGTTGTACTCCTGCCCGGCAGTGAGCAGCGACAGCGCGGGGATTACAGCCTTGGATCCGACAGCACCACCGAGCGCGACAGCCTGACCCAGCGACGATGCGGCGCCTTCTGCCTGAGTGCGAAGGTACGGAACGGGGCTCTTAGGCCCGAAGTCTTGCAGAGCAGGCGCTTCGCCCACACCCGCCTCGAATTGACCTGCGCCCTTGGCAGCGGCAGCACCAAAGCGCGAGACGGCATCAAGCCCTGTCGCATCGCCTACTGCGCGCACACCGCCGCCCAGTCCTTGCACGCCGCTCGTGACGGCCTTCGACAGTGCACGGACAGGGAAGGGCGCATCGTTCAGGCGGGCGCCAGCATCAAGGTTCGTATCGGCCTGGATGCCTTGACCTTGCCGAATGGAAGGCGCCGCATTGCGCGGATCGTTCAGCAGGGGGTTTGCGTCAGCATAGGAGCGGCGCTCAAGCGCAGTGGCTTCCTGCGGGTCGAATGCTGGTTCGGGAAGAATCTTGCCTTCAAGCACGCTTCCCGAAGGCGGCGGCGCAGCATTGGTGCGCGCAATGTCTTGGCGCATCACGCCCGCTGGCTTTGTCAGGTCTTGCGGGCCGACCATAGGCGCGGGTGTGGGCGCCTTGGCTTGTGCATCGTTGAGGAACGATACGACTTCAGATTCTGTGTAGCCAGACTTGAGGGCGCCAGCAACGTCAAACTTGGATTGCTCACCCAAGTAGCCGGCGATCTCGCCTTCCGAATAACCGGCCTTGCGAGCGCCTTCTACGTCAAATGCCACGGGTCTACCTCATGAATGAAGACAGGGGAGGCCGGGGGGCCTTGGGTGCACGATTATCGCTTGCTGGCGGAGATGCTGGGGCTGGTTTCGAGTCTGCGCTCGCTGGTCGCAGAGTCACATCCCCTCCGAGTGTCTTGAGCGTGAGGTCTTTGAAAACGTCACGTTCTTGCTGCGCGGCTTGAAGTTGGGCATCGAGAGCATCCAATTCGTTTTGCTCTTTGCTGCCGGGCTTTGCGATCTGATAGAGGGGTTTGGCCTTCAATTCGTTAATGTCTTTGCGTAAGCCCGTTACTTGCCTGTCAGCCGCATTGAATAGACCCATGTACCCGATCCGCTCTTGCGGACTTATGCCGCCACGCACGCCGTTAATGATGGCGGCTCGCTTTTCTTGCGCTTCTATGAACACCTGTTGCCGAGCATCTCGGGCTAAATCCGCTTCACGTTGCCGAGCGTCACGCCGATCTTCTTTAGCATCCACCGCAGCAGAGCCATCAAACAGAACCGTGCCGTCAGGTCTAATCACAGTAGAGCCTGCTGGCACCACTTGATTCTTGCTGGTAATCAAAGCCTTGCCGGCAATGTAGGCCTGCGGATCTTTGAGTTTCGCTTCGTCCATAGCAGCGCCGAAAGACTCATCGGACGTGCGCTTGCGAGTCTTGCCGACCACTGCCGCATCGGCGTCGGCCTGCGAGCGGTCGCGTTGCTGCTGGAGTTGTGCGAGGTATGGAGCACGGTCGGCTTCGGGCAGAGACCGCGCCTGTGCGACTAGCGCGTCATAGTTGCCAGACAGCCCGCCAGTCTTGAGCGTGGCATCTGGTGCCAGCGTCTTGACCGGCGCAGATTCCAGCGGAACGTCTTCAGCGGCCTTGGCCTGTGCAGCGGCACTCAGGCGATTCAACGGCGCCTGTGCGCGCTGCTCATCTGCGATCTTGTAGGCCTGAGCCGTCTGCTGTCGCCACGCGGCCAAAGCCTGCTCACGGCCCAGGTTGGCATCCGCGTTTTCGTTCTTGCGAATGTCCTCGCCCACGGCAGACAAGCCTTGGCCGAGTCCACCGATTGCACCGAGAAAGCCGAAGCTTGCCATTTACGCTGCCCCTTGCTGGCCTGCCACGCCTGCGTTGTGTTGCTGTACCGCAGCCTTTGCAACCTTCTGCGAGAACTGCGGAATCTCTTCTTTGGTGATCACGCCAGCCGTCGCCAGCATTTCGGCGATGTTGGCAATCACCTCTATGCTGGCTGCCAGCACAGTCACCATGTCCACCTTGGCGCCGGCTTGGGATGCGGCTTGGTAGATGCTCTGCATGAGGGGCATCAACGCGCGTACCGTTGCGCCCACCGGATCATTGCCAGCGCTCGCCGAGTCAATGATTGCCTTCATGTGCTGGTCTTGCAGCAGGAAGCCAACTGCCTGCTTGACCATGATGTCATAGGCCTTTTGCTGGTCAGCAGTCAGCGGCTGCCCATCAACCCCTTGTGCTGGATCGCTCACCCCGGCAGGCGCAGGAGCAGGCGGCATTGCCTGTTGAGCCATGGCGCTGCCCACAAGACCGGGCGAGTTCTGGAGAGATTGGGTTGCCATGTGGTTCCTTAGCGGTAGCTGGAGTTGATCAGGCCGGTGTTGTAGCGCGATCCGTTTACGCCGAACCTTGCGTTGGCAATGGCCCGCTGTTCTGCCGCCGTGCGTGCATCAATCAATTTCTGCTGGTTCGCACCCTGCGCCACACCCGACAGAACCTTGCCTCCCACGTCGAGCAGGTTCTTGCTGGAGAGCAGTCCCTTGCTGGAAAGCAGGTCAGATCCAGCGGTCTGCAGATTGGACAGGAAACCCGTGTTCTGAGGCAATTGATAGGCGCCAGCAACCGAGTTCGCACCGAATGCATTGGTCCCGTCCAGCGTGGCCTTGCTGAGCAGCGAAGTATCGCCAGCAGCCGTAGCACCTTGCGCGCCTCCTGCACTGACGGCGCCCCCGAGCGTGGTATCTCCTGCGCTTTGTGCCAGCAGTCCAGTGCCCATGGCGTCTGGTGCAAGGCCGGCAGCAGCGCCGGCAGCATCTGCCCCAGCTGCGCCCACCGTTCCCGCCGCGTCAGCAAGACCACCAGCGCCGCTAGCAGCAGCATCAGCCGCACCTACAGCAGCATCGCCAGCAACAGTGCCAGCCACGTCCGTAGCCGTACCAGCAGCGGTCGCACCCAAAGCCGCAGTGTCAGCCCCAGCGGCCACCGCTCCAGCCGTGCCACCGCTTGCAGCAGCAGAAGACGCACTGATGGCAGCACCGAGTCCAGCGGTCACGCCTCCGAGCACACCGCCTATGAGCGCCCCCTTGAAGATGTTTCCACCCTTGATTGCGGCGCCAACTGCGCCAACAGCAGCCCCGATGGCTACAGCGGTAATGATTGCGGGCGGCATGTCGGCTCCTTGAAATAGACTTCTTGATTATCTTCGCTGCACTCGTACTTAAAACCGAGACGACGAATAAACGCAATTGCTTCAGTGTTAGATTTCTCTGGGGCAGCGTATATTTTTACGTCATGCTGCCAGCCTTCTTTGAAGGCGCGCAGGATGGATTTCGTCACCCAGCGCCGATGCCACTCGGGAAGTACAGCGATATGAATCGTGTGCCCCTTGAAGAAGATACCGCCAATGAATTTGCCCTCTCGGACGATGGGCCAAAGATCGGCGTTGATTCTGGCGTAGGCCATCCACTCTTGGCGCGGAGGTGGCTTCATGCCGCAGGCCAGCATCACATCGTAGAAAGCATCGAGGTGATCCATCAACCGCTACCCTGGTTGGCATACCACGCATCAAGAGCCGCTTTCTGTTCTTCTGTTTGCTGCACAGCGGCGGCTTGCTGCTGGGCTGGCGTCGGTGCGGCAGTGACTGCGCCCGACTGAATGCCCGCAAGCTGAGCCGCAGCAGCAGCCCGGTCGGCAGCGCTTCGTGCAGGATCGTTGACGATATTCGACAGGGTGTCGGTGTTCGTGATGGCGCTGACTGGCGTAGTTCCTGTCGTTGCAGCAGCCGCAAGCCATGCACTTTGCCAGTTGGGCTGAGCGTTATAGAGGTTGTTGGTGTACGCCATTTCGCCGTCGCGCGCAGCCGCTGCTTGTGCGATGGCAACGGTCTTGTCCTCGGGACTCATGTTCGCGGTATTGATCGCAGCCACGTTTGACTGGTATGCAGCGCTCACGCTTTGAGCCGCAGCAAGGTAGTTCTGACGCAGCGTTTCCGTGGTCTCGGTGGTCTTCGCATTGAGAGTGGCTTGAGCAGCGGCGTCGCTAGACGCAATGCCGGACGCCTGAGAAATAGCCGCCTCTTGCCCAGCCTGAGCCGCCATGCTGCTGTTGAGTAAGCCTCGTCCAGCGAAGGTTTGGTTGGCACGGTCCACAGCCTGACGAACGACCTGATTCGTGTAGTTGCCGTTGGTGTCGGTGGACAGAAGGTTGTTGATTCGGCCTTCGGTGGTGGCGTCAGCAGGCAACACGTTTGCACTGGTGGTGCCTGTAGTTGTCGTACCTGTCGTGTTGGCAGTCGGCGTTGCAGCAGCAGTAGCCGCAGCCGTCTGGGCCAACAAGCCAGTGCCAGTGGGTGCCGTGCTGCCGGCTACAGGGGAGGCAGCCGGCGTTACCGTGGCAGCAGCAGGAGCGGCAGCATAGGAGGTTCGGCCTTCTTTCTGGCCGTAGTTCTGGTAATGCCACTGCGCATACTGGTCTTCGGACATGTTCTGTCCGTTGGCTGAATATGCAGCAGCAACATCTTTGTTCGCCGCAAGATAGGGGTTGGTGTAAGCCATTAGACGCCGCCGTTCAGAGTCATCGAAGTCATCCTTGATTTTCCCAGAAGTCTCAGGCGTTGGTAGGAAAGATTGGTGTCCGTCACTGCACTCGGTGGATTGATCGTCAGCCGCAGCTTATCGCCGGGCCACAGGTCGCCTAGTGCTATTGTCTGTTTTATCCCTTTGACAATGGGGATCAGGTCGATCTCAAAGGTCAAAATGAGTTGTGCCGTTGCTCCGGGATAGTTGGCCGAAAGCTCAAAGACGTTGTTGTCGAAGTTCGCGGTTCCGACCACACCAACCGAAGTGCCATTGGGCATGAACACCCTGGCGTTAGGCGCCAAACCACGTTCGTACAGATCGCCGCCTTTGTACTGATCCGTAGCGACCGACACGGATTTAGACCCGTTGGTCACGTTGCAAAGCAGGCTGGTGTGGCGTGTCGGTCGAATGGGCGTCGTGGCTTGATCAACGTCTGCCAGGCACTCAATCACGGCATCGCTCAATCCCTCTGGCGGAATCGTGATGATGCTGTCCGAAACCAAACCCTTGAAGCGGTGCGTGCTGTACTTGGCAGAGATTCGGTCTAGCGCAAATTTGACGGTACCCACCGCGCTTATTGCAGTGGAATTGCTGGTGCGACCAGAAAGCATCGCCACTTCCATCGATGGGAAGTTGAACTTGCCGCCAATGACCTTGGTCATCACGTCAATGTTGGGGTTGAGCGTGCTGCTCAGACGGCTTCCCTCGTCCATGACGAACTCGAATGCAGGGCTACCGGAGGCACTGAATGCAAGAGGTTCATGTCCATAGGAATGCACGAAACGGGCGTTATCCAGATACACGCCGCCAGTGCTGCCGTTACCCACATTGAACAGCGCTGTGGCGTTGTAGAGCCATCCCCAATAGCCGTTGGCCATGCCGTTGACACGGATCTCGGCGTTCGTGCAGTTGCTGCCGATGTTGAAGCCTTGCTTGGCTTCCATGAGGCAACCGGTAAACGTCAGCTTAGATTCGGTTGCGCCGTCAGGTATGTAGCCCAGCCAACCAGATGAAGCGTTGCCGTTCAGGCTGGTGGACACCACCTCGGCACCGATGAAGGTTGCTTGACCGTGGCCCAGCTTGATAAGCGAACTGCTGTTGGCATCGCCATCGCTGCGTGCGGCCGGCGAGTAGTAACCTCCGACAGCAACATAGTCCACGAGGTTTGCGCCCTGCACGTCAATGATTTGCTCGCACTGCAACTCTTGGCAGTTGATGTGGAACACTTCTGAGACTTTCGCCGCCGTGTCGGTGCCCAGTCCGTAAATCGTGGACTTCCAGTTCTGACGCTGGGTGAAGTTCAGGAAAGACACCTTGTCCAGACTCACGGCGTTGCTGCGGGTGTGGACGCGACGCAGGCAGGCGTAGCTTGTGTCATGAGTGCCCAAGCCTTGAAGCTCCAGCCCCTCGAAAGTCATGTTCTGCCCGGCCACGTCAATGATGTACGGGTTTCCGGTGCCGCCTGGACCACGGATGATGGCACCTCGGCCATGGTAAAAGCGAGCGGATTCGCTGCCCAAGTCGCCGTAGTAGAACTGCAGGCCGTGCGCGCGGTAGATCAGACGGTGGAAGTCCAGCGATTCACCGGAATTGATGGCCTTCTGGAGAGATGCCGAACAATCACCTACACCCGCCCAGTTGCCAGACAGCACCGCAGATCGCTCAGTAGGAGTCAGGAACTGCAGGACGCTCACCATGGGGCGCAGGCGTTGGTCCAGCATCTGGGCATAGGTGTTTGCCAGATCGGATGCAATTGAGCCGATCTGCGTTGCGCCCACTGAAGATGCGAGCAGCAGGGACAGCGCTGTTGCCGACCCGGCTGCTGGTAATGCGACGGTGGGCTGCCCGTTGCCGTCGAAGGTCAGCAGTTTGTTCGCTCGTGTCGCTGCGTCGGGCAGTGCGCCGACGTATTCGTTTGCGCCCACTCGGAGAGCAGAAACTGTTTGACTCGAAAGATTGAGGGCGATTTCATCGAAGCCAGAACTGACTTCATCCAAGGCGGCATTGAGCGCTTCAGCCCTTGCCTGTGTATAGCGCGTAAATCTATTTAGGCTGTTGGCCCAGTCGAAGAACGGATTCATTTTTTCCCTTGGTTTGTTTTATCAGCGGCGCAGGCCACGGACGGAATAAGAGACAAGCAAACCCTGCAAGATGAAAGGATCGAACACATCGCTGCTGCACCAATACAGGTTCGCCATGTTCCGGCCCACCCCATCAATCTGTGCCTCTACCTGAGAAACCGTTGCCGATCCCCAAAAGAATTCGTTCCAGTTCTCCACGTTCCACAAGGCGCCCACGGGTAGCAGTTCGCCGTCTTGCTGGATGTTGGGGTCATAGCGTCCGTCTTCGTAGTCGAACAGTTGCATGAAGCGAATGACCCAAGCATCCTGAGACTCAATCTCCAACTGGAGTTTGTAGAAGCGCTTGTTGTTGGCTGGCGACTTGAAGTGATCGAACGGCAACCGCATCACTGCTTCAATCTCCGCGCCATCGAAGGAAGTGCCCACAGACTCCCGCATGACGTAGCCATCGTCTGTGCCGAAGACCATGCAGTCATCCTCGAAGTTGAAATTGCCCTCGGCGAAGCATGTCGGGTTGTGCAAGTACTGTTGCTGCGTTACGGCTACATCCTTGGGTCTCACCGCAGAGTTGGGCGTCATAAGGGCGAAGTTCAAAACCTGCCCATCGCCGGTATAGACGCGGTACTGATAGCTTTCTCGTGTGATGCGTGCGCCGATCACGTTCGGAATCATTGCCTTCAGAATCGGCTTGACGTTCTTGGAGAAGAATGAGGGTTCAAAGGAACCGTAGGCTTGAGTGCCTTGCAGACTGGTCACGCCACGCTCGTCCACGAAGTAAGCGTTACCGCCTGATTCTGTGACCGTTCCGAAGATGGCGCCAGCAGACTCGGTGTAAGGCTCCTGCCCCCAATCCACGGCGCTGCTGCCCGTGATCGTCGTGATGCGACTGCGGCAAAACACAGCAAGCGATGAACCCTTGAGGCTTGCCAGCCCGGTTATCTCATCACCAAAGCCGAACAGTGCGGCAGTGGTGGTGAAAGTCATGGGGTCGCCAAGGTTCGATGTTTGCAGTTGCCCACGTGGATAGGCAAGAAACATATGGTTCTTGTGCGCCAACAGATCAAACGGCCTATCGCTGAAGTCGGCGTTGGCAATTTCCCATGCAGAACTGGTGCCGCTTCCGGTGAAAGCCGTGACGTTGATCATGACGGTCGGGTCGGCGTAGCTGCTCACCGTGCCCGTCATGCTGTTGCCGTAGTTCGTCCGATCACGCACCGTCAGGGTGTCTCCCACCTGCCAACTCCGCGTGGGATTGGTGATCGTGAAGGACTTGTTGCCTGTCCCGATGGTGTTGCTCGTGTTGCTGGTCGCCTCGCTGCCGTAGATGGGTGCTGCGTAGATGAAGTCGGTTCCGTCATAACTGAAGTAACGACCGTTGCCGCTCACTCCGAAAAGCTTTAAGGTCTTTGAGTCACCCGTGAAGTTGGCTACCACGAAACGATACCGTCCACCCGGAGCTAGTCCCGTGGTTACTGCGGTCCAACCCGAGCCAGAAGAGCGCCAAAAGGTAGCCGTGCTGCCGTCCGCAACATCGCGCACCGCGTACACATTGCCGGCATAGATAGCCACACCACGTATCGCGCCAGAGCCGGGCACCTTGTTGATCTTCGCGCGTCGTGCATTGCGGGCCAGCCGCAGGTAACTGTAATGGTCAGGTGCCGTGACGTTCGCAGGATTCGTGTTGTCCGCTGCCGTGGCATACGTGACACCGCCGACCTGGATGTTGTAGCCGATTGCCCATTCGTTGATGGCATTGACCAGCACCAAAAAACCAACTGCAGTTCCAGCGGTCCACGAACCGCTTTGCAAGACCACCTGCACTACTTCACCGGACGTGCTGGAAGGCCCGGTCACAATGTCGCCTACCTCAATCTCGGTGACTCCGTTGCTGAAGGCTTGGATCACATAGGCCGCATCATGCGGTTCTGGTTGACCGTCCAAGCGCTCATACCCAAAGATCCGCCTGTAGCCTTGCACGCCGAACGCGCACTCAACGTTCAGACATTGCGTCAGGAAGCCGGGCTGAATCTGGAGCGCGGAACTTGCGACATCCAGTCCGCCACCGAGGGGCGAATAAGAAACTTGGATGGGCGTAGTCACACTTCGGCCCCAGCCATTTCCATGGGGTCAAGTTGGTCCATCTCCATTGCACTCATGAGCGTGCTGTACTGGGCGGCCGCATGCACTAGCAAGCCCGGATCGGAATCGCTGCCAGCGTAGAACATCACCGCACGCCATGCGATGATCATGTGGAATTCCTCGGGCATGAGCGGAACGTCGGTGTTCTTAACCAGAGGAATTGGCTTAACGTAATACTCAGCCGAAAAGACGTAATCGCCGTCTGGCACAGGGAAGAACGACAGTGACAGGTCAGGCCGCTCCGCAACGTACTGAGGCATGCCTTGCGCGCTGTACTGCCGCGTCAGGTACTGGTAGTCCATCCAGGACATGAAGGCAGGCCAGTAGCGAGCATTTGGCCCTTCGATTGGGCGATACAGGTTGCAGCCATCTCCACGCCAGACCTTGATGTTGGGCTGGCCGAAGTCCTGCCGGGCATAGACCTGCTTACCCTGAGTCAGGGCGAGATCGGTCTGGCGCCACAGGAACCGCCACGTGGGATGCTTACCTTGGATTTCACTTGACGCTTGCTGCACCCATGCCACCACCTTGGCAGCAAAGCCAGTGGCATTCACTGCGGTGGCCGGGCCGGAACCCGATACGCCCATTTCTCGTTGGGCAGCTTGGCATAGGCTCAGCAGGTTCACGACTCAGCCTTGCATCAGGATTTTCTGCAGCCACTCCGCGCCCTTGATCCCGGCCGGATCGTAGTTGACCGAGAAGGGATACAGCAAGGCGGAACGTCGTTGCACGCGGTACTGGTCACCGCTGCCGTTCATGCTTTGCGGGTCCGACGTGGTGATGGTCTGAGGCTTGGCACGTGCGAGGCTTTCGACGTATTTGCGTCGGCACTTCACGGGCACGCCGCGCGGGAAGAACTGGTTCACGCCATTGACGCCGACTTGCACGACAGGCTCCGCGCCGGGGTCGTTGCTCTCGGCGACAGTGACCATCAGGATCTGCTCATTGAAGGCAAGCTCTGCCGCATGGTCGCGGGTAGCATCGTTGTCCTGCATGACGTTCATATCGCTCAGGTCGGTGCGGTCGATGTCTTCCACGTTGCCGGTGGGCGGCAGATGCATGGAAGTCGTGCGCTCTGTCTGCATGTCGCGCGTGTCGCTGGCGCCATTGCCTTGCAGGTATGCCGGTGCCTTGACCGGGCCTTGATTGTCTGGTGTTCCGCGTGCCATCTTGATTCCTTGTTGTGTTGAAGAAAGACCCGCCGAAGCGGGCCATGGTTGCTTAGCTGGCCGAGCCTTCGTCGGTGCCAGCATCACCCGATGCGATCAGGGTGTTGGTGCCTTCGGGCACGAGGCCCAGCGCCAGGGCAGGACCGCCGCCTTCGGTGTTCTCGGCCTGCTTCTGCTCCACGAAGGCTTGCAGTTCAGGGGACTTGGTGGGCGGCTTTTCTGCCGGCACGTCGCCGACAGGTTTCACTTCTGCTTCGCCGGCTTGCGGCAGTGCAGCGAGAACGAGTGCGTCTTGCGCGTCTTGGGTTTCTTTCTTGGTTGCCATGATGGGCTCCTTGATGAATGAGGTTCAAAAAGACCCCGAGCCGAAGCCCGGGGAAAAGGCACTGCGGGTGCGTTTAGTTGGCCGCAGCCTTGTATGCCGTGACCTTGGACGCAGCAATGGCGGCAGTGGTCGCATTTTGCGACACGCGCACCGAGCGGTTGCCCGGGAACGAGAAGCCGTTGGGAGCGGCGATCAGCGTGGTGGTGCCGTTGGCTGCCGTCTTCAGAGCAGTGCCATCGGCCATGCCGCGAATCCACTTGAAGTAGGTCAGATCGGTAAGGTTGTGCCACTCGAACACGTCAGGCTCGAAGCCGAGCGGCAGTTCGGTGTAGTCGGTCGCCACGATGGCGGTGGCGTCATAGACCACGCGGCCCTGAATGGACTCGGTGGTTTGCGGGGTGGGCTGGGTGTGAACGTAACCCGTCACGTTAGCTGCCATGATTATTTCTCCTAAATGATTTCAAAACGATTGCGCTTCCGGATATTTTCCGTAGCAGGTATCACCTGAAGGTTGTTCTCGACGTGCAAGCCACACACAAGTTTGTGTGTGATAGGAATGATGTGATCAACTTCCCATTTGAACCCAGTCGCCTTCTCTCGAAGGATGGCCAGATCATAGGCTTCCGAGATAAAGAACTCGTTAGCCCAAGGCACAAGGCGAGCCAGCCGTTTTATGCGATATTTCGCAGTTTGGTGGTTCACTCTTGCTGGAAACGCTTGATGATATTTTTTCATCCTCGCTGCAATAACATCCTTGTTCCGTGCACTGTAAGCCCGTGACTCTGCATTTTTGCATGCCTTGCATTTTCGGTAAATCCTGCTGCACGTTCCTGCGGTCGGGTTGATTATTTGCCCAAGAGAAAACTCCGAGGCATCCTTTTCGCATTTGCACAGATAACAGTAGTACACGAGCTTTCCTTTTAGCGGAACTTAGTCAGAACTCCGCTCACATAATTTTTATTTGTGAGTGTGGATTCTCCGTCAAGCTTCGTTGCAATGTTCTGCATGTCCACCAGCAACTGAAACAGCAGCGTGCGGAGCAGGTGCGCATCATGCTTCTCAGACATCTTGTCCAAGTCGATGATGCGGAAATAGGTGGTCGGTCCGGTTGCCATGGTTGGTTCCTTTTAGGATTGGCCCGAGCTATTCACCCAGGCCAATCAATTAGGCCAGCGACGGGGTGCCGGCTTCGACCACTGCCATCCAGCCTTGGTTCAGGATCAGCGCCGTCATGTAGGTCTTGGCGCCCACGAAGCCACGTTGGCCCAGCGGATCGTTCTTGTCCTTCTGACCCGGAGGAATCCAGGTCACGTCCAGCGATTGCGAACCACGCAGAGCCACGGTAGCCCATGCGTCTTCGGCAACCACCAACAGCGGGTACACATCGACGTTGGTGCCGGTGGTGCTGAACAGGCCGGTGGTGCCGACAGCAGCGCCAGCATCCGCGTAGCCGACGAGTTCGGGCGACAGGATGAAGCGGAAGGACTCGACCGAGCCGATCTCGTAGTCACTGATGGTGCGGCGCGAACCGTAGTCAGCAGTCGGGATGAAGCCCGGCAGATCGCGGATGGCGGGTTCCATGTCGGTCGAACCGAACACCAGATAAGCCGCTTCGACCGAAGAAGTACCGAACGCGACGCCCGGATTCAGGATCGAGGTGGACATCTTGGCGTGGTTGGCCTTGAGGTTCTTCACCACACGGCGCAGCAGCGTCAGGGTCAGAGATGCAGCCACGGTAGCGCGCGAAGTGCCGCCAGCGTAGAAGCGGTTGGTGGCGCCCTTGAGCACGCCGAACGCAACCATTTCGCGCAGCAGGCCAATGCGCTCGCCCACTTGCTTCTTCATCTCGGCGGGCACGTCGTCTTCCAGCAGGTCAACGATCTGGTCGGTGACAGCGTACAGGCAGGCGTACTGGTTGAGCGTGGCTTGCACGTCCACGGGCACGATGGATTCGGCGGTCGGCGTGACGCCTTCGACGGTCAGGTGGTTGGTCGCGTAGGTGTCAACGTTGGCGTTGGTGACCCAGCGGTTGTCCACGCCACCGTAGGGCAGCCAGCGGCGGAAGATGATGACCTTGCTGGAGTTCTTCGGGATCTGGTACTGCTTGGCACCAGCCTTGGTCAGGATCGAAACGGGTTCGGCGTGGGCGATGATTTCACCCTTGAACTTGCCGATCCGCTGCGGGATGTTGTTAAAAGATGCGACGGTCATTTGTGGTTCCTCTTGGGCTTGTCGGGTTTAGGCGCCGCGTGCTGACTTGAAGCCAGCGCTCATTGCCTGTTCTTCGGACATGGTGGCGGGTCCGCGTTGCACCGGGACACCTTGCGGCGTTACGGCCTTTGTGAGCTTGGTCACCTTGCTCGTCGCTTTCGCAGCGGCAGCGGCTTCGGCTTCCTTGAATGCGCGGATATGCGAGCCAATCTCGAAAGCGTCCCAACTGTCGTTGAGTTGCTGGCGGGTATCGGCAGGCAGCGATTCTTGGTATGCCTTCCACTCGGGACGGGCAAGCTGCTCTTTCCAGTCAGGGTGCAGGATGCTGAGAAACTTTGCGGTGTTCTTCTGGTCGGCCTCGGCCAATGCAGCAGTCACACGCTCGTTCGTCACGCGCTCAATCTCGGCTGGGTCGGTCTGCGTACCGCCAAACGTCATCCCGCTCAGGTCAGCGGCCAGCGATGCAGCAAGGTCCGGGTAATCGGCCGCGAGAGTCTTGAAAGACTCAGCAGTCAATGCCGTGGGCTTTGGTGCGGGCTGGGCGCGCAACTGATCGAGTTGCTGCTTGTACGATCCAACAGTTCCGTTCAGACGGTCTTGCGCTTTCTTGATGGCCTGCAGTTCCTTGGCTGCCTCGACAGCTTCCTTCAGTTCGGCAGCGGTGAAGCCACCGAACAACGGCTCAGGCTCGGGTTCCGGATCCGCAGCAGCACTCGTGCTACCAGCATCACCGTCTTCAGGCGCGTTCACACCAGCATAGCCAGCAGCAAATCCCGCATCCTCTTCCTGTTGTGCGGCGATACGGGCTTGCGCCGATTCGTCCACTTCAGGCGTGGTTGCGTCATTCTGGTCATCAGCAGTGGTGGCGGTAGTTGCGCCTTCGGTTCCCATGGTCATCTTCATGCACTCCAATTGTTGTCGCCCTCACGGGGCAACGGGACGCCATCGGAGCCAATGACCTCGACGGCTACATCATCCTGTCCAGGGATATTCCCTGCGGCAAGAATCTGTTTGCAGACTGCGATCTGCGCACGGATCGTGCGCGTTTCATCTTCAGTCAGCGTAAAACTTTCGTTCTCAATACGGAGTCTACTAACTTTGCCTTCTAAATAAGCAATCACTTTCAGCCAAATTTCATTGCGGCGCTCTGCTTGGCTCAAAGGCAAATCGGCGAAGGGGTTAGCGGACATAGGATTCCCCAGCAGGTGCGCGTCCTGCAGGTTCGTAGCCCACTACCGAACTGTCTGCCGGCACGGTTGCTGGCTGAACGCCTTCCGCCCGCGCTGCTTGTGTTTGGGCATTAACCTTGGTGACGACTTCAAAGAGTCGCGCCTTGACTTCTTCAACTTGCATCTGATTCTGGTTGGCGTAGTCCAGCACGGCTAGTTGGAATCGCTCGCTTGTTTCGTGCTCTGCGATCCACTTTGCCGCTTCCGTCTGTTGCTGGGTGCGTTGGGCCGTTCCTTGCTGCGCTGCCTGCACTTGCTGCGTGCGTGCCTCCGCGTTGATCTTGGCGGCAGTGATGCGCGGATCTTCCGGTGGCGGCTGGCTTGCGCGTTGCTGGATTTCCTCGGGCGTGAGCATGAATTTGCTCGGGTCCAGCTTCTGGGCCTTGCACATTTCTGCGAACCACTTCGGCGGGTTCACGCCAAAAGCCGGGTTCATAACCATCGGACCCATGGCAACGATTGCCTGATTCTGCAATTCGCGCTCAACCAGCGCAGTGCTGCCGCGTGCATCAATCTGGAAGTCGTCCTTTGCTGCATCGTTCTCGCCGTACTCCATCAGGTACTCGTAGTACCGGCGAATGTGAGGCTCGGTCACGTTGTCATCCACTGAGCGGGCAATGCGGCGCAGCACAGTCGATGCGTTGTTGTTGAGTATCTGCATGCCGCCCACGGTGTCAGGTGCTGCACCTTGGTTGCCTTGCATCAACTGCGGCAGGCCCGTCACGTCCTCGGCCAGCTTCTGGCTGAACTGGATGACGTTCATGAACTCTTGCGTGAGCGAGGGCACGTTGAAAGCGCTGAATACGTCCTGCGCCTTTAAGTTCTCACCCGGCTGATCTGGACGAGCCTTGATAAACCACAACTTGCGAGGCGTGATTTGCCAAATACCATCGGCCGGCTCAACCACGCCACGGTTCATCACCATCTGTGGGCCAGCGCCAAGCCCGAGGTTCTCCATCATCGTCCGCGCCGCAGCGTTGAGCATGCGCTGAGGCGTCAGCATCTGCCAGCCCACGCCACGCCCGTAAGGCAGGCCGGTCCTGCGCTTCCACGGCAGCAAATCGAACGGGAATGAGCCATCGTCCAGCGGGTTCAGCATTGCCTTGATGACAATGCCGTCGATCATCACCACGATGGCCGGAACCTGCACGGCGCCGGTCGGCAGTTCGCCTTCCTCCAGGCCAGCCGCCATCAGGTCATCGCGCTCCAGCATGCCGTAGTAGTACCAAATCTCGTACGCTGACTTGCTGGTGATGGTGTGACGGTCGCCGCGCGCAGCAGGCACGTTGTCCGTGGTGTCGGGCTCTTGGTCCAGCACGCGCTGAATCTGCGTGGGCAAGTAGCCGAGTTCATCTTCGTTCTTCAGGTCACGCAGACCACGAGCCGAGATGTTGTCGCGCTCCCAGACGTAAGGACCGTTCTGGATGGACTCACCGCAGCCGGGCGCAGGGAAGATGTCCCACGGGCTGATGCGGCGCGATGCCGGCGCGATCTTGGTGTAGCGTTCGACCTGCACGCCTTGCGGGCCACGCAGCACGCGCTTGGCCTTGCGAGCCACTGGGAACGGACCCTTCAAGACACCAGTGCCCAGCCGTGCCGAATCCTCGATCACCTTGCGCATCTCTGCGTGGTACTGGCATTCAACGAGCCAGTCTTCTATCTGCGTGGTCGCCAGTTCTGCCGCAGTCTTGGCCCGCGCATCCACGTCCGAGGGCTGTCCAGCAGCAGGGGTAGAATTGGGTGCAGACAAGGTAGAGTCAGTGCTACCTTCTTGCAAGCCGTTGATTCCATTGGAGTTTTCTGGATTTCCGCTTAAGGTGGCAGCCGCTGCCATGTTATTTGCAGCAGGTGCCAAGAAGCCACTTCCACCCTGAGGCGCACCAGTGTTCAAGTCTTGACCGGGCGTGCTGGTGGATTGCGGTCCGTCCTGCACCGGAGTCGGCTTGATTTCCCATGCCGTATCGTCGTTTGGCAGGATCATGTCCGCGATCCGGGCAGCAGCGCCATCGACGTAAGGGCCGGTGATGTTAAGGAACACCTTGGATCGCGGCGCCGAACCGGGCCTGTTCTGCCCAGCAGTCGTGAATGGACCATTGAGCGTCGCAGGCTTGAGCACCTTGTTCAGGTCATCCTCGCCCTGATACGCGTCTTCTGCGTCCTGCCATTCCTGCTCGATGCCGGTTTCGGTGCGCCACTGCACGGACTCTTTGAGCTTGGCTTGCAGTTGCTCCGCAAGCGCGTCCAGTCTTGCAACAAGAGCCTCCTCAGCTTCAATTGCCGTTGCTTCGTCGTCCAGGTCAACGCCCATGCCTGCGTCTGCTGCTGCGTTGACGGTTTCGATGTCCATGTGTGTTCCTCAAAGGCCCATCATTGAGTCATGCGGCTGGTAAGCAGACACGTACTCATCGGGCTCATAGCTTTCTGTCGGGAATGGAAGCGACAACGAAGGCTCTTCCATACGGGCCAGCGAATCCATCATGTCGTCGTGACGAGCCACGGGGAACGCAGCAAACTCTTTCTCGTACTCAGCCTGAAGATCAATGTCTTCGCCGGCCGTGTTGCGATACATGAGGCTGGTCGGATGATAAATCTGTCCGTACTGGTAAAGCGGGATCAAACGCCGAATGCGATCCTCTTTCTTCAAAGCGCCGCCAACCTCTTGAATCTGAAAGCGGTATTGCTGACGCTCCTGCTCTGCCTTGATGGACTCGATGTCCGCTTGCAGGCCATATTGCTCATAGCGCACTTGCAGGGGCTTCCACTTGCGGTGCAGCTTGAACAGGGCTTCGGTGCGCTCGGTTAGATTCAGGCGGTCGCGCACGCAGTCTAGGATGTATCGATTACCGTCAGGCGCCAAGCCGATGACCCACATGGATGTGTAGTCGCCACGGTCCTTGCGCTTTCCGCTCGAAGGGTCAACCGTGATGATCTTGTTGAGAGTGCGCGGCGCTTTGCCGTAGCGTTGGAGCCAGGAAATCTTGAACTCTGCGCCTTCGGCCGGGCGTGGTCGCTGCTGGAATAGGGCCATCCAAGTGCGAGGGTTGGCACGGAACTGGTCAAAGTGGGCCTCTGTGAACCATTCAGGCCACAAGCGACCACCAATCGGCCTTCCCAGCGGATCATCCTCGCGCTCGGCGATGGCAGGGATGCAGAGCACATGCCACGTCTGTCCATCCCGGCAAAGTATGTCGCCGCTTTCGCCGTTCCAGTTTTCGGGGAGTATGTGGCCAGCAAGGTCCGACTCATGCCAGCGTGTAAGAATCATGATTGTGGACCCGCCAGGGATAAGCCGGGTCTTCAGATCATCCTCATACGCCTCGCGGGTCTTGCGGCGAAGCGTCTCACTCTCCGCGTCTTCGCGCCCCGCTACTGGGTCATCAATGATGATGCAGTTGTGGACGAGAACCTCTCCAGCA
>Ga0247730_1000933_pt1 | contig 17864 bp, 16 predicted proteins | sample UWRJL073202C2_FD_180959 | JGI IMG/M metagenome (GOLD analysis project Ga0247730, IMG submission 180959) | Plant litter microbial communities from Arlington Agricultural Research Station in Wisconsin, United States - UWRJ-L073-202C-2 | ecosystem: Environmental > Terrestrial > Plant litter >... | reverse complement strand
CGTCCGCTGTCGCTGTGCTGCGCCGCCTCCTTGAGGTACGCGTCGAGCACCACGCGCACGGCGAGACGCGCTGCCCGGTCCGGACGCATGAGGGCCTCGATGCGACGCCCGGCGCGCACGTCCGACAATGGAAGCAGCCGGAACCGCCCGGCCGACCGCTCCCGCGACGTGTGCCGTGGCACGAGCGCGATGCCGTGCCCGGTCGCCACCAGGTTCTCGATGAGCGGCAGGTGCGTGGTGCGGTGCACGATCCGCGCCGGCACACCCGCGCGCACGGCCATCGCGGCGAGCACGCGGTCGAGCGGGTAGTCGACCGGCACGCCGATCCACTCGTCGCGGATGACGTCGTCGACGGTGACGCTCGTCCGATCGGCCAGCGGATGGTCGAGCGGAACGGCGACGTCGAGAGGCTCGCGCACGAGCGGCACCACCCGCAGCGCGCTCGGCTGCGGCGGCAGCACGTCGTCGGAGCGGTGCGCGATCACGATGTCGTAGTCGGCGGCGAGGGCCGCGAAGTCGTCTTGCGAGACGTCGCGGTCGTCGATGTCCAACCGGATGCCCGGGTGGGCTTTCAGACGCGTCAGCAGTCCCGGCAGAAAGAGTTCCGAGGCCGAGAAGAATATGGCGATGCGCACGGTGCCCGTCGCGTCCTCGCGGTACGCCGCCCAGGTCGCCTCCGCCTCGGCAATCGCGGTCGCTATGCGCACCGAGCTGTCGGCGAGCGCGAGCCCGGCATCGGTCAGGCGCACCCCGCGGCCGACCCGCTCGACCAGCTCGACCCCGACCTGGCGTTGCAGCGTCTTCAGCTGTTGCGACACGGCGCTCGGCGACTTGCCGAGAGCCGCCGCCACCTCGGTGACGCTGCCCCGGTCGGCCAGTTCGCGCAGCAGGGCGAGTTGCGAGACATCCATGAAGGCAGTCTACAAAGACCATGCACAATCCTGAGCTAGTCCTTCATCGTCTTTTCCGGCAGCATGGAATCATGCTCCTGCGCCACCGCCTGCTCGCCCTTCTCGTCGCCGTCTGCTGGGGCGTGAACTTCCCGGCCACGGCGCTCGCGCTCGAACACTTCCCGCCGCTGTTCCTCGTGGCTTTGCGCTTCTCGATCATCGCGATCCCGACGCTCATTTTCATCCCGCGCCCGAAGGTGCCCTTCCGATGGCTGCTCGGCGTCGGGCTCGGAATCGGCACGATGCAGTTCGCCTTCCTCTATCTCGGAATGGCCGCGGGCATGCCCGCCGGTCTCGCCTCGATCGTGCTGCAGGCGTCCGCGCCGTTCACGGTGATCATCGCCGGCATCTGGCTGCGCGAGAAGATCAGCGCCCGGCAGGCCGTGGGCATCGCGATCGCCGTGCTCGGCCTGGCCGCGATCGCCTTCCACCGCTCGCAGGTCGCGGCGCTGCTGCCGGTACTGCTCACCCTGTGCGGCGCGCTCGGCTGGGCGATCGGCAACGTGTCAACCCGCAAGGCACAGGCGCCGAACGCGCTGCACCTCACCCTCTGGATGTCGGTCATCCCGCCCCTGCCGATGCTCGCGATCTCGCTGATCGTCGAGGGGCCGGCTCGCATCGGCGAGAGCCTCGCGACGGCGTTCACCCTCGAGGCGCTGCCCGCCGTGCTCGGTCTGCTCTATGTCGTGGTGATCGCCACGATCGTGGGGTACGGCATCTGGAACGGCCTGCTCAAGCGCTACCCGTCGAGCACGGTCGCGCCGTTCTCGATGCTCGTGCCCGTGGTCGGGGTGGTCGCGTCGTGGCTGGCGTTCGGTGAGCTCATCGACCTCACCGAGCTGCTGGCCGGCGCGGCGGTCGTCGCGGGAGTCTTGGTGGCGAGCTACCAAAGGCGCATCCGCAAGAGTTCGGATGACTCGGCGAGCGCCTTGGCACCGGCAACAGTGACCACCCCGGCCGCCTAACCGGGCGCTAGCCGAGCGCTCGGATGCGCGGCGCCAGGTCGCGCTCGAACAGCTCGAGGAACCGGCGTTGGTCGTGACCCGGCCCGTGGAACACGAGGTGGTTGAATCCGGCCGACACGTACTCGCCGATCTTCTCGGTGAGCTCGTCGGGGTCGGATCCCACGATCCAGCGCGAGGCGACCTGCTCGATCGGCAGAGCGTCGGCGGCGGCCTCCATCTCGCTGGGATCGGTGATGTCGTGCTTCTGCTCTTTCGACAGCGACAGCGGCGCCCAGAAGCGGGTGTTCTCGAGCGCGACCTCTGGATCGGTGTCGTACGACATCTTGATCTCGATCATCCGGTCGATCGTGCCCGCGTCGCGGCCCGCCTTCTCGGCACCCGCCTCGACGGCCGGTAGCAGCTTCTCGGTGTACAGCTCCATGCCCTTGCCCGAGGTGCAGATGAAACCGTCGCCCGCGCGGCCCGCGTAGCCGGCGACGACAGGTCCGCCGGCGGCGATGTAGACGGGGATGCCGCCCTCGGGGCGGTCGTAGATGCTGGCGTCGTGGGTCGAGTAGTACTCGCCCTCGAAGTTGACCTTGTCTTCGCTCCACAGCGCGCGCATCAGGCTGATCGCCTCGCGCAGCCGGGCGTAGCGCTCCTTGAACTCGGGCCAGTCCTGCTCGCCCGCGCCGCGGAAGCCGGTCGCGATCTCGTTCAGTGCTTCGCCGGTGCCGACGCCGAGCATGATGCGTCCCGGGTAGAGGCAGCCGAGAGTAGCGAACGCCTGCGCGATGACGGCCGGGTTGTAGCGGAAGGTGGGCGTCATCACCGAGGTGCCGATCTGCACCTTCGACGTGCGCTCCCCCACGGCCGCCATCCAGGCGAGCGAGAACGGCGCGTGCCCGCCGGTGTGGCGCCACGGCTGGAAGTGGTCGCTCACGGCGACGGACTCCATACCGTGCTGTTCCGCGAGTACGGCGAGCTCGACGAGCTCGCGCGGCGCGAATTGTTCTGCGGATGCCTTGTAGCCGAGTTTGAGAGGGAGCACGGGGGTCCTAAGCGGGGTCGATAGCGGTGGTTTTGGATGCGAGGAGGTGCGCGAGCAGGGCGGGTCCGGTGACCTCGCCCAGGCTGAGGAAGGTCTCGACGCGCTGCAGGCCCGGGATGGGCCAGAGACGCTCGAGCAACACTTCTTGCAGGTGCGCGTGGTCGCGCAGGCGCATGCGCGCCATGAGGTCGAAACCGCCGGTGATCACCGAGAGGTCTTCGAGCTCGGGGATCGACCGCAGCTGCTCGAGCAGCACGCCGAGGTCGCTGCCCGGCGCGATGATCATCGGGATGTAGACGAGCACGGGCACGCCCATGGCGCCCCAGTCGACGTCGATCGTGTAGCCGGTGATGACGTCGGCGCGTTCGAGCCGCGAGACCCGCTCGCCGATCGCGGGGGCCGACATTCCGACCTCGCGGGCGAGGTGCCGCTGCGAGGCACGGGCGTCGTCGCGAAGCACGTCGAGGATCTTGCGGTCTGTCTCGTCGATCTCGACGCGCGGCGTGGTGCGGCGCACGGCGGCGGTGAGTCCCGCCATGGGCGCCGCGTCCATCGTCCGCAGCGCGTCACCGCTCGGCTTCTCCATCGGGGCGCCCTTCATTCGAGGTCTGCGGAGACGCTCGCTGTCTCCTCTGTCGACTCTAAAGGTCGAAGCGTGTGCGACATCACCCGCGGGTAGTTGACCATCGCGACCTCGGGGGCGAGGTGCAGCGCGATGTAGCCGCGCAGCAGCGACGGATCGGCGCCCGCGGGCACCCGCACGAAGAGGTGGCTGGCTCCCGCGGCGGACCAGGCGATGACCGCGTCGCGGTCGGCGACGAGGTCGCCGGTGAGCTGCAGGATGGCGGGCTGTACGCGCGCCTGCGTGAGCGGCTGCCCCGCGTCATCCGCGATCACCGGATACCCGGTCTCGGCGGAGAGCGCCTGCGCGACCGCACCGACCAACCAGATCGGCACCTCGAGCTGGGTCGGCTCGGGCGTGACGATGAGCGATTTCGGCATGTCGGGACCCATGACGCCCGACGGCACCGTCCAGCGCGCGCCCGCGTGCTGGATCGGGCGGGCGGAGAGGCCGGCCACGAGCAGCCCGAGGTCTTCGCGCGCGCCGTCGAGGTCGAGGTCGCCGGTGTCGACGACCGCGATGATGCGCCCCGCCGAGATGTTGTCGAGCACGGCGAGCTCTTCGGCGAGGGTGATCGGGTTCTCGAGGCCGAGCCGCACGCCGACCGCCACGCGAGTGGTCGCGGTCGTGGCGACGACCGCGGCCGAGACGACCGACGAGGTCTCGGTGTCGCCGAGCCAGCAGCCGACCGCGAAGGATCCGACAGCGTCGGCCGCGGCGGCCCAGGCGGTCGTGGTGTTGTCGTCAAGCAAGAGCGCGATTCTCATGCTGCCGCCTCCAGGTGCGCTACGTGTGGCAAGACCTCGTCGGCGAGCCGGCGCAGCACCCGGTGCACGGCCGACTGCGGGGCGCCCTCGAGCACCACGCGGAAGATGACGTCGTCGACTCCCGCCTCGCTCACCGCGGTGAGTCCGTCGATGATGTATTCCGCCGGGCCGATGATAGACGTGGCGACAGCCCCGGCGACCGCGGCATCCGCGTCTTTTTTGAAGTCCATGGTGGGGGTGTCGCCCGTGGCGGCGACCGACCAGCCGAGTCCGGCGTAGAGCACATAGCTCGCGCGCTGGTATTCGAGGGCTGCTGCGGCTTCGGCCGGGGTGTCGGCGAGCCAGACGTTGCGCAGGGCGGCGACACGGGGACGCACTCCCCCGGGCCGTCCGGCGTCCTCCCAACCCTGGCGGTGAGCGGCGGCGAGGTCGCGCACGAGGCTGAGCGGGTTGGCGCCGGAGAGGTAGATGCCCTGACCGCGCGCGCCGGCGCGGGCGACGCCGGCGGGGGTCGCAGACCCGTTCCAGACGCGCACGCCCGAGGGCTCGGCGTACTGGGCGATGGCCTCGAGGCCCTGCTTGTGCAGGCCGACGCGCTTCTGGCGCGCGATGCCCTTGCCGTCGAACTCCACGTCGCGGTAGCCGAGGCCGACGCCGAGGTCGAAGCGGCCTCCGCTCTGCTCGGCGACGCGGCCGGCGAGACGGGCGACGCGCTCGGGCTGCTGCATCGGAAGCAGCAGCATGCCGGTGCCGACACGCAGCTTCGTGGTCACGGCGAGCGCGGCGGCCGCGGCCGGTATGACCGCCGGGCAGTACCCGTCGTAGAAGAAGTGGTGCTCGCTCAGCCAGAGCGAGTCGTAGCCCATGGCCTCCATCTCGCGGGCGTCGACGAGCAGTTGGCGGTACGCCTCCGCCGACGAACGGGGCGTCGTCGCCGAGGTTTGCAGACACCAGAGACCGGCTCCGAATTGCATGGTCCTTCTTTCCGCCCCGGGCTTCGGGGTCGTCTTTTCGTATGCAAACAGACTAGCCACATCGACATTACGTTTGTTTCTCAAATATCTCATTCATGTTAACTATGTGCCGCTGATGCCCCTATCCGACTTTCTATATGCAATTCTTCAATTGTCGCGACCAGTCGTCGGCGACAGAGTTCAACAGGCACGGGAGGACACCATTCACATGCCACACACGGCATCGGATACCGACGAGGCGAGGCCACTCGTCCAATTGCGGGGCATCGTCAAGAGCTTCGGACACCACACGGTGCTCACCGACGTCGACCTCACCGTCAACCGCGGCGAACACGTCGTGATCTTCGGACCGTCGGGGTCGGGCAAGTCGACGTTGCTGCGCAGCATCAACCTGCTCGAGTACCCCACGAGCGGTTCGGTCTGCGTCGACGGCATCGAGTACGGCCCGGGAATCGCCGGCGAAACCCCGACCGCCCGCGGCAAGGCACGCGACCTGCGCGAGCGCGTCGGAATGGTCTTCCAGCAGTTCAACCTCTTCCCGCACCTCACCGCCCTCGACAACGTGTCGATCGCGCTGCGCCGGGTGAAGGGGATCAGCCGCGCCAAGGCGGACGAGCTCGCCGCCCAGCAGCTCGACCGCGTCGGCCTCGGCGCCAAGCTCGCCTCCTACCCGAGCATGCTCTCGGGCGGGCAGCAGCAGCGCGTCGCCATCGCCCGCGCGCTCGTGATGGACCCGTCGGTGATGCTCTTCGACGAGCCGACCTCGGCGCTCGACCCCGAGATGGTGGGCGAGGTGCTCGCCGTTATGCGCGAACTCGCCGCCACGGGCATGACCATGATCGTCGTCACCCACGAGATGGGCTTCGCCCGCGAGATCGGCGACCAGAACGTGTTTATGGACGCCGGCTGCATTGTCGAGCAGGGCGGCCGCGAGATCTTCGAACGACCGGCAGAAGAAAGAACCAGAACCTTCCTGGAGGCGATCATCCCATGACCGAATTCAAGTGGTCCGTCGTCTTCGACAACGCGGACGTCTTCCTGCAGGGCCTCGTGCTCACGCTCCAGCTCTCGGCGGTCTCCGCCGTCATCGCCACGGTGCTCGGCCTCGTCGTCGCCCTCGGGCGCATGTCGCCGTTCAAGCCGCTGGCCTGGCTGTCGCTCGGCTTCATCAACGTCGTGCGCGCCATCCCGCCGTTCGTGCTGATCATCTACGTCTACTACGGCATCTCGATGGCGCTCGGCATCAACTTCTCGGCCTTCACCGCGGGTGTCATCGCCCTCTCGCTGCAGTACACGGCGTGGATCGCCGAGGTGTACCGCTCGGGCATCGAGGCCGTGCCGGTCGGCCAGCACGAGGCGGCCAGCTCGCTCGCGTTCGGCAAGCTCGGTGCGTTCGTGACGATCATCCTGCCGCAGGCACTGCGCATCGTGATCCCACCGCTCGGCAACAACCTCGTCGGTCTGGTCAAAGACTCGTCACTCGTGTCGTTCATCGGCGTCGTCGAGCTGGTGCGCAACTCGCAGCTGCTCGTCTCGCAGACGTTCCGGCCGTTCGAGATCTACACGGCCACCGTCGTGCTCTACCTGGCGATCACTGTCGTCATCTCCCTCGTCTTCACCTGGCTCGAGAAGCGTTACTCGACCAAGCGTCCGACGAACGGCAAGCAGCCGCGGCTCAGCCGCGCACGGCTGCGTCGCCTCCTCGATCTCGAACAGCGGCTCGTCGCGACGCGCGACGAGAACAGGCTGGCGAGCAACAGCACCACCTCCCTCACCGCACCTCCCCTCTAGAAAGGTCCTCATGAACAAGATTTTCCGCTCGTGGACAGGCCGGGCAGTGATCGCCGGCGCAGCAGTTGCAGCGCTCGCCCTCACCGGTTGCACCACCTCGGCCGGCTCCGACACCGCAACGGAGTCGCGCCTCGACAAGATCATCTCCTCGGGTGAACTGCACGTCGGTTCCACCCTCAAGTTCGAGCCGCAGATGTTCAAGGACGCCGACGGCGAGCCCGCCGGCTACGACATCGACCTCGTGCAGCAGATGGCCGACGACCTCGGCGTCAAGCTCGTGATCGACGACCAGGAGTTCGACGCGCTCATCCCCGGCCTGCTCGCCGACCAGTTCGACCTCATCTCGGTCGGCCTCGTCAACACCCCCGAGCGCGCCAAAACCGTCAACTTCTCGTCGCCCTACGTGCCCTACAACCAGGTGCTCGTCGGCGCGGCCGACCTGCCCGCCTCGACCACGATCGCCGACCTGAACAAGGAGGGCACCACCATCACGGCACTCACCGGTTCGACGGCGGCGACCCTGGCCAAGCAGCAGTTCCCGAAGGCGACGATCCTCGAGCTCGACCAGCAGTCCGCCCTGCTCGAGGTCAGCTCGGGCCGCGCGGCGGCGACCGTCGTCGAGGAGTACCTCGCCGGCCCGTTCATCGCCGAGAACACCTCGACCGTTCACCTGCTGAACAACGGCGAGGCCTTCGCCACCCAGTACGGCGCCTACGCCATGCAGAAGGGCGACCAGGAGTGGCTCAACTGGGTCAACAACTGGCTCGCGTACCAGGACGGCCAGGGCTTCCTCGACGCGAAGTACGCGGAGTGGATCGAGCCGACCCTCTAGTGACAACCGCACCAACACCCCGCGCCGGCGTGCCCAGCAACCCTGGGCACGCCGGCAACGGCGCGCTCGTCACCGGAGCGGGCCGCGGCCTCGGTCTCGCCATCGCGACCGCACTCGCCCGCCGCGGCGACCGGGTCGTGCTCACCGACTACGACGCGGCGCTCGTCACGGCCGCCGCTGACACCCTGCGTGCCGACGGCCTCGACGTGTACTCCGACGGGCTCGACGTGAGCGACGAGTCATCCGTCGTCGACGTCGTGAACCGTTGGGACTCGCAATTCGAACTGAACACCGTCGTCGCGAACGCCGGTGTCGCCGCGAGCTCCCCGCTCGCCGAGACGAGCCTCGCCGAGTTCGACCGCATTATGAACGTCAACGTGCGCGGCGGCTTCCTGATTATGCGCGAGGCCGTGCGGCTGATGCAGCCGAGACGCCGCGGCAACATCGTGAGCGTCGCCTCGACCTCGTCGTTCACGGCGTCGTCGACGCCCATGCTCGCCTACGACACGTCGAAGGCGGCGGTGCGCATGATGACCATGGCGGCCGCCCGCGAGCTCGGCCCGTTCGGCGTGCGTGTCAACGCGGTCGCCCCCGGCACCATGGACACCCAGCTCGTGCGCGGGCTGTTCGCCGACGAGTCGTCGACCGAAGACCTGGCGTCGTCGCGCATCCCGCTCGGACGCCTCGGCGGCACCGACGAGGTCGCGAACGCCGTCGTATTTCTCTCTTCGCCCGAAGCGAGCTACGTGACCGGCCACACCCTCGTGGTCGATGGAGGATGGCTTACCTGATGAATGCGACTATCAGCCTCGTGACCGGTGCCGGTTCGGGGATCGGCGCCGAGATCGCGCGCACACTGGCGGCCCGCGGAGACGTCGTCGTCTGCACCGACAGAGATGCGGATGCCGCGGCTCGCGTAGCCGCGACCCTACCCGGCGCCGTCGCCATGGCGCTCGACGTGATGGACGAGCTTGCCGCGGCCGACGTCGTGCGCCGGGTCACCGCCGAGCTCGGGCCGATCGGCGTGCTCGTCTGCTCGGCCGGCATCGAGATCGGAGCGCCCGCCGCGCATCTCACCCGCGCGCAGTTCGAACTCACGCTCGCCGTGAACGTGACGGGCTCGTTCCTTGTGGCGCAGGCCGTCGCCCGCGCCGCGATCGACGGCGGCACCGGCCTGCGGGTCGTGCTCGTGTCGTCGGTCAACGGCGCGCGGCCGCTCCCCGGCCAGGCCGCGTACGCCGCGTCGAAGGGCGGGGTGCGCGCCATGACAGCGGCCCTCGCCGTCGACTGGGCGCAGCACGACATCACGGTCAACGCGGTCGCGCCCGGGGTGACCGACACCCCGATGTCGGCGACGAGCCTCGCCGACCCGGCCAAGCGCGCCGAGCTGATGAGCGGCATCCCGATGGACCGTCCCGCGCAGCCCGCCGAGATCGCGTCGGCCGTGGCGTTTCTCGCCTCCCCCGCCGCCTCGTACATCACCGGCGTCTACCTGCCGGTCGACGGCGGCTGGATGGCGCGCGGCTGATCGGCCCTGCCTCCAGAGCAGAGGGGCGACGTTTCGACGTTCAAGGGCCCGTTATACGTCGATTCGCCGCCCCTCTTTCCTGCAGCGCCCTGCCTCCCAAACAGAGGGGCGGGCTTTCGACGTTCAACGGCGCCCTGAGCGTCGAATAGCCGCCCCTCTTTCCTGCAGCGCCCTGCCTCCAGAGCAGAGGGGCGACGTTTCGACGTTCAAGGGCCCGTTATACGTCGATTCGCCGCCCCTCTGCACCTGGGCGAGTGAGCGGGGCTAGCGGGCGGCGGTCAGGGTCGCACCGAGCGCGGCGATGGCCGCGACATCCGTGGGCCCCGAGACGATGACGTCGCTGATGCCGAGCGCCTCGAGCGCGGGCAGCTGCGGCGCGATCTCGGCCGCGCGCTCCCCCGCCCCTGTGACGCGCAGGGCAATGCGCAGCGCTGAGCGCTCGCGCCCGGCGGCGACACACGCGGCGTCGAGAGCGGCGATCGATGCTTCGAGGGCGGCGAGGTCGACGACCGGCCCCGCGACCTGCGCGAGCCAGCCGTCCCCCACCGCTGCGACGCGGCGCAACGCGACCGGCGACATGCCGCCGACCAGCACGGGGATCGGGCGGGCGGGCGTCGGCAGGCTCACGAGCGACGCGGGCAGCGTGTAGCTCGCCCCGTCGAAGGCCTCGGGAAAGCCCGTCCAGCAGCGCCGCAGGATCTCGATCGACTCGGTCATCGCCTTGCCGCGCCCGGCAAAGTCGGCGGCGAGGCCGGCGAACTCCTCGGCGAGCCAGCCCGCGCCGACGCCGAGGTTCACGCGACCGCCGGCGATCACGTCGAGCGTCGCGAGCTGCTTGGCCAGCAGCACCGGGTTGCGCTGCGGCAGCACGAGAACCGCCGTGCCGATCTCCACGCGCTTCGTGACGGCCGCGATGAGCGTCATCGCGACGACGGCCTCGAGGTACGGCACCTCGGTCGACCAGGTCGCTTTGCCGTCGGCGCTGTAGGGGTAGTCGCTCTCGACGGTGCGTGGCTGCACGACGTGGTCGCTCACCCAGACGGAGTCGAAGCCGGCCGCTTCGAAGGCGGTCGCGGCCGCGGCGACGGATGACCCGTCGGCGCCGTGTCCGCTGGTCTCGAGCCGCGCACCGATGCCGATCATCGCGTCGCCAGCAGTCCGACGGCGCGGCCCGCGTCGGTCGCCGCGTGCCAGGCGAGGATGCGGTCGACGCCCTCGGCAAGAGCCTCGGGCGAGCTCGCGAGCGAGAGCCGCAGCATCGACGACGCCTCGTTGCCGAATGCGGTGCCCGGGGCGGTCGAGACGCCGTGCGCGACGAGGTCGATCGCGGCGGCGCGTGAGTCGACGCCCTCGCCGAGCGGCATCATCAGGTAGAACGCACCGCCGGGAGACTGCACGTCTATCCCGGCGGCCCGCAGTCGGTTCACCACGAGATCGCGGCGGGAGCGGTAGAGCTCGCGGTTGACGGCGAGCGACTCCTGCGGACCCGAGATCGCCGCGATCGCGGCGCGCTGGGTGATCTCGGAGACGGAGGACAGGAACGGCTCCTGCAGGCGTCCGACGGTCTCGGCGAGCCAGCCGGGCAGCGCCGCGTAGCCGACGCGCCAGCCGGTCATCGAGTACGTCTTCGAGAAGCTGAAGACGGATGCCACGGACTCGGGCGCGTACGGCATGGCGCTCACGTGCGTGCCGTCGAACACGATCTCGTCGTAGACCTCGTCGGAGACCACCAGCACGCCGCGCGACGCCGCGAGTTCGACGATGGCCTGCACGGTCTCGGCATCCATCACCGCCCCCGTCGGGTTCGACGGCGAGTTGAGCACGAGGATCTTGGTGCGGTCGGTGATGAGCCGCTCGATCTCGCGCACGTCGGGCATAAACCCGTTCTCGGCCGGGGTCGCGTAGCGGCGCACGGTCGCGCCGAGCAGGATCGCCTGCATCTCGTAGTTCGGCCAGGCCGGGTCGGCGACGAGCACCTCGTCGCCGGGTGACAGCACGGCGGAGAAGATCACGGCGAGCGCCTGCACGGCGCCCTGGCTCACCACAACACGGTCGGTGTCGGTGCCGAGCGCGTAGGTGTCGTTGAGGTGCCCGACGATGCGTTCGCGCAGCTCGATCAGGCCCGAGCTGTGCGTGTAGTGCGCTTGTCGAGAAGCCGCCTCGATCGCCGCGGCGACCACGTGCGGCGGCGTCGCCACGTCGGGCTCGCCGATCTCGAGCCGCACGACGCTGCCGGCCGGGCGCGCCATCGCGAGGTTGACGATTTCGCGGATGCCCGACCCGGGCACTCGAGAGGCGGTGGAACTCAGCTGCATAACGGCCAATCGGCTAGACGGTGGGGATACCAGTCCAGACTATCGAGGCGGCCTATCGAATGAAAGCCGCAGTGTTACAAGCACGTTTCATTTGCAAACACAGCTTGTTATCTGCCTTGTGAATGAGAGCGGATGTCGCGTCGAAGCTTTCCGATTGCGGCCTAGCCATCCGTCAGCTCAGCTCTTCGACAGGAAGGCTTCGGCCTCCGCGTCGAGCCGGCGGGCGAGCGCGTCGCGCAGCTCGGGGTAGTCCTGCAGTGTGGGGTCGACCTCGAGCACCGCAGAGGCGAGGTCGCGCGCGTCGGCGATGAGCTCGCCGTCTTTCGCGACGCGCAGCAGCCGCAGACTCGAGCGACCGCCCGACTGCGTGTTGCCCAGAACGTCGCCCTCGCGACGCAGCTCGAGGTCTTTCTGGGCGAGTTCGAAGCCGTCGAGAGTGGATGCCACGGCCTCGACCCGCTCTCGGGCGAGGCTCTCGTCTTCCGCATGGGTCACGAACAGGCAGACGCTCGGCACACCGCCGCGGCCGACGCGGCCGCGCAGCTGGTGCAGCTGCGAGACGCCGAACCGGTCGGCGTCGAGGATCACCATCGTGCTCGCGTTCGGCACGTCGACGCCGACCTCGATGACGGTGGTCGCCACGAGCACGTCGATGCGGCCCGCGGCGAAGTCTTGCATGATGCGGTCTTTCTCGTCGCTCGACATACGCCCGTGCAGGGTCTCGATGCGGCGGCCGGCGAGCGCGGGGTTGGCGCGCAGCTCGGCGGTGGTGTCGGTGACGTTCGCGATCGGGCGCTTGGCAGGGCCCGTCGGCTCCAGCGGCTCCCCTTCGACGAGCTCAGGGTCCGGGTCGGCGGCGTCGATCGCCGGGCACACCACGAAGACCTGGCGCCCCTGCGCGATCTCTTCGGCGGCGCGCACCCAGACGCGGTCGTAGAGCGGCTTGTTCCACACCACGAAGCTCTTGATCGGCACGCGCCCACCGGGCAGCTCGGCGATGGTCGAGATGTCGAGGTCGCCGAACACCGTCATCGCGACCGTGCGAGGGATCGGGGTGGCCGTGAGAACGACGACGTGCGGCGGCGTGGCACCCTTGAGACGCAGAGCCTCGCGTTGGTCGACCCCGAAGCGGTGCTGCTCGTCGACGACGACGAGGCCGAGGTCGTAGAACCCGACGTTGTCGCTCAGCAGCGCGTGGGTGCCCACGATGATGCGCGCCGACCCGCTCACCGCGGCGAGCAACGCCTTGCGCTTCTCGGGCACGCTCAGCTGCCCGGTGATGAGCGTCGGACGCAGCCGCGCGGCCAGGTCGGGGCCGAGCGTCTTCACGATGGAGCGCAGGTGCTGCTGGGCGAGCACCTCGGTCGGCGCGAGCAGTGCCGACTGGCCGCCCGACTCGGCGACCGCGAGCATGGCCCGCAGCGCGACGAGGGTCTTTCCGGAGCCGACCTCGCCCTGTACGAGCCGGTTCATCGGGGTGCCACCGGCGAGGTCCATAAAGATGTCGTCGCCCACGCGCTTCTGGTCGCCCGTGAGTGTGAACGGCAGGGCGGCGTCGAACTCGGCGAGCAGTTTTCCGGGGAGACGCGAGGTCGATGCGATTTCGCGTAGCTTCGCGCGCTGCTGCAGCAGCGCGGCCTGCAGCACGAACGCCTCCTGGAACCGCAGCGCTTTTCGCGCCCCGCCCCACTCGGCATCGGTCGCCGGCCGGTGGATGCTCTGCACCGCGCGCTCGTAGCTGGTGATCTTGCGGCGGGTGCGGATGGCGGCGGGCACCGGGTCGGGCAACGGCGGCAGGGTGTCGAGCACGACCGCCATCGCCTTCTGGATCTGCCAGCTCGTCATCGACGCGGTTGCCGGGTAGATGGGCACGAGGTTCTCGAGGAATCGCCGCGCTTCTTCGTCACCGCCGGTCTGATCCTCGAACAGCTCGTAGTCGGGGTGGGTGAGCTGCAGCGCCCCGCGGTACTCGCCGATCTTGCCGGCGAAGATGCCGCGCACGCCGGGAACGAGTTCTTGGTCACGGAACGGCTGGTTGAAGAAGGTGAGCGACAGAATTCCTTTGCCGTCGCTGATCTTCACCTCGAGGATGGTGCCTTTGCGCGCCTGCATAGACCGCTTCTGCGTCGACAGCACCTCGGCGACGATCGTGACGTTCTCGTCGAGCGGCAGGTGGCTGAGTTCGGTCAGCTCACCCCGCCGGATGTACCGGCGCGGGTAATGGCTCAGCAGGTCGCCGACGGTGTTGAGGCCGAGCCCCTTGGCCAGCGCCGCGCTCGTGCGGGGACCGAGCGCGTTCTTGAGGGGCGCGTCGAGCGGGGAGGTCACGGGTACAAGGGTACCCGTGGGCGCCGACGCTTCGAGGGACTGTGGATTACAGCCACTTGCGCTTGCGGAACACCGCGAACAGGCCCACCGCGATCGCCAGCATCGCCAACAGCGCGGCCGGGTAGCCGAACCCCCAGTCGAGCTCGGGCATAAAAGCGAAGTTCATGCCGTAGATGCCGGTGACGAGCGTGGGGGCGAAGAAGATGGCCGCCCAGGCCGAGATCTTGCGCGCCTCCTCCGCCTGCCGGTTGCTCGACTCGGTGATCTTCTGCATGTCGTCGTTCTGCCGCTGGGCCACGAGGGTGGCGTTGACGGTGAGGATGTCGCGCAGCAAGGTACGGAACTCCTCGATGCGCTCGTTGACGTGTGCGACGTGGTCGGCGACGTCACGCAGGTACTGCTGCAGGTCGACCGCGATCGAGTACTTGTCGAACCCGCTCGAGATCTGGTCGATGATGCCGATGAGCGGTTGCGCGGCCCGCTGGAAGTCGATGACCTCGCGCGATAGCTCGTAGATGCGGCGGGAGACGCTCGGGTCGCCGTCGAACACCTGCGTCTCGATTTCGTCGATGTCTTTCGCGATACCGGCGACGACGGGCAGGTAGCCGTCGACCACGGCGTCGAGGATCGCGTAGAGCACGGCCTCGGTGCCGCGCGCGAGCAGGTCGGGCGACTCCTCGAGCCGTGTGCGCACGACCGAGAGGTCGGGCGACTCGGCGTGCCGCACCGTGATGACGAAGTTCTTGCCGATGAAGACGTGCAGCTCGCCGAACTCGACCTCTTCGACTTGGTCGAGGTATCGCGCGGCGCGCAGCACAACGAACAGGGTGTCGCCGTAGCGCTCGAGCTTGGGACGCTGGTGCGCGAGCACCGCGTCTTCGATGGCCAGCTCGTGCAGGCCGAACTGCCCGGCGAGCGAGGCGAGCTCGTCGACCGAGGGGCGGTACAGGCCGATCCACGCCATGGCGTCGTCGCGTCGGGCGAGAGCCGCGTAGGTCGCACTCAGGGAATCCGGCTTTTCGACGCGGCATCCGGCTTCGTAGATTGCGTTGTTGATGATGCTGGTGGATGTCTCGGGCTCGAGCTGATCACGCAGGTTCACGGGCTCCGGCGGCGTCGCCGGTGTGGGTTTGCTGGTGCGCCACAATCCGCGGAACGGCATGTGGAAGTTACTGGCCATGGGGGCAGAGTACCCCTACAGATCAAACGCGTAGCCGTTCGACGTGCGCACGGCTTTGCCGAGTTGCGCGGTTGCCGTGTCGGAGTTGACCTCGAGCGACCGCAGCTCGCGGCCCACCTGGCGCGCCGAGCGGTCGAGGAAGTCGAGCGCGACGGCCCGCTCGGCGCCCGCGGCGGGAACGCCGTCGCGCGCGATGACCGCAGAGACCCTGCTGATGACCGCCACTTGTGCATAGATTCCGGATGCGGCATCCGAAAGTCTCTTCTGCACCAACTGCTTCTCCTGCACCTTCTTGCCGTGCTTGCGCAGCGCAGCCTCGGCCCGGTCGCGCAAACGCGCCACCTGTTCGGCGACCGCCGAGGTCTGCTTGGCGAGGCTGGGGTGCGCGCCGGCGAGCTTCTCGGGGCGCAGCGCGCGATTGACCCGGTCGGCCACGTAGGGGGCGAGCACGCCGATCGCCTTGGCGGGCGCTCCGACGGTGAGGGCGCGCACGTCGGGCAGCGCCTCGCTCAGGCCCTTGATGCCGTTGAGCGCGACGTACGCGCGCATCACGTCGTTGGCGCCCTCGAAGATCGGGAAGATGCGGAAGTCGCGCAGCGCCTTCGACAACGGGTGGTCGCTCATAAACGCCGTGCCGCCGTGCACCTGGAACGCCTTGTTCAGCGCCTTCCAGCCCACGTCGCTCGCAACCACCTTGGTCATCGCCGACTCGAGCGAGAAGTCGGCCACGCCACGGTCGACGAGGCCGGTGGTGAGGTACGACATCGACTCGAGACCGTAGATCTGGCTGTTCATCCAGGCCACCTTCTCTTCGACCATTTCGAAGTCGATGAGCTCGCGGTCGAACTGCCGACGGGTGTTGGCGTGGTCGAGCGTGTAGCCCAGGAAGGTCTTCATGCCACCCGCGATCGAGGTGCCCATCGACATGCGCCCGTTGTTGAGCGTGTTCATCGCGATGCGGAAGCCGTCGCCGGGCTCGCCCAGAAGGTTCTCGGCGGGCACGCGCACGTTGTCGAAGTGCACGCGCTGCAGGTTGTTGGCGCGCAGGCCGAGGGTGTCGAAGCGGGGTCCGGTGCTGAGCCCCTCGGCGCCCTTCTCGACGACGAGGGCGACGTGGCCGAGGTCGCTGCGCGCGAAGACGGTGAGCACGTCTTTGCTGCCGTTGCCGATCCAGCGCTTCTCGCCGTTGAGGATCCAGCTGCCGTCGCTCTGGCGCTCGGCCCAGGTCTCGAGGTTGTAGGCGTCGCTGCCGACGTTCGGCTCGGTGAGCACAAACGCCGCGAGCTTGCGTCCGGCGGCGAGATCAGGCAGCCAGCGGGCCTTCTGGTCGTCGGTGCCGTAGAGGTAGATCGGCTTGGTGCCGATGGACTGGTGCACGCCCATCACCACGGCGAGGGTGCCGTCGACGCGGCCGAACTCCTCCATCACGCGGCAGTAGCCGGTCTGGCTGAGGCCCTGGCCGCCGTACTGCTCGTCGACGAAGAGTCCGGTGAGCCCGCGCTCGCCCAGGTCGCGGATGGTGTCGTCGCCGACCCAGCGCTCTTCCTCTGCCTTCCACGGGTCGTAGGTCTCGGTGAGGTATTCGCGCGCGCTGGACGCGAGGGCGTCCACCTTCGCGCGTTCGGCACCCTCGAGCAGCGGGTACGGCATCACGAGCTCGGAGTGCGTGTTACCCAGGAAGAGTGCCTTGGTGAACGAGGGCTTGGAAGTACGATCGACGCTGGCCATGCTCAAATTGTCTGGATGCTGCGGTGGTCGCGCCAACCTCTTGTGGGGTCTCTACTACGGATGACGCGTGGAATCCCGGTACCGTTGGGGCAATGACCCGCATCATCTCCGGTTTCGCCGGATCGCTCACGTTGCAGGTGCCCAGCACCGGCACCCGACCCACCAGCGACCGCGTTCGCGAGGCGATCTTCTCGGCGCTCGACGCCCGGGGCGCCCTCGACGGCGCGCGCGTCGTCGACCTCTACGCCGGCACCGGCTCGCTCGGGCTCGAGGCGGCGTCGCGCGGGGCGGCCGCGGTCGTGCTCGTGGAAAAGGGCCCGCAGGCGGTCAAGGCCTGCCGGGCGAACGCCGCGCTGCTGCTGCGCTCGCGACCTCGCGGTAGTTCTCTCTCGATCGACACCTCGGGCCAGGCCGTCGACGCGTTCCTCGCGCCGTCGCGCGACACCTGGGACGTGGTGTTCCTCGACCCGCCCTACGACCTCGGCGAGCAGGAGCTGGCGCACACGCTGTCGCTGCTCGCGCCGCGTGTGTCCGAAGACGCCACGATCGTGCTGGAGCGCAGCTCGCGCAGCCCCGAGCCGACGTGGCCCGACGGGCTCGAGCTGGAGCGCCGCAAAGACTACGGCGACACGACGCTGTGGTGGGCGCGGGCGACCATCGCCGACTGAGCCTGCGCAGGAGCGACCGACGTTAGCTAGCCGGCCTGGCCACTCCACTGCTCGTACGGGTCCCAGCCGCCGCGCTCGTCGTAGGGCTGGCCGTCGACCAGCACGCCCTCGCCCGCCACGACCGTGCCGATGGCGCGGAATCCGCCGGGCAGCGCGGCACCCGCCGGGAAGGTCGCCAGCAGGGAG
>Ga0247730_1000931_pt1 | contig 17881 bp, 25 predicted proteins | sample UWRJL073202C2_FD_180959 | JGI IMG/M metagenome (GOLD analysis project Ga0247730, IMG submission 180959) | Plant litter microbial communities from Arlington Agricultural Research Station in Wisconsin, United States - UWRJ-L073-202C-2 | ecosystem: Environmental > Terrestrial > Plant litter >... | reverse complement strand
ACTGTAGCTACGAGTTTAAAAAGCAAATAATTATCATGATGCATCGGAGTCGATGGAGCAGTTGGTATGGTAAAGAGCGCCTGTGCGGGACACTACAACACTAGAAGAGTTCTGGTTCTTGCCTTCTCGCAATAATGCTTGCTTGCAGAGGTAGCACGTCCGTCGAGAAGGCGCCCACCCCCGCACCCTCTCCTTATTTACCTCCGCCATCGTCTCAAACATGTCACGATCAAGCAAGTGTTTTGTGATGACAAGCATGTCTCCGTCTGTCCGGTAGGACTCCAGCATCCCTGTCAATATCGTTCTGAATTCGGTATAATGAGTTCCACTCGAAGTCTGTGTTGCAGCAGTTGCATTGACGAGTCGCTTGAATAATCGTGGAAAAGAGACTGCACGTGTGGAACTGATGGAGACCAAGGAACTGAACGTTCCTTGAACTAGAGCGCGAAGTGTAGACACGGTTCGGGTCGCAGTTTCTTCCTCCTGCTCTTTTCCATCTAGACAACATGCCGATACACTTTGAACACAGCTAATCTGGCTGCTCAACACTTGGAACCAAATGTCCTCCAGTGGAGTCTCTGTAGCTGCTTCTCCGTGAGATCGCTCCAGGCAAATAGACACGCACATTCGCCCAAGCGACTGTAAACGTCCGATTTCCTTATCGACATCTTCAGAGCCTTTTTCTTTGTCGTTTAACAGGTCAACAACACTCAAAGTCAGGGTTTTCTCGAGCTCTTCTGCCTTAGCGAGGGTTGTCATTGGTTCTTCCTGCAAGTCCATCGTCCATATCACGGCGTCATAGGCTTTTCTCTCCTCGCACACCCGTATGATGCTTTTCCAATCGACTGACTCTGAGGGGAGGTTCTTGAGCGCAGTGACAATACCTTCGGGTTCAAAACGACATTGCAAAGCGATAAAGAGTTGGCGAGAATTCGGTGACAGCTGTCTTGAGGGTTCTCGTGGCTGCGAAGAATTCCAGTGATGGTATTCCTCCGCAGATCGAGAGCCAAGTAAGTGACGTAGATATGTGAAGTGTCGTTCATCGGACTCGGTTCCCAGAGCTGCAAGAGCTCTTTCGTGCAAAGCAGGAGTGTACCGATCGAGCAGTATTGCAGTGTCCGGAATGCTTGCTTCCAGGAGCCGAGGGAGAGACTCATCAATGGTTTCGACAACTTCCGTTGGAATGGCACCGTGCGATCCCCGTTGCGTGAGAGTGAGGACATCATCGACGCTCTGGAACAGTTCTGGGGACCGCTGATCATTGTCATCAAGGTATGTGCTCAATAGCGCGTTCCATCGCTTCTCCTGCTTGTGCCATGAGCGTAATATACGAAAGAATCCAGCAGATTCAAATAGTTGCATGACGTGCTCGCTCTCGTGTGGACTGTAAACGGAAAGCAGATACTCTGCTGCTAACTGTCTGTCTTCCCGGGTATTTGAATCTGGGTCTTCTGCCAGTCCAACAAGAATACTGTGTAGGGAGGTAGGGGAGAGATGGAGGAACTGGGGATATTTAGGAGCATTGCGGGCAATGAAGATATGCACAAACGTGATGTCGGCAGCAGGAAGATCGTCTGACGAGATAATTTCGAGGAGAATAGTGATTATGATCATGCGGCTAATCCCTTGCGCATCATCATTCAAGTAGGCATCCTCGAACGCGATATCGAGGGAATGTAGGAAAGACTCTGCATCGAACTGTAAAAGCTGTCGAGCATAGGGATACGTAGACTCTTGACCCCCATCTTCGTCTGCTGTCAATACAAGCTGCCCGTCAGGGCCTGCAGGCCAGACACTAGAACGGCCAAAGAAAAGGAATGTGTAGACGTCTCCCTTGGCTCTGAGGGCTTCCTCCTCTGGCATAGGGCTTTCGCTCGGATAGGTCAAGCCGCAAAGCACATTAGCTAGATATGGATATATCTTGTACGCATTGACAACGAGGGGCTCTAGGACGGCATCGTCTGGATCCGACCACGGCTCTCCCGATTCCAACTTCTCCCTACGGTATTGCCGTGACTTTCGGATGAGGCCAAGTAGTTGTACGACTGGCGCGACAAAGTCACCTAATGCTCGTGTGTAGACGTAGATCAAGGCATCATAGAGTGAGTGGGTCTGGCACAATGATATGGCCTGATCAATATCTAAACAGGCTGGGTCGACGTGCCAGATGATCTTTTCGACAAGATCAAGGCGGTCGTCCTCGGCATGCAGAGAAATTAGTCTCTTTGTGAGTCTTGGGGGAACAAAGTGAATCTCGCTGTTGAGAACAAAGGGTTCCAGACGTAAGAGGAATATGCGAGATATGCCGGAGTCATCATACTGCTGGAAGAGTTCTTCAAAGAGAAAATCGAAGTCACGGATTGCGATGCATGCCCGGCAGCATGTATCAACCAGACCTTCGAACAATGCCGTGCGATCCACCCCTCCTGAAGTGTGAGCCTCGTCTGTCATTCGATCTTCAGAGAAGGCATAGCGGGTTGAAGCAGTCATCAGCTCCTGCATCTTTGTGCCAACCACAGTTTGGCGCTGTGTTGCGTCCTCTGGTAATCCATTTGAGTTGCCCTTGAATGTCCCAAGATAATATGCTCGAGTAATTTCAATAGCACTCAGAAAGTCGCCGTCTTGTACAAACGAGAGGATTCTGTCCGCCCAAGTAAGCAGCGTACCAACCCGTAGTTGTTCTTGGCCCTAATAATCACTCAACTCAGAGACAGTCACGAAAAGTAGATGCATCTTACCAGAACAAAAATCTTGCCTTTGTATACGCGTAAGCTATGAGCAAGGTACGGCACCCCAGAGAGCGACGGGCGTCCTGTTGGTACTGCTGCTAGCGATCGGCCGGAGAATGGTGCTACTTCAACAGGCTTGCGAAGCCGTACATCGTACACAGTGAAATGATGCAGAGTGAGTACAACAATTTGCTATTGCGAAGTCAATCGAAGGTCAAGCAAAAATATCCCGAATTCCTGGACTTACATTTACGTTCAACCATTGTGCAGCCAAGATGTCCCCATCCGCAGCCCAGCTGTCTGTATCTTCATAGTGTATTTCCCCAATTTCTGTTTCCTTAGGCTTCCCTCCGCCAGGACGCGGTATGACCTGAGTAAACTTGCGTTCCACCAGTCGAAGGATGTGCAGTGTTTCGCCCCACGTATATAATAGCACAGGTCTAGTGCCTGCCACTTCGACAAGCTTTGAAACAGTGCCTTCCCCTACATCCTTATCACCAGAAGATACGCTGGGGAACCAAGCCAGAGACCCCCTAAACTTGTCTTTCGATTTTCCGGTCTGAACCCGCGTGCATTTGAACCACGTGCGAGGCGTTGGCTTCAAGCCTACCACTACCAACTTAGTTGGCGTTAGCAACGCTATCGCATTATAAGCGTCTGTTGGATGTGACTGGGTTCCAAGTGGAAGTGGTGCCATGCATAGAACTGAATACCGTGGCTTCTTTCGAATTGGTGCTCCGCCAGATGGTGAGGCATACTCTCCAAGCTCGTACTTCCCAAGAATACGGAGAATATCGGGAGCCTCGACAAATAGAACTTTTCCTAACTTATGAAAGAATGAAAGACCATGCTCATCCGCAGACACAAGGGCAGTGTGCCGACCGGCGACAAAACCAATGCTAATAATACGAGAGCCTTGTATGTGTCCTTCCTTCCGGCCTGTTGCAACAATGGAAAGAGTAGTAGGAGGGACAGTCCGCGCTGGAGTGGCAGGCACTTTGAGATCATACAACTGTATATATCCCGTAGCGTGACCAGATGCAACGTATGTGTGGTCAAATGAAAGAGCAAGAGAGGTGACAGCGCCAGCCTGCTTTCCTGTGCGCCATTTCAGATAAAACACAATCAATGAAAGACAAAGCTAATCACAAACCAGTTGATTGTCCACAGACACATTTCAGATTCTGCTTGAAATCGTATACCCAGACTGTCCCTTCGTCGGTACCAATGCATACAAGTCCATTGGCTGCGAGAGCAGTGGGCCTTCCAGCTGATGGTCTTCCCAAGACCGAAGATGCCTTGTTGGGGCTCGTGGAATAGATATTCTGTCCAATATTGCGGAGCTCTGCCCAACGAAACACTTCGCGATCATCTTGTTTCGCGTGTCCATTCGCTGCGCTCTGTGGCGTATCGGAATCTGAAGCAGTGCGAATGTTGGAAGTAGATGACACACGCGACAATGCAGAAAGGTGAGAAGCGGATGGGGAAAGACCGAAGTCTGTAACAGAGTGAGCGAGCTCTCCAGGCTGCAGGCGCGCAGCTTGTGGCGTGTATGATCGTAGACGGGATACATTAGGGTGGAGAAACTGGCGAGGCACTTTCGAAGGCGTCCCTGGCCCTAACAAGCTCATTGGAGAACCCACGCGTGGGGGTGTGCTAGGCAGCAGGGACGGACTGTCCATATTGAACTATAACAAGTGGTTATTGTCGGACAATATAAGGTCAGCACTTGTGAATTGTACGCACAAGGGCTTCATCCGATATGGCAGAGCCATCGTTGTCGTCGACTGACAATGATTGCTCTACTTCCTGCAAATCTGCGCCGTCCTCTTCAACTTCGTCCGGACCCAACACGTCGCGTAGTTGGTCTCTGTAGTTGTCGAAAGAAATATCTGCATTGTTACCCTTCCCTCTGTGTCTGTATTCAAGGTCCTCGTCGGATTCACTTCCTTCTGCTAATACTTCCTCCATGCGCGCCGCGTAGTCCCCGGCTGCCTCGTCGTCAGAGATAGACTCAGCATCATGCCCGGTGAAATGCAAGTGATCCTCTTCGTCGTATTCAGAAGCGACCGATGCCATAAGCTCGAGTGAAGGGGCGACGACGACCTCTGAGCCTTGCGCTGACGGGAGTAGTGTGTCAAGTATTCGCAGGCTCCGAAAGGGGAAATTACAAAGTATTGTGGCGCAGTGTGGAACTTGGTGATTACAATAAACAAGAGTAACATAGGTATGTATATAATTATCCCGAGTGAGAATGGAACAGAGCAAACAATACAAATGTCTGGAAATTTGTTCAAGATACAATCCGGCGGCCTTTCGCGCCAGGACCAAAGCGTTCTTGGAACGTTATGCACTCCTCCATTAGTCCTTCCATCATCTTCATGGCGGATAACTGGTCCCCCCCTTTATCCTGTGGAACCAGCTCTTGCGTGGGGGATTCCACAACTGGTCGATCCATAAGAATCGCAGAGGCTTCTCCAAGTTCCCGTTGTCGATTCTCTCGAAGAGCGGCCTCTAGCGTCTCTCTTCGCCGCTCTCGCTCGTGCGCAAGAGCTTGTTCTCGTCCAACCCATTCTACAAGCGAACGAACACGTTTATTCATGTCGCTCACACCCATTCGCTTAGCGGGCCATTTGACTTTCACGCCGCGCTCAGTCATCCGTTCCATGCTTTCGCCACGCCCATTAATGGCGGACTGCACTTCTAGAGGCTGGGGTGTCATGGTTGGCAGTGTGTGTCCTAAATGTGCAAGATAATCCGGGAGATTCCAAGACGTATAGAGGGGTTGTTGCGAAACTGCGTAAGCGTGGGAGTTCCGATAGGCTCGTGTGTTCTCTGAGTTGTTGGCACCTGGACCAACGCCGCTATTTGTACGCGCGTTTCCTGCACCTACAATTGCAGATGCAGGTGGGCGCCTGGTTGCTCCCTTGCGACCTTTACCGCGTGCATTTACAGGGACTGGGGATACTGAGCAGATCACGTGAGCGCTCGTTAAAGCCGCGGCTGTAATTTCTGCTCACCTTCAGCAACGTCGACGGTCTCGGTATGAGGGATTGACGCGGTTTTCACTTTCCCTCCCCGTCGAGCACCTGCACCTCCCCGGGCAGGTTTAAGAGGCGGTACCGATGGTCCCGCAGAGGTCCTGGCAGCCGTAGGGGTAGGATCACGAGGGGGAGGCATAGTCGGCTGCTTGTCAGATGCCATAGATGCTGACCTGGATCGTTTTTTAGGTGCACTAATTGTCGTGAAATGTCAGTCAAAATGGTATTACTGCTGCCACCGAATTGCATACCTGTCTTCTTCAGTCCGCCTACGCTTCCTTTTAGAAGCAATCTCCGCATCCTCGTCAACATCCATGGCATTTTCAGCGCCGGGACCGACAGCTTCTGCAGCAGTTGCTTTCAGGATGTCCTGAATTTGCTCATCAAAGGCAGCGTCTCGACTATTCATTGTGTTTCGGCGCTTCGACTGTTGTTTGCTACTGAGATGAGATGGTGAATGAGACCGTGACGCTCTTGCGCCTTGGGGCATTCGCTTCTTGTGTCTCCTGCGAAATTGTCAGGTTTCTGAACTTTGAGAAGAATGGAAGTTGTACGTACTTGAGGAGCTCAGTATGCATGTCAGGTCTGCACAGTTCGCAGTGATAGTCGTCGTCATGAAGCTGGTCTTCGGATTCGTAACCCATGCAAATACCATGTTGCCACACTTTGCATGTATCGCACTGAATCATGAACTCCCCACCATCCATTTCATCATCTCCTGCTTCAGAAAATGAGCATTCTGCATCTCGGAAATGGATGAATAACTGAATAACGCACCCATGCTGCCACAGACACACCGAGTCTCCTCTTCTCCTTCGGGCGCTTCCTCTTTTTCACCGTCCTCCCCTGGTTCTACAGATCGTTCTTTGTTATTGAGATTTGCCTTTCTTTTCGTCCGCAGAGGCGACACAGTTGGCGTTGACGGCTGGACAGTCGTGACATCTGGTACACCATCCGCATCTTCTTGCTTGGGGCGCCGACCATTGCGACCATTGCTGTTGCTCGAGGATAATAGAGGTTTCGTGGGTGCGTCTTCTCCGTCAGAATCTGGAGACTTGGAGTTTGACGCAGAGCTAGGATTTACACTGCGCCTGCCAGACCGTCTAATTTCACGAGGAGATAGTGGTGGTCCCATAGGAGCCATGGCTTCCGGGGAGTGAAATTTGTTGGAAGACAGTGTTACACGATTATGAGGTTCCAGATGTTAACCCAAGGAGACGCTGGTCGTTGTGAGCAAGTTACGAACGACCTCAAGAGTTAAGGGACAAGACTGATGCAGATCACGTGGACCCAGCGGTCCGCTTCGGGACGACGAAGCGCATTTACATCGCATTTATTACAGATCGTATTACTGCTTCTTATCATAGCGCAGGCTAGCTACAACTATACAAAGAATATTATAGCGACATGAATAAGCGCATATGTATTGAGCCCCAAAGTTCTTGTTATGGTACCTAACATGGAACAGAGATCCCCTGACCTTCAATGTACCTTCGCAAGTCTGCAATAACCTCCAGCTGCTCCTCCAGAGTCAATCCGCTCACTATCGTCTCCAAAATTGAGCCCACTGTGACATGGTGTTCTCGGATTAGACTGCTATAGTATACGTAGACAAATACGCCCATAAGGAACCTGGACTGCGTGTCAGGACGACAACAATGTCAAAGGCGCTCAAAACACTTACTGGCAATCCATACGATCTGTCATTCCACCATGTCCGGGAATGCTATCACCAAAGTCCTTAATGTTGAAGGCGCGCTTGAAGCCAGAAGCAAAGAAACCTCCAAATGGCGCAACCAGAGAAGCAAACACCGCCATGGAGAGTAAATGTATGTGATATGGCGCGTAGGGGATCGCGGTCACCGACTGGCCCAGCTGAAAATTTATGCTTAGGACAGCGCATGCAAAGAAGCTACTGGACGGACTCACAGTAGCAGACAATGTGGCAGCGACTGGCTTCCAGATTTGCCATTCTGTCCATACAAACGCAGGATTCGGGATACACTGCATACCGTCCCAAGCACTGACGCCCAAATTATGCACCGGGCAAATCATGTAGTCAAATCGCATGAAATAAGTTCCCCACACAATGGCAAACACAATAGTGCTGAAGAAGGCACCCACGAAGCCCTCGACAGTCTTCTTGGGCGACAGAGCAATCAAAGGTGTCCGGCCGAATGTCATGCCCCAAATGTATGCGAAGATGTCGTTGCAGATGACGAGAGACGCCGGCACCCAGAACCAAATCAAGCCTTCCAATATGTTATTCACAATGAAGTGGCTAGACGAACTTTTAGCTGGTTCGCTACAATTGAAGGACGATGCTTACCTGGACACGACGACGATGAGGAGTGTCATATGTACCCAGCAAAACAGTCCAAACTGCTGTTTCAAGTAGCCTTTCTTGAGCGACATAACAAATCCCACGAATCCGATGTCATAGAGAGCAAAGCTGATGATACGATGATTTGTTGCGAATGGAAGAAGCTGAGAGTCGGCAAAAACAACATGCTGCACAAAATGTTAGCGATGGAAAATAGAGTTACAGGTAAAACGCACTTTGAAGTAGTAGATGATACTTTCGCCGTATAGGAAGTAATTTGTAACAGCAAAGAAATACCAGTTGAGAGTTTTTGACCAAGGATCCTTGTCTGTATGCTTCTCTTGTTCTCCGTCCTGTGTGTCCGTTGTGGTTGTTGAGTTCTTCAGTGAGAAGAGAGATGTAATCTCTCGATATACAAGCGTTTGACATAACATGACGAGCATAATCATGTATACATGGCCTAGTAACAACAGACCTGAATGCAAAAAGAACCAAAAGCGCAAATTAGCCCAACAAATTGCGTGAATCGGTCACCATACACACCAATGAAGCCCGCGATCATCAACAAGGTCGTTGCAGTCCTAGTGATAATACTTTGACGTTTCTTCGCCTGCTCGGCAACTTCAGGGGGCACCACCTTGGCAACCTGCTTTTCAGGAGAAGCATGTTTTCCGTTAGGTATCGGCAGAGAAGGCGCAATTGGTGGAACAACTGGTTGTGCCTTTGGGGGCGTGGGCCTCGATTCCACTGGTTTGGGGGGCTCGGTCTCTGCTGCAGGCTTGGTGACAGTAGCAGAAATAGGCTGCAGTCCCACGGGAGGCGTTTCAACGTCAGCCAAGTCTGCTTTCACTAGTGATGCTGGTATCACAGGCTCAGCAATATCCTGCGCAGGGGGTTCCAGAGCTTTCTCCGGAACAGGAGGAGCTATGGGCTCTTCGTGCACTGTTTCGACTGGAGCTGGAGTGGGTATTGTGGAAGACTCTGCCGGTACATCGACTGCAGAAACGACTGGCGATTTCTTCAGCTTCTGGCGAGCTTCCTTCGCTGCTTTAGCTGCCTTCTTCAAAGCGGTCTTTGAGATTTTGACAGGTGCAGCATCTTCACTGAGCAAGCGAGAGGTGGTCAGTATTTCTTTCACGGGTAAAGACGTCCACTCACGTTTTCACTGGCTCTGGGACGTCCAAAACCTCTTCCTCAGACTCCTCCCCAGATTCGACTTGAAGAGCATCGAAGGTGGTCCGCGATGCGAAGCGTGGTTTGAGTGAGCTGGCCATGGTGGCGGTAAAGTAAGAAGCCAAGCACGCGTTCCTATGATTTCATACGTAGTCGGCATCAATTTGTTGAGGCGTCCAATCCTACGTACAGCCAACGCTCGTGCCGCTTCCTTGCTGCGGACGCTATGACTGAGTAAATTGCTGCGTTTGTATCTTTAAGCGCTTCACCTCAAGTCATTGCTATTGGGCTAATATTCTTGCCTTGAATTGTGCTGTACTCCTTCCAACAAGCCTTACGTTCCAGTTTCATCCCCACCGCCTCATACTACTGCTGTCCATCTAGCCAAGCCCCCAAATGCCATGGCCTTTCTTCCAATTCCATTCTGAAAAGCACTCACTGCTAGTCCCTTCCCGTCCTGGTTATCGAACATTGTCACGTAATATAATGAGATCTCCCCTCTACCTTGGGGCACATATACGTCTGCACTCCATCCTCCATACTCGTCTACAGTCAACGCTGTCCGGTTGTCGTCTGGTGTGCTGATGAAATAAACATAGTTGTCTTCTTCTCCTCTAGACATGTGTTCACACAACTTGTCGACTCGGAAATGGATCCAACTTCCTGCTTGGACCTCTTTCTCCACAGGCAACACACTGTCGGGAGCAAAGCTCATCTGGTAGAAGTCGCCGAACAATACTGGTCCTTCCGGCACCAAAATGTATTCTTCCCATGACATGGGTTGCTCCAATAGCTGGTAGGAAGCGTCTTCAGGGAAATGCCTCTTTCCAAACTGAACGTGGTCAGACGTGAACCACATTGGTGCAAAGCGAGGGTTATAGCTCGTCCCGTCTACTGCTCCTGCCCCCCAACAAGGATCTATTAAATGCCATTCACCATCCATAACTGCCGCGTTCCAAGCATGATTGCCCTCAAAGGGTGGCACAACCGCGTCTCTCCCTGCGGCTGTATAACCCAAACCCTTTCCGTGCCCTGTTACTCGATAGGCTTGTTGAAGCCCTGCCTTGTGTGAGAGGGTCACAAATAGGCCTGCGTATCCATCGCATACAGCAAGTCCAGACTGCAAGGTTGACTCTGCCGTTGCTGGTCTCAAATTGCCGGAGAAGAATGCCTGTGTATCATAGGCAATATTATGATGCATCCATGAGAAGATAGCTCGAAACTTTTCTGTTTCCGAACCCCAGGGAGACGTCAAGTCATATGCCAGGTGGTCCAAGGACTGCACGTTCTCTCGAGGAAACATAGCGGCATGTTCATCCACATGAGAGAAATCGTGGCACATCAAGCAAGAGGACTCCTCCTCTTCATCAGCAGCACGTTCTTGTATCTCTGGCTCAGGCTCTGGTGGGGGTGTAGGAAGCCTAGTAGGCATGGGAGGCAGCCGGCGGGCTGGAGGCGGTGGCGGGGTAGCCTCCGACTCGACTCCATCTTCTGATGACTCTGGATATGCCTGCAACACTTTCTTCTTGGGCGGAGGCGGGGGTTTCCGTCTTAGCGCACGCAACAGGTCAGGATCTAGCGACGAAAAGTTGGTTCCACCTTGTGGAGCAACTTCAGAGTTGGGAGTGCTTCTCACGGAGGACCTACGAGGAGCCAATGCAGGCCTGCTATTACTAGCTCCAGCCCCTGGCATCTGCTCAAGCTTCATACTAGCGATTCGCTCAGCGATGCTCATTCGAGGACCTTCAGCCTCATCATGCTGAGTATCGGCCGCGTTAGAAGAGCTTTTACGGGGTGGCAGAGCAGGTCGGGACATGGCGGTTGCAATAAAGTATCTGTCCTTGATGTGCCGTGAAATCAATAATTTTTGACAATAGCGACCTCTAGGCTCTTGTAGATAGCAACAAGTCGTATTCAGTATTCAGCAACGCCTACTCGTTTACGTTCGTTTTTCTCACGAGATGTATCTAGTTGGGCGCCGCCTTCGTATGCTTCTTGTCCAATAAGAAAAAATACAATGACAGTTGCATACAACAAGTGAACATAGCATAGAGCGCGAGAGCAACGTGGTCATATCAATTGCACCAAGAAATACATTTATGACCTAGGCTTCTCCTGTTATACAAAATCAGGAAATGATTATGATTCGATAAACGATGGATTCTCACCTTTTTCTCCTTCCACAGAGCAAGGAGACCAACACCGGACACCTTCACAATCTTGAATCGCACACCGGGAATATCACCCTTTGCTTTTCCACGGCGACCGAAACCGGAAATCAAGACTTCGTCGTTCTCATCCACAAAGTTCAGGCAACCATCGTTCTACCATCGCCAATGTAAGTCGATGTTGTCGGAAAAGAGAAGCTAATAATGTACCGGTACGAAGGCAGTGACCTTCTTTCCATTCTTGATGAGCTGCACCCTGACACACTTGCGAATAGCAGAGTTGGGCTGCTTGGCTTCTACGCCGACCTTCTCAAGGACAATGCCTTTCGCGTGCGAAGATCCTCCTGTAGGGGAGGTCTTGTAGACGTTTCCAAGGGCACGCTTCTTGTATGCTTTATCGGCCTGTTAGAGGGATAGCCTTGATTAGAATGGCATCCAGTCATAGATACGAGGGGAACGCACCCAACGATTTTCCCTGCGGTCAGTGCGCAATTTACGGGCGGCTTGGAGACCTCTCGGCTTGTTGGCTGAATCAAAAGCGTCAGATCATCCTCCACGAACAGTTGGAGGCCAGAGCGGCGACGTACAACCCATCTTGTTTTCTTGAGGAGGGAGTAGTCTTCGACGCTATCAATCCCAAGGCTGCCCGTTACAGGGTAGCTTAGGTAATCAGCTATTAGGGTTAAGTCACAGCTCGTCACACTGTATAGTTAGGGCTGCACTGCCGAACGGCAAGGGGCAATACCGCCACGGTGAGCACTCTTCAGACGTACTGGAGTAAATGATATCTATTTGCACAATGATAGTCCGGAAGTAGGTGATACTTATGTATGTATGTATGAAATTGTAGCGATACATATTAAAACGAGCGCCGCGTGCTCAACGAGTGACCAGAAAGAAACGACAAGAAATGACATGGCCTAGAATTTCCAGTCACTTTCTACCTCAAGTGCCCACGGGACTTTGCGAACTCGGTGTCAGAACACGTAGTAAGAATAGTGAATGGTGCTCACATTTGGTCAGAAGTGTCTTTGAGAAGATCTTCTCTATAGGAACGTCGTGGGTCTGGCACCAGGCTGCAGTAATTCTAGGTCAAATGCAAGGTCAGCGACGCTGCCGAGTTGGACACACAGCCATCACTTACCGAGGATCCAAGTAGTTGATCTTACTAGTACCAAGCGCGACCTCCTTACCTTCGTCCCGGTCAATCGCTTGTAATTTGACCTGCGAAATCTTCTCGCTCAGCTTGTCCAAGTTTTCCTCTAGCTTTTCCATGGTTTTTGGGTTCTTCATGGCCGCCGCTTTCTTGGCTCTCGTCTGCTTCTTAATAACCTTGAACTCCTCGTCGATGTCTTTGAGCTTCGCTTCTAGCACACTCGGCTTCTGCTCAGCTTCTCCGTCCGCAACCAACTTCTCATTCTCTTTTGCGAATTTCTTTTCAGCCTTTTCTCTCTCCTTGAGTCGGAGACCCTCTTCATGCTCAGCTATCCATTCGTCATCCATATCGGATTCGTCGTCAGCAATTTTGGCAACCTTCTTGAACTTGGTGTTTTCTTGGAGCATATAATGACGGAGCTTCATCCGGTCGTACTTCAGAGCTCGGATCTGAAAAATGGTCAGAGTTTGACTACGTACGAAGAGAGTTACTAACCTTGTCTCTCATCTTCTGCATTGACTGGTCATGCGTCTTTGGCGCAGCCCTTTGATGGTTACACAAGATAGCGACCTTGCGATTGGCAGCATTATAAGCATTCAACTTCTCCTGAAGTGTGGCACCCTTCAACGGGTTCTCGTCAAGAAGGCGTTGGAAAGTAAACGATGCATTGTAAGTACGGAAGACTTTGGCAGTCAATCCCTTCATCTCAGAGGTAAGATGTTTGTTGAGCATTGCAGTCTGCAGGCTCCATCAGTAGCTGTTTGACGGAATAGAAGACGAGCTTACGTTGACCCGGTCAAACAAATTATCGGCATCATCCTTATTCTGTTTGAATAGACGAACATTCTTGAAGATTTGTGCGTCGACGGCGACCGTGTTATAGTACCTGATCGAATCTTTTCCCAAGAAATCGAAGACGATTTCGTTTCTGCCATCGGCATTGGGACCTTGAAGCGTCAGATGCTCGCACCGCAGCGAACAACAACCAACAGTGTCGGCCTCGTCCTCTCCTTTCTCGTTGCCAGCACGAAGTGCCAAAACATCAATAAAGTACATTGCTGTTGCGCGCTGACGCGTTGCCATTACTTTTGACTTTAAATCTGCTGTGTAATTTTGGCGAATTTTATCGACGTGTTTCTGCAAAGAACATGAGATAAAATGCCATGTCTGTGTAATATATACGAACCTTGAGCTCTCGTGCTTTCTCAAACTTGTTCATATCGCTTTGACCCTTCAGAGAGCTACCCGCAGCCAGGAACACATACTTATGGGCATTGTTTACGTTCTCTGTCCAGTTAGCCAGCCATGTAACCGTATTGTCATGTTGAATAGCTTTCCATTTGCCAGGAATATTTGGGATAGGTGTGGGCGAAGTTTTGCCTAAATTGAGAATGATGTCCTCAGGATAAACTCGATGCTAACGTCAAATCAGTATATGCTACTGTTCAGTCTCAAAAGAGACATGCCTTGAGAGCGCCTTTGCGCGGATGCTCGCCTCGACCTCGGAAAAGACCTGGAGGTTCAACCCTAAAGTTGCCAATAGTCTCTTTTCTGCCATCCAGTACGCAATATTTGAACTTTGCCTCCATTTCATCCTTTTCCGCCTTTAGTGCCTTCTTTTCTGCAGTCGTAAGCGCTTTCCGTTTGGCCTTTTCGGCCTCTAGGTATTCGAACATGGGACGGAAATCGCAAAGTTCGAGCTTCTCTATGCGAATATTATTCACCTGCACCATAATTATAAGAACATCATAAATCATTTGAGAGCCTAAGCACTTGCCGGTGGATACTTCTTCAAGACCCCTTGCCAATCCTTGAAGAAGTTAGCTCGAAAGACTTGGTCTTCGGCATGATCTGTCTCAATAAGAGCCGCGAAGAACCCAGCGACCTCTTCAGATTCTTGAGGAAGATCGACAACCTTGCCTAGGTAACGTCGGCTTAAATGAAGACCTCACAAGTATTAGAAAAAGAACACAGACCATCGTATTTCATCTTGATATTTTTGGGAAGTGGCTCGTAGGGTGGAGGGAACAGAACACCGTTATGCTCGAGTGTGGTCCATTTCTGCGAACCGTCGCCGTTTGCATTCTGGTCCCACCATCTGAAGATCTCAGCTTCCTCCTCCTCTTTCTTCTGTTGAGCCTTCGTCTTCTTCTTGGGACTATCTGGCTCTTCAGCCTTTGCCTTGCCGCGTTTCTTGGACTTCGGAGGCAGAGATTTGGTGTCTTCGTCGCCCTCGTCCTCCACCTTGGCTTTCTTGGTGGCGCGCTTTGGTGGTGGCTTCTTTCCTAAAGGCTTCTCATCCTCAGACATTTCGACATCGCTATCTTCTGCCTTGACTTTCCGCTTGCGTGCTGGCGCGGCTCGCTTCTTCTTCGCTGCTGGAGTGTCCTCTGCGTCGAAATCTGCGTCCGACTCTTCTTCCTTGACTGCAGACTCTTTCTTTACCCGTTTCTTTGGGGGCTTCTTCTTCTGCAGAGGCTCATCATCGTCCTCATCACTTTCGACCTTCGACTTCTTATCGGCATCGACCAGTGAAGCAGGAACGGTCGTGGCTTGCATGGCGCCTGGCATGGCCACCGCTGCGGTGACAACCTGCGTTGCCTGAGAAGACATTGCGAGGGGAACATCGTCCTCGCTGGATGACTCCGCATAAGCAGGCTTCTTGCGCTTCAGAGTGCTGTGTCGTGGAGGTAGTGCCTCTGGAGTCTGTGTAGTACGTCCAGTAGTTTGCGACTGAGTAGTAAGAGATTTGAGAATCAAGCGAGTTTCTGCAATTGACCGCACCACTCACCAGAGGCATTTCATCATCACTATCGTCCTTGCCCTTCAACCCACTGGCCGTGCCGTTGGTTGCAAGGGAGGACTTAGATCCTAGCGGCTGGTCGTCGTCAGAAAGCTCAGAGCTCGACATTGTTCCAAAATGATGGAAAACAGAAACAACAATCGATGGGCGTCTCAAGGGAGAAGATGGGTGTACGTGCAAGAGAGGGAAGGCGGGGAAGAGCGACGGCGGTAAGCCAGCCTGCGAATTCAGAGTCAGACCTTGATTTCGGCGAAGTCCCATCAAACCGCCCCTAAACTGTGAAGTTCATCAAGGGCTTCGGCTTCCGACCATTCCAAACAAGTTACTGTCAGCAGCCCCTACCACGGTACATTCTCTGAGCAACGCTTTATCATATCATAGTGCTGAAGTACTTGGGAACAGATGCCTCATACATCATATCAAGACCCTTGGGCAAAATTAGAGGCCTGGCGCAAGAGTCCAGTGTTTTCCCGGACAGCCCAGTTCCGCGGTATCTTCCCAGGATTTGGCATTGCGGTGGTCGCATTCTCGACCTACGTAGTTATAGACAACTATGTGTTCAAAGCGAGTAAGAGCATACAGAAGGATGATGGACATCACTGAAGGCTCCTCACTATATATCGTGCGTCTTACCGGGTTTTAACGGAAAGCCAGAGTTGCTAATCCAGGTCTGTAAACAGACTTTGCTTGCAATCACATAGCTCGGTTTCGCAACGAAAGAAATATGAAGTAAAATGGACGAAACAATGCCTGATTATTGTCAAATCTATCCGTCTTCCGTTGAGTCCGGCTCTCAGTACACTCTTAAGACATGCTCTGTTGCCTACGCTTGGCCATGCGACGCTTTCCTGGCTATATATCTACCTGGAAGCACCCTTATTGCATGCACCGCCGCTTTTGTGCCTTCCCCTCTTCTTTCATGTCTGTCCTCACTGCTGTAACTGTGTCCGAGTCTATAGACGAGTCGCGTCTTCGCAAGGAGAGAAGAGCGGCTGGGCGTCCTAGCCACTGGGTTAATGACAAGCACACCAAATTTCAGAATCCCTGGCCCAGCTTCCAACCTGGATCTCTCAAGGAAACACTCCGAGTAAGTTTCTTGAGTTTGAGAAGCATACACTCTGAACGTAGGAATGACAACCAGTTGGCCATGGATATCCCTTTCGCACCCAGTCCTACTCCCTCCGACATTGCCAGTATCCCTGTTCGTAAGACTGAATGGACAGACCAGAACCCCGATAAGCTCAAGGCTACCTGGCTTGGCCACGCTTGTTTTTTAATCGAATTTCCTCTGCCCAAGGACTCGCAGCAGACAAGAGGAGCTCGTGTCCTGTTTGACCCAGCATTTAGTGATAGATGCTCGCCCGTTCCTGTAGGGTTGAAGCGCTTTACACGTAAGCCCTGCCTTTTACGTTCAGGTTTTCTCCAGCCTGATACCGGATGCAGCCATACCATGCTCCCTTACCGAGTTACCAGAAGTCGATGCTATAGTGATCAGTCACAACCATTATGACCAGTGAGGTGACTTGATTCGTCGACAGGGACAACGACATTAACGTACTCCAGTCTAGATGAACCTACCATGCGCTCCCTTTTCAACCCTTCCCGTTCCCAGCGCCTCCCTCATGTCTTTGTACCCTTGGGCAACGATGCGTTCCTGCAGAGTCTTGCCATCCCTAAAGATCACATCCACTGCCTCGACTGGTGGGAATCATTACATCTGACCATCACTGGCCCAGATTCAGAGTCCTCTGCTTTGACACTGGAACTGACATGTACACCCTCCCAACACAATTCAGGGCGTGGTGCCTTTGACCATTTCCAAGCTCTTTGGGGAAGCTGGGTAGTTTCTCAACCTAATGGTCCAGCTGTTTTCTTCGCTGGAGATACAGGGTATCGAACAGTCAACGCAGGGCAAAACGAGGACGAAGTACCAGTATGCCCCGCGTTCAAAGAGATTGGGGAAAGATTTGGCGCTGTAGATTTGGCACTGTTGCCTATAGGGTGCTTATCATGCTTTCCTTCTTCTCGACAGCGAGCTCATCTTCAATCAGAGGATACAAGCCACGGCCTTTCATGTCCAGAATTCATGCAGCACCTCAAGACAGCGTTCGTATCTTCCAAGATGTGAAAGCCAAAAGAGCTTTGGCTATGCATTGGGGGTTCGTTATTCTATTATTCCGTGTTACAAATTGTCTTGCTTATCAGTTCATAGTACGTGGACTATGACGGCAGAGAACATCTTAGAGCCTCCGAAGCTCCTTGCGCAGGAGCGTGAAAAGCTGGGAATAACTGAAGAGCAGTTTGGAGTATGTGATATTGGAGAAACCCGATTGTTCTAGCTATCAACCGATGTACTTTTATTCGCTCGCAGATATTGAGAGTATACCCAGTTGTCTGTTTCTTCCACGTATGGATAGTTGAGCTTTTGCAAGAAGTCCTTGAAGGCCTCTGTATCTTTTCGTGGGACTTGAATACCCGCTAGAACTTT
>Ga0247730_1000930_pt1 | contig 17893 bp, 26 predicted proteins | sample UWRJL073202C2_FD_180959 | JGI IMG/M metagenome (GOLD analysis project Ga0247730, IMG submission 180959) | Plant litter microbial communities from Arlington Agricultural Research Station in Wisconsin, United States - UWRJ-L073-202C-2 | ecosystem: Environmental > Terrestrial > Plant litter >... | reverse complement strand
AGTTCAACCTGAATTGCAAAGAGGTCGCATCATGCCTCAGATTTGCCATTTCCTTGGCGTCAATTCTGTGACAAATATTGAACTGCCTAAAGGCTTTATGCCAGCACTCATTTGCATTTTTGCGGACTGGTTGGAAAATTTTTCTTCGCGTAAATCCGCGAGGGAACTTCCCGCAAGTCAGGCCACCACAGGGTTTGAGGCCGCACATCCTATCGCAAAGTGGCCTTTTGCCCTTAGCTTTAAGACTAGTGGCAATTTGCCGATTAGCGAGGGTGAGGCGACATAAGGTAGGCGAGGGGGGTGGGGTTAGCGCAGGACGGGATCGAATTTGATGCGACGACCTAGAATCAAGGTCAGCACCAGAAGACTGGCAAACACGCCGCTGGCGATGAATGCGGTAGTTTGGCTGTCTGCAGACTCGGTGCCCATGCCAACAACGACGGCCAATGCAGTCAGGCAGAGAAACAGCCAGGCGAATTTGTTCATCAACGACTTCCTCAGAAAACCCAGTGTTCAGACGCAGGTGCAGATCGGGTGCTCTGGGCCAGACGGACTGGCGACTGCGCGTTCGGCGTCATGACCGCCAGTTGCGGACGTTGTTGCAGGTGGTGCGGCACGGCCTGGCTGATCTGCGCCGGGTCGTTGGCGCCTGTCGACTGGAAGTGAAACGTGACCAATGCAGCCAGGGCTACGGTGTTAAGGGCTAACAGAAGGGCACTGTTCATGATTATGTTCTCCGCTCAACGCCGTGGCTTATTGGGTTTGTAGGAGAAGTATTGCAGGTGTCGTGCCAATCTAATAATTCAATAAAATCAACAGGTTGAGTCTACTTCAATAGGTGGAAAGGTTGCAATTTGCAATGATGGCGTTTTGGGGGAGTGCAATTTGCACGACGGCCTCGGGAGCCCGTATTTGCAGGGCCAAACCGGGATCATTCACAGAGGTATAGGCCTACACTCAAAAAGCCCACGGACGACATGACAAAACCCACCCTGACCGTTAACATGCACGCCGTCCGTCGCCATGCCCGTGGCTCGACGGCTGTCATTTGTCCCAGTAGCTCAATTGGATAGAGCATCCCCCTCCTAAGGGGAAGGTTGGCCGTTCGAACCGGCCCTGGGACACCATATATTCCCTGCCTCGTAGCGTTTTTTTGATTCCTCTAAATGCATCCATGGGTGCATGGTGGGTGCAGGAATCCAAGCCTCTCGCCCTAGAAACTCTCTTCAACCTCATATCCGTCCCTTTCTTCAGCCGAACATTGCCTACACTCGCAGGGCGCAGACCAATCTCGTGCTTATAGGGGGGTGCCTAGGTTGACTATTAACATCGCAATCGCCACTTATGATGCAATCGTCCTGGGGTGTGACAGCCTTTCAAGCCAGGTAGAGCAAGCAATTTTGCCTTTCCGGAACGGGGGCGGCTTTGCCCGAGATGCTGATGGGAACGAGTTGATTGATGCGACAGGCCATAAAGTGGTTTCTGCCGCGGAGTTGAGACCTTACGTAACCAATGTATTCGGTGGCGCACAGAAGATGTTTTGTCTTTATGAAGACGAGGACACTACCGTGGCTGCAGTCACTTCTGGGATGGCCACCCTTTGCGGGGTTACGATTGCGGGAGTGGCCAACCGCTTCAAAAAGAGAAACGCTGGAGAGGGAGCTACCTTTCGTACCGTCCAAGCTGTCGTTGAGGCATTTTTGGCGCACGTTCGGCAGGAGTGGGAGGCCGAGGTCGAATATGCGACCGCTCCAGAAGAGCTAAGACCTTATTTTCCAGACCTTCAGTTCATCGTGGGCGGTTACGGCACGGATGATGCTACTAGTAAGGTGTTCAAGCTATCGGTCAGCGCTTTGACGTTTGAAGAGCAGTTCGCTTGGCGGAGTCGTTCGGGAACCTGTTTTGCTGGGCAGTCGGATTTCGTTGAACGGCTGCTCGTTGGGGTTGATGGCAGGCTTGCAGATCAAATTAATGTGACCGTTGGTCAATTAATGGCCAGCCAGGCGCCGGCGATTGTCCAAGCTTTTACTGATCAATTGAGAGCTGCAGGTGGCGAAATACCTGACGGATTCACGTTTGCCACGCCAGATTCTCCTGTTGAGCTACCATGGTGGGACAGTGTTGCTCGTATTGACTTTGGAAATTTACCTGCACAGTATGCCGTCGATTTAGCGGAGCTTTTGGTTAATTTGCAGTCAGGAATGCAACGCTTCGCAAGTGGTGTAGCGACCGTAGGTGGAAGGACTCACATCGGGGTGCTCAAGAGGGGCGAGAAATTCGTCATGCTCAATGAGCCAAAATTGGTACATAACCACACGGGTTATTCTCATGATTTATAGCAATCGCGATTCGTCTGGTCAGATTGGTTCAAAAACGCAGGAAGAGCGAGGCAGCTTTGCCGGTTCTTTTGCTTGCTCTGATCGCAGTGGCGCAATTCCTTCGCTGCAGGATTCCCGCCCTCCTGTGCAACCCAGCACCTCGGTGAAAGGGTGTTCGACTACGTTTCGAAACGGGATGATTGAGGTCGCTTAAAAGTATTTCAGCGACAAATAAGGCCAGCATTAGCTGGTCTTTTTGTTTTCTGATGCGTGTAGGTCGCGAATTCTTAGCACTGTAGTTGTCGAGCAATCAGCGTGACGTGCGGTTGCCCTAATACCTAGTCCCGCGCCGAGCAACTCGGTGACGCGCTTATGCAGGTCTGCATCGACTGGCCGACCCTGATACTTGCCCGCGGCCTTTGCCTTCTCTATGCCCTGGGCCTGGCGCTCGCGCCTCTGTTCGTAATCCTTGCGCGCAATCGCAGCCATCATCTCCACCAGCATTGAGTTGATCGCTCCCAGCATCCGCCCGGTGAACTCGTCGCCCTTGGTGTCCTGCATTCCCTGGTGGCTGGTCGGCAGGTCGAGCGCGACGATTCGCAGGCCCTTGGAGTCGATCGCGGCCTTGAGCTTTTGCCAGTCCTCCACTGGGAGTCGGGATAGGCGGTCAATCGACTCCACCAGCAACACGTCGCCCTTGCGGGCATCCTTGAGCAGGCGCAGCAGCTCCGGCCGGTCGGCGGTGGCGCCGCTGGCGTTCTCCAGGTATACGCTCGCAATGACCTTGTTATGGTCGCTGGCGAACTGCTCGAGCGAGGCGCGGGCCCGGCCGGCGTCTTGCTCTTCGGTGGATGCTCGGAGGTATGCGCGGATGAACATGATGGGTGCCTGTATCAGTTAGGGCGTTCTACTAATACTGTTGCACTTTGGGTGTTACTTATCAAGCGAAAAGCCAGAGAAAGGCAAAATAAGCCTGTATCTGGATAGGCATAGGCTAAAATGGCATCATTTTAATGTCATGGGTCGTGAAAATGCCGCCAGTAGTTAAGCTACCTTCGTTTAGAGATCGCTCCTTCACTTGCATTCATTGTTCCACGCTAACGACTATGGGATGGGGGCAACTGGTGGCTGACCCTTATGGTCAAAGCTATACAACTAACATTTGGCTTTGCCAGTGCGTTCATTGCAAGGGCGAAAGTGTATGGATGGCAGATAGTAAATCTTCGGAGGCTCGTATAGGCAGCCTGATCTTTCCATACAATGTTTCTGCGCAACCGGCTCATGAGTGCTTACCCGAGGATTGTAAAGTCGATTTTGAGGAGGCTAGGGAAATCTGCGGTCGATCGCCTCGTGGTGCAGCTGCATTACTCCGACTATGTCTTCAAAAGTTGCTGGGCCATATCGGTGGAAAAGGTGAGCACATCGACACTGATATTAAAGCGCTGGTAGCGTTGGGCTTGGATTCTCATGTGCAGCAAGCGTTGGATGTCATTCGAGTAACAGGCAACAATGCTGTCCATCCTCTTGAGATGAACCTAGAGGATGATCACGATAGCGTTCTCGTTCTTTTCGAGATGATTAACTTCATCGTCGAGGAACGCATCAGTCGACCGCTTAAGACACAGGATCGATTTGCGAATCTTCCTGAGAAGGCTCGCTTGGCAATTGAAAAGAGAGATAAGCCGAAGGGTTAGATTTGAGCGGTTTTGCTCGCATTTTTAGCGACCGCTCTATTCTTGATCAGCCACAAATGGAAAATTTCGATGGATGATGCTGAGAGATTATCAGAGGCCTTTCTGCGTTCGCAGGGGTTCGATACGGTCGAGTACGAGCCGGATGGGAATATACCCCCTGACTTTTTATGCGATAGCCGGGTCGCTGTTGAAGTGCGCCGGCTCAATCATCACTACCATTCAGAAGGAGAAAGGCCTGAGGCGCTGGACACAAAGGCTATAGCACTGTGGGACACCGTGAAGCGAATTTTAAATGAGCTGGGGCCGCCCACCAACGGCAGGAGCTGGTGGGTGTGTTACACGGTGCGAAGGCCAGTTAAGGACTTCAAAAATATTCCGAAGTTATTAAAAAAGGCGTTGCTTGAGGTTCGCCATGACCCGCGCGACGGCCAGCAGAAAATACCTGTGGTTGAAGGCTTTTCGATCAAAATCATTCCTGCAGAGAAGATTCACGATCTTGAGTTTGTTTTTGCATCCGCGTCTGATCGGGATGGTTCTGGCTGGCTGCTCGACATGATGCAGACGAACCTGCAGCTTTGCATTGACGAAAAATCCAAAAAAATTGACAGGGTTCGAAGCTGCTATCCAACGTGGTGGCTTGTGCTTGTAGACATGATTGGCTGGGGGTTGAGCGAATTTGACCAAGAGCTATTTAGAGACTCCGTTGTGATAGATAAGGGCGACTGGGCCAAGGTGATTTTGATCGATCCCCGAGATCCAAATCGGTTTTTTGAGATATGAGCATAACTGAGCCGCAATAACTCCACAGTGTGTAGGTTTCAACACACTGTGTTGTTTTCGACACGGTGGGATGTCAAAGAGATGTAGGGCGAATGTCCAAGCCGACATTGGTATCACCGCCGATTCGAAAGCGCTTTGTTTGCCCGGCTTTTAGAATGGTGGCGTGTTCCTTGAGCGCTCCTGACCAGCTACACGTACCCGATCCACGTTCATCAGCTCCCTGGCCCACTAGGTGCTCGCCAGGCGTCACGTACAGGCTGACCACTTCCCCTTTATCGATTCGGGCTACAGCACGGCCGTCGATGTGAACAGCCACGAAGCATCCGCCGCCGACAAAACCGGTATCGCGTGCGATCTGAATGGTCGCGTACGGATCTGCAGGTTTCTTCCAGAAAGCCATTACCCTGTCACTAGGGACAGGCTTGGCCTGGTCGAACGGTACGGGGGTTGTAGAACATCCGCTCAGCAGGACAACCAGGGCGGCAACAGCGGGTATTTTCAGCATGAGAGCTCCTTTCCATGAGGCGGCCACTTTAGCATTGCCCTATGGCTCCTACATTTGATCTTCGGCATAAATGGCGGCACTGATGATTGCGCCACCCCATCGCCGCCTACCAGCGCAAAGCGGTACGGGACTGCCGGAGGCGGTGGTATTTCTCGCCGATCCAAATGCGTAAGACGGTTGGTTTTCCGGGGCCGCACTCATCTTCAGGCCGCCAGCTTGAGGACTGAGCATCTGGATAACGCCGCCCAAAGCGAGGGAAGCGCCCATCATCATCATTCCCGAAGTAAGCGGCGTAGCAGTGCCCCCGGATGCATATGTCAGCACCGCACCTACAGCTAGAAGTACGACACCCACGATCGTTTGAAGAACGCCACCTCGCTTACTCCCTACGATAACGGGAGAGATGATAATGTCGCCTGTTCCTTGGTATGCCAGTTCCTTCGCGCCAATGTTTTTCTTGCCGCGAAACACAGCAAATTCCAAGCCGCGAGACTTGGCGTTAGAGATAAATCGCTCAAGTCCTGGAATCTGCACACTCAAGGCCTTGATGGCTTCGGCGGGCGAGCGAACAGCCAGGTGGTAGACCTTTCCGAACTGCCGAAGCTGACCATAGAGCTTGATTGTGGTGAGTGGGTTGTAATTGATTGCTGTAGCGGCCATGAGGCCTCCTATGGGTTGGTCGAGGGGGATGGAAGCCCAAGGCGAATGGCGAGCACTTCGCGCGACATATGCGCCTGGTCGATTGTCAGTTGTTCCTGGCGCGGGTCGTAGTTCCATACCCGGTTGTAGATCGTCTCGCTGGCCCGGGCACCACGGAATGTGCCCCGCATTAGGTCAGCCGAAACCCTGGCCTCTTCCTCGGTGAAGTAAGGGCCGTCGATGGTTACCTGTTGGCCATTGCGGACGTGTTGAACCTCCCACACCAAATAGCCGGCGTCGGGCCCCTGTATCAGCTCGTAGGGCTTGAACTTCTGGATGCTGCACGCTTCGGTAAAGCGCTTTTGAAAGGTCATATCGTCACCACTCACAGAGTCTGCCGCTGATCGGCGCTACCATTACTTGCGTAGCGCACGGATGGCCAATTAGGCCGCTTCGGATTGATCAGAGGACGCTTTTGCGGAGGTGCGAGAGGGCATTTTTGCTAGCCATTCGCGAAGCGCTTCGGAGCCTTCGCAGCCCGATCTCCACTTCTCAAACCGGCCGGTGTACCCATTCGAATTGGCAACCATGCCGCTCAGTGCGATACCCGCATTGGAGGCGGTGGCCAGCACGTCATCGTAAATCGCTAGCATCTGCTTGAGCCCTTCAATGTCCTCGGCGCGGGACGCTGCAATACCTGCACGCGAAAGGCTGTCAGCCGCCTCTGGCGATAGCCCGGAAAGCATTGGGTTTGCCCTGAGCACCGCCTCTACAACGTCGGGATGACTACCTGCACGCGCCTCAGCGACCAGTCGCTGGCGCTCTTCCGGCTTGAGGCTACGCACGATGGCTCGTAGCTCCTGATCGGCCAGGAAACCAACAACGTCCGAGCTTGCGCGCGGCGTGACCGCGGCAAAGCCGCTGGCCACTGTTTGGGCCAACGTGAGCATATCTTTTGCTGCCTTCTCCATCGCCGGCATCAGGGCGGGAATGATTCCATCAATCTGCTCCTTGCCCTTGCGCTCAATGGCAGCGGCGTTGAGGTCCTTGTTCCCGCGAATCGAGAGGATTTCCTCTCCGAGGTCCTTGAACGCCTCCAGCGACAAGCCCTGCAAATGGCGAACAGACTTCAACAAGCCACCGGCCTGCCAGGTGCCTTTGGTGCCATCGGGGCGCTGGATATTGAATGTTCTTGCCTCTACTTGGTGGTGTTCGTATTCGGAGTAATGGAGGTTGGCCAAGCCAACTTTGAGGACGGATCGTTTGCCGATTTTCATTGAGTTACCTTTTGATTGTCTGGCCGTGGGGCGGCCGGTTTTGGTCTGAGGCTTCGCTCAGAATTTCGAGTAGGGACACGTTTTCTCGGGTGCCACCGCCGGTTGCTGTTACGTGCAACTCGTCCATAAGGGCGCTGATCTCTCGTACGTCACGATTGAATTGAGTGAGCCCTGATTGCTGACGCAGCTTGGCCACCTGGCTACGGATGTTCATGGCAGGCCTCGATGATCAGTCGGTACTGTTCGGCGACGTGATTTTTGATGTCTTGCCCGCCAGCCAATGGCGGGAAGATCCAGGCGCCAGCGCTTGGGAATGGCCGCATATCCATCACACCTACTGGAGCGGGACGGCGGAGGTTTTCAATTGCGCGGACGTGGAGAATGAACGCCTCTGCCAGATTGGCCGCGTCGCTGCTGTTCATGGTGCACAGTGGAAAGTGCATCACCGTCTGTACGCCCAGGACGGGATAGTTGAACGAATGGCCTACTGTCTTGGGGTAGTCCATCTCCTCCTCAACCGCGTCAACCCTGCAGTCCACCACCGTTAACATAACGAGTACTGTCTCTTCGTCTTCGGTGCCGATCTTCTCTGCAATTCGCTTGAGCTCGGCCCGCATCCACTTAATGCTCATTGCCGCATTCCCTCCATTTGTTCGCGGAGTTCTTCGACGGCCTTCTGTAGCTCGGCAACTTCGATTACCCGGGCAACAGCGCCTAGCCCTTCGATCAATGCTTTGCCCTGGTCGGGCGGTAGCTCGCCGGCGGCAACTGCGCGAAGGATTGATTTGGCTGCGCTGGGTAGGTCGGTGTCGTCGAGTTCGAAGCACACTGTCTCGGCAGTTGGCTTGATTGGCGGTACCAGGCGCTCAAGGATCAGTCGGCAAGCCTGCATATCGCCCTTCTTGGCTGCTGTCAGAACCTTCTTTGTCACGGCGTCTGCACCTTCCGCGAGTCGGGCGCGCAGCTCTTGCGTCTGGCCGGAGCGGCCGCCGGGGTTACCCGACTGTCCGGGCTTCCATTTGCCGGCTTTATCGCGATCAGTCATGCGGCGGGCGATTCCATAGCGATGACCGGTTTGTTTTCGGCGAGCGCTATCAACAGGGCGGATGCTTGAACGCTTCCGTCTGCTGCGGCTTCGCGAAGGCGGCCCCAGGCAGCGGCAACTTCAGATCGAGTTGGTTTGTGCTGGCGTCCTCGGGCGGGCTTAGCTGTGTTCATGGGTGCTGCCTCGAATGGGTTTTGAGTGGCTCAAAAACTCACATTAGGCATGATCTGATCATTTATCCAGTGCTTTTTAGGTGCACTCTAGGTGATACACATAACCGGATTAAACGGGACTGAAATAGTTGGTTTGCAGCGAATCAAGAAGGGGATTTTTGTTGCAGTAAGTCGGGGGTAGGCAAAGTGATACACAGCCGGGTTTTCGGCTCAGTCCGATCTCAGATTGAGGATGACGCGGGGAGGGCTGACCTACCGTTTCGGTATGTCGGGTTTCCGCGCCACGTTTTGCGAGATTTGAAAACGTGGCGCGTTTTGGATATGAGCAAGTTTGCTCATATGATTCTTCATTGGGGAAATATCCCTGATCAGTTGGATTTACGAACCACAGAGAAATCCTCGGCAGTTGGCAGCCCAGCCGTGGTGAGAGAATCCCTCTTCGCACTGAATGGATTAAGGGTGAGCAAGGAGCACATTTGAGTGAGGGTGTTGCTGTCACAGCAACGCCTGCTCCAGCCTGCTGTCAGGCTGCTCCAAGCTCAGGCTTGAACTAGTATGAGCGCACTCGTCGGCTCACTAGGAACTCTAAGATATGAAAATTCCCTCACCATTTGACGGTCTTCATCTGGATAAAGGTCTCATTTGTGAGTTTTTTGCTGTTTTCTCAAGATTCGAGTTTTCGCTTAAAGAGGCAGGGTATTGCCGAGATGTTCGAGGCTTAGTCGAACCAGCGTGGCGGGGGTATGCTCAAAAGGCAGTTGAGTTGGTGATCATTGAACCAGGCTCGCCTCTTGACGAAGCGATCACTTATCTTTGTGACGAGCCTCCTCTATTTCAGGTAAGTGCTCAGCGGTGGGAGCTCCGACCTTTGTACGGTATCGGGCGGCTTGAGCAGGCATTAGATGCAGCAAAGCAAGTTAGGAATAACCTATTTCACGGTGGCAAGCACACACCGCACTCGCCAGTCGGGCGGGACAATAGATTGGTAGCGTCATCTTTAATGGTGTTGCACGCGTGTCTTCAGGCTGATGCGGAAATACGAGACGTGTATATACAAAATCAGTTCTGAGCATTTTCAAAGAAGATATTTTTTATCAGTGAGACCAAAACGTCTCACTGAGATCAAAGCGTCACGCTTTCCCAGATCTCAATGGGAAGGGTGATAGCAGCACTTATGATCGCGGAGGTAGAGCTACGTCGGCAGCTGACCCTGCGTGGTCTCCGTCGCGGATGTGAGGCAAGCAGACCTGATGATCCGAATCGGCTCGTTTGGTCTGTCTCGCAGCACTCGGGCTGCATACAGATAAAATCGGAACGACCCCCGATCTGCCATATGGACCAAAGCGTCTCACTAAAATTTTCTTCAGCGGTGATAGGGCGAGCCAGTGCGCACAGTCACTTCAATCAATTGCCCGTGGAGCCTCAAAGAAAGAAAAAGCTGTCAAAGGTGGTTTAGGTAGAGCTGGGTAGTGTGAAAGTGATGTTGCTACGCGCTGGCAAATCTGAAGATCATGCTAAGGAGAGAGACTCGCCTCTCTCCGTGCGCACCAGGTTCTAATTTTATTTGCTTGTCTCAGCTTTGAAGAAAGCAGCAGCTTCAGACTCAATGTCTAAATATGATATTGGAAGTAAAGGAACTCTAGTTTTTGCTTTGGTTTTATCCCAGTCGATGACTGTTCCATCTTTGTTTTTTCTTTTTAATTTACTTCCGGAGCCAAGATTCATTGAGAAAAAGTCAAGAAAGCGTCTTGCGCCCACACCCGTGAATGGTTCGAAGACAACATTGTTCGAGACTCTGGAACTTTCAAGTGAGGTGTTTAGCTCTACAGAGTCTGAGTGGAACTCGAGAGCCTTGCTTTTTGGGTAAGGCTCTACATATACCACACGTTTTACCCCAGCTGCAATAATGTGTTTGGCGCAGTTGTGACATGGGAATGTCGTGCAATATAAGTCGGAGGCGGCGCAGCTAATATCAGACCTGCTGCAAGAAAGAAGCGCCTCCATTTCGGCATGAACTACTCTGCCAAATTCTGTGAGGTCTCTGATTCTGCTTTTCTCAAGAATAGCCTGAATGCCTTTGTAGGCTTCCTCTGGTACCTCTTGGTCCTTTTCGAGATGACCTATTTCGGAGAGGATCTCTTTTATTATTTCAGTTTGTTCCAGTTTATTGGAGTCTTCTCCTCTAGTGTAATCTTTACCCTGGGGTGTGTCGGATACAGTGCCGCTGCTTTCGTCAGTTTCCGCCCAATAGAGCCCGCCGCCAAACTTGGGCGAGTCGTTGGCTCCAGTTGCGATAATTTGACGATCTTTCGTTATCACGGCTCCGACCTGTCTGGAGAGATCGCCAGATCTAACAGAACTAGAAAATGCCATGAACATAGCAAATTCATCGAAGGTTGGATTTTTGTATGGGTGCGATAATATTAATTCAAGGAAACGCTGAAGTGTGTTCTTGACTTGGTCGTCGTTTTTGCCAAGGTTTATGAAAAAGTCAGCTAGATGGTAAGTGTCCCTGGTCCTTTGTCCATGAGTAATGTTTTCATCTTCATCGATTTTAGTCAGCTCAATTGCTTCTGATTGAGTCAAACCTTTGTCGTTTATAAGGTAATGAAGGCGTCTTTTAGGGTCTGCATGAATCCCAAAAAGGTAAAAGCCTTGGCCATATATTTTTCTTAGTAGCTCAACCTCTTCTGGATGCTTCAGAGAGTTTATAATATAGGCTCTTTTTTTATTTTGCTCTTTTCTGTTTTCTTTGACTCGCTGGGCTGCGCCATATGACAAAATTGCATTATTTTTTGTGCTTTCTCTGAGCTTGTCACCGACTTCCATTAGACTTTTTATGCGAGCGTACTCAGAGGTGCCAGACGTATTTGTTTTGGGGGGAGTGAGTAATGAAGATATTTTTATTTCTTCAACATGATAACCAAACTGTCCGATCCTGTCTTTGAGCGGATTAATAACGCGACTTGACTCTGTGCCTACTGCGCTAACAATGCCTATTATTATTTCGGACTCGGTGAATATTCCTTTTAGATGCTGCGTTGCGAAGTCATCCAAGGAATCCACCTTGACTTCGGTACTCGCTGTCGGAGCTAGTTCAATAACTGGAGGGAGAGTAATCTCCGGAGCTAATGCTGCAGTTACAAGACGCTCTAGGGCTTCTTTCTTTTCTGGTTTTCCTTGAAATTGTACCGTCCCGGTACTTTCAAACCAGCTCATCACCCCGCCGTCCATGCGAAGAATTTTCTTACCTGGTTGAGTTTCGTCCCAGTCGCCGCCCACGTGTATTAACTTTGCTTTCAAATCCTGAAAGCCTTCTGCAAATATCAGTTTCATATGGAGTTCCGTTCCTTCAGGGCTTCGGATTGAAATGAATATATTAAATGTGGTGCATGATCTTGGCTGCTCGACCATAAGGAGGCTAGCAAAATGCCACCTTGTGGTCCAGAGGATTAGGCCCCGCAGCGCGGGAGCAGAGCTGGATATCCTGTCAATTTGCTATGATGCAGAGCCCCTAAGATCATCCTATCCTATGTAATAGTTATGGTCGTCGAGCTTCGGAACTGGAGCTGATCTGCCCAGCATTTATTCCAACGATAAAAAATCGAGCTCTTACGTTTTGCACCTAAACATTTCACTTTTAATCTAGGGCATCACGTGCTTTTGTATGAGGGGAAACTTACTCAGTCCGGACGGTATTAACCAACGGCGCGGAAGACTGCTCACATCTTTCCGCTGCACCCAGTGAACTCAGTTTTGAGCGCACCTCCTTGATATTTGATCACTGCAGTGTCGTAGCGAGGAACCGCTCGACGTCATCAATCATGCCTTTCACATCCCCGGCCGTGAACTCCTCTGGTTTACCATGCGCGGCGCTGTTGCGAATTGCAGCCAAAGCAGTGATCCGCTTTTTCTGACTGGCGTTGTATGCGCCGATCTTAGCCAGGTCATCGTTCATTTTGTTTAGGCTACCGTGCTCTAGCTCATGGGTAGAACACAGATCGCGCAAAGTCGTCTCGAGCACAACGCCTGCGATTACCGCCGCAGCGGTGGCGTAGCCGTTTCTGAACAGCTCCTCTGCTTGCTCTAGTTCATTGGAAAATACCTCTGCTTGAACCAGGTTGCGGTACGACACTAAGTAGCCGCCTTCGAAATCCTCCTTGGTAGCGAGGAAGATCGCTCTGAGGCGCTTCAGGCGATCTACCTCCGAATCGAATGATCGATATTCCTCGGCTTCAATAAATGTCTTTAACTGACTTGCCGTTTCTGAGCCCAACCGCTCAAACAATGATTTGACCTTCACGCCCCAATTGAGCACTCGGTCCGATTCGATGTGCTCGTAACTCGAACCTGTATACGAACTGTTTCTATGGGTTTTAGACGCCAGGATCTCTTCCAGTTGCTGCTCAAGCTCGACAAACCGCCTTGCGATCATCGCAGTCATCAGATTTTCCTTCCGTGAATGATCGCTGATCTTGACCTGCGTCGGGTCAGGACGGCAACACTCAAATGATAAGCCGATCGGAGCCCCGTAATTATTTTGCATACCTTCTATTGCGTTACCACTCACAACAATTCATTATCTCTTCATCGTAAGTGGTAACGGAGGGAATATGGCCGATCAGACAAACCAGAAGCAGCCCCTGTCAGCGGCAGAGCGTCAAAGGCTCTTCAAGGAGCGCCAGCGCGAGGCAGGATTCAGGCACACCACAGTATGGATTCACACCGAAGCAGAGGATGAGGGCAAGCAGGCAGCACGCGACGGGAAGCCACTCGAGCCGATGGAGTCGAAAGACCCCATGAGCTGGGCGGCAGGCTGGATCAGCGAGAAAGGTAAGCAGTAACGGGCGGAATGTTTCGCCGATTGATCGGCTGAGAAATTAGCCGATTGAATCGATGGCTCTGTTTTGAGCCATCACAGAAGAGGTGCCAAGCCGCTGCGCTAACAGCGGCCTGGCTATCACACGACGCAACTTCGAAGGTGAACGTCATGCAATTTTACCAAAATATCAGTAACGCCCTGAAAGGCCAAGATAAGTCCGGATTTGAAGGGGAGTGCTCGGAAGGCCTTGAGGCGGGCGACTCTAGCGCCTTACATCTGCCCCTCTTCACCGAGAAGCAACGAACCTTGGTGGTTGAGCTAATCCTCGCAGAGCGTCGCCACGCTACCCGGTGGTGGACTCACCTAAGCGAGTTGCGGCGGCGTAACGAGCTCCCTGAGTGGGTTGCGGCGGACATTGGCACTCATGATGAGCATGACCTTCTGCTTGAGAGTAGGAAGGCCGTCAATCAGGCTTTGTTCGGATCGCATGACCTGGGCGGCGATCAGCAATACCGCGCGGTGGTGCTGGAGTAGGGCTGGCAAACTACGAAACCTTCGCAGCATTAAGGGCACTACCCCGAAACAGGGTGGTGCCCTTTTTCATTTTTTGGCGGTCAGTGCCTTCTCAGCAAAGTAGATCAGGTTGAGCTGTATGCCTCCAACCACTCATCAACACTCTGGTCCTGTGGTGGCTTAGGTGTGTGTATGGGGGAGTAAGGAAAGGTCTTGTAACCGTCCTCCCTTATTACCTTGTTTCCGTAGTTTGAAACACACGTAGTTTGAAACGGCTGTAACCCTTGTGGTTCATGGTCTGTAGGCATTTCCTTGTCCGGCACTTTTGTCCGGGAGTTGTCCGGCGCTTGTCCGGAAATTGTCCGGATTTTGTCCGGCAAAATGGCTGCTCTGAATTGCTCTGCGGTCAGACTGACAGGCACTAGACTGCCGACTTTGAAGCGGTCATCAGTCACTGATCCAGTCACCAGGACGCTACGTAGCTTCCCCATGTAATCGTGCATAGCCGCCAGCCGCCGAGGAAAAGGCAGGCCCGTCCCCATCCAGAACTTGTAGAAGTGGCTGCGCTTGCCGATGCGGAATTGTCCTTTTGGTAGCAGAGCGCCAGCCCTAGCCGTAGCGGTGTTCCGCTGACGCGTCAGATCGGCGTTGAACACTGCGTAGACAGATTGGCCGGACAGCATCGAGACAAACTGAAGCGTGATACCGGCGCTCCGGGTTTTGCCGTAGTGCCCAGTTGAATAGCCTACGTACTCGAATGCATCCAGGCCCACCGACATAAGCACTTCACGGCAAACTCTGGCCCGGTTGGTACTGATCCACTCCGGCGGTACGGGCTTGCCGCTCGCCGGTTGAATGGCGAGCTGCCCAAGCTCAATGCTAACCGTGTCTCCACGGCTAAGTAGTTTTGTGGCTAGGCATTCCACTGAATCGACCTCGGCGTAATTCGGCTGGATAACCAACGGGCCGAAGCCCGCCGGCATCTCACAGACAGGCGCAAGAGGTCGCCTCAAAACTGAGGAGACCCCTGCGAACTCTGGATTACGACGCTTCGCGCATCAGGATGTACTTGGCCACGCGGTGAGGTGGTCGGCCTGGCTCGGTGGACTGGTGCGTCCAGTAGGTCCGGATTTCGTGACCCTTTTTCCTGAGGCGGCGGATGGTGTTGGGGGGCTGGACGATATCCAGATCCTTGGCGGCTTCGATGGTCGATACCGGCCCGTTTCGCAGGGCCTCCATCATCTTACGGTCTTGCTCAGTTGAAGAGTGGCGTGTCATAGTTTGACCTTCACGTTGGTGCTATCCAGTGTGTTTTCGCTAAGGCGGTGCTCGAACACCGCCTTGGCAATCTTTCGCGCAGCCCTGCGCAATTTTTCTTCCATAGTCTCTCCGCGAATCACCGCGCACCCTCTTTCGCGGCGCGCTCAATCCAGGCTTTCAACTCAGTCATCAAAATCAGGCGCCGCTTCCCAAGCTTGAACGCCTTCAATTCGCCCTGTGCGATAACTTCGTAGATACCTGATCGAGAGTGACCCACCAAGCGGGCTGCTTCTTCGACGCTGACTGATAGAGGTGCGGCTAGTGCCGTTTGCGACATGATCTTCTCCTTCTGGCGAATTGAGATGTGCCAGTAGCTAAAGGCTAAACGACAGAAACACTGCACATCAATAGACGTGCAGTACGAATTGGGATTGATCTGGATCTGGCTGTGGGTATACTTTCAGCCACAGGAGAATTCGATGACCGCTAAAAAGCCCCCGAAGAAGACTGACGCACTAACCCTTCGTCTCGATCCGCGTACCAAATATCTCATTGAGATGACCTCTCGTTTGGGACATCAGACCATTACGGGGGTGATCGAGTCGGCGGTTAAAATCCAGGCGCAATATCGCAAGTTGCTCGTTTGTGGCGAGGAGACAACTCTCAGTGGGGCCTACGAGCGGCTATGGGCGCCTGAGGAAAGCGAGAGGACAGTCAATATGATTTTGTTCGCTCCTTCGCTGCTTAATCACGATGAGGTGTGCATAAAGAGCGTGCTTGAAGCAGCAAGTCATATTTTCTTCAATCTTTATCACGTTCGGCCAAGTGACGTGAGGTACAGAGAGGGTTATTTCCACAAATTAAAAGGGGTTTTTAAGCAGGATGAAGATGGGGTGTTGATGTTTGCGACGCCCAAAACTCGCACTATTCGGCTGTGCTGGGACTTCATCAAGCTGCGTGCGGCTGAACTTGCCGAAAAGGGAGCCGCGAAGGATTTTACAGTCGCGGAATTAGAGCTGCTTTTGGGGCGGTCTCTAGAGTCAATTTCTCCTTTGGTTAAGATGCCGAAATTTGATCTTGAAGAAGACGAAGTGATTGCTGTCCGTGGCGATGACAAGGAACAAGACGACCTAGTGAGCTCGCTCCGGCAGCGATCCTAGATCAGTTCGACTGCCGCCGCCTTTGTGCCAGGAGCTAGGTGGGAATATCGAAGTGTCATCTTGATATCGGCGTGCCCCAGCAGATCCCGTACCGTGTTGAGCGGTACGCCAGCCATTACCAGGCGTGAAGCGAAGTCGTGCCGCATATCGTGCCAGCGGAATCCGTCGATCTGCGCCCGCTCAAGCAATTTGAGCCAGGCGCTTTTGACGTCCTCAAAGCGACCGCCGCCCTGACCTGGGAACACATACGGCGACTTGCTCACCTGCTTCTTCCAGGCTTCCAGCACACCAATGGTCTCCTTGTTCATCGGGATGTGGCGCGTATCGCTTGTCTTGGTGGTGGCCCCGGCGACTGTGATTGTCTTCGTGTCGAAGTTCACCGCTGACCATTTCAGGTCGAACAGCTCTCCGCGCCTCATGCCGGTATTCAACGATACCAACACCATTGGCTTCAGGTGATCGGTGAAGGGCAGTTGCAGAAGGCTTGGCAACAGCTCTCTGTAACGGTCCGTTCGCCAGGTATTTGCACTCTCACGCTCGGCCCTCATTTCATCCTGTCGAGCGTCCAGGGCATCGCGTAGACGCTTGGTCTCGTCAGCAGCCAGGTAGCGAATCACTCCCTTTGAATCGACTTTGAGCTGTTTCAGCTTGGCCCGCGGATGTGTATCGATGTACTCCCACTCAACGGCACGACTGAATACCCCGCTGATTGAACCCATCTTGCGGTTCACCGTTGAAGGCTTGTTGCCGGCCTGCATCCATCCTGTGCGGATCTGCTCCAGGTCCCGCCCGGTTATCGCGTCCAAGCGCTGGGGCATGATTGGGTCGAAGTTATTGCTGAGGGTGTGCTGCGTCTTCTCATGGCCTTTGTGATGAGCTTTGAACCACGGCATATAGGTGTCGTCGATGAAATCGCGCAGCGAGGGCAGGGCTGACCCCTTGCGCCCCTGGGCGATGGCCAGGGGCTCGCCGTGGGCGTGCGCATCGGCTAAGTACTGGGCGGCCTCGGTTCGGGCTTGGTCAAGGGTAAGCACGCCGACACGCCCGAGGGTGGCGTTCTTGTTTCGGCCCCAAGTGACCATGTAGGACTTGTGACCGCTGGGCAGTACGCGAATAAAGAAACCGGGTTGCACGGTGTCATGCACGCGGTATGCTTTCGCCTCGGCGGCTAGCCTGCCAATAAGCTTCTGAGTGATTTTGGTTTTCAAGGGTTCGACCGTGACAGCAGGGTGGCAGCAAAAAGCACTGTACCGCTCGATGTTCACGGACTCAATGGGACTAAAAGGCCCAGTAATCCTGGGCTTGTGGCTGTGCCTGTTGGGTCTAAATTGACCCTCCTAAGGGGAAGGTTGGCCGTTCGAACCGGCCCTGGGACACCAGATACAAAGCCCTGCACAGAACATTCTGGCAGGGCTTTTTTGTGGGCGTTTTCCGAACATGAGTCGAACCTTGAGGGTGAACAGGGTTCACAGCACGTACGCGGTGTATTTCTCGCAATTCGTGTATCCAGCAAGCCACCGGACAGCGTCTGAGTCCGTAAGCAAAATAATCCCCGGAAACAGCCCCTACCGGCTGTCCGGACTCCGTCACCCCGGACTATCATGCCGATAGGCCTGTCTCTCACTGCAAGGAGCCGCTCGGAACGCCGATGCGCCAGATCTGGAAATCTTTTCGAGCCCTTTATTTCGCCTCCTTGATGATGCTGAT
>Ga0247730_1000929_pt1 | contig 17901 bp, 20 predicted proteins | sample UWRJL073202C2_FD_180959 | JGI IMG/M metagenome (GOLD analysis project Ga0247730, IMG submission 180959) | Plant litter microbial communities from Arlington Agricultural Research Station in Wisconsin, United States - UWRJ-L073-202C-2 | ecosystem: Environmental > Terrestrial > Plant litter >... | reverse complement strand
TGATTAGACCAGGAAAAAAATTCAGGTATTGCCATTTTTCGAGGGAGAGCAGGTCATCACCAGGTCATTTGATGGACCTGCTGAGACCTTACCTCGCTTGACCTGGCCAGTGTCGATTCTTACTGGGTGTCAGCTACCGAGGCTGCGGACGCAATCTCCTCGAGAGAAATAGATTAATTATATTCCTCAGAATAACATAGTCATAGTCTAAAATGAGGTTGCCACGATCCGCGAGCCACATTATGAAGACTGACGAGAACTAGATCTTCAAGTTGTACCCGGTCTGGGGTGTCTCCGACTTTCCATCGTATGTCAGGACTGCCAGTATACCGGCGCCCATTCATACAATCCTATTGACCATGAATCAGGAAAATTTGGCGAGAAGCAAGCATAAGGGGCAGGAAAACGGACTCTTATGAATTGGCCTACGCATTTACGCATTCTCTGTACAAGCTCCCTTATGGTGATGATACGGCGAGAGCCATTGCAGAAGGCCCTCGTATCAATTGATCCGCACCAAGGTAGATAGATATCCAGGCCACTGCAAAAAAGGAGCAATCTCAGTCGAAACTCAAGCCTGGCACCAGCCAGATAACACGTACTTCAATGTGAATATTGATTCTTCGACTGACACTATGGCTGAAAGCCATAAGGTCACGGTCAGGTAGTTGCGCAATGTTACGAGAAAGCAAAGCAAGATTCAGGGGAACACCAGAGCGCGAGCTGGACACGAATGTTATCGACTCTTCTAAATCGGAATCTTCGACAAGACGTTGTCGGCTATTGTGTGTTGAGGGAATATACCTCCTTTGTGGGACAGGTAGTCCAGAACCATGCTCTGGAGATTGGGCAGGTCGAAAACTCCGTGACTGGCCACCATAATAGGGACGTCTCTCCGAAGAATCCGTCTCGAGAAAGAATTAGCGGGACGCTTTATATGGAAAGGAAGTAGAGATTTCACCATGTGTGGCGATGAGCGTCTTGAAGTTCGCCTATTGAGTTCAGGACGCTCTGAGTTTGATGAAGCAAAGTAGGGAGATAACGCTCCAGGCAAAGTACGGATCCCGCGAGTGCGAGCTTGTCGTATATTGTTAGCAGGAGGGATGTGTGCTTCCACAAATTCAGAAGCAAGTCCCAAGTAAGCAATTCGGTGAGACAAAGGGTCGTCGTCGTCAGATGATTCCTACCAGAGCAACATTCGTATGTGAGAATTGACCTGAGTATACGAGGCAAAGCTACTGACTTCATTGTGATCCTCAGAGGTTTCTTGTGGTTGCCTGCTGTTTCTTAGCTGGGTTCTTCTTGCTCTGTTTGATGACCGCCTGCGAGTGCTGGGCCCCTCGGAATGTTGAGGGTCTGTGGCCGTGCTTCTATACACAGGAAATCAAAAATTAACTATCACAATAGACGCCGCAAAGAAAGAAAGGCTCACTGGATTACTGCATATCCAATTCGGTGGATTATCTCTCTGCTCATGGTCAAGCCAGGATGAGCAGGAAGAGAAGCAAGATGCGTTTCCCACGACGATGGTACGTTGAATTGGACTGCCACACATGTTCATCATTGATTTTGGTCTGGTCCACGGTTCCATCCATACATCCATGAAGAAATTGCGGGGTATTCTCAAAACTGCTCGCAAAGTCAAGCGCTCTGAGCCTGAAGCACCGCGCAAAGTTACTGACGCGAGTCAAGCTGGTCAAGCTCCCGAATCAGGATCGTGGCGCGCCGAGCTTGCCACCGCTCGAAATGCTGAATCGACAAACTATGCGATGAGCCCGGGAGACCACGCATGGAATCTCGCGGTCAATGCTGTTCTGCCTACAGTTACAGCTGCGAGCGGCATGATCCCCCCGCTCCAAAGCGCCCTTCGCAGTATAGCTCCTCTTGTTTCGCAGTTTGACGTGAGTAGCTATAACTTTGAGTCTTCATGTTGGAATCTAGTTAATGGTAAAGGCAGACATTCAGAGGAAACAATGCCAGGGTAAACCGGCTTGCTGAGACATTACAGCAGCTAGACAACATTCTATCCCACCACATCCAGAATAACGACCCAGATCGGCAGCAGCGTCTAGAAATGATTGCACGGTGAGCTGAGCACAGTAAGAGCGAATAAAGAGTAGTTACTGACATAACACTATGTGTTTCCAGCGCTTTTGTGGAGGCGACAAACGTGGTGACAGCACAGAAACAGAGAAACCCTATTTTGGGCGTTCTTCAGGGAGAAAGCGACGCAGCACGACTCAACAATTGCCTCGCTGCGATATTCCGTCATATTGAACTGCTCCAAGTTCGTCGTCGATGCTCCCAATATAGCTAACATCAGGCTCACTTCTTTCCCTTAGTTGGACACAAGCCTTCGCTCTCAGAATCTTGCCGAACGAACTAGATATCACAGTCTGCTGCAAACCCTTGGACGTGTCGCGAATGTTTCATACAACATTGCCACAATTCACGACAATAACGTTAACTGTGCAGGATGCCTGCCAGGAACACGCGTACAGATCCTGTCTGACTTGTTACGCTGGGGCGGTAGCGAAGATAGTGACTTCCCATTGCTTTGGCTGGGTGGTATGGCTGGGACAGGAAAGACCACAATCGCGCAGACATTCTGTGAACAACTAGATTCTCAGGGCCTACTGGGAGCCAGCTTTTTCTGCTCACGTCCTGCTGGTCTTGGTCAAAACGATGTTCGCCGAATCATCCCCACAGTCGTGTTCTATCTTGCCTATCGTATACCAAAATTTATAACGGAACTTTGCCGTGTGCTTGAGACGCCTGATGTCGCGTCCTTGCCGATTCCGGAGCAGCTCACGCAGCTTCTACTAGCGCCGTTGAAGAATGCTGTACAGTCCCAAGGAGCCTCTTCGATTTCGGCACGAGGACCTGTAGTCATTGTCGTTGACGCCCTGGACGAATGCGCAGACACGTCCGCAGTAGAACAGCTGCTGCATACTCTCAATCGCCATTCTAAAGACCTCCAAGCTCTCGGAATTCGGATCTGCCTCACAAGTCGGTCAGAGCATCGTATTCGGGTGGTCATTGATATTGTTCAGAGCCCCTACAAAATCATTCAACTTCATAATATTCCGGAATCTGTCGTTCAGGAGGATATACACACTTTTGTCAAAGCAGAACTTACAGACATAACCAACAGACGAGAATGGAGGTCGTGGTATAGTCAAGCAGATGTTGACCTGATTGTCTCTGAGGCAAACGGTCTATTTATCTATGCCGCGACTGTCCTTAGGTACCTCCGCGGTTCCAAGACGACACCCACCAAACGTCTTGATATCATTCGCCATGTTGACTCGTCAGGCAGATCGATGATGACCCGTCCTCTTGACCAGCTCTACGCCACAATATTGGAGAACCTTGGGTCTGCCGATGATACCGAAGAATTCGAAATAAACGACATACGCAGGATTCTGTTCACTCTTGCATGCGCATTTTCTCCTCTACGTGTTATCGATGTCGCAGACCTCTTAGAGCTTGACATCATAGACGTTAGGCACTGCCTTCGGTCCCTTTCCTCTGTAGTCTTTGTTCCGGCAATATCAGAAGAGGATTTGCAGTCCATACAAATGCTTCATGCATCTTTTTCGGATTTCCTTCTCTCTTCTGATCCTATTACGGCCCCTTGGACATTAAATGTCCCTCTCTATCACTCTCAATACACGGTTCGATGCTTAGAGATCATGTCTGAGAGGCTTCACGAGGGAATACTGGGGCCAAGTGCCACTCGAAGAATTGCCGTAGTCGACGTTCCAGCAGAAAAGATTCTTCGTAATATTTCCCCTGTTCTTCGTTATGCCTGTCACCATTGGTTACAACATTTCCTGGAGGCATCTGGTAAAGACTACACAGAAGACGAGAAGCTGCAACTGCACGAGCAGGCTCAAGCAGTACTTAACGGCCGACTTTTGCAGTGGGTTGAATGCCTGGCATGGTCGGGAGGAATTCAGTCTACTATTCGCATTCTGCAAGGGTGTAAAAATCAGGAGGTCTTTCAGGTCTGCATTTACGCGTCCGATAACAGACATATGACACTTATACTTTGTCGACTTGCAGCAACTCGGTTCCCCATCAAAAGCAGTGCTTCATGATATCCTTCGTCTTTTGAAGGAGTCTTATGATTGCATAAGCGTATACCCTCTGGAAATATATCATTCAGCATTGATATGGCTTCCGACGGAAATATGTCCACCGCTCGCGCAGGAGCGTAATCGACGCCGGCTACCGACTGTCTTGCATGGCCTTCGCGATAGCTGGTCACTCTGCGAGTCCGTCATAAGCACAATCGAAGCAGATTCTGTGATTTTGTCCCTGAAGGCGTTGGCAATTCAGTCTGACGTAGATCCGAGGGTATGTATTTCCCCAGACGACGAGTCTGTTGCGCATTGGTGGACGGGTCATAATGTTGTAAGGATCTATTCAATGCATACCGGAGCCCTGGATGTAGAGATTGTTGTCGAAAACGCCGGCATCGACTCTGTGTGTTTCTTGGACATTCACCACGTTCTTCTAGGGACGACGGACGGCAAGGTTCGGATCCACGATCTAAGAACAAAATCCGAGATATACACTCTTTCCGCCTTTCCACCGCAGAGACGAGTTACCGTGTATGTCTTTTGGGAAGTATCCATGTTTGTGGCGTGCAGCGAAGGGGATGCCCTGGTTTGGCAAATTCCTAGGGACTATTCTATCCTTGAGCCAGTTGACAGACTTTCTCGCGCCTTCTCTGATGGAGAAATTCTGTCGGTGTGTATCGCCTCTTCCAACCTGATAACGATCAGCTATGCTCTCTTACAGAACGGCGGGCTTCGTGTTGTCGATTGCACTACGTCACGTACATCGGAACCAAGCACAGATAGAGCTATACACTTGGATGTTCCTTCATTATGGCCAAAATCAAACTTTTTCTTCTCTGCCGCATTCTCCAAGGACGGAAAAAAGCTAGTGTTTTCTGCGAACGAGGAAAAACGGTTTCTTAGGAAAGTGCCGCCAATGCAGGGTAGTGCATACTACTTTGACGACTTCCGGATCTCCAACCAACCAGTTATACTCCTTTCGGGGGCTCGAGTCCTGTCCTCTATATGTTTCATTTCTCCTTCTACGTTGGTAGGGATTTCTGTGCTGAGCTGGAGCACTCCGAAATCGCTCACCGGAGACGGCCAAGCTGAGATGGTATTTGTTGGTGATTTCTCTGGCGCACATACCACGGGAACTATTGTGGCAGCTATTCCACATCCAGATGTATCCTCGATGAGAACTAACAAGATGGCTCTTGTCCAATGCAGCTCGACGAACAGTGTTATATCCATCGACTCCAGGGGCACAATCCGTGTTTGGAAAGTCCCAGACATGCCTACATCATCGAAAGAGCGTACTATGGGCCTCAGGAATAGGCTTGAATATCAAGGACCCTTATTTGTATCCCAAAAGGAACCCAGGGCACATTGGATATCAGGGCCCAGAGATCTTGCGGTCATTACATGCGACGTCTCCAGTCCAAGCCCCCGCTTCCACACTTCCAAACTATCTCCCGTTGCGCAGATCCTTTCGCGGCATGGCCTTTCAGTCCGGATGGTTGACGACGCGATAATATCCTTCACAAACAATTCCTTGTTGTACTCTCCCCTTGTAGGAGAGCCGATAGACATACCTATCCCCGAAGGATCCATCCTCTTAGATGATTTCCGACCTCCTATGGTTGTTACGTCATCCGATGGAAGGTGGATAGCCGTTGCAGCTTATTTGGAGCATGAAGTATACCTAGTAGACGTTCAATCACGGAACTATAGCTGGTTTCCAAATCCTAACCGCCAGAAATACTATAGCACTTATATTGAAATGGCCTTCTCGCTTGATGGAAATACGCTGGTGATTGTCTATTGTGACTCTCAAAGGTTTGCCGGATTTATGAAGGCTACTCACTTTGCTGATAGATCATACAATCAGGGTGTACGCTCAGGTAGTGGATACCCACTCCGGTGACGTCCGCTTCGACACAGATTTTGTCCAGCAATCCCGTGTCTTGAACAAAATTCTGCTATCTGACGACGCAAACTGGCTACTAGTCCAGTTCTTGCCAGATCCTTCTGTAGAGATCCGCCATTTTATGGTGGACCTGAATACCGGAGAGAAAAGAGATCTCGTTGATCCGGGTAATCACATTCGCCATGAATTTGACCTGTTATGGGCCAAGATCCCTGGATGGGAGCCATCGGATCCGCGCCTTGGGGTTCCTGCCCAAGCACAAGACTCAATCCAGCGCATATCGCCACACCTACACACTGAACACATGTGTTGGATTCCAACTGACTATCGACTTTTTGAATGGCATGGATATGGTCAATTCGGAGGATCACATATCTTCTTGTCAACCCACCTTCACGGGATAGTTGTTGTGGAATTCCCCGTAGATGGGTCATAATATTTGTGCATTAGAGCAATATTTATTCGTTGCTCTATGTCAACAACAGCACAACAGAAGTAAACACACAAGTCCTAATGTTTGATGAAGGCGGTAAAGTCGAAGCATAGTCTACGTCCTCAGTACCACGTTTAACAGAGCCAGATAGACAAACAGACAGACAAGTTTACACGGCTTCCAGTGTCATTGGTATTAGGAGGTGTTCAGCGAGCTGCGAGAATTCTGTCACCTGAATATTGTGTGACTTTGACATGAGACTCATCTCGATCTCTTGTTGTGGGAGACGTGAATTATGGTCTAAAAAGAGCCAGGAAAAGTCTAGAAATTTCATTTGAGCTCAACGCGTCCAACACTCAGATACTCTCCGCCAGGAGCTCTACTTCCCAACTCGCAAAGCTGGATTTCGGAGACATTCCACTTCCCAAAGTCAACACTGACCTCCATGTCCTGATTGCCTGGTACTCCTGGTGAATCCCCGTTCGCAGACAGGGCAAAGATCCGACGAAAGTCAAAACCTTTCTTTGATCGAGGCCTTCTCCACGACGTATTGACTAGTGTGCAGTGGAGCTGAAGAATGGGGGATTAGAGCAGTATATGCGGACAATAAGGAGGAGACGGACAGTGAGTGGGCGAGTGTCAGTGACATAGCCAGCATCTTTAAATGCACTTAGAACTCTCTCTAAAGTGGTACTCAATCTGGCATATAATGAGCTAGATATTGAAACAATTTTGCGTACCGCAGGTTTGTCTTAATTTCGTTGGTTCTGCTCTTTCATCCTCCTTGGGTCCAATCCAAAGCACGCGAGCTGTTGTCTTACTCTGTCCAACGGGAAAGACGCCCATTTTATTTAACGGAATTTCAATTCCCCCATCAGCTCCTAGCTCCAGAGATTGCAATAAGCGTAGAGCTGCCTGTATCTCCTCATTTGACCGCAGTGCCATTACACCAATAGTGAGATGTGTGCGGAAGGGAGCGACGAGGATACTGGGGTCGATCCCATCTACTGGTATTTCTTCAGAGAGAATTCTATCGTTGAGGTTGGAGATTTGAGAGTGTAGTGTGGTATGCCGAGTCTGCACTGGCTGTGTTTAGCTGGGTCCTTGTTAGATATTAAATTAAGCTCAAATATTGACCAGAGGTAAGCTCAGAACTAGACAAAGCGCAAGTTCAGCCGCAGAACTAGCGTCAACTGTTTCAGGCACTTGCAATGGGTTGGCCTCGGACCGTTGCTAGGTGCTTGATTGGCTCTGCCTCGAAGGGATGTCGAGCTCGCACCTCGCGCATTGGACGGTCTCCTTCCTTTCCCTTTGGATTGACGAGTGGCGTTGGGTTCCATGGCTGACGAATAGGATAGATATATCGAAGCAGGTAGGGAAGGACATGCAACAACGGAAGAGTTTCCACAAAGTCGAAGTCTAAGCATACAGGGGACAATTCAGAGTGAGGACACAGTAGGGGGCGGCCAAGATGCCGGCCGGCAGTCCACGGGCCTCTACTCTCTTCCACTACCACCACCACCACCTCTTCGCATACCATGGCGGCAGTAGCTAGGGAAGCCGTACGTCATTTCAAGGCCAAGGAGATGAGAAGGGTATATCTCGCCTCAGTCGGTTCTGCAACGTCAACCCCAACGGACATCCCAAACCTACGAATTCCCAATCCCTTCTTACCTCAACTTAATGCAAAAACCGGACGCTGGGCACCTCCACGATACTCTCTTAGGCGACAGGCAGACCTCGTAAAGAAGGCGAAACTGTCAGATACCATTCAGTACATCCCTTCTGGTCCCAAATCACAGCATAGTCCGACGACACCGCTTGCGTCTTTAGGCGCTGACGTAGATTTGCTATTGGAAGCGCCAGTAGAATGGGTTGGTGAAATGAGGAAAAAGCCAAACTCCGTGCCAGGCTCAGACATTGGGGCAAGGTTATACGCTGGCAAGAAGCGCATGTTCAAGGGCCACAAATGGGAGCGTGTCATGAACAAGAAGCTAACACACCGTCGCATGCTCATGCGCAATATGCGTCGCCGTGTCAAGACTTTCAAACAGGTGTGTTGGACGCGCTTTTCCCTCTCGAAAGGCGGGATACTGAGGCACGCTTTTTCAATAGATAAATTGGAAGAAGAGACCGTCGCCTACATCTGCAGCGCGCAGGCACTCAAAGGCCAAACTCCCTTTCTAATCTGCTTTCTACCATATAATTGTTATTCATTAATACAAGCAACATGCATCACCTTTACCGAGACTACAACGGCGACTCCGGCTGGGAGAAGTCCCATACACACATGCAGCACATCTCCATCGGCTACACAAGGGTGGATACGATTCAGTCAAGAGCCATTTCTTCTGCTTTGAATGGGTAGGATGTTCTTGTGACTGTGAAAATGGTCACTTGTACTGAAATAGTCGTGGTTGCGGGTAACGAATGCTCCCTTCTCTCCTAGCTTCGTATCTTCATTCTGCTTCTACGAACTTCTTCTATTGGCCGCGCTACTTATCACGGATGGATACCAACAGGTGCAAACCTCCGAGTGTGTAGGATTACCTCTGAAACTTCGGAAAACCCACTTCGCATCTCTGGGCGTCTTGCTACACAGTGCGCCCATGCCATATGCGAGCTGCATGATGCGTCGGACCAGTCGTTCCGGAAAGGGACCACGGCTGGAAGCTTTGTCCTTCCTTCCTGCCCTGCATGGCTGACCAATGAGACGACGTGGTGGATAGCCGACTCCAGCCAATTGACCTTTTCGCCGTCGAAAGCCTTCTGACCTGATTTGGGTTCTCTCCACGATGGCAGGGTGGCTTATTCCCATCTTCTTTTAATCTCATGGACTGGCTTGATGAAAATAACAAAGTTACCACTGCTTTGCTTCCGGATTAACGAGGTCCAGCCAGTAATCAGCAGAGTTACCTGTTGATCTTCTATTCTGATAAGGGTACTGCCAGCTCCATTTACGCCTTTATCCCGGTATAAATCTAACTACTTCGCCAAGCAATCGTGACTATTAGGACATTCCTCATTGGAGGACGCCAGGTGGATGTTAAAGCCCAAAAGGCACCACCTGTTTGATACAAACGGAGGGTGTTTGATAGGAAATCGAGAGGGGTTTGTCATGAAGCAACCAGCGAGGTATCTGGTAAGCCATTGGCGAAGTTTTTGTTAGAAGAACCAGGGTGACCCGAAATATTTGGGATCAAGTTACCCTCTCTTCCAAACTCCGTGCGTGACTCCTCTTGCAAATGCTTTAAGAAGCCTCCGGATTGTGGAGTTTTCATTCAGCTTCCCTCTTTAGCATCACCTCACAGAATGTTGCACTCTGCGTTGAGCGTGGCTTTATTGCCCCTGCTTCACTCAGCTGTCTACGTCCATGCAGCGCTCACTGAGTCGACCTTTGCGGCATCCAACGGTGCCCCCATAGCTGAAGCATACTCATGGTCTCGCGCAGGACCTGTAGGAGGCTTGCTACTACAAGGTACGCTACTCACCATAGTGTCATTTCTTGGTCTAACATTTTATCTGAAGACTTCGCCGCGATTGACCTCCTTGCCCACTTCGATCGAGAACGCATTCCAGAACGCGTGGTGCACGCTAAAGGCGCTGGAGCTCACGGTTACTTCGAAGTAACTCACGATATGAGGAACATTACTTCCAATCCATTGTTAACGAGCGTCGGAAAGACTGCAAATGTGACAGTGAGATTCTCGACCGTGGGAGGCGAAATGGGCTCAGCAGGTACGTTCCTTCCGATCCGGAACAAGGGCCACCCTAATAGTATGTTTACAGACACCGCGCGAGATCCCCGCGGTTTCTCAATTAAAATTCGTACCGAAGAAGGGAACTGGGATTGGGTGTTCAATGACACCCCTGTGTTTTTCATTCGCGACCCCGCCAAATTTCCGCACTTCATCCACACGCAGAAGCGTAACCCTCAGACTCACTTGAAGGACGCTGATATGTTTTGGGTACGCTTCTATTTGCCTCATCCGATCTGTTTTTCACATGATCTTCCGCTTAATTTAGGACTACCTCTCGTTAAATCCGGAATCCCTAATGCAGCTACTACACCTCTTCTCTGACCGGGGTACCCCTGATGGATTCCATAACATGCATGGCTATTCTGGCCACACCTACAAGTGGACGAAGGACGACGGCACCTTTAACTATGTCCAAGTGACACTGCTGAAGGAGGGTGGTTTCAAGGTAGAGTATTTTGCTCTTTCTCGCTGACAACAGGTTCTAAAAACTCCACAGACACTCAATAAAGACAAGGCAGGCGAGTTAGCAGGGTCCAACCCAGACTATGGTACACAGGCACTGTTCGACGATATCGAAGCAGGGAACTTCCCAACGTGGACTGTATACGTGGTGAGTTTGTGCACATTCAAATTGGAAGATATTATTCATTGACTCGATATTCAGCAAACGATGTCACCTCAACAAGCGGAGGAGTTCAGGTATAATGTCCTCGACCTAACGAAAGTTTGGCCCCAGGTGCTACCTCTTCTATATTCGTTATATGGAAAATCACTCACCTTGATTCGTTTTAGGCTTTGTACCCTCTGCAAGAAGTCGGAAAATTAGTTCTCAATGAGAATCCCCAAAACTATTTTGCTGAGATTGAACAAGCTGCGTTCTCTCCGTCCAACATGGTTCCTTACATCGAACCATCCGCCGACCCTGTTCTACAAGCTCGCCTATTCTCTTACCCTGACACTCATCGTCATCGACTGGGCCCCAACTACAATCAACTCCCCGTCAATGCACCGAGCTGCCCTTTCGCCAACTTCCAGAGAGATGGTGCCATGACTTTCGTGTCGCAAGGATCCAAGCCTAATTATCAGAGCAGCACTCAGCCCTTGACCTACCAAAAGAATGCTGGCTGGGTTTATGGCGAAGCATGCGATGGAGGAGAGGATTGTGACATGGAACGCCGGATAAATCATGAGAACTTCGTTGGAGCCGCTTTCAGAGATCTCAGCGTCTTCACTGAACGTAAGTACTCCCTCGGGCTTCTCATCTGTACACTCGATCTCATCGGTCACCATCTCTTTTCAGTTGATCTAGAGCAACCGCGCGCTGTTTGGTCGTCCGTCTGGACAGACGAAGAGCGAGATGCGCTTGTTGAAAACCTTGCAGCACACATGGTCAACATCAAGAATAAGGAGATCGCTAACCGCGAATGTATGGCCTTCCTTAATCAGCTTGCCATCCTGGGTTTACTCTGACCTCTTCTATGATTAGTGTCGATTTTCGCTGCGATGAATCAAACATTTTCCGATGTAAGTTCCTGCACTGCTCCCCTCTTCTCCCGCGGACTTTGTCCCTAATTTATCCTGTAGCGTGTTGCAGCTGCTATTGGATTGGCACCCGTGAAACCTCTCGAGGTCTTGCCAGCTTCAGAAGCGGTCAAATTTCGGTCGTACGCTGGGTTCTCGGTGAATCAGACTGCAACATGGGGCGATATCAAGCTGCAAAGTATTCCACAGGAGGCTTACCTTGCCGATTGAACTTGCCAACTTAAGGGTAGCCCAGAGATCGTATCATAGACAGATGTAGACAATAGATGATAAAACAATACCCAATAGCAAAGTAAGGAGCAAGACGTGCGCCAATTGTTGAGCAGAAAGACAACCCACTGTCCCTCAAATTACCAAAGAAGAACGATACAAGATGCACTGGTCTCTGTTCTCCACTATACTGCGTTAGTGAGCGATGCCCAACTCTTCAGGGGGCTGCTCAGACAGGTTTGTGAATCATCTACTAACTAGAATACATCGCGGTATGCACCTTTCGTAGGTCTGAAGCATTGACAGACCCGGCTCGGTGTCTGATGAAGGCCGAATTTTGTCACGTGACCACTTACGCGCACGCCACAGCCAAACAAACCTCTTCATCTTTCTCGCCACGGAATTCTGGAAAGACTCCTGTATGGTGCGGATGACGATTTAGTGGTCATTGACTGAGTAATAGCCCACTCTATCCCGCATTGTTATAAAGCAATCCAACGTTGAAAAATTTTCCTAACTTTCGCCACCATCACCATGTCCCCTATTCCAAACGGTAGATTACTTTTCAACGAGATTCCACACGGTATGGGCAATAAATCCTACTTGAAGCTTTTACTGATCAGGATGCTCAATAGGATTTCCCGAACCCGGCAAGACAACCGTCTATGACACTTCAGAGACAGTTGATCTCGAAAACCCAACTCTCAAGGAAGGAGAGATTCTCATCAAGACCAATGTTCTCTCTGTAGATCCGTACATGAGAGGACGTATGAGACCAGTTGACGAGCCATCTTATTCAGTGAGTTTTTCCCACTGTTAAACAAGTCAAGCTTCTGAGTACGTCCAATTTAATTTCTTCCAGCCTGCGTTCCCTCTTCACCAATCCCTCAATGCACACGGTGTTGGCGTTGTAGTCAAATCCAACAACGAAAAATTCAAAGCTAAAGATCACGTGTACGGAATACTTCGTGAATACTCCCTGCATCGCTCACACGAAGATACATAGAAACTAACTATTACTGCAGCGTATCAGGAATATAGTGTCGTACAGCCCGAACGATCCGGCCTGCATGTGCTTGAGAACAAGGAGAACTTGCCTTGGTCGGTTTATGTCGGGGCTTTAGGAATGCCAGGAGAGACCGCATATTATGCATGGAGGGAATACGGACCAAAGGAAAAGGGAGGTGTCGCATTTGTCTCTACAGGAGCTGGGCCTGTCGGATCGTAAGCCCGATCCCATTCTACATTTTCGTAGAGCAATCTCTGACAACGTATTCTAGTTTTGTGATCCAGCTTGCGAAGAAAAATGGCATGAAGGTTATTGGATCTGCTGGATCTGCTGAAAAAGTACAGTTCATGAAAGAGTGTGGGGTCGACGTCGCTTTCAACTACAAGGAGGAAAACACTGCAGAAATCCTGAAGAAAGAAGGTCCAGTTGATATGTGAGTGGCTCAATGTGCTTGTCAATAGGCCCCTGTTGATGTTTCTCAGCTATTGGGACAATGTTGGAGGTGAGACGCTAGACGCTGTCCTAGTCAATATCTCCGTTGGTGGCACAATCATCTCTTGTGGTATGATCGCGTCATACAATAGGAAGGAGCCGACCCCATACCAAGTAAGCCTCCCTATCTAAATAGTATGAAAGCGGCAAGAGCTAATGCGTTTATTATACCAGAACTTGTGGCAAATCTTTGCTCGTCAACTTCATATCCATGGATTCCTTGTTGGTGGTCTGCGATCGAAGTATGAAAGCGAATTTTTGGCCACTGTTCCAGCTTGGATTGCCAAAGGTGAAATCAAGTACAAGGAGGAAGTTACAGAAGGCTTAGACCGTGCTGGCCATGTCATTCTCGACGTACAGAAAGGACGCAACAAAGCTAAAGCAGTCGTACTACTCTCCAAAGATTAACCCTACGATACTCCTTATGTAAAACATCCTTTGTACCACCGTCAATATAATGTAGCAGCTCCCAATATCTAGGTTCGGAAAATTTACAGCCGCGAAACGAGCCACTTTTCTCCGCTCCGTTCGATTCTTCCTTGATCTGCCAGATGGTCCAGCGCGTCCTTCATGTCCCATTCCCCAAGTGCCATCCAACGGTCGTCCTTCTTCAAGCGCCGCAGAAGTTCTGCGGTTGACCACGCGCGGCGTTCTCTAGCCATGAAAGGCTCGACAATTTCCGCAAGATAGGAAGGGGTCAGCGGAAGGTAAGAATCCTCTGGGTCTTCTGGGTCCGATACCTCTTCAACATCATCGAATTGTGTGGGGATGTGTGAACTGTTGCTGGCTGTCGACATCATTGTAAGATCTGTAGTTCTCCATAGTTGACTCTCGTTTCTAACGATCGTACGGTAGACGGGACCGTCCCATAAGACAATGCTCCCCTCTTTCACTAGTTGGATGATGGTAGAGGTGAAGAGACGTTTCATCTTTCGACCAGGAGGCTCGTTGTCCACTTTCCGCTTGGGTTTGGGGGCTTGGTTTTCGCCATCCTTCTTACGGTCAGCACGAGCTCGTCTCTTGATCTCGGCTTCAACAACTCGTCTCGCAGCAAGGGAAAGCTCTGGGACTCGTCGTAGATAAGACAAGGTGAACCCTTTTCGATCTGCCTTTCGATATGGTTTTGAGCGTGTAGCACGTGGTGTACGCTGGTTGTCTAAAAACGGGTCATCGTTTGAGGGCTTACGTTTCGTGGGTGTGGTGGAGAAATCATCAAAGTCATCGTCATCAAAGTCTTCTAAGCTCGTGTGTATGACTTGATCCATGTAATGCTTGACATAGATGCGGAATGTATTTGTAGTAAGATCTTTCGAGTGGAGCTTCGATGGGTGCCGCAGTTTTTGCGGTGACGACTGATCCACATTGTTCAGTAAAAGCATACGGAGGATATGTGTTGCACTCACAATGTGGGATTTTGCAGGACTAGAGACTGTGGTGGCTGGAGAGGGCATTACCAACAGAGAGGGTTGTGGATGGTGATTAGCATGCGCCTTTGAGCTGCTTGCAGTCTGATATTTGGTAGGACTAGACGATATTACGCCTGCAGAAGGTGTTCCTGGGCGCTCAGGAGACAAGTAGACTTTGATTGGAGTTGAGGGAACAGGTTGTGTGAGTGCAGGAACCATGAAAGGTTCCGAAGAGGAATAAGATGTATCATGAAGCTTTTGCACAAGAGCCCAATGATGAAGTTCGTCATTAGGCGATTTGCATCGCTCTACTCAAGAATGAGCATACATGTTCAATGGACAGCAGTAGATAACGCACCAACAGAGTCTACATGAATAATCCTGGTTTCGAAATATTGCAAAACGCGACCTATAATGCGAACAGTATCTCCTATGAAGGCTGCAGGCTTGAGGTATGGGGTATTCTTTGGTAGCTTGTGATGGCAGTCAATCACGTCTGTTCCATCATCAACTGCATACAAACGTGAGACTATGCGCTGCGACTCAGAGCGTTATGACATACGAGTGTATACGATTCTCTTTTTCTCGTCATTGTCGCTAAGACCCACGAGAATCCCTGTCAGATGGACGGTGCGGCACGGCACTCTTCCCAGCCAATAGTAGTCCTCGTCTTCACACTTGATCAGCAATTGCCTCGCATCCAGAGAATTCTAATTCGTACCTCTGGCCTCATTCGCCTTCATCGCGAATACATCCCGCACAAAGCACGGCGCTATAGAATTGGCAGGCGAACTGACTAGCCATGACCAAATGTTGCCCGATGTGGTCGATGAGTTGAAAGGGTTAGAGGACTGAGGACGTCGTTTCTGCGGCGTATGGGGTAAGTTTGAAGTAGAAGCCAGTGTGGTAGTGAAGCTCATCGGGAGTCCTGGCGTGTCTTGTCGTGGTTGTGGTCCAGGTTTGAGATCAACTTCAAGGGGCATCTACGCGGTCACGTAACATGACTCATTGCACCACGCCCGCTAATTGGCAGAAGAAGGCCTTTCATATTTAAAAGCGTCGAATTGGCATGTTGAAATCTTAGATCCATATTGAGGAGTGACTAATACATAAATCCTAATGATATAGCATAGGAGGAAGCGCGGGCGTGAGGGCATAACGATCTACTACTCAAAGAGAGGAGTAGTAGAGCATCATGATCGCGGAGGGTAGTAGGGTTGTGGCGAAATGTAAGGGAATGAAGAGCTCTTGGCCTCGTCAGAACACAATGCTATAGGTGTCTCGGTCATGTAGGAAGAATACTGAGAGGTAAAAGAAGAACAATATGTCTCGAACTGAACTGGTGTCTCGAAGATAGGACGTGCCGTGGGTGGAGGATATAACAATGGTGTTTCCCATAGACAGAAATCATTCCGCGGCATTTGGGAGATCTGATACCAGAAAAATGCTGAGTAAATGGAGCAAAAGCAATGAAAGTCGTTTATTTATTTTACCTCGTCAGAGTCTCCACAAGTAGTCCATTCATCGAGGAAAGCTTCCATTTCGTCAACCATGACAGGTTTGCTAGCCTGAGGTGCGGCAATCTTGGGCATTCGACATAGCTCGCTGACAACGTGCACAAAGCCTTCAGAGTGCCCACCACGGCGATCAAATGTGGACGGGGGAAAAGACGAAGTGCACAACGAAGTCAGCCTCGCAAATTCTGGAATCTGTGCGAGGTTAGGAGACCCCGGCTCTGACTTCATGATACCCTCTTTCGGTTGACTGGTCTTCCTACGTATTCTCGTCCTCCTGTCTCGCTTTGGAGCCTCCTGCCTTCTCCTGGCCGCATACTCCGGGATGTTCTCCACATACCAAGCATTTTCTTCTTCGTACATTTTGAAGAAAGGCGCTTTCTCTTCCGTGCTCATTTTCTCCCAGATCTCTCCCGCTAACCGACTGAGATTATTCTGATTTAACTTCCAGCCACCATCAGGCAGAGTGTTGAGGTGCGAGCGGAAGAAGATGAAGGCATTCCGAGGGCGTTTGATTTTCTTTGTCTTCTTGTCATAGACCATACGGCCATCAGTCAATACTAGAGGCTCGTGTGGTGCCGGCCTCTGCGGAGGAGAGCGCAGGTTAGACGAGTTGGCAGTTTCAGTCCACGACGGTACTATACGACAGATACAAGTCAGCCTTGTCGTGACCGAAACGAATACATATACATAAATACGCACATTGGACCGCTTTCCCAGCACGTGTAGCAAAACGAGGTGAGGAATGGGAGGAAATATGTTGTGTAGCTGGCATGGACTCGGAGCGCTTTGTTGACGAGCTAGACGTAATGCGTGGGGAATTCTGAAGATACTCCCATTGACCGAGCCCTCATCGCTTTTGTACTAGACACTGAAATGACCATGGGAACTTTACCCCTCTATAATATCACTTCATTTAAGCCTCGAGGTTTGTGAAGAGCGAGACATACACTGAAAAGGGCAAGTCGAGCCATGACCGAGGTGTTATGGCCAACGAGGTTGTCAAGCGTGTAACGCTGCGGCATTATGGGTTTCCCTTCGTTGAGCACATTTGACAGACGTATCGCAGACAGCCTTGTTTCCCGGATGTGTGTCAACATCTGGCAAGAATTGCCGATAGTCAAGCTGGCAAAGATACTGTGTAGCTTGCAACATTACGGAGCCATAGATTATGGTCGTCAGCTCATTCTACTTTCCTTGAGTTCCAGCAGAGTATTTTGAACGTTTTCCAGTATATATGCACGAGGCGTGCAAGTCCAGAAACGGCAGTTGCGGTTCAACACGCACAAACAAGGACGAATACCGTTGCCGAGAAGTCCATGCTTTTTTCGAATTCTGTTTTGTGTTTTGCACGGATCATTTCATTTCTGCATCTCGGCAACGCCTGCATTAGCATCTTTTTTGAAGATATTTCTGGTCTCATTTACAGCTGTTCTCAAAAATAATGACACCCCCGACGCGAATTGGAAAGATATGCGCGTCTTTGAATAGTAACCCTAACCACGATCCTGCGCGAGATATAAGCTCGGCAATCGCT
>Ga0247730_1000927_pt1 | contig 17940 bp, 21 predicted proteins | sample UWRJL073202C2_FD_180959 | JGI IMG/M metagenome (GOLD analysis project Ga0247730, IMG submission 180959) | Plant litter microbial communities from Arlington Agricultural Research Station in Wisconsin, United States - UWRJ-L073-202C-2 | ecosystem: Environmental > Terrestrial > Plant litter >... | reverse complement strand
ATTGTCGGACATCCGTGAACGGTCCATCCGCAGCTCCTTCAATGCACTGAGCTGTGCCAATGCCTCTATGAAAGGGATAGAATCTCCCAGGGGATTGTCCGATAAGTCGAGTTTTTTCACCGACTTCGGTAACGCGAGATCTATGGAATCCGCGGATATGGTGTTGTGCGAAGCTTCAAGCGTAAACAAGCTTGGTAAGGGTGTTGTTCCACGAGACACAGCAGGAGCGAAAAAGCTATCCGGGCGGTAGTCTCTGGTCTTCCCGTTCTCGTCGAATGCAGCAGTGAAAGGTAGTGAGCTAAAAGCGTTATGTGATATATTCAGGGTCACAAGCTCAGGCAGGACCCAAACGTTTGCAGGGAGGGAGGTTAAAGAGTTGAACGACAAATCGAGAGTGACCAGGCCAATTAAGTCGCCAAAGGTTTCGGGAAGAGAAGAAAGCTGGTTCTTGTGAAGCTATGGATGCAGTGTAAGTTGACAGGGATCTGTTGCAAGAAAATGGGTTCCTACATCAATATGCTTCAGCGACCCAAACATTGAAATCTCGTGTTGAATCTGAAAACATGTAAGACGCATTATCGTTGGAGTTAACTCAAGCTTTTACCTCCACAATCGAGTTGTCCCATGCCTTTATCACTGTAAGATCCTGTGATTCGTACCAAGCAGGCGCACTGTCTCCTCTCTTTGCACGACCATCTGAAGGAGGGAGTTGGGACTCGTCTGGGATGGATTTCAAGGGATCTGGCTTGATACTGAGATGAATCTCGAACAGAGCAGAGGGAAGACATGGTAATGTTCGAGAAACGAGATTAAGGTTGCCTTAAAATAGAACTTTCCAGGTTACACTCACTCAGTTGTAATATGAAAGTAGCAATAGACCAATCACCTGTATTTCGAGCACGTTCTATGGCCTCTCTGACTGTTCCTCTGTTCAAAATATCCTCTTCTTCTTGGTTTTGGTTTTGAAAGGGGATAGCTTCTTCCAAGTTGTCTTGGGTGGCAGGAGAGCGCTGAGCAGCTTTCCTAGCTTCAGCCCGCTTAAGAGCAATAGCTTCCTTGATGCTTAATTGCGGGGCTGCAGGCAGCGGAGGCTGTTCTGCTTTCTCTGGAGATGCCCTCCTCGAACGAGATGGAGTGGCTTTCGGAGCCGTAGACGTTGTACGAATTCGACTGGGAGTCGTTGGCACAAGGCGCGTTTTGGCGGTGCCAGAAGATGTGGATGGCTCTTTAGGTTTTGAGCTGGACGGGGTGGATGGCTGGGAGTTCTTGACAGGAAGAGCGCTCGTCGTTTTACGCTGAGGCGTTGTTGGAATACGAGACATGGTGGTCGTGGTAGTACGTCAAAATTCAATGCGCTCTCAAAGTAATTATGGTCACGCGTCTGGCACGCGTTCATCAAGCACACCAAGGTACATCGATAATACAGTTGGTCTAATAAAGTATAGGTACGGAAAGTTCTACATTGTACACACAAGAGAGAGAGAAAGAAAATATGTAAAATACAAGAAACAATGTCCAATTGCCGCTGAGAAAGTGTACATCTTCCAATCTTCCAGTCCAGAAGTTATCTACTCACATTCCATGATGTCCATAACCATCAAACACGCCCGAATTATGCATGAATGTGCTCCAGCGAGCATCTAATCTCGAATCTCTAGGTATTAGTCCAAGGTCTGCTAGAGCGTTTTCGTTCGCTGGAGACGGACGTAGCATAACATCGGGTTCAGGATAAAACTGGTTAACAGGAGTAGGAGGTGCATGCGTTGAGTAGACAGGGTGGTGCTGATGACGGTGGAGGTGCTGCGGATAGGGACTAGGGCGATGGTGCGATAGTTGCTGCTGTCGGGAATATTGGTCGTAAACATGTTGACGATCGTGCACGACCGGAGCATGTACAGGCGCTTGCTGACTGCGGACCCATGAATAGCTATCCGACTGTGTTTGATGATTGTCGTAGGAAAGGGGATACTGGGAACTGCCACCATCCATACTGACTGGGGACAGGGGGACAAAGCCTTCCTGGATGGGTTCGCGGGACCATGCACTTTCGGTTTCAAGGGAGGGTATAGCCAACACAGTATGTCGTCTTTCCAAGATGGGAGGCGGCGAAATACGCTTATTGGAAGAGACTCCAGAAGTAGACGTCACGAATCTCGTGTGCCCTACACGCATGGGTGAGATATTACCCATGAACAAGAAGGCAATAACAATCGTTACCTGCCAGGATTCTGAGCTCATCGTCAACATCGTTCATTTTCCCCACATGCTGTGCCTCGTGCTTCGCAGCGGAATCTGTCTGCGCTGAAGCATGACTATACCTCGCTTTCTCGAGCAACGTTGTCAATATGGGCTGCCCAGAAGTTTAGTAACGGTGCATCCCATGACTTTCAAGTGAATAGATTCATGCTTACTAGAGCCTTTGCTGCACGCCTGCTTTGTATGGCTGCTTTTGAAAAAAGAACACACGCCTTCTCAAGTTCTGTAAGAGCCGAAGCAGCTAGGGGAGATTTCGGCCCTCGAGTTACCACGGTACCGAATACAACCTTAAGAGGGTCGTGTGAGCATGAGGATGACCCTCTAAAATCTTATCTTACGTACCGCGGCAGTGAATGCAAATGTCCACGTTGCCCAGTATCTAGGACATGAATTCGGCCACATGTTGAATTGTTCCCTCACGGATTTCAGTATCGTGGTTGCGGCCCGAAAGCTCGCCAGGAACGAAGGTGCGTAGACGCTCTTGAGAGGATTGGAGGGCTCTTCGATGATAGCCTGAGCGAAAAAACTCCGGTGAATGTACATCAAAACTGTAAAGGAACATGTAAAAAAAAATAAGTCTGGGGGCGGTAGTGAACAGGGAGAACCCACCGGTCTCTTTGATATGCTCTATCACAAATCTTTGAAAGGAATTGGCTTGATCCGTCTTCCCTCCCATGGCCTCCGGTAAGGGAAATTCACGAATTTTACGATCCAGCTCCATGATTGTGGCGTATGAAGGTGCCTCTGGGGTAAGTGTCCTTGACACCACGTCGGCGACACATTCGGATGCAAATCGGAATTGCCATAGTTCGACTGTCACTTGCAGTCATTGAGTATATATTTCAATGAGCATAATGGGGGAGAGTACACACAGATGGTGCCTTCCTTGACATCAGACCCACTATACTGTGGATATTGACAATCCACATAGTCTAACGAAAAAGAAGGTGGACGGCCAGTGTTCAGGCTCTGGGTGAACTAGCGTCAACAAAATAACGGTAATGCACCAATGGAAGGTTCATACCTGCCATGTATCTGCAACAAATAGATCCCAGAATAACAGGCGGCGCCGTTGAATCATGACACTGGGTAGACCCCAATGCTCGCTATCCCGATCTAGTGAATGAATTTAGCAAGAGATACATCAGACCCAAAACTAGAACTGACGCAATCCAATCTGTGAACGAAAAGATGTCAATATCGAGTTTGTTAACATCGGAGAAATCAGGTTACATTTTGGCCCAGATGAGCAGCCATGGTGACGAGCGACCATGTCATTTCCATACTCGTATCCCCGGACGAGTCCAACCCATTCATCGAATTATAGATGCTCATCAGATGCAAAGTTTGGATGGTCACAATCGATGGCTTCTCGAGCACGGGCTGTAGCCCAAGTGCTGCGCGAGAGACCTGATGGAAATGTTCTGCCTCTGCGGGAGAGCCATTGTCTTGAACGAGAACGCCCAGACTAAAAACTGTAAACAAGAGGGCTAAGTCATGCGGCCCACCATAGTCTTCTTGTCGCTTCTGGTAGATAGCCGGGAGCATTTCTCGGCAGAGTTGTTGCTCGGTCAGCCCTCGGAAAAGCCAGGACAACTCTTCGAAATAGGTCCGACTGAGAAGCGTTGCCCGTTCGTAGTCGGGTAGCTTCTCGCAAATCATCTCGTGCACGTCGTCAAAGTTCCCCATAGGTGTAAAAGGAAAAGATCTGGAAAACAGATAGCCATCGACAGAGGTAGTAGAACCTGTTGACGACTCCGGTGTAGTTGCTTGAGGAGACAGCCTGTCTTCAGAAAGATTTTTGGAGGGAGAACCCTGATTACTATGTAATCAGAAATCGTAGAGTTTCGATTAGAACAACACTGACCATGAGCAGACTTTCAGAGCCACCAGTTGGTCCAAAGAATCGGGAGATCCCATTCTCCGAAATAGAAAGCGTCCCGAAAGCATCGAGTATCCCGGGTGGTACCGGCGTTGGTATCTGGGAGCCCTCATCCTCTTCAGTTCTATCGTCTATGTTGCCACTGAGCAGTTCTTCCTGCAGTAGAGGATGAGGCTCGTCGCCTTCCGAACCATGGACATGGGCTAGAGCGTCTTCTAGCAACCGAACACGATTACTGAGACGGGTGATCTTGCGATGTAGGTGCTCAGTAGCAGCCAACACAAATCTACGAAATGCGAGATGAGTTACATTTACTTAAGAATGACAATGACTGAACAGTACCGTGTCCCTTGTCCAGTAGATAGGCTTCCTGACAATGCCGAGTTGAAAAGCTTGATTCTAGATTGAACTTGGCAGAGATGACGTACCGTTGGGACATAGTGTACCACAGCCGCGTCGCTACATGGATAGTCAGAATGGATGTCGAAAATTCTCACTAGTTGAAGTCTTACTATGCAAGATTGACACGGGATAGTCTTGTTGCACTTAATCTTGAGTCTGGAAGAGATATTAAACATCTAAGCGACTTATATAGACCAGCGTCCGTGCTGACCTATATGACATTAGCGCAGTGAAGGGTGCAAATGGCCGAAAGCCACCTACCTGCGACATTCTGCACAGCTGATCTGTGATGAGAACAACATGTCAGATTACTGCGCTTGGAATTTGTACGTGTGGAACGAACCTCCCCTGCCCGCGCATTGCCATGTCAGAAGGGTTTTCTTGGAGAGGAACGTGAGGCTCAATACTGCGCACCTCGACTTCGTTTCAGTTCAATCTCTCGAATGTGTAGGCCATCAAACTTGAAGTCCTCGACCTCACGCTTGCTGCTCTTGCGGCGAATTTTAGATTTTGGCTCGGGAGGCATAATAGGAGTGGAGACAAGGAGGAGGGAATGGACATCAAGTTAATATGAGCCTTTTTAAATGAGGCTCATTCCCAATTCAGAGCTTTTCGGACCCCACCAAACGGCGCTACTGACCCAAGGAGATCTCAGGGGGACAGTATGGGTTAATCTGTCCCGGTGTTCAATCAGGTACGAATCAAGGAAGGAGTGAGTGACACTGAATGGATGTTGGAAGGACTAGAGCTCTCATCAGTTTGTGTGCTGCGCATTTGCTCGGCCCGAACTGCTTATGTCAGGTTGGATTTTCCCAGGCTTCGCTGCAGCACGGAGTCGACTCGACATCTACATCTACAGCCGGTCCTTTCGCTCCAATCTAACCCAGTTGGCTCTTCTCTGGTTCTAGATACCGGAGAACAGGGTTTCTTCTCGCCATGTGCTTGCTTTCTGGGGCATCTCTTGCGGCTCTTGTTCTTGCAAGAAAACTAGACTCGCCGCGCAACATCATATCTGTGTTCTCGGCAGTTGTCTCATTTAGCCTTTCTCTTCAGGTATTCTGAAACGCACCAGTCATGGCAAGTGACAGGATGAGTTTAAGCGAAGTGCTTGATTGTACCTTCTAACGAATCCCCCCTTGTCGACGAACTCCTTCGACAGTGCGGGCTGTATACCCAATACGCCTCATTACTCGGCTTATGAATGGAATTTTGCATAAGATGTGGCGGAGTCTGGTTCGTCGAGAATTCAGCTGGAGCCTCGATGTAATCACAATCAGATCGGCTGGGGATTCCGAGGTGCGATTTTCATGTAACCAAGTGTCGCGACTCGGGCGCAAATCATCGCTAGCGGCCAAGATTGTTGGGCAAGCGACTAGTACGAGATACGATAAGCCGATTGATTTATGACAGAAAGACAACTCGCTGCTGAAGTTTTGTGATAAAACCATGGCGCAATTCAATCTATACGACTTGTCAGAGGTTCAGATTGAAATCTTTCGTGTCCTGTGCGTAGGTCACCATGAGTCGTTGTTACTGCTAGGCGAGTTGTTGTTGTTGACTGGAAACCATGAGTAATAAGTCCACGCATAGCCGCCGGTATCTTCGCAAGTCACAGCTGGCCCGTGCTAAATCTGAAGAGTCCCTCCGTCTGACGATTGCTGCTCACCGGTCGTACGCATCAGCTGTAGGTCATCTTGTTATCTCTTCCGACTGCGGGTCAGGTTTAGCGCACAGTCATGAAGATCCAGGTGCATTTTCCCCTTGGAAACCACGAACCATTCAACCCCATGGAAAGGCAGCAAACACTTCCAACATACGCCAGTGACAGATAGGGATTCAAAGGTCCAATGCTAACGTTATGATCCAGTGAAGCCACCTCCGTCATGAACTATAGAATAAAACGCTTTGAAGGCGAGGAGGGATATCTGGGGTCATCAATCGTCAATCTATCTCTCTCTGATCGAGTTCGAAACTGTCGACGAACAAGCGCCCGGCAGCCACAATCACAGCCAAGCATCACGTCTATCGCGGAATCATGCTGCTGGTGGTATTGTAGCAACGTCGGGCTGCGGGCATATATGGAATCTCCCTCGCGTGCGTTGTCCTCGAGCTCCGTTGGGCGAGGTGATTGCAAAACCCTATTTACGCCACAATAATAGCCACCGACGATTCTGCAATGCGACCTCGAGATTTGAAAAAGGTCACTCCACTAGTCAATGGTCCTTGACACTGACAGCCCCCAACAGCAGAAGGAGTTCCGTGAGGCGTTCCACCGGCCACAGTCCACATGAACTCGACGCTGGTCGAACGATGTTTCCCGGCAATGCTCTCGATGCCGCGGGGTTGCCGTATGTCTACCGATATCATTCTCCCGCAAGCATTCACAGAAGTCCTATCATGAGATCGAACACCAGACGCTCAATCCTTGGTCGAGACTTGAACCGGTAATGATTTAACCCCAAGGGCCATGGTGTATGTGGATAAAATATTCAATTTGCTATTGCAGAGTGTAGCTAACAGAAGAATGTAAGCAATCTAGAAATGCAGATATGTGTAATGAAAGGTTAGTGGTAATGCATGAATTCCTGAAATGACATTGACATCGTCGAAAAATGGTCCAACATTGGCAGCTCGCATCATCTCCTCCTCCAGTCCTCAATTCCAATATCCATTGCCCGCGGCCGGTGGGTCACATCGACCAAATGGCGAGCCATGTTCAGAAGGTACTAGCATCAACTAAGATAGATGAAGAACATTAGACTCCCGCCGTTGAACAGAGGGGCTAAACGAATTACCTTGACGGTTTGAACCGTAGTGTACACGGCTGCAATCATACCGAAGACAATCATCAAGTAGTCAGCAACTTTTTGCCTCCGGGTCTGGGCAACGGCCTTCAAATGCAATAACGCAGGATACACATAGCAAAGGGGTACGCTATAGAGACACGTTAGGAATTGACCCACGCATATGTCGAATAGGGGAAGAAGGCTCACCATGCGAAACAACCAATGAACGCCACGAATTTGTCTAGGTCGGATGCTCCAAGCCAACTGATGAAAGCAGTCATCGCGACTGTGGCCCATCTGAATACATTCTTCGTCCATTTGACGCGCATGTCCCCTTTACCGCTCTGGGTAAACAAAATGTTTTCCATGATCCTGATAGCAGGGAAGAGTTGCAATGGAACTGATAGGAGGATGGCTAAAGAGTAGAAAAGCTGCACGGTCTGTACCATTTTCTTCGAGGTGTCCAAGTTGACAAGGATAACGGTCTGAATCTCACTCCCAAACGCAAGGTAAGCAAGAGCGCCAGCACCACCAAAGAGAACTGAAACGAGTTCAGATGTAATGAAAAAAGGAAGATAACAACCGGGGCCCATACCTACAAGTCCACTCATAACATAGGTGATGGCTTCTGGGAATCGATGAGGCTCCTTCATCGCGTCGGTGATTGGGATGACGAGGCCGATGCCCTCGAAAGAGAAGACGGCGGTTCTATCGTGCCATTTGGTCAGTCATGCGATGCATTCCACCGTAATCAATGAATACATACCCAACGAACAGCGGAAAGTCCCGAGGATTGAAGAGCTTTACATTCGCAATTCCACGAGTGGCAATGATACTAATTTCCGTGCCGAAGATGTAAATGAGTCCGAATAAAATGAACACATCGGCCACGAGCGCCGTTGTGCTCAACTTGGCGAGGTCACGAATGAGGACTAGAGGCAGGAACAAGATAGCCTGGAGAATAATGAAGTACTGTACTCCGATCTGTTGGGCGCATCCAGTCACTCCCGCGACGAAAGCCTTGGCGAAAACATCAGCAATCAGATTTTAGTGGATAAAGCTGTCGACAATACCTGCATATTCTCTGATACAAAGATTATATATGCCCCGCAGAAACCTATTTGTGACACAACGATAGATGTTAAAATGAGGTTACGCATCCAGGGCCCATACAAAGTTCCACCGATATCTGTCCGATGGCGGGTTCAGAAGATGATGCACGCAAAAAAGAGAATGCCAACCTCCAAAGCTTCCTGAGACGACAAACTTTGTTTCAACAAGTAACAGGAACGAGAAGAGTGAAACCGCGGCGATGAAGATAAATAGCAACGAAGAAAATAGGATTCCTCCATTGTAAAATGCTCTGCCCAAAAAAAGAACGCCTGTCCCAATGAATGCTTTCAAGAGCTGGTTAAAATCCGATCAGCGTCGCTTGGACTAATCATTACCCACTCAACGTACCATTAGAATTGCTTGCGTAAATGAGGCATTTCCATTGGCATGCATAGAAGACGCACGGCGGCGTGATCGCGAACGATGTTGTAATCTCATTCGTGGCTTCTGTCCAAGCAGAGGCGACTCCTCTGATACATCGGAGAGGCCAGCCGCAACGGTATGGGAGGATGGTCCAGGTAATAGTCCCTCTTGGTCATGATCGTCGTCTTCATCTTCTTCCAAATCTTCTCCTGCGAAATGGCCATACAGAAATAGGAAATCAATGAAGTTGTTCAACATGCGTGGAGGTTCTGCCTCTGGGTTCTGGTTTGCGCGTAACCACACATAGTTCCTTCTGAAACCACCTGGCTCATGGATATGCTCAAATTCTGGACCGGCAGCTGGGCTAGGCCGAACGTAAGAGGATGCACGAGGCCGAGCGACTTGTCTCTGCTGCTTCGAGTGGTACTTGTAGATGTCATGGCTATGATCCGGCGTGTGTAAGTTACTTATTAAAGATATCCAAAAGAGAGCACACACGTTACGTCGGCACCATGGGCATGGAAAGGAATTGGGAAAGGCTCTGACTCTTCCGCATGACTGGCTCCCTCACCCGAAGACGAATGATGCGAATTGGGGCGCGTTGTGACAGACGGAATGTCTCCGCTCTGATTCCTTTCGTCTTTGGAGACCAAATGTCGCCTCAAAACCTTCAGTTTCTCCTCTTCTGGTAAGTCATCCAAGTCTGGTAAACTAGGGCTTTCCGTTCCACTTCCAGGTGTCCCTGGAGTCCTGCTTGCACTGATACCGCTGGGCTGCGAGCTAGAAGAAGGCAAGGGAATGTTTCGAGGAGGAAATGGCGATCCTCCAGGAGACGCGTCTTTCGCAGGAAGAGGTGTGGTAGCTCGGGGTGGGATATTAGGCGGGGTTCCCGCAACACCAAACTGTGCCCTTAAAGCTCGTAGTCCTGGACTTCCCTGATGTGGTGTTGCAGACAGTGATGGTGTTCCTATAGCAGGATCCGAGACCGCCAGCCTACTGCGAATGCCGACAGGTTTGGAAGGTGATGAAGACATGGTGGTCTACCGCAGAAGAAGTCAGAGCTCTAGAAGGGGTGCCCAACTAAGGAAGCGTCTGACTCATTTGGATCAAAATCCCACGTTCTGCCCATGCCGTTCCCGCCGCCAAAGTAAACCTTAATTCTCAACCACCGTCACGGTGCCGTCGTCGTCCACAGCCGTCCACGAGCAAGACATGTGTGCATATCTTAGAGTGTTCTTTCAGGATGCACTTCTATGATATACGCTTATTTGCCTATGCCCTATGCTGCTTCCCAATGCGCCTGACAATAAAAAATCCGCAACACGTTTGTTAAGTTTGGCAATGTTAATGTTGCAAATGCTAAAATACAATAAGTTGAACAATATTATTGTATGGTGTTAACGCGTACTGTTTTCTTCCATTTTTACGTGCACTGCCGACCGCCAATAGTGCAGTGAAGCAGTCTATTTTCATGCGATTTCTGGAGCGCAAGCATCGCCTCGTTTCCATTCGTACTAGTTTAGTTCCAATTTCCTCGTCTCCTGTTACAGCGCTCCACTGCCCACTGCCCACGACGACATCGATAGATGGATAGTCGACGTTGCTCGTGTCAGAGATCCTCAGAGACCGCTATCCCGCAGCATCCAGCCCTCTGTCGCGAGGGTCCCAGATTATCGAATCTGCATCCATCTCCGTTCCAACCAACATTCCCTGTTTGGGGTCAAATGTGACGCATTGATGCCATTCCTGTGCCTTCTAGTGGGGCGGTGCCGTGGCATCTCATATCCGAAGCCGCAAATCCCTCCCAGAGTATAAAATCTGTTGCCATGAGGCTACCAATCTCTTTCATCTCCCACCAACTCTCCTACTTTTTTGCCTGGCTTCTCACAGCACTCGAATGCCCGGCAAACAAGTTCGCTTCGCACCCAAGAACACCATATTCACACCACCAAGCCCAGCCTTATCTACTCTCAGCAGAGCAAATTCTCTGCCGTCGTCGACGCCCCAGCTCCATGTCTATACCCTCTCGCCGGTGATGTCCACACACTCAGTGTCCAAGCTACGACCGCGTAGTGCACTGAGACGGACTGCACACCCGCTGCTGATGCTGTCTGACGCGGGAAAACACGCTCCATTGGTCTATGATATTCGGCGTAACCCGTCTACCATGTCCCTCTACCATCACCCCCTGCCCACCAGCGTTCTCAACGAACCAGCCATATACCCCCCGCTACCCGAAATCACCATCATCTCCCCCTATATCTCCTCCAAGTGGAGCATCCGCGTTTTAGCGTCCAACAAGACCTATGTTACAGTCTTGGACCTGATTGATACCCTCCACCGCTCCCTACGAACGACTGTTTCAGCGGCAGAGTATCAAGGTCTTCCTACTGATAAAGCGCGGACCCGTGTCGCACTTGCTTATCAGGAGCGTTACCGTGCGCTCGAGGGACACCATGGGTACGACGAGGAAAAAATGGGCGGTCTGAAGAGAATTGACTTCCTCATGGAGTACACCAAGTTCCTTGGCCTATCCATGTCCGTGAACGACGAGGGCCATTCGGTCTGGGTATTAAATGTAACTGTCGGCTCTAGCTCATAGCGCATGGTACGTCTCGTAGCTTTTTCATCTCATCTTATCATGATTCTTACCCGTCGTCCCTTCAGTACCACCACCACCACCAAACAGAACAACACTTTCATCTTCGACCCCTTGTTTTATTACATTATTCCTACTTTATCACGCCTCCACCCACGCGTTAACGCTTTGCATATTTGCTTTCACGATTCGAGACAGAAAAAAATCAAAACAAATGTACCACCCATACTTACGACTGATGTAGACTATATTACGACCTCTGCTAACTGTACCATTACCACTGCATGTCTTCACGCGAAATGATAATGGAATAATGTCGCAACTTTAGCTTTTCCGCAGTGCTGCGATATGGAGAATCATTTTGCACTTAGGAACGTTAACGCGTGCATACGTGACTGAAAAAGGCAACAGTGTATCATCGCATTGAAACTGATAGAGCGGCGTTCTGACATGGTTTAGCGCAGAGCATTCCGAAGAGAAGCTGGAGCATGGAAGAGGAGCGCACGCGAATCCTTTCCAGCTCATCCGCAACGGCGACTACTTCTCGTATGTTCTCCTTCAATATTAATATGCTCCATTGAAACGAAATTATTCTACTACATAGAGCAGTTTATACAAACAGCTTCCCGCCTTCCGTAGCTGTGGAAATTGAAGAGCTTCGCAGAGGATTTCATACGCTAGCGTTTATCCGCCGATAGGCATAGTCTTTCCGTCGAAAACTACTCTCGGAACAGGAAGGACAAGTGATAAGACCCGTCCCTCACCGTCCCGAATCATTTTGAAAGGTAGAGAAACATCCGCAAGAAAGCAATTCAATCCTGATCAGCGGGTATGGAGAGAGAGTATGGACGGAGTTGGCGAGTATGCGTTATCCAAATATAATGGGATTAAACATGGACAGAGATGACAGGGCCTCACTTGCAGCATCATGAAGGATACATAGTCCGTTGGATTACCATTCAAAGAATAATGAGATAGATGTAAGTTAGTACCAACAGCATCGACCAAGATAGCAGCAGTACATTCTTCGCACCAGATTTCGAGCGCGTCTTCCAATCTTATGGATCCACCAACTGTGCCAGCGCGGAATGTTAATCTGAGTACGAGCTCGGGATTCTCCATGGTGGACACGTTACACAACGCAAGCATATGCCTTGTTGCACAGCCCCAATCCAGATCCGCGTTTATGGAAATATTCAGGTGAATTAGAAACCAGACAGCGTAGGCATTGTGCGTTGTTTAGTGGATTGAGGATGGGTTTTACTAGCATTGTTCTAAAGTGACAAGAAGCCATAATGTTGAGGGCCCATATTGGCTCCACTATGGCCTTTCTGTCAAGTGAGATCATGAATGCTGGGGAATGAGCGATAAAGTCGCCATTCTCTACCTTTTCTGATGATGAGGGAAAGGATTTAAAGCTAGTGTGTCACAATGAGCGTTACAACAATGTCACACCCAAGTTCTTCTCTTCCCTATCACTCACTCAATCGACGGTTAGGTTCCTCTATTTGTTGCGCCCACTAAAATACGGGGAAATAAAAGGGGCAGGTGCAGATATTTTCTGTGTTGTCATGCATTCCCTCTGTAGGGATTCCTCATGGCAATGATTGCCCTTGTCCAAGGCTCACAAAATGGAAATTCCCCGTTCCCTCCGTGGACGGTGGGGTTTACTACTTTTTGATGAAATGGTGGGGCTTCTTATCTAAGCCATGCAAAGAATCTTGGAAGCGAACAAGTCACAGTAGGCCATAGCGCTGACCAGTGCAGGCTTCTTATTCGGGAGCACAAGGAATAATCATCTCCACCCAGCGCCTTGACAAAAGGAGCAGACGAATGGAGAAGAGTGTGTGTGCTATGCGCTTCACACTGCCTCATCTGGGAACAACGACATTTGGCATTTATTTATGTGGACCCACACACTTCAGATATCAAAGAAGGATCGTGCGAAAGTGTCGACAACAATAAGGAGTCGGGGACTTATAAGACCAGAACTTAATCTCTCTGCCATCACCGTTTATCACCTACAACGCAGTGCGATGCAACCTTTCTCTTATGACATCGTCCCTCCTGCCAGTGCCGACGGTCTGGCAGACATATCCAGCTCTGAGACAAGCATTGATCCATTCGATTTCTCACAAGACGCGTGAGTTAACTGCTACTCTTAGCATAGCCACTGTTGACTTTGGATGTAGTGAGAGATTCAATTACCTTGACAAGGTCGACGATTTCGACGATCAGGCACTATGGAACGATACCAACTGGTTGGTGGTTCCAGACATGGAATACGGAGTGGAACCCGAAGTACGTCGTTCATTTGGTTTCTGAGAAGAAGTTTAATCTTCGACTGCTAGATGATCATTCCTGGATTTTCGTACTCGTTTTCCCCAGAACCAGAGCTTGATCCCGAGCTTGCGTCTCTATTTACATTTAACCTTCCTGGGGTGCGATCTTTTTATGCATCGTATAGGGACTGTGTGTTGACAACTTCACCAGCAAAATACTGATCTCATGAACACATATACCCTACAACCTCAGCCAGCGCCCGCAGCGTCTTTGACAATCGACCCTCGTCATTTGTCAGCTTTCTATACCGACTCTGACTCGACAGTAAAATTCGACGATGTTCCGTTTGACTACGTCAAGTATGCATCCCCTACTCCAAGCGTTGCATCCACTTCCAGCTACTTCGACAACACTGCCAACTATTCTGACTATAGTCGTAGCGATTGGTCGACTCCACCTACCTCCAGATCTTCTTCCCTTGCTTTGATGCTCGATGACGATTGTTGGGGGGACGCACCGCTCGAATTTTCAACGGACTCTGATGTGCCGTCTTCCTCGCTCACTATCAAGAGAGAGCCTGATGAGTTTCCTGCATTGCCTTGCGCGGACTCCTCATACCTTCAATCGCGTTCAACAACTTCCCCTCACCCGAGTACCAGCTCAATTTTGCCATCGCGCCCGTCCAAGACTGAACAGAGACGAAAGCGTCAAGAGTCTTCCGGCCCATACCCCAAGACCAAGCCCCCTCCGAGTCGCCGACATCGTCGACGCTATCCCGATGACATTCCTGTCCGCGTTCGTCCTGTTCAAAACGTTCCCTGCCCTCTTTGTCATTCCGTGTTCTCTCGAACCGCCGATAAGGACAGACATGTGAACTCCGTACACAAGGGAACTAAATATCCATGTCCTGACTGTAGTAGAGTTTGCTCGAGGGACGATGCGTTACACAGGCATCGCAACAAATTTCACTCAAATGTTCCAGAAGAGCCTTTGCTTCTGGGTCTGAGGTCTGCAAAGGCCAAAGCACCGTAGACACTCCATTTTTATTTGCATTCTTGGCTCCGTCATTTTGTTGTTATTGTTGCTCTGTTTCATTCAGCTTGTTTTCAACGGGACATATTACCAGCCCATACCCTGTCATTCTCGCCGTTATAAACTACCTTACTACTTCTGTATTATACCATGCTCTGATTACTCAGATATACCTCATTTACGTTAGGATCTCTCATACGTTCAAGTTGGACGGGCAGATTGGAAGAAAGCAAAATGCAACGTACACCTGCATTTCTATTTCTCGTTCTGTGATAAGAATATGGGCGGTGCATCGAATAAAGTCTACACTATCCATCTGCACAAGTAACATGAGAGCCAGTTGTACATGTGCATAACAGGAGCGCGAAAATCGACATGTCAGCATTGAACATAAGTACTGCACACAAGTTGAATTTATGCGCATATCAGTCTGGGCGATGCTCGGACTTGTAGCCTTTGGAAAGCTGACAAGGTGTACGTTGGAAAAGTGCTAGAAGATATGACGGAAACTATTCTGAACCAAATGTGACCCTCAGTTCATGCTTTAGCACTATTTGCTGCTCGCCCTTGGCAGAGTGGATAATACGGAACTTTGGATGATCTTCCCACGTTTAGCTGTAGCGCACAAGCCGAGCCATGGCCATGGCTTTTTACATATGCCGAACCTCGATCCCTGATCGCATTATGCTTGGTGCTCTACCGCGATGGGCTCCTGTCCCCAACCGTGTTGAAAGCGTCAGCAGCCTTCCAAGAAGCGAGTGCATGGTCTTTAGAGCGCTGTTTTCAAAGCCCATACGATTATTCATTATGGCAAGTCACGCGGGCAGGACCGGCTCAGTCCGCGATCAGCTCTCTCCTTCCTTCCAACGCCCATACGACCTTTGCTTCATCCTACCTTTCGCCGTTCAGGTCGAATGCAAGTGCGCCTGTGCGCCCAGGAGTAGAGAGTGTTAGACGATATGTCGGGCTATATGATCGCGTCCGGCAGTAATGGGGCTTCATTCAATGTAGCTCAAGCGGTTAATAGCCTCTCATCGAGTGCTAATAACTTCGTGGTTTCTGCTGCTGCTGCTGCGGGACCTTCCATAACCAACCGCAAGGCTTTCAAAGTTCCAGCTCACAAACATGCGCACCATTTGCACAGTATACCACCTAGAGAGAAGTCTACTAGAACATTGATCATTGACCATCTCCTCTGGGTTCATGGTACGTCCCCGCGTGCATACCACACTGAGACACGCTTACCAGCTTCAATTACTAGGTCGAACACGCTTCTCACAAGCTCGTGCAGAGCTTGGAATGACAGATCGGACAGGAGGACCGTCTGCTTCTAATTATAAGCACAGACGCCGACCAGAGAACTTTGAGGAAGACGATGAGGTTGGCAGCGACGGAGAGGATGTAAGTCATCTGAAGGGCCGAGTTGGACAGCCAGACAATCCTCACAGCGACGAAGAGGACGAAAGACTTCACCACCAAGACCTCGCCCTAGCCCAGAGTCTCCGACTTCGCTCGGAATCTATTGAAAACATCGTCACCTCCATGCTAAATCAACCACCTCCCATACACCCGCATCAAGACGATGAGCCCACTCCATCACCGCCTTCACCAGGTTCGCCCTTGAGGCGGCGACGCAGCGGTTCCCATCCTCACACTCTTCCGGACGGTGTCAGACTACGTCTAACATTAGCAACCATGATTAACGATCTTTTCGCTAGACAAACCCCTCCTCCTCCATTCCGTCAACAAAACCATTCGCCTCGAAGCGCCCCTATATCTCCAGAAAGAAACTTGCCCCCTGCATTGAGGTCCATCGCTCCCATATCCGCTTATTCTCCCCCCGATCCAAACTACCCAGGCTATTTTCAAGACACGGTGTGTTGGTTTCTTCTGATTCCCGTATTTATATTCATTGTTTCTATAGGGACGTCGTCGGAAATCCCCCATCAAGCCTAACCCTCGCGCTCACGCCTTCTATACTGCGGGTGCTGATCCCAGCACTGCCAATTCACCTCCTCAATTTCGGTGTCCCCGTCATCTGCACACTGGCTGCACACTATGTGTAGAGGCGAAACAGCCTAGCCGCAGCGTCCGAGGGCGATCGAATTCGACTGCTAATGCAGAAAGCAGACCTACAACCAGTAATGTTCCCCCGCCCAGTTGGAAAGGCATGTCTGGAGTCATTGGGATGGCATCAGATGGTGGGGGAATATCTGGATGGCAAGGGGCGAGTGATGTAGGGTCAGGACTCACTGCTCCTGGTATTGAAGGGAACACGCTTCGAAGGCGAGATCCGTTTTCAGGAGAAGGCAAATCTAGCGCGACTAGGCTTTCTGCGCTGATACCCAGGTTCTTGAGGTTATCTGCTCTGGTGGCAGCCGAGCTAGGTAGGGAGGAGAACGAAGACGGCGAGGAGTCTACGAAGGATGGATCTGTTTCTCCTGTTGTCGATCGGTCTGGTCCTTCGCTGGCTTGGGGAAATGGTGCGGGGACTACGCAGTATACTCCACTCCCAACGGAGGGTACATCACAATTTCAAGAAGCAGAAACCAGACGATATGCCAATGTTCTCAGGCCTTCCAGTGATTGGTACATGTTACTAGCTGGTCTGTTAACGAGAGCTGTTTTGGAAGGATACTTGTCAGCTGGATGGCGAGGCTATAGTGCAGTAGAGTGCCTTCTGACCTGCGGACTGGGAATCGTAGACTTGCCAGACAGCAATAATCAATCGACACTGGACGAGGACGCAAAATATGCAGACTATGATCCGGATGAGCTTCCTTCTCTGATGGATGCTGTGAAAATGCTGTTTCCTGGAATACGGGCTGGATTTTATGGGAAGAAATATGAGGCCGAAGAAGAATTTGAGACGGAGATGGATGCTAGACTTAGACGTGTGAGTGGTTGTTGGAGTTTGATGTATACGCTTGTTGACTCCATTCTAGTTCTACGATGTTCCCTTATCGACTCCAGATCTGTCAACACACATGGAGGATATTGCATGGCAATACCCCGCTGAGCCTGTCGAACGTGCTGCTGTTCGATTCTGCGAAGCTGTAGCTCGATGGCGAGGGAAGCCTGAACTAGAGACCGTATGTGCTCATCTCCCTCATCTATTTTTCTGTACTCACGATTCATTCGCCAAGTATAAGAAGCGAAGTGGCGAAGTTACCATTGAGTCGCTCGTTCATTCCAATCCGGCTAGTCCTACCATTGGCACCGTG
>Ga0247730_1000926_pt1 | contig 17986 bp, 16 predicted proteins | sample UWRJL073202C2_FD_180959 | JGI IMG/M metagenome (GOLD analysis project Ga0247730, IMG submission 180959) | Plant litter microbial communities from Arlington Agricultural Research Station in Wisconsin, United States - UWRJ-L073-202C-2 | ecosystem: Environmental > Terrestrial > Plant litter >... | reverse complement strand
TGCCCGACGAAGAACTGGACCTGTACCAAGCCCTGGAAGAACGTCGCTTCGAAGCCGAACAGAACGACGAACCGTTCGACTGGAACCAGGAAAAACAGCTGCTGGCCATGCCGGACGACCAAAGCAAGCACTGATTCCCTTGTAGGAGCCGGCTTGCCGGCGATGGCGGCCTTGAGTCCTGCACTGGGTTCAAGGGCCAATCGCCGGCAAGCCGGCTCCTACAGTTTCGACCGCACTCCTACCGTTTGCGCAACGTCGGCTCCTTCGCCATGCACGCCACCAGATAATCAATAAACACCCGCAACTTCGGCGGCAAATACCGCGTGGGCGAATGCAGCAACCATGCCTCGCCATGGTACGACGCAATAAAGTCCCACCCTGGCAACACCTGCACCAATCGTCCCTCCTCCAATGCATGCCGCGCCGTAAAGTACGGCAAGCTGCCAATGCCCACATGTTGCAACACCGCATCCAGCCGCACCCCTGTGTGGTTTGCCGCGTAACGCCCGCGCACTGCGACCGTCACCGCCTTGCCGGCCTGGCGAAACTTCCAGCGTGAATCCCCCGGCGTCTCTCCCAGGTAGATGCAACTGTGTGCCAGCAAGTCCTGGGGGTGGCCCGGTGTTCCATGCTCGGCCAGGTACTGCGGGGTCGCGCACAACAGATGCTCGATCGGCAGCAACTGCCGGCCGACCAATCCGGGTGGCGGGCTGTCGGTGATGCGGATGCTCAGGTCGACGTTGTCATCAATCATGTCCACCTGCCGGTCCTCAAGGATCAGTTGCACATCCACCTTGGGATAACGCCGCAGGAACTCCGGCATATGCGGGTGCACTACAAAGCGCCCCACTGCCTTGGGCACGCTGACCCGTACCAGCCCTTCGGCCTCATGGGTGAACTGGCCGCTGATCTCCATGACCGAACGCGCCGCGTTGACCATCTCCTGGCACCGCTTGAACACCTCTTCACCACCCTCGCTCAAACGCAACTTGCGCGTGGTGCGTTGCAGTAACCGTGTGGCCAGGGCCTTCTCCAGGCGCGAGATGCTGCGGCTCACCGATGAAGGCGAGGCGCCCATTTGCCGGGCGGCTTCGGAGAAGCTGCCGGTTTCCACTACTTTGACGAAAATCGCCATTTCGCCCAGCAATGGCAACGGTAGATTGATGCTCATGGTGCACAGGTCCATTGATAATTGAGCGGATTATCACCCATCTACGCACTATTTATACTGCCGGTAGAACCCTGATGCGGATGTAGATCATGACCGAGCGCCTGTTTTTCACCCACGACCACCTGACTGCCGAGCTGGAGGTGTTGAGTTGTACACCCCATGAAGACCAGTTTGCGGTGATCCTGCAATCGACGATTTTTCACCCACAGGGCGGTGGGCAACCCTTCGATACCGGTTGGCTCGGTGAGAGCAGCGTGCTGCGCGTGATCCAGGAAGGCGATCGCGTGGTGCACTACGTCGACCGCCCGCTGGCACCTGGCCCGATCACTGCGCGGGTGGATGAACAGCGTCGCGCGCTGCACACTCGGCTGCATTCCGCGGGGCACTTGATCGGCAACGTGGGCGAGACCCTGGGTTGGATGCCGATCAAGGCCCATCACTGGCCGGGCGAAGGCAAGATCACCTTCATTCGTGGCGAAACCGCGCAAGCCATGGAAGCCGAGACGATCCAGCAACAGGTCAACCGATGGATCGCGGCAGACTACCCGCGCCATATGAACCTGGAAGACGGCACGCGCGAAGTCGGCTTTGGCGAGTTGCCCGCGTATGCCTGCGGCGGTACCCACGTGCAAACCTTGGGTGAACTGGGCCAGGTGACCATCCTGGCCCTTTCCGAAAAAAAGGGTGCGCTGTCCGTGCGCTACAGCCTCAACGAAACCGCGCCGCTGTAATCACCACAACCCCTGCAGGAGCCGGCTCGCCGGCGCCTACAGGATTGCGCCGGGTCGGCCGGACTCGTTCACAAATGATTTCAAGGTCGAAACGGTCGCCGCAGGGTCGCGCGGATCGGTAATCACACGAAAGTGCGTCAGCATCTTCTGCGCCTCCACTTCCACCGACACATACCCGCGCTGGCGACTGTCGAAGAACTTCACATGGGGATTGAGCGGCAGAATCTTGCTGAACGCCTCAAAGGGCGGCCCATCAGACGTCACCGACGTGCCGACGAACTCGGTGGCAACCACCGGCGAGTCCGGGTTGCTGGCATCCGCATGCAAGTCCGTCACCCAGAACGAATGGATATCGCCACCCCAGAACACCGGGTTCTGGACACGATGGCGCTCGATGGACGCCAGCATCCGTGAGCGGTTGGCCATGTAGCCATCCCAGCCATCGGTCCAGCGTCCCGGCTTGTGATTGGTCAGGTCGCGCTGGGTCAGCGGCGCGACCAGCAGGTCCTGGGCGATGATGTTCCACTGCGCCTTCGACTGGGCAAAGCCCTGATCCAGCCAGGCTTCCTGTTGCCAACCGAGCATCGTACGACCGGGGTCGCGCAAATCGTGGCAAAGGTTGTCGGCGATATGCCCTTGGTGACTGCCATTGGCCAAGATGCAGGGTTGTTCGGAGCGATACTGTCGGCCGTCCAGCACATGGAAACGGGCCAACTGCCCGTAGTCCAGGCGCCGATAAATGCGCATGTCCGCGCCTTTGGGCAGGCTGCTGGCACGCAGCGGCATGTGTTCGTAGTAAGCCTGGTAGGCCGCCGCCCGCTGCTGCAGGAATTGCCCGACCGGGATCTTCGGGTCCTGGGACCAGCGGTTGGCGTAGTCATTCTGCACTTCGTGATCGTCCCAGGTCGCGACGCTGGGCGCTGCGGCGTGCAGGGCCTGTAGATCTGGGTCGGTTTTGTACAAGGCATACCGGTTGCGGTAGTCACTCAAGCTCACCGCATTGCCGCTGCCATGGGGACGAATGATTTTGCCCGAGTCCGCCGCGTAGGAACTGTCGTAGATGTAGTCGCCGAGAAAGAACACCAGGTCGGGCTGTTCTTGCGCCAAGTGGCGATAGGCACTGAAATAGCCACGTTCCCAATGCGAGCACGAGACAAACCCCAAGCGGGCCGACGTCATGGCATGCAACGCCGGCGCCGTGCGCGACTGCCCCACCGGGCTTTGCGCGCCGAGCCCTTCGAACTGATACCAATACGGCCTGCCCGGCTCCAGTCCCGCCACCTCCACATGCACCGAGTGCGCCCAGCGCTCGCTGGCCATCACCTCGCCCTGGCGCACCACGCGAGTCATCGCCGCATCGCTGGCAACCCGCCAACGCACCGGCACTGAACGGCTCAAGCCACCACGACCGTCCGCGGCATTGAACAGCGGCGCCAGGCGCGTCCAGATCACAAACCCATCCGGCAGCGGATCCCCGGAGGCCACGCCCAGGGTGAACGGATACTCCACCCCGGCACTGCGGGCAAACGGGCTGAGGATCGAAAAGGTGGTAGCGACCGCCAGCCCGGCAAGTACCCGGCGCCGGCCATGATCCACCTCGCCCCTCACAACCGGTACTCCCAATCCTCACGCAGGGTGGCGAACACCAGCAGGTCTTCATGCACGCCGTTCTTGAAGAACGCCCCGCGCCTGCAGCCTTCGTACTGCAGGCCGATTTTCTCCATGACCCGCGCCGATTCCTTGTTGCGGCTGAAGCACTGGCTGCCCACGCGATGCAGGCCGAGTTCGGCAAAGCCGTAGTCCATCAACGCGGTCGCGGCTTCGGTGGCATACCCCAGGTTGCGCGCGTCCGCCGCCGCCCAGCCGCCTAGGTGCCCATAGTGATGATCTGCATGGATGCGCAAGCTGGCAACACCGATCAACTCGCCGGTGTCACGCACATGCACGCCAAGGCTCAACAGCCCCGTCGAGCGATATTTCTCCTGCATGCCGTCGATAAAATCCTGCGCCGTTTCCAGGGTGTAGGGCGATGGAATACTGGCGGTGTTGTCGGCGATCTTCGGGCCGTTGGCGAGGGCGCACAACCTGTCGGCCTGGTGTTTTTCCAGGGCGCGCATTAACAGTCGCGGGGTGGACAACTGTGGCAGTTCACTACTCATTTCCGGGGGCCCTCGATGTAAAGTTTTTGAGAATGCCCCTGCCGTATGTCAATTCTGTTACGTCACAAAAATGACTTGCGATTCACCTGTAAGACGCGTCCTAGAGCCCTCAAAACGTCAATTAAAGTTAACCAATCGGTCATTTTTGGTTGTTAGCGTGTCGCCCCTAATTCAATAACGGGGTAACGGAATGAGAACCTGGGACGAACCGAAAAAACGCAAGGCGCACATCGAACTGATCCCGATGATCGACGTGATGATGTTCCTCCTGGTGTTTTTCGTACTCGTGAGCCTGAACGTGATTCCGGCCCTCGGCATGAAGACCCAACTGCCGAGTGCCAGCAGTTCGCAGCAGCTCAAGCCACAGAACAAATTCATCCTCACCTTGGGTCTCGAAGGCCAACTGCAGTTGGATGGCAAGGACCTGACAGTCGATGCGCTGGTACCGGCGTTGAAGGCTGCCGAGAAGCCCGACACCAAGTCGACCATCATCGTTAACAGCGACAAAGGCGTAGAGGTTTCGCGCCTGGTCGAGGTGATGGACACCCTGCGCCTGGGTGGCTTTACCTCCGTGTCCATCGCCACGCGTAAGTCCTGATCATGTACGTCCTGTTTCGTGCGCGTCAGCTGCTCGGCAGTGTGCCGGCCCTGATCGCCCTGGTGCTGATTGCACTGGGTATCCAGTCCCAGACGTTGAAGGTCGAGCCGGTGTATGACGAGTCGGCGGTCGAGTTGGCGCTGGTCGAGCCAGAGCCGCAAGTGATCCCGGAGCCGGTGGTGGAACAAGAGCCGCCACCGCCGGTGATCGAGGATGAAGAGTCCGAGCCGGCCCCGCCACCGCCGCCACCTAAACCCTTGCCGAAACCCAAGCCTGAGCCCAAGCCTGAGCCCAAGCCAAAACCTGTGCCCAAGCCAGTGGTTGCCAAGCCAACGCCCGCCCCGACACCACCACCGGTCGCCGCCAAACCGGCACCCGCGCCCGTTGCCCAGGCTGCGCCAACGCCGGCGCCGCCGGCCCCCCCCAAAGTCGACGGCCAAGCGTTGGAAGGCGGTTACCTCAAGGGTTTGCGCAATGAGTTGGACACCTACAAGCAATACCCCACCGGCCGCCAGGCCTCCCTCGAACGCCCGACCGGCGAAGTGGTGATCTGGTTGCTGGTAGACCGCCAGGGTCGGGTTCTCGACTCCGGCTTGCAGACCCAGGCCTCGAGCATGTTGCTCAACCGGGCCGCCACCAATAGCTTGCGCCGTATCAAGCAGGTCAAGCCGTTCCCCGAGCAAGCCTTCGGGGGGCGCAATGAGCAGCGCTTCACCGCCACCTTCAACTACAGCGTGCAATAAGCACCCGACACCAGGACGACAGTGATGAGGTTCACACGGATTCATCTGGCACTCGTTGCCGCAAGCATGGGCCATGGCATGGTTATGGCCGACACCAGCGACAGCGACGTCGGAACCATTGGGGTCCAGGGCAAGGCCACGGCAGGTGGCGGCTACATGGTGCAGGAAGAAAGCATCAAGGGCCGCTCCACCGTGACCAAGGAGGCGCTGGATAAACAGACCGCCACCGGTAACGCCGTGGACAAGCTCAAATACACCCCGGGCTTGAACATCTCCAGCGAAGACGCCACCGGCCTGTCGGGCTTTCGCTTCACCATGCGCGGCCTCAACTCCGACCAGGTGGGCATGTCGGTTGACGGCATGCCGATCAACGACTCCGGCAACTACGCGCTGTACTCCAACCTGCTGGGCGACCCGGAAAACATCGAGCAGATCTTCGTCACCCAGGGCTCGGCGGAAGCCGACGGCCCGCACATCGGTTCCAGCGGCGGCAACATCGGCATCGTGACCATTCGCCCGACCAAGGAAACCGGCGCGTTCGTCAAACAGATCATGGGCAGCAACGCCACGCGCAAAACCTTTGCCCGCCTCAACACCGGCGAGATCAATGGCCTGAGCAACTGGTTGTCGGCGTCCCATACCGAAGGCCAGATGTGGCGCGGTTCGGGCGCCGTGCGCGCGGACAAAGTCGAGTGGAACAGCTTCTTCGACGCTGGCGATGGCAACACCGCCAACCTGATCCTCAAGTACCACGAGCAGGACAACAACAGTTACAGCCAATTGACCAAGGCCCAGTACCAGCAGAACGGCCGCAAGTACGACCCCTACCCGGCCACGCCTACGGTGGGCAGCAACGGCAAGTACAACAGCTATTACGCCCTGGCGCAGAACCCCTTCCAGACCTTCACCGCCGTGCTCAACACCCAGTTCAAGCTGGCAGACAACCTCGCACTGTCGGTGATCCCGTATTACTACTGGGGTAACGGCAGCGGTGTCGGTTCGTCCAGCTATGCACTGAACCGTGGCTCGAACCAGGGCGGTGTATTTGACCTGGGCAACCTGCCTACCGGCGCCCAGTACAATGCCGATGGCACCCCGAACAGCGGCGTGTACTACCGCCCTTCGCGCACACAGACCTGGCGTCCGGGCATCACCACCAAGTTGAACTGGGACCTGGGCGATCACAGCGTGCAAGTGGGCTACTGGTACGAGCGCGCACGCCAAAGCCAGACCCAACCGTTCATTCCGCTCAAGGCCAGCGGCAAACCGGTCGACACCTGGCCGGACTCCAACGACGCCGTGGTCGATGCCAATGGCAACACCATCCAGGGCCGCGACCGCTTTACCGTCACCCCCGCGCAAAAGGTCTGGGCCCAGGACACTTGGTACATCAACCCGGACTGGACCCTGGTGGCGGGCCTGGCCTACATGAACGTCAAGCGTGACGGCACCAACCACGGCAGCCTCACCGAGCAGGCGGAAAAACGTAACCAGACCTACAACAAACTGCTGCCCAACGTCGGCCTCAAATACCAGTTGGATGAGCGCGACCAGTTGTTCTACAGCCTGTCGCGCAACATGCGCATCCCGCAGAACTACGTGCTGTACGACAAGGGCGCCGGCTCTATCGACGCCAAGCCGGAAACCAGCTGGAACCACGAACTGGGCTGGCGCTACACCGATGACGACATGACCGTAGCCGCCACCCTGTTCTACATGCAGTTCAAGGACCGCCAGGTGTCGTCGCGCGACATCAACGGTGACTTCGCCGACATCAACGCCGGGTCCGTCAACAACAGCGGCCTGGAACTGGAGTGGAGCGGCCTGCTGCCCAACCACTTCAACTACTACACCTCCTACACCTACACCAAGGCCGAACAGCAGGACGACCTGACCGTCTACAACGCCGGCCAAGCCATCCTCTTGCCCACCAGCGGCAAGCAGTTCGCCAACGTGCCGAAGAACATGCTGGCCGCCAACATCGGCTACGACGACGGCCGCTTCTACGGCACCTTCGGCGGCAAGTACACCAGCAAGCTCTACGGCGACCTGACCAACGACGAAGCCATCTCCGGGCGCACCGTGTTCAACGCCGGCGCCGGTATCTACCTGCCGGTGGACAAGAAGGTGGTCAAGGACGCAACCCTGCGCCTGAACGTCGACAACCTGTTCGACAAGAAGTACCTGGACGGTGTGTACACCACCAAGACCAACGCGGCCACCTACGGCGGGTTCCGCGACGGCGACCCGGCCTACATCGTGGGCCTGGAACGCACTGTGACGGTTTCCCTGGAAGCCAATTTCTGACGGCGAGGTAATTGAACATGGACATGAACCTGCTCCACGACATCACCTTTTATGTGATGTATGCCGCGATGGCCATCGCGATCTTTATCACCATCGAGCGCGGTATCTACTTCGCTTACGTACGCCGCCAGGCCCGCGCGCTGACCGAGGTGCTCGGCGCCCACGTACACAGCGAGCGCGACCTGCCCGAAAGCTTGACGCGCCGTGACAGCCTGCCGCTGAACATGGTGCTGCCGGTCCTGGCACAGAAAGCGTCGCAAGGGTCGCGCAAAGACCTGGATGACGTCATCGAAACCCAGTACCTGACCACCCGCGCACCGCTGGCCCGCAGCCTGTGGATCATCGAAACGATCACCACCGCCGCGCCGCTGTTGGGCTTGCTGGGCACCATCCTCGGCATCATCGACACCTTCAAGGCGCTGGCCACGGCCGGTGTGTCCGACCCAGGGCAGATTTCTGGTGGCATCGGCACGGCGTTGTTCGCCACCGGCCTGGGGATCGCCATCGCGCTGTTCTGCGTGGTGTTCCATAACTTCTTCCAGGACAGCCTGGAGCGCATCAACGATCAGCTGAAAATCCTGCTGATCCGCGCCGCCACCGGTGCTCGCGTGCAGAGTGAACTGCCGCACCTGGTGCCGACGCCGCTGCATAGCCGCACGGCGTAAACGTTCAAGCGGGCGCGCAATGCGCCCGCTTTCTTTTGTGATGGGAATCCCTATGTCTGTTTCCTTGAAATTGCGCATCGCAGGCTTGGCAGGCTTGCTCATGAGTCCGCTGGCCCAGGCGGACTTTTCGATTCCGGGTTTTGAATTGGTGCATACCGTGCCGGTGGATACCGCCCTCGGCACCGACGACTTGCGCCAGCCCGGCCCAGTGTGGAGCGAGCTGTTTGACGGCGCAAAAAGCCACATCGATATCGGCCAGTTCTACGCTGCCGATCACCCAGGCTCGGTGATGGACGGCGTGATCGAACGCCTGGAAGCCGCCGGTAAGCGCGGTGTGAAAATTCGCTTTTTGCTGGAAGAAAAAGGCATCAAGTTGTCGGAAGCGTCCACCCTTGAACGCCTGCGGGCGATCCCCAACCTGACCTTTCGTGTGCTGCCCTACGCGCGCGTGAGCGGTGGAATCATCCACGCCAAATACCTGGTGGTGGATGGCAAGCAGGCCTTTGTCGGCAGCCAGAATTTCGACTGGCGCTCCCTGGAACACATCCACGAAACCGGGCTGCTCATCACCAACTCGACCGTGGTGAGCCAGGTGCAGGCGATCTTCGAGCAGGATTGGAAAGCCCAGCAGGCCTTGACCGACAACCAACCGGTGCCGCTGCCTGCCACGAGCAACGAACCACCACGCACCGGCAACTACCTGGTCGCTAGCCCGCAACGCTACAACCCACCGGGCGTAGGCGATTCACAGCTGGAACTGCCGCGTTTACTGAGCGAAGCAAAACACGAAGTGCGCGTGCAACTGCTGGACTACGCCCCCCTGTCCTACGGACCGGACAAGACCCGCCCGTACTACGCGGTGATCGACAATGCCGTCCGTGCGGCGGCGGCACGTGGGGTGTCGATCAAGCTGATGGTGTCCAACTGGAATACCGACACGCTGGAACTGCCCTACCTCAAAAGCTTGGCGGTGCTGCCTAACGTCCAGATCAAAATCGTCACCCTCCCCGAGGCCAAGCAAGGTTTTATCTCGTATGCGCGAGTAATCCACAGCAAGACCATGGAGATCGACGGACAGGTTGCCTGGATCGGCACCAGCAACTGGCTGGGCGGGTATCTGGATAATTCCCGCAATCTGGAAGTGGTGATGCGCAGCGAAGCGATGGCCAAGCGTGTCGGGGCATTGCATGAGCAGTTGTGGGATGGGCCGTATGCCAAGGCGTTGGGTGTGACGGCTGAGTACGCGGCTCCGCACCCGGGAACCTTGTGATACGAAATCGGCTTGCGGACATTTGAATTCTGGCAATTGGCGGCTAGCCTTTTCAGGCTCCGGACGCAGCTTTAGCGGTGCTGCGCCCGGAGCCCACCCACACGAGAGCACAGCCATGAAAACCGCTACCCTTCGCACCTTGTGCGCACTGCTTCTGCTTATCTCCCTCAGCGCCTGCGTCAACAACTCGCCAACAGTCATGCTGGTCACCTATGCCGATGGTACTCGGGGCCTCAAGACGCCTGTGGATACAGGTGCACCGGGCCCCTCCCAAGGCGACCTGTTTGTCTATGACCAACCGTTGCAGGATCAGGGCGGACAGGACATCGGCAGCAACAGCGGCTACTGCGTCACCACACTGCCTGGTGCTCACAGCCAGTGTCAGTGGACATTGATATTCATGGATGCCACCGGGAACATCGTAGGTACCATTGTCGTAGGCGGACAAGAGCATGAAACAGGCCTTTCCACCGTAGCCATTCTGGGCAGCACCGGGAAGTATGGAGGTTTTACAGGACACATGAATTCCGAACCCATGCCCGACGGCAGATTCAAGCAAACCTTGTATCTGGTTCCCCGCTGACCCTGCAAAAACGCCGCTCATGAAGACGCGGCGTTTTTTATTGAAGTAAGATATTTCCTTCATTCGCATCTCCCCTCCCACGCCTTCGCAGTGGTAGTGTGTGGAAATGTTTCTGACAGTTTGATCAGAAACTTCCCACTTACTACCTGCAAAGGAATGCGTCTTTCCATGCACTTTCCACTCAAGCAACTGGCCGCTGCCACCCTGTTCGCGGCGAGCCTTTCGGCCATCACCAGCCCCGCTTTCGCCAACATCACTCCAGACCAAAGCACAGCGATTCTGAAGCATTTCAACGAAACCTCCGTCACCGATTTCCGTGGTTTCCTCGGCACCCTGGCCAAGGGCGACCTGGGCAAGACCAGTGACGTGGGCCCGGCGATCAGTGCGTTTCTTGATAACAAAACCTTGAGCGCGGATCAGCAGAACGAGATCAATCGCCTGCTCGGTATCTACACCCGAGTGAAGTACGGCAAGGCCGCCACCGAAACCCTGCGCGAGCTGGTGGAAATCCCGACCTTTAACGTCGATGGTGTGCCGCAGTACAAGAACCCGGAATTCATCAAGATCGCCGGCAAGATCCAGGACCTGGCCAAGGCCTTTAACCTCAACTTCCGCAACATTGATAACCGTGTGTACGAAATTTCCCTGGAAGGCAGCGGCGATGAAGTCGTCGGCATCCACGCCCACGCCGATGTGGTGCCGGTGACGCCGGAGAATTGGGTGCTGAAAGACGGCACCAAGCTCGACCCGTTCAAAGTCACGCTGATCGGCGACCGCATGTATGGCCGTGGCACCGAGGATGACAAGAACGGCATCGTGGTCGCCATGTACGCCATGAAAGTGATCAAGGAAGAGAAGCTGCCGCTGGCGCGCAACTTCAAGCTGCTGGTGGACACCACCGAAGAAACTTCCGGCGACGCGATCCCCTACTACTTCGAAAAGAATCCGACACCGCAATACAACCTGGCACTGGACGGTGGCTACCCGGTGGTGATTGCCGAAAAAGGCTACGGCACGGTGATGGCGACGTTCCCGCGTCGCAAGGGTGAAGGCAAAGGCGCAGAAATCATCTCGATGACCGGCGGCATGGCCACCAACCAGATTCCGTCGGCGTCGGTGGCGACGTTTGTCACCGACAAGCCAGCCGAATTGGCCGCCAGCCTGCAAAAAGCCGGCACTGAATACGCCAAGAACAACGGTGGCGATTTTGAAGTGGCCGCCAAGGTCGACGGCAAAAACGTCAAGCTGACGGTCACCGGCGTGTCCGCTCACTCGTCCGAGCCGGAGTCTGGGGTCAACCCGGTCGCGCGCATGCTGGAGCTGATCCACAGCGTCGACGGCAAAATCGCCCTCAAGCACAACCACATCACTGACGCCGCGCGTTATGCGTCCGACAACTGGGGCCTGGATTACCTGGGCGGCAAGTTGGGCGTGGGCTTCTCCGATGAGTTCATGGGGCCGCTGACCACCTCGCTGACCTTTGTCGGCCTGGATGACAAAGCCTTCAAGCTGGCGGTGAACCTGCGGGTGCCAAAGGGCAAGTCGCCGGAGAAACTCAAGGCCGAGATTGCCGACAAACTGAGCGCCTGGGACAAGCAATCCAAGGTCAAGGTGGACTTCACCTACTCGGTCGCGGAGCCGATGTACCGTAACCCTGAAGGCGAATGGGTCAAGGCCCTGCTCGCAGTGTCCACCGAAAACCTGGGTATGGAGCACAAGTTCGGCACCTCGGCCGGCGCCACCTCCGTGCATGAACTGCCCAACGGCGTGCAATTCGGCCTGGCGCGTCCGGAAGTGAAGTACACCGGGCACACCGACAACGAGTTCAAGACCGTCGACCAGTTCCTGCTGGACCTGCAGATCGTCACCGAGATGATGGGCCGTATCGGCCAGTTGCCGAAGCTCTGACCCTCAAGCGCTGACGCAAGCGAGCCCGCCGCAACGGCGGGCTCTTCAGGCCTGCAGCATCAACATATCCTCGAAAAAACCACCGACCGGTTCCGTGGGATGGCACAGCTGGATTTCCAGGACCCAGGCCATTTCACTCGGCGGGATCTCCAGCTCCGCCAGCACCTTGCTCTCGAACAACGCGTGGGGGAAATCCGCAAGGCGGTGCCCTGCAAGGTTACGCGCCAGCCTCCAGCCTTTTGCCACGGCGCTCTGTTCGGCAAAGTCATACAGTTCGCGACCGGTGAGGCCGCGCAACCAGGCGTCGCGGGTTTCGTCGAACACCTCATGCAGTGCGGTCCTGCACGCCAGGTGCAGCGGCGCGTCACCGAACACAAAGGTATCGCCGTAGTCGCCTTCGTAACCGTCCCACACCGGGCCCAAATCAACCACGACGATATCGGTGGCGCGCAGCCTGCGCTGGCGGTCAATGCCTTCGCGCGGTGGGCGTACGGTGTCGTCGCCAAAGCGGATATACGTCGGGTGCCACGTGTGGGACGCGCCCATGGCCTGCAGTTGTTCGGCGGCCATGTCGAGGGCTTCGCCGGTGGTCATGCCAACCTTCAGGCGACTGGCGATCGCCGCCAGGGCGCGGATGGATTGGTCACGGGCCGCCAGCATGCCGTCAAACGAGTAGCGCGGGCCGACTTTTTCCCAGATCGGGTCAAACGCGGGTGACGGCGTTAGCGCGCCGGAGCGCCCACTCGGCACAAAGGCCTCGGCGACAAACCGGTGAGCCGGCAAACCTGCGTCGAGGCACTGCTCGCGGGCCTGGCGGATCATTGCGCCGTTACCACACGCGTACACCTGGGCGTGCTCCCAGGCATGCCCGTGACTCAACGCAACCTCCTGAACCCTGCCCTGCGACGCCAGCACCGGATGCCAGCAAAATCGCGGATGCTCGGCGCTCGCGTGAGCCAGGAAGGCACGGTCATAAAAGTCCGTCGGTTGCGCCCCGCCCCAGTACAGCGTGACCTCGATGTTGCGTGCCAATGCAGTCAGCAGTATCGGCTTGATGCCCGCATAACCGGTGCCGGTGGCGAACAGGACGACAGGGCTGTCGTCCGTGTCCTGCCAGGTGCAGGCACCAAAAGGTCCTTCCAGTTGCACCAGATCGCCGGCTTCCAGGTCGCCCAGGATGGCCTCGGAAAACAGCCCGCCGCTGACCCGGCGAATCTGGAAGACCAGGCGCCCATCGTCTTCGGCCGGCAGGTTGGCGATCGAGAAACACCGCGAGTCACCGTCAACCAGTCGGAACTTGAGGTACTGGCCCGCCCGCACCGCCAATGGTCTATCCGGCATCACCACCAGCTCAACAATGTCGGGGGCCAGCGCGCGCTTGCTCACGACCTGTGCCTCGACCATCAGCACCGGCGTGTCCAGCGACCAGCCGGGGATTTCCAGGCGCATGTCGCCGCAGGCATGGCTCTGGCACAACAGCATTTCATTCGCCGCCAACGGATAGCACGGCGCGGGGGCACCTGGCGCCAGCTGCTTGGCCCGGTACTCGCCTTCTGCGACCACCACCTTGCACGATCCACAGGCCCCGCGCCGGCAGGAAAACGGCACGGACAGGCCATTGGCGAGCATCGCATCGAGCAACAGCTCGTCACCGGCCTCAAAGGTTTTCCCCGAGGGGGACAGTTCTATGACATGACGTGTATTCATAACAACCTCGGGGTGAGTGAGGCTTGATTGTTGCGCTAGACTAGGCCCATTAAAACCTCCAGTTTTGGATACTTCAGATGGTCCAGATGCGAAAATGGCGCCCGCTGCTCAAGCTGGACGAAAGTGGCAGCCAGGCGTCCTACCGCAAGATTGCCGAAGGCCTGGTGACTGCAATCGTAGAAGGCCGTCTGCCGCCCGGCACCTTGCTGCCCGGCACGCGGGAAATGGCGCAGTTGCTCGACGTCAACCGCAAGACCGTGATCCTGGCCTACGAAGAGGCCCTGACCAAAGGCTGGCTGGTCAGCGAGCCGCGACGCGGGACCTTCGTCAATGCGCAGTTGACGCCCAAGCCATTGCCGAGTCGCGCGCAGCAGTCCTTCGCACCGCCCATCCTGGCGCAGGCGAACGCCCCGTATTTCACCCAGAACGCCCAGGTGACGGCCCTGCAGCATCGGCAGGGGGCGCTGTTTTTCGATAACGGCACCAGCGACCACCGCTTGCTGCCCCAAGCCGTCCTGCATCGCTATTACCGCAATGCCCTGCGCAACAGCTTTGCCTCCAACACCGTGCGCTATGGCAGTGAAGGCACCGGCTATGAGCTGCGCTGCGCGCTGGCCGAGATGCTGCGCAATAACCGTGGGCTGACGGTCAGCGCCGAGAATATCTGCCTGACCCAAGGCACCCAGATATCGCTGTACCTGACCGCCAGCCTGCTGCTAAAGCCGGGCGATGTGGTACTGGTGGAGCGCCTGAGCTACCCGCCGGCATGGGAGATTTTTCGCAAGCTGGGCGCGCAACTGGTCACGGTGGACGTAGACGACGAAGGCTGTCGAACGGACCAGATCGACCGCCTGTGTCGCGAACATAACGTGCGGATGATCTATCTCACGCCGCATCACCAATTCCCTACCACCGTGAGCCTGCACGCAGCACGGCGGCAACAGCTGCTGGTATTGGCGGCGCAGCACGACTTCTGCATCATCGAAGAAGACTACGACCACGAATATCACTTTAACGGACGGCCCTACCTGCCCTTGGCCAGCGACCGCTCGCAACGCCATGTGATCTATGTCGGGTCGTTATCCAAGGCGCTCGGCTCAACGTTTCGCTGCAGTTATGTGGTCGCCCCCGCACCGGTGGTTGAAGCCCTGCACAGCAACGCTGCATTGATGCTGGGGGACGCCGATGCAGTGGCGCAGAAGATGCTCGCGGACCTGATCAACAACGGCGAACTCAAGAAGCACCTGCGCCGGGTATCGAAGGAATACCGTGCACGCCGCGAAACCTTGCAGACATGCCTGCATGCGGCGTTTGGGGAGCGGATCAGCGTGCGGGAGCCCGAAGGCGGGCTGGCGCTGTGGGTGCGGTTCGACGATCAGATAAACGTCGACCAGATGGTGGCAACCGCCGTGGACCATGGGCTGGTCGTGCGCAGTGGCCGGCAATTTTCGCCGCTGGACCAGCCAGAAAATGCGCTGCGCCTGGGCTTCGCCTCACTCAACCAGGACGAGATCCGCGAGGCTACGTTACGCCTGACCAACGCGGCGAACGCGCACGCACACGCGCAAAAAAATGCCGATCATCACTGATCGGCATTCGGTCAAAGCGGCAGCAGGAAGCGGGATTTCTCTTCGGCCCGGGCAAGCTCCGGGAATTCCAGCAACAACGCCCGGTTACCCCGGCCAATATGCTCCATCACCGCCCGCGTGATGTACTCACGCACCATGCCCGTCGAGACGTAATACATGGCCCAGGCTTGTTCGGGCGTACAGTGGCCGATCTGCTCTTCGATTTCCTTGTACGCACTGTCATCGTTCGACTTCACGTCACGCTGATAATAGCCTTGGCCCATGATTGATCTCCTTGACTGGAACGTCTGCGACAGCTGCGTAGCCAACCGCTGGACATGCCTATTCATTCACGCGATCACGTCCCACTCTTCACCTTGGTCCACACACGCGTGCGGATCCGCTCCAACTTCAAGGGCAGCGGCTCAAGGGGCACCAAGGTGGCAATGGTCTCTTTGGACGGATAGATCCAGGGGTTGTCGCGCAACTTCTGCTCGACCAACTCGGTGGCATCCTTGTTGGCGTTGGGGTACAGCGTGTGGTTGGAGCTCTTGGCTATGACATGCGGGTCGAGCATGTAGTTGATAAACGCCAGGCCTTGCCGGGCATGGGGCGCATCCTTGAGCAGCACGAAGTTTTCCGACCACACCAGCCCACCTTCACGCGGCAGGCTGTAGGCGATCTTGCGGCCGGTTTTGTTTTTCTCATTGATGGCCTGCGCCGTCAGCGCCCCGCTCGCCCAGCCCACCACCACACAAATATTGCCGTCGGCAAAGTCAGCATCCGTTCTGGATGAATCGAAATAGAGCACGTAAGGGCGGATCTTCAGCAACAACGCCTGGGCTTTCTGGTAGTCCTCAGGGTTCCGGCTGTTGCTCGGCAGCCCGAGGTAATGCAAGGCGATCGAAATGATTTCACTCGGGGAGTCGAGCATCGCCACGCCACACGACTTGAGCTTGCTGATGTTCTCTTCCTTGAAGATCAGGTCCCAGCTGTCCACCGGAGCATCGTCGCCCAGGGCGGCCTTGACCTTGTCCACGTCATAACCAATGCCGGTGGTGCCCCACAAGTAAGGCACGGCGTAGCGGTTACCGGGGTCATTGGCTTCGAGCAGTGCCAGCATCGCTGGATCGATGTGCGAGAAATTACTCAGTTGGGAGCGGTCCAACGGTGCAAGCACGCCGGCCTGGATCAGGCTGGGCAAGACATTCGAGGTGGCGACGACGACGTCATACCCGGTGCGTCCGGCCATGACCTTGCTCTGCATGATCTCGGCGCTGTCGAAGGCATCCAAGTGCATCCGGGTACCGGTTTTCTGCTCGAATTCCTTCGGCGTTTCCGGCGCGATCAGCCCAAACCAGTTGTACAGGTTGACCCGTGATTCGGCCGCCGAAACCGGCGCACTGACACATAGGCAGACCAACACAGACATAAAAATGCCGCGCAAATGGGGTTGACTCATATAGCTATCCTTGTCAAAAACGACAGGCCATCATGGCCTTCATCCATTGGGGGGTGAATATACTCGGCACGTCCGATTAGTAAATACCTATAAGTACTTAGCCCCGTTCAACGCATCACTAACCCTAAAGGGGTAGTAAATGTCGCTCGACCTTCACAACCTGGCCTGGCATCGGTCGGCCGGGACGCTGATCATGCAGCTCAACCGCCCGGCCTTCTGGAGCTCGCTGGTTCGCGTGTTAAAGGAATACGTGCAGATCGACAACTGGGTGGTGCTGATCTTCAGCGACCAACACGTGCGGGTCATCAGCATGACCGAAGTCGCCGATGCGGATGAAGTGGACGCGCTGACCCAGCGCTATGTAAAGGGGCTGTACCTGCTGGACCCGTTTTACATCGCCAACCGAGAGCAGCCGCAGAGTGTTTTTTTTCACCTGTCCGACATTGCGCCGGAGCACTTCCTGACCACCGAGTACTACCACCAATATTTCGCCCAGTACGTCAGCGTGGATGAGGTGCAATACAACGTCCAGCTTGATGCCGACAGAACGTTGTGCATTTCATTGGGCAGCAACGTGCGCTACAGCCCACAGCAGATCACCACGCTGGACATCATCAAGCCCTGGGTGATGGCATTGATGCATCAACGCATGTGCTTTGAGAGCGATGCAGAAAAAAGCCAGGCCGAGCCGCCGCCCTGGTCAGAGGCCATCGTGCAATTGGGCGCACAAATCACTGTGCGGGAAAAAGATGTGCTCAGGTTGCTGTTGAGCGGTTTTTCCAACAAAGAAATCGCCGGCAAGCTGAACCTGTCGACGGAGACCATCAAAGTCCACCGTCGCAACCTCTACAACAAACTGAACATCAAGTCTCAATCCGAGCTGTTTGCGCGTTTTTTCATGCCCGGGCAGGAAGCCCTCACAGCGCACTGAACGGCGCCGCAGCAGGCCTGCGGCGTTTGCGCACAAATCACGCACACACAAAAACGCCGATCATCGCTGATCGGCGTTTTCATTGAATATGGAGCGGGAAACGAGACTCGAACTCGCGACCCCGACCTTGGCAAGGTCGTGCTCTACCAACTGAGCTATTCCCGCAAATGGCGTCCCCTAGGG
>Ga0247730_1000924_pt1 | contig 17997 bp, 11 predicted proteins | sample UWRJL073202C2_FD_180959 | JGI IMG/M metagenome (GOLD analysis project Ga0247730, IMG submission 180959) | Plant litter microbial communities from Arlington Agricultural Research Station in Wisconsin, United States - UWRJ-L073-202C-2 | ecosystem: Environmental > Terrestrial > Plant litter >... | reverse complement strand
GGAGACCCGCTGGTCGATCGAGGCGGAGACCGTCATGGCCGGATCCTGACTTAAGGTTGTTGTGACTCTAAGGTCACTCTAGACCTGCCTTAAAGTCACGTCAACCCTAAGTCGCCGATGTCCACGGTTCGGACCATGATGGGCTCATGCTCCTCGCCGACGTCGTCGCCACCTCCGCCGCAGTGGGCGCCACGCGGTCCCGATCCGCCAAGGCGGCGCTCCTCGCCGACCTGCTCGCGCGGGTGGCGACCGACGGACCGGACGACGTCATGACGGTGACGTCGTACCTCGCCGGATCCCTGCGGCAGCGGCGCACCGGGCTGGGCTGGCGGTCGCTGCGCGACGTCCCGCCGCCCGCGAGCACGTCGGGCCTGACGGTCGACGAGGTGCACGAGACGTTCGAGCGGCTCGCGTCGCTGGCCGGTGCGGGTTCCCAGCTGATGCGGGCCGAGGCAACGACCGACCTGTTCGCCCGCGCCACCGTCGAGGAGCAGGCCTGGCTGCGGGGGATCGTCACCGGGGAGGTCCGTCAGGGGGCGCTCGACTCGCTCGTGCAGGAGGGCCTTGCGATCGCCGGCGGCGTCTCCTCGGCCGCGGTGCGCCGAGCGGCCATGATGGCCGGGTCCACGGTCGACGTAGCGGCAGCGGCACTCACCGGGGGCGAGGAGGCGTTGGCGACGTTCGGGCTCGAGGTCGGCCGTCCCGTGCTGCCCATGCTGGCGTCCACCGCCCCGACGATCGAGGCGGCGATGGCCAAGGCCGGCGGCGGCACGGTCGCGGTCGACACCAAGCTCGACGGCGTCCGCGTGCAGGTGCACCGTCGCGGCGACGACGTGCTCGTGGTCACCCGGTCGCTGGACGACGTCACGTCGCGCCATCCGGAGGTCGTCGCCGTCGCGCGGTCGCTGGCCTGCGCGGACGTCGTGCTCGACGGCGAGGTCCTCGCCCTGGGCGCGGACGGACGGCCGCGGCCGTTCCAGGAGACCGCCTCCCGCGCCGCGTCGGCGACCGGGGTCGAGCTGACGCCGGCGTTCTTCGACGTCCTGCACCTCGACGGCCGCGACCTGACCGACGAGCCGACGGCGACGCGGCTGGACGTCCTCGAGGCACTCGTCCCCGAGAGGCATCGGGCCACCCGCGTGCTGACGGCGGATGTCGCGGAGGCGGAGGCGTTCGCCGCCGGGGTGCTCGCCCTCGGGCACGAGGGTGTCGTCGTCAAGAGCCTGGCGGCGCCCTACGCGGCGGGCCGGCGCGGTGCGACGTGGGTCAAGGTCAAGCCCGTCCACACGCTCGACCTGGTCGTGCTGGCGGTCGAGCGCGGCTCGGGGCGTCGTGGCGAGTGGTTGTCGAACATCCACCTCGGCGCCCGCGACGGCGACGGCGTCGTGATGCTCGGCAAGACGTTCAAGGGCATGACCGACGAGATGCTCGCCTGGCAGACCGAGCGGTTCCGCGAGCTGCAGACCGGCGACGACGGCTACGTCGTGACGGTCCGGCCGCAGCAGGTCGTCGAGATCGCCTTCGACGGCGTCCAGCGGTCGACCCGCTACCCCGGCGGCGTGGCGCTGCGCTTCGCCCGTGTGGTCCGCTACCGCGACGACAAGGCGGCCGCCGACGCCGACACGATCGACACCGTCCGGTCGTACCTCCCCTGACCCCCTCCCCTCCCCTCCCCCTCCGCTGACGCGTGGGTTGCGTACCGCCGAGGCGCGGGTTCGCGCAGCACAACCCACGCGTCAGCGGGGCGGAACCCACGCGTCAGCAGGGCGGAACCCACGCGTCAGCGTTATTGGAAGTCGCGGCCGCGGTGCTTGGGCGGGATCGCCCGACCGGCCTCGGGGTAGACCTCCTCGATGCGCATGAGCTTGTCTGCCACCAGGTTGACGACCCCCTCGTGGCTGCGCTCGAGGATGCCGCGGATGACCATGCCCGCGGCGTTGCGGCCCACGACCCGGTAGCGGGCCCAGAGGGCCTGGGAGCACACGACGTTGAGCATCCCCGTCTCGTCCTCGAGGTTGAGGAACGTGACGCCCGACGCCGTCGCCGGCCGCTGCCGGTGGGTGATGAGCCCGGCCACCTTGACCCGGCGGTCGGCCTCGGCCGTGACGGTGTCGGCCACCGAGAGGATCCCCTCGCGCCGCAGCAGCGGTCGCAGGTGCTCGATCGGATGGGTCTCGGGCGAGATGCGGGTCGACCACAGATCGGCCATCGTGATCTCGACGTCGCTCATGCCCGGCAGCATCGGGGGTGGTGACATGACCGCGGTGCCCTCGAGCTGGTCGGCGCTCTCGACGTAGCCGGCGTTCCACAGCGCCTGGCGCCGCGAGAGGCCGAAGGCGTCGAACGCCCCCGCCGTCGCCAGCGACTCCATCTGCGCGACGGTCAGACCGGTGCGGCGGGCGACGTCGGCCATGTCGGCGAACGGTCGTCGCTCGCGCTCGGCGACGATGCGCTCGGCGACGTCCTTGCCGATGCCCTGCACCTCGTCGAGCCCCAGACGGACCGCGAACGCACCGTCGCGGCGGTGCTCGGGCGTCGGATCCGGCGTGCCGGGGACGAACCGGCCCACCGGCGGCTGATGGCGGGCGAGGCAGGCGTCGCGTCCCGTCGCTCCCCCGCCGTCGATCGGCTCGAGATCCGCCAGTGCCCGTGAGTGCACGATGTCGGGCCGCAGGATCCTCACGCCGTGCCGTCGGGCGTCGGTCGTCAGCGACTGCGGCGAGTAGAACCCCATCGGCTGGTTGCGCAGCAGCGCGGCCAGGAAGGCGCCCGGGTAGTGCAGCTTGAGCCACGAGCTGGCGTAGACCAGCAGCGCGAAGCTCAGCGCGTGGCTCTCGGCGAAGCCGAAGTTCGCGAAGGACTTGATCTTGACGTAGATCGCGTCGGCCTCCTCGGGACTGAGTCCGTGCTTGGCCATGCCGGCGAAGAGCTTCTCCTCCAGCGACTCGATGCGCTCGACACCACGCTTGGAGCCCATCGCCCGGCGCAGCAGGTCGGCCTCGTCGCCGGTGCAGTCGCCGATCGCGATCGCCATCTGCATGAGCTGCTCCTGGAACAGCGGGACGCCCATCGTCCGCTCCAGCACCGGCTCGAGGATGGGGTGCGGGTACGTGACGGGCTCCTGACCCATGGCCCGGCGGATGTAGGGATGCACCGCACCGCCCTGGATGGGTCCCGGACGGATCAGCGCGATCTCGATCGCGAGGTCGTACGCGCGACGCGGCTGCAGACGGGGCAGGGTGCCGATCTGGGCCCGGCTCTCGACCTGGAAGACGCCGATCGAGTCGGCCCGGCACAGCATGTCGTAGACGCCGGCCTCCTCCTTGGGGATCGCGTCGAGGTCCCACCGCTCCCCCAGGTGCTCCGCGACGATCCGCATCGTGTGGTCGAGCGCCCCGAGCATGCCCAGGCCCAGCAGGTCGAACTTGACCAGGCCCATGTACTCGCAGGCGTCCTTGTCCCACTGCAGGACCGTGCGCCGATCCATGCGGCCCCGCTCGATGGGGCACACCTCGCCGATGGGTCGCTCGGTCAGGATCATGCCGCCGGAGTGGATGCCCAGGTGCCGCGGCGTCGTCATCATCTGTCGGGCCAGTCCCGTGACGGGAGCCGGGATGCCCTCGACGTCCTCGCTGCCCATGGGGCCCCAGCCGTCGATCTGCTTGGACCAGGCGTCCTGCTGACCCACCGAGTGGCCGAGCGCCTTGGCGGCGTCGCGGATCGCCGAGCGGGGGCGGTAGCTGATGACGTTGGCGACCTGGGCCGCGTTGTGGCGTCCGTACTCGTCGTAGACCCACTGGATGACCTCCTCGCGCCGGTCGGAGTCGAAGTCGACGTCGATGTCGGGCTCCTCCTCGCGGGTCGTGGCGAGGAAGCGCTCGAACGGCAGGTTGAAGAAGATCGAGTCGATCGCGGTGATCTCGAGCGCGTAGCAGAGCGCCGAGTTGGCCGAGGAGCCGCGGCCCTGGCAGAGGATCCCCTTTCCGCGCGCGAACTGGACGATGTCGTGGACGATCAGGAAGTAGCCCGGGAAGTCCTTCTCCTCGATGACCGCGAGCTCGCGGTCGATGCGCTCGCGGGCGGCGTCCTGGTCGTCGGCGTACCGCTTCTGGATGCCCCGCTCGGCCAGCACACGCAGCCAGCTCATGGCGGTGTGGCCCTCCGGGATGCCCTGCTTGGGCAGCCTCGGCGTGGCCGCGCGCAGGTCGAAGGCGAGCTCGTCGGCCAACGGGACGGTGCGCGCCACCGCGCCCGGGTAGCGCCGGAACAGCTGCTGCATCTCGGCCCCCGAGCGCAGGTGCGCCGCGCCGGTGGCCGGCAGCCAGCCGTCCATCTCCGCCAGGCTGCGACGGGCCCGGACGGCCGCGACCGCCGCCGCCATCCGGCCCCCGGCGGGACGGGCGAAGTGGACGTTGTTGCTGGCCACGGTCGCCAGGCCGTGGTCGAGGGCGAGATCGGCCAGGGCGTCGTTGACGCTGCTGTCGGTCGGGAAGCCGTGGTCGATCAGCTCGACGCCGACGCCGTCGAGCCCGAACCGCTGCGTCAACATGTCGAGCGCCTGGGCCGCCGCCTCGCGACCGCCCTGGGTCAGGGCCTGGCGCACGTGGCCCTTGCGGCACCCGGTCAGGACGACCCAGTGGTCGCGGCCCCGTTCGGCGAGCTCGTCGAGGTCGTAGAGCGGGCGTCCCTTCTCGTCACCGCGCAGCTGGGCGTCGGTGATGGCCGCCGCGAGGCGGTGATAGCCCTCGACACCGCGGGCCAGCACCAGCAGGTGGCTGCCCTCGGGATCGGCGACGCCGTTCTGCGGGGTGCGCAGCCCCAGCGACAGCTCGGCACCGTAGACCGTCTGCAGCGAGGAGGCGGGGTACTTGCCCGCCTCCTCGGCGAACCGCGGTGCTCCGTAGAAGCCGTCGTGGTCGGTGATCGCGAGCCCGCGCAGGCCCAGGGCGATGGCCTCCTCGACCAGGTCGTCGGGCCCGCTCGCCCCGTCGAGGAAGCTGAAGTGGCTGTGGGCGTGCAGCTCGGCGTATGGCACGACCGGGCCCGCCGGGGCGACGATCTCCTTGGGGCCGGTCTTCCTGCGCTTGCGTGACCAGCCGGGTGCATCACCGCCGTCGGGCTCGGGACGCCCCGACAGCCGTCGTTCGAGCTCACGCCACGAGACGTCCGGGTTGTTCCACCCCATCAACGACCCCCCGGACGATCCGGCGACTGGCGCAGGACGGGGCGCCACGCGCGGTCAGTCATAGCGCGCTTCCGTCCACCAGTGACCGCCCTCGACGATCATGAGGAACGCGCTGCCGTCGACGCCGACGACCTGGAACCGGGCCAGCCGACGGGAGGCCGCCTCGTCCCACCACTGGTCGTCGACGGGCCACGGGCCCGCCCACGACGCGACGGGCTGCCAGCCCTGGTCGGCCGCGACCCGGAAGCGGGCCGGCTCGCCCGTCACGACGCCCCGCCCCGAGACCCCGATCGTCTGCCCCTCGGCCCCGACGACCATGGCCTGCTGCGGCTCGCGGTAGACCGTGGCGGGTGCCGGGGCCGGCACGGTGCCGGGCCACGGCAGACCCGCCGGGCGCGCCGCGACGGGGCGCTCGCCCCACGGCGTCAGCAGCCGGCGCTCCCCCGGGCCGCGGCCGCCCTGCACCACGACGGAGACGACCGCCTCGTGCCCGACGATGCTCTGCACCCGGGCCACCCCCCGCTCGACCTTCTCGTCGGGGCCGCCGCCGAAGAGGCTGTCGGCGTGATCGCCCAACGGCTCGGTGACCTCGGGGATCAGCCGCACCGCGTCGACGGGCGCCGTGATGGCCCCGTCGACGCCCAGCTGCCAGCGCACCCGGTCGATCAGGTCGGTCGGCCCGAACCAGCGCGGATGCATCCAGCGCCGCGACGTCGCGAGGGAGCCGTCGGCGTCGACCTCGATCAGGACCGTCGTGCACACCAGACCGTGGTCGGCGAGATCGGCGACGAAGGCCTCCGCGGTGGTGCGCAGGCTGAAGGCTATGGGCTCGACCAGGTCGAGCGGCGGCTCCAGCAGCAACGTCGCGTCGAACTCCGGCGGCACCTGTCGCCGGCCGATGGGCTGGGGGTCCTGCCCACGGGCCAACCGGTGCAGGAGCGCCCCGTGGGTGCCGAAGCGGGTGTGGACGTCGGCCGGCGGCAGCGAGGCGAAGTCGCCCAGCGTCTGCAGACCCATGCGCCGCAGCAGCCCGACGAGCGACGGGTCGTCGAGGGCGTCGACCGGCAGCTCGTGCAGGAACTGGCCCGAGCCGCCCACCGGGACCACGAGGCTGTCCTGGGCCAGCGCGCGACGGGCGGCCTGCTCCGCGGCGAACAACCCGTCGGCGATGCCGGCGCGGACGTCCCACACGCCGAGCCCCACGAGCCGCTCGGCGATGACGGCGGCCGCCTCGGCCTCGCCGCCGTAGAACCGGGCCGGCACCGAGATGGCGCACAGCCCGGGCCGCAGCGGGGCGACACCGGGGCTGAGCTCCTCGATCGCGGTGAGCACGGTCTCGAAGGCCCGCGCATCGGCATCGGGCCGGTGCTCGTGCAGGACCAGGTCGGGGCAGCGCGACTGCGCGTCGCGACGCCGCATGCCACGGCGGACGCCCTCGGCCCGGGCCGCCTGCGAGCAGGCCAGCACCTGCCCCTGGTGCAGGACCGCGGCCGGGACGGACGCGGGCACGTCGACCGCGACGATGGGCCAGTCCGGCGCCCACAGCACCATGGTCCGCCCCATCAGGACACGCTCCGCAGACGCGTGGGCTCGTCGGACGCACGGGTGTCGACCCGACGGATGACCTGGGAGGCGTCGGGCAGCCAGAGCCGGCCACGGCGCGCCGGAGCCGTGCCGCGCTGCACCTCGACCGTGACCTGCCGGGACTGCAGGTGCCCGTGGCCGTGCCCCACCCCCGCCCACTCGACGTCGCTCATCGTGAGCCGCGCGTCGCTGCGCGGCCAGTCGCCGTACGTGATGAGGATGCCGCCGCGCTGCCGCAGCCGGGCGCTGATGCGTCCCACGTCCTTGGCCGGGACGTGGGCGGGTGCGCGGAGCATCACGACGCCGAGCACGTCGATCAGCGCCGCCGTGACCTCGAGCCAGGCCTCGCCCGGATCGGGCACCAGGATCGTGCGGCGCAGCTCGACCCCGGCCGCGGCGGCGGCCTCGAGGCCCAGCTCGGCGGTGCCCACGACCCCGCACCACGCACCGTCGGCCGACGGGCCCGCCATGAGCGCCACGGCCAGGCTCATCGAGCTGGTCGAGTAGGTCGACCCGGCCTGCAGCTGCAGCAGCCCGGCGAAGGCCGGATGGGTCGCGACCGGCTGGGCCGCGGGCCGGCCCTGCATCTGGTCGACCCGTGCTCGCAGCTCGTCGAGGGTGGGGGCTGCGGCAGTCATTCACCCATGATCGAACATGTGTTCGAACCAGTCAATCTCGCCCGGACATCCTTCCAAGGGGCGGACAGGCCCGACCCCACCACCTTCGCGAGTGGTGCGAAAGCACCCGCGAGTGGTGCGGTCTGGACGGACTCGCCGTCTCGAAAAGACCGATCCGCACCACTCGCGGGTTGGGGGTGGGGTGGGTCAGGAGCCGAGGGGGATGGAGGCTCCCGGGATCGCGTCGAGGAGACGCCGGGTGTAGTCCTCGGCCGGGTGGTCGAACACCTGCGCGACCGTCGCGGACTCCACGACCTTGCCGTTCTGCATGACCAGGACGTCGTCGGCGATCTGCCGCACGACCGCCAGGTCGTGCGTGATGAACAGATAGCTGAGGCCGAGCTCGGCCTGCAGGTCGTTGAGCAGCTCGAGGATCTGCGCCTGCACCAGGACGTCGAGCGCGGACACCGCCTCGTCGCAGATCACGACCTCCGGATCGAGCGCGAGCGCCCGGGCGATCGCGACGCGCTGCCGCTGACCGCCCGACAGCTCGCCGGGATAGCGCGACATCACGGTCGTCGGCAGGGAGACCTTGTCGAGCAGGTCGCGGACCTTGGCCTCGCGCTCCTTCGTGGAGCCGACGTCGTGGGTGCGCAGCGGCTCCTCGATCGACTGGTAGATCGAGTACAGCGGGTCGAGCGACGCGTACGGGTTCTGGAACACCGGCTGCATCTGCCGCCGGAGCCGCAGACGCTCGCGCTTGGACGTCAGGTCGCGCAGGTTCTTGCCGTCGAAGACGACGTTGCCGGCGGTCGGCGGCAGCAGGTCCAGCACCATGCGCGCCACGGTCGACTTGCCCGAGCCGGACTCCCCCACGATCGCCGTCGTGGTGCCACGGCGCAGCCGGAACGAGACGTCGTCGACCGCTGCGAAGTCGACCTTCTGCCACGGCCTGGCCCCCCGCAGGGTGAAGACCTTCGTGAGGTTCTCGACGACGATGATGTCCTCGCGCCCCTCGCCGAGCGCGACCTCGCTGTGCGCGATCTCCTCGGCGATCTCGGCGGCGGTCCGCACCGCCTGCTCGCGCACCTCGGCGCGGGCAGCCCCCGACGACAGCCGCTGGGACGCCAGCGACGGCGCTTTCGAGACGAGCCGCTTGGTGTACGGGTGCTCCGGGTGCTGCAGGATCTCACGCGCAGGACCGGACTCGACGATCTTGCCGCGGTACATCACGACGAGGTGGTCGGCCCGCTCGGCGGCCAGGCCGAGATCGTGCGTGATCAGCATGACCGCGACGCCGAGGGTGTCGGTCAGGCTGTCGAGGTGGTCGAGGATCTGCTTTTGGACCGTGACGTCGAGGGCCGACGTCGGCTCGTCCGCGATCAGCAGCTTGGGACGCGCCGCCAGGCCCATCGCGATGAGGGCCCGCTGGCGCATGCCGCCGGAGAACTCGTGGGGGTACTGCCGGGCGCGACGCTCGGCGTCGGGCAGCCCGGCCTCCTCGAGCAGCTCCACGACCCGCCGGTCGGCGTCCGCCCCCTTGGCGACACCGTTGGCGACCAGCGCCTCCTTGATCTGGGTGCCGACCCGCCACAGCGGGTTGAGGTTGGACATGGGGTCCTGCGGCACGAGGCCGATCGAGGACCCACGCAGCGCCATGATCTGCTTGCGGTCGGCGTGGCTGATGTCGGTGCCCTCGAACGTGATGGCACCGCCCTGGATCGTGCCGTTGCCCGGCAGCAGGCCGATGACGGCGTGCGCGAGGGTCGACTTGCCGGAGCCGGACTCACCGACGATCGCGATGGTCTGACCGGGATAGATCGTCAGGCTCGCGCCGTCGACGGCGGTCAGGATCTCCTTGCCGGCGCGGAAGCCGACCTTCAGGTCCTGGATCTCCAGGAGGGGGGCGGCGCCCATGGGAGTGGTGGTCACTTCTTCCTCGCCTTCGGATCGAGCGCCTCGCGGACGGCCTCACCCAGGAGGATGAAGCCGAGCACCGTGAACGCCAACGCTGCGGCCGGCACGAACATGACCTGCAGGTGCTGGCCCGACCGGACCTGGTTCTGCGCGGCCGAGATGTCGTTGCCCCACGACACGACGTTGCTGGGCAGGCCGAGCCCCAGGAACGACAGCGACGTCTCGGCGACGATGAACACGCCCAGCGAGATCGTCGAGGCCACGATGACCGGGGCGAGGGCGTTGGGGACGATGTGGCGCCGCAGGTTCTTCATCTTGGACGCGCCGATGGCCGTGGCGGCGTCGACGAACTCCAGGTTCTTGATCTCCAGGACCGCGCCCCGCATCTGGCGGGTGATCTGCGGCCAGGCGAACAGCGCCAGGGCCGCGACCACGACGATGACCGAGCCCCAGAACCCGCGGTCGGGGAAGGTGTTGTTGAGCACCGAGATCACCACGATGCAGGCCAGCAGCAGCGGGATCGAGAAGAAGATGTCGCTGAACCGCGACAGCAGCGTGTCGACGAACCCGCCGTAGAAGCCGGCGATCGCGCCGGTGATCATGCCGAGGATCGCGGTCAGGATCGTCGTGAGCAGCCCGATCGTCACCGAGGCGCGCGCGCCGTGGACCGTGCGGGCCCAGACGTCGGCGCCCTGCTGCGTGAAGCCGAACGGGTGGCCGTTGCGGGCCGGCTCGAAGCTGTTGGCCAGATCGGCCGACTTGGGGTCGGCGCTCGTGAACAGGGAGGGGAAGAAGATCATCAGCGCGATGACCAACAGGATCGCCGTGGCGATCCAGAACAGCGGGGAGGTGCGGAGGCGCTTCCACGCCTCCTTCCACTGGTTCTCGGGCACGGCGTCGACGTTGACGGCGTCGATCGCGCGCAGCGGGGTCTCGTCGATCGGGGCGACGAAGCGCTCCTGCCCCGGACGTGTCTCAGACATAACGGATCCTCGGGTCGAGTACGGCGTAGATGAGGTCCACCAGGAGGCTCATGAGCACGTAGACCATGACCATGAAGGTCACGATCGCCACGACGGTGGACGTCTCGCCCTTCGCGATGGCCGTGTACGCGGCATTGCCCACGCCGGGGATGTTGAAGATGGTCTCGGTGATGATGGCGCCGGCCATCAGGGAGCCGAGGTTGATGCCGATGTACGTGACGACCGGCACGAGCGAGTTGCGCAGGACGTGGTTGCGCACGACGAGGCGCTCGGAGAGTCCCTTGGCGCGTGCCGTCCGCACGTGGTCGGCACTGAGGTTCTCGGCGACGGACGTACGGGTCAGGCGGATCGTGTAGGCGAAGTTCGCGATGGCCAGGACGATGGCCGGCAGGATCAGGTCGCCGACGCTCCAGTTCGAGCCGACCGTGGGCGACGTCCACCCGAGCTTGACGCCGAACACCAGCTGCATCACGAAGCCGAGCACGAAGATCGGGATGGACAACAGAGCCAGGGAGACGACCAGCACCGACGAGTCGAACCAGCCGTTGCGGCGCAGGCCGGCGATCGTGCCGAGGCCGATGCCGAGGATCGCATCGATCGCCAGCGCCATGATGGCCAGCACCACGGTGACGGGGAAGGTCTGCTTGATCAGGTCGAACACGGGCTGGCCGGCGAAGGTCTCGCCGAAGTCGAGGGTGACGGCGCTCTTGACGAACTGGAGCCACTGCACGAAGAGCGGGTCGTCGAGGTGGTACTGCGCGGCGAGGGCGTCGCGCACCTCCTGGGAGACCGGCTTGTTGCCCGCGAGGTTGAGGATCGGGTCACCCGGACGCAGCTTCAGCAGGATGAACAGGATCAGCGTCGCACCGAGGAACACCGGAATGGTCTGCAGCAATCGCTTGCCGACGTACCACCACACGATTGACCTCCTGAGGTCGTGGAAGGAGAGAGTCCACGCAGTCTCGGCTCACGCTACTCCCGGAGCCCACATGACGGCGCGGAGACCGGATGCGCTCCGGTCGAGGGCGGGCGGACGAACGGAGGCGGCCCCACTGAGGGGCCGCCTCCGTCGTCACCAGTGCTGGACGACTACTTCGTGAGCTTGTAGTAGTCCGGCTTCTGCTGCCAGTTGAACTCGAAGCCCTTGAGCTCCTTGGAGGTCGCTGCGGTGGCGTTCTGGTACCACAGCGGGATGGCGGGCAGGTCCGTCAGGAGGACGGTCTGCGCCTGGCTGATCAGCGCGTAGCGCTCGTCACCGTCGGCGGACGAGGCGTCGGAGATCAGCTTGTCGAACTCCTTGTTGCTGTAGTCGCCGTCGTTGGAGCCGGCGCCGGTCGCGTAGATCGGTCCGAGGTAGTTGAGCATCGACGGGTAGTCGGCCTGCCAACCGGTACGGAACGCGGTCTTGATCGTGCGATCGGTGACCTCCTTGCGGAGCTCGTCGAAGGTCGGGTAGACCTTGCCGGAGGAGTCGATGCCCAGGACGGTCGCGATCTGGTTGGTGACCGCGTCGACGAACTCCTTGTTGCCGGCGCCGTCGTTGTTGTACGCGAGCTGGAACGAGCCGTCCCACGGCGAGATCTTGTCGGCCTCGGCCCACTTGGCCTTGGCCTCGGTCTCGTTGAACGTCAGCACCTCGTTGCCCGGGACCTCCTCGGTCCAGCCGTCGAGCACCGGGGAGGTGAAGTCGGTGGCGGGGGTGCGGGTGTCGTTGTAGATCTTCTCGGTGATCTGCGGGCGGTTGATGGCCAGCGAGAGCGCCTGACGACGCAGGTTGCCCTCTTCGCCCTCGAAGTGCGGGAGGCTCTCCGGGATCGTGAAGGACGAGAAGCTCGAGCCGGGCTCGTTGTACGCCGTGACGTCGCCGTCGCTCTCGAACGTGGTCAGCGCGCTCGGCGGGACCTGGTCGAGGACGTCGAGGTTGTCGGACTGCACGTCGGTGTAGGCCGCGTCGGTGCCGCCGCCGGCGTAGAACTTGAACACCAGGCCGTCGTTCTCGGGCTTGTGCGAACCGGTGTAGTCCGGGTTGGGCTCGAGCGAGATCTGCTTGTTGCGCTCCCAGCCGCTCTTCGTCAGCTGGTACGGTCCGTTGCCGATCGGACGCTCGCCGTACTCCTTGGTGATCTTGCCCGAGGCGTCGTACGCCGAGTCGGGGACCGGGAAGTACGCCGAGTAGCCGAGGCGCAGCGGGAAGTCCGACTCAGGAGACTTCAGCGTGATCTCGAACGACGTGTCGTCGATGACCTTCAGGCCCGAGATCGTCTTGGCGCCGTCGGTCGTGTTGCCGGCCTCGTCGGTGCCCGCGATCGGGTAGAAGAAGTAGTTGTTGAGCTGCTTGTTGGCAGCGTCGGCGCCGTAGTTCCAGGCGTTGACGAACGAGTTGGCCGTCACGTCGGACCCGTCGGTGAACTTCCAGGGCTTGAGCTTGACGGTCCAGACGGTGCTGTCCTCGTTGGGCTCGATCGACTCGGCGACCTCGTTGACGGTGGAGCCGTCGGAGTTGTAGGCCACCAGGCCGGAGAACAGGTTGTTGAGGGGATCTCCACCACCCACCTCGTTGGTCGCGGTCGGGATCAACGGGTTCTGCGGGTTGGTGCCGTAGACGGTGATGACGTTGTCACCGCCGCTGCCACCGCCATCGCTGTCGCTGCCCCCGCCGCAGGCGGCCAGGGTAAGGCTGGCAGCGGCGATCAGGGCCACACCCGCAAGGCGTGTACGCCGGGTGAGTCGCATGGAATCCTCCTGTGATGTGTCAGGTGCGCGCTGGCGCGCGCCTCCTATGACTATCACCGCGCGGGGCTCCCCGAACAGCGCTGGCGGGCTGCTTAACCAAAGTGACACCAAAAATGTCAATAGTCCGACCGGGTGGCGACACGTGGTCCCCGCGGTGACCCCCTGTCTCGCATGACAAGACGACGGCCGGTCCCCGCAGTGCGGGAACCGGCCGTCGTCGGGCTGCTGGGTGGATCAGCCCTTGCGCTTCTTGACCTCGTCGGTCGCCTGCGGGAGGACGGCCTTCAGGTCGCCGACGACACCGAAGTCGACGAGCTCGAAGATCGGGGCCTCGTCGTCCTTGTTGACCGCGATGATGGTCTTGGACGTCTGCATGCCGGCGCGGTGCTGGATCGCGCCGGAGATGCCGTTGGCGACGTACAGCTGCGGCGACACGGTCTTGCCGGTCTGCCCCACCTGGAACGAGTGCGGGTACCAGCCGGAGTCGACCGCGGCGCGCGAGGCGCCGACAGCGGCTCCCAGCGAGTCGGCGAACGCCTCGACCTCGGTGAAGTCTCCACCGGTGCCACGACCGCCGGAGACCACGATGGCGGCCTCGGTCAGCTCGGGACGGCCGGAGGCGGCCTTCTCCTTGGACGACGTGATCTTGGCGGTCTTGGCGGCGTCGGAGATCTCGGCCGTGACGGCCTCGACGGTCCCGGCGCCGGCAGCGGCCTCCGGTGCGGCCGAGTTGGGCTTGACCGTGATGACGGGCGCGCCCTGCGTGATCTGCGACTTCACCGTGAAGTTGCCGGCGAAGACCGACTGCGTCGTGGTGATGGTGCCACCGTCGGCCTGCACGTCGACCGCGTCGCCGATCCAGCCGGCCTCGGTCTTCAGGGCCACGCGGGCGCTGATCTCCTTGCCCTCGGTGCTGGCGCCGACGAGGACGGCCGCGGGGCTCTTGTCGGACACGAGCTGCGCGAGCGCCTCGGCCTTCGGGCCCACCAGGAACTCGCCGTACGCGGCGTCGTCGTAGGTGTAGATCTTCTCGGCGCCGTACTCGGCGAGGACGGCGTTGTCGGCCGATCCGAAGACGACCGCGGACGGCTCGCCGATGCGGCGGGCGATCGTGAGCAGCTCGAGCGAGGGCTTGGTGACCTTGCCGTCGGGAGCGTCGATCAGTACGAGTACTTCAGTCATGTCAGATTCCCTTTTCGTCTCGTCGTCTCAGACGAACTTCTTGGAGGCGAGGAACTCGACGAGCTTGGCGCCGCCGTCTCCCTCGTCGGTCACGATCTCGCCGGCGGTGCGCGGCGGGCGGGGCTCGAACGACTCGACCTTGGTCCAGGCGTTGTCCAGGCCGACCGAGGAGGCGTCGAGGCCGAGGTCGGCCAGCGTCCACTCCTGGACGTCCTTCTTCTTGGCCGCCATGATGCCCTTGAACGACGGGTAGCGGGCCTCGCCGGTCTGGTCGGTGACGCTCAGGACCAGCTTGCCGGTGGCCTCGATCTCCTGCGTCGCGACGTCGCCGTCGCGACGGATCTTGACGGTGTCGCCGTCGACCGTGATCTCCGACGCGTAGGTGACGGCCGGCAGGCCGAGACGCTCGGCGACCAGCGTGGGGACGACGCCGAGGCCGGCATCGGTGGAGGCCATGCCGAACACGACGAGGTCGTACTCGAGCTTCTCGAGGGCCGTGGCCAGGATCAGCGACGTCGCGAACGCGTCGGATCCGTGGATCGCGTCGTCCTGGACGTGGACGCCGGCGTCGGCGCCCATCTGCAGGGCCTTACGGACAGCGTCGGCAGCCTGCTCGGGGCCGACGGTCAGGACGGTGACGTCGCCGTCGCCCGCCTCGATGATCTGGAGCGCCTGCTCCACCGCGTACTCGTCGAGCTCGGACAGCAGACCGTCGACGCCTACGCGGTCGACGGTGTTATCGGCGCTGAACGTCCGGTCGGCCGTGGCGTCCGGGACGTACTTCACAGCGACAACGATTTTGGTCACGAGGACCCTCCTGTGAATCTGGGGCACGACGGCCAGTCGGTCGTCGCGTCAGTCTGTGGACTGTGCAAGAGCCACCATCCCACGCCGAGGCGTCATCGGTTAGGTGGCCCTACTTCACCTGAATGTTACCCAAGCGTAGTAATCAGAGCGACCTGTCCATGGCATGCAGTAGGTCACATCCGACCATGAACCACAGGCCGCACGCTCGTCAGTCGTCGGCCGCCGACCGCAGGAGCGACTGCGCGACGACGCCCACGACCAGGTAGACGATCGACCCGGAACCCCAGGCGACGAGCTCCTCCTTCATGTCGGCGTTGGTGCCCGAGAAGGAGAAGGCGTCGCGCAGGGGTCCGACCAGCGCGTCGCAGATGCCCGAGACGGTGTCGTAGAGGCCTCCCCCGTCGGCGCCGAGCGCGACGAGCAGGGCGCCGAACGCCAGGACGACCGAGCAGACCAGACCGACCGCACCGACGACACCGGCGAGCACCGAGACGAGCCGGCGTCCCCTGCCGGACCGTCCGCCGTCATGCGGCGGCGCCTCGACGTCCGACGACCGGCCGCGTCCGGCGCGCAGACGCTGGCCGAGGGAGACCTTCGGCTCCCGCGGCGCCTCGACGATGTGGTCGTGACGGGCCGCACGGTCGGCGGCCTTGGCCCGCCGGGCCTCCGCCTTGGCGTCGGACCGCTCGCGGCGCACCGCCTCCGCGGCGTCCTTCCTGGCGGATCGGGTGTCGGCCTTCTCGGACCGGGCCGTGGCGCGACGCGGGGCGGGCTCGGGCACGACGTCGTCGGCCGCGGGAGCCGGGGTGGGTGCGGGCGTCGCGAGGGCCTCGGCCAGCAGGGCCGCCAGGGCCGCTCGCTCCTCGCGGGCGCTCTCGTCCGTGGTCGTCGGCTCCTCGCGGGTGTCGTCGACGGACGACGCCTCCGCGCGCACGACCGTCGTCTCGTCGGGCTCTGCGACGCCGACCTCGTCCTGCGACTCGTCCAGCACCACCTCGTCGGTCGAGGAGTCCTCGGACAGGGCCTGGTCGACCTCGTCGGGAGCCGCGACGGGCTCGTCGACGTCCTGGATCTCCGGAGACACCTGGTCGGCCGTCTCGGAGTCGACCTGCTCGGCCGCCCTGGCGGCAGCCGCCTCGGCCCGCTGACGTGCCGCGTCGGCCTGCAGCGCGCGGCGTGCCTCGGCCCGCTGCGTGCGCGCCTGGACCTTGGCGTCGCGGCGCGCCTGCTTGGCCGCACGCCTGGCCGCTCCGCGCTCCGCCGCCGACGGATCCGACGGTCGACCGGACGGGTCGGGGTGGTCGAGGTCGGGCTCCACCGCGACGGCCAGCGCGTGGCGCGGCGGAGGCCACGAGACGGCCGGCTCGGCCGGTGCCGGTGTCGGTGTCGGTGCCGCCTGCTCGGCTACCGACGCCTGAGGCGCGTCACCTGCGTCGGACGACTCTTTTTTTGATCTTGGGGGCGAGGGCCCCGGACTCGTCACTCACCTCCTCGGGCGAGTGGTCGTCGGTGTCGTCCTCGGGTGCCTCGTCGACGTACTCGTCCACGAGCGGCGCGGGCGCGGCCAGCGGCGTCGACGCCGACGTGTGGTTGGCCATGACGATGTGCTCCTGGGCGACCCGCTCGGCCTCGGCCTCGGCGGCGGCGACCCACTCCAGCGCCGTGCGCTCGGCCTCCTGCAGCTTCTCCTCGGCGGCCGATCGCGCAGCTGCGACGGCCTGGCTGAGCCGCTCCTGCGCGTCGCGCTTGGACTGGACCGTCACCCGCTCGGCCTCGGCCTGCGCGGCGGCGACCCGCTGACGCGCGTCCTCCTGGGACTTCTCGGCGACCCGACGCGCCTCGTCCTGCGCTGCGGCGACCCGGGCGGCGGCGTCCTTCTCGGCCTCGGCGATCTTGCGCTCGGCGTCAAGACGTGCAGCCTCGACGTCGGCGGCGAGCTTGCGCTCGGCCTCCTCGCGGGCCGCTGCGGCGACCCGTGCCGCCTCCGCGGCATCGGCGGCGACGCGCTCGGCCTCGGCCTGGGCGGCCCGGATCTTCTCGGCGGCGAAGCGCTCGGCCTCGGCGAGCTTGGCGGCGGCGTCGGCCCGCTCGGCCTCGGCCTCCTTGGCCAGCTTGTCGGCCTCCTCGTTGGCACGGTCCACGAGCGCCTTGGCCTCGTCACGCTCGCGGGCGAGCTGGGCCGCAGCCTCCTCGTGGCGCTGGGCGGCCTCGGCAGCGAGGCGGTCGGCCTGCACCTTGGCGGCGACGAGCTTCTCCTCGGCCGCCCGCTCGGCGTCGGCCACGCGCACGGCGATCGCGACCCGCTCGGCGGCGGTCTCCTGGGCGTACTTCTCGGCCTCGGCCTTGGCCGCCGCCACGTGGCCGGCAGCCGACTCCTCGGCCTCACGGATCGTGCGGTCGGCCTCGCGCCGGACCTCGGCGAGGCGGGCGTCCGCCTCCTCGCGCTCGCGGGCCAGCTGCGCCACGGCGGCCTGTCGGTCGGAGGCTGCCTGCGCCGCGACCTGGTCGGCCTCGGCACGGGCCGCCTCGATGCGACGTTGGGCGTCCTGCTCGGCGAGCTCGAGCCGGCGCTGGGCCGCCTCCTCGGCAGCCTTCTCGGACTCCGCCAGACGACGCTCCGCGGTGACCTTGGCCTCGACCTCGGCCTGGTCCGCGAGGCGCTTGGCCTCCGCCTCGGCCTGCTCGATGCGGCGCTGAGCCTCTTCCTCGGCCGCCTGCTTGGCGGCGGCGACCCGCTCGTCGGCGGCACGCTGCAGCTCGGCGATCTTGGCAGCGGCGGCCTCGCGCTCGCGGGCGATCTCGGCCGAGACGCGGTCGGCCTCCTGCTGCGCTGCGCTGACCCGCTCGGCGGCGGCCTGCTCGGCGGCCTTGAGCTTGGCGGCGGTGACCTCGCGCTGAGCGGCCTCGTCGGCCGACAGGCGGGCCGAGACCTCGGCGCGCTCGCGTGCGGCCTCCTCCATCAGACGGGCGGCCTCGGCACGCGCCGCGG
>Ga0247730_1000923_pt1 | contig 18015 bp, 17 predicted proteins | sample UWRJL073202C2_FD_180959 | JGI IMG/M metagenome (GOLD analysis project Ga0247730, IMG submission 180959) | Plant litter microbial communities from Arlington Agricultural Research Station in Wisconsin, United States - UWRJ-L073-202C-2 | ecosystem: Environmental > Terrestrial > Plant litter >... | reverse complement strand
GTCCACAGCAGTCGCGTCCGCAGCCAAGCCAGCAGCCACAGCGTGAGTCGCGTCCAGCGCCACAGCAGGCCGCGCCGCAGCCAGCGCCGGATTTCGACAGCTTTGATGACGATATCCCGTTCTGAAGTGTAGCTTTTTCAGAACCATAAACATTAGAAGCGAAGCCATTGATTTGGCTTCGCTTTTTTATTGTTTACAGATTTTTGCGGATTAAGGGCTACATTTGTTAAGCGTTTACCTTTCAAAGGTGTAAACAAATGGCCCTCAATCCCTACGCGGTAAAGACGCTCGTATTGAGTTCCGGAGAGCGGTTGCCGGTGCTGATTGCTCTGGCCACGGGAGTCCCCCTATTCGAGCCGTCTATTTACGTGCTCAGCGAGATTTGCGCTACCAACAAAGCGAGCAATACGATTGACCAGGTCTTGCGGTCGATCATGGTATTGCAGCTATTCCTCGACTCGAGCTCAATTGATATTGAGCAGCGGATCCAACAGGGCGGAGTTTTTCGCCTGAGTGAACTTGATGAGCTTGTCCGGCACAGCAGGCGGCCTGTCGCTGATCAACTGAATTGCGATTCAATTTCCCCTTCCCATCAATCCGCTCGTAGAAGCGCCGCTGAAAGTGTGCGCCTTTTTCAACGAAAACTTGCACCAATAGAGGTGGCGGGCCATACCGCAGCTAACCGTATTCGGGTCATCCGGGACTATCTTGAATGGCTCGTGAGATACCACATGGCTCGGCATCAACCGGGTGCAACTGAGGCAGAGCGGCTTTGGAGTGAGTGGACGTCTTGCAAGGATGCGTTGAACGCGCGACTGCCGCGCCACAAAGGTCGGAATACTATTGGGCAGCGGGAAGGGCTTAAGCCAGAGTTGGCGGAGAAACTCCTCAATGTTACGTCGCCAACATCACCTGAGAATCCCTGGAGGGGGGAGAACACACGCATTCGAAACGCTCTCCTAGTGCGCTGGTTTTACGAGCTTGGCCTACGGCGTGGCGAAGTTTTGAACGTGACGATTCCCGACATTAACTTTCAGTCGGAGGAGCTCACGGTTGTCAGGCGAGCAGACGATCCGCAAGACCCCCGAAAGGATCAGCCACTGGTAAAGACGCGTGACCGAAAGATTCCATTATCCCCAGGCCTTTGCAAGCTGACCCACGAATACATAGCCATCACACGCCGAGCCACTGAAGGTGCAAGGCGGCACCCATACCTATTCATCGCCATGTGCACCGGGGCGCCTCTGTCGCTCAGTGCTGTGAATGCTATTTTCGCCGAGCTTCGGAATACCTTCGATGGCGAGTTCGATGCTGTAACTCCGCATGTTCTGCGCCACACGTGGAACGACCGCTTCTCGGACATTATGGACAATGCGAAAGTCTCTGAAGCCGAAGAAGAGCGCATGCGATCGTTCTTGATGGGGTGGGCACCGACCTCGAAGACTTCTGTCAATTACACCCGTCGGCACGTCCGACTGAAAGCTCAGCAAGTGTCTTTGGCGATGCAAGCGAAGCAAGTAGACGGTATGTCGAGTGATGACTGAAAAACGAGCAATTACCCGTCAGTCGTTGGGCGATCTGACTCTGCCGCCTACTGTGAGGGCGCTCAGCGGAGCGGTGTTCGATCCGAGCGCCAAACGATGGGCGTTCCATGATGGCCTTCATTCAATCAGTGTGAATTTCGAAAGACTGAGAGGATGTGCGACTGATGAGTTAATCGCGGCAACGAAGTTTCCCTTGCTTTGGTATGCCGAAAACACGGAAGCGACGACTGTCGTCTCACAGTTTGACCTTATGAGGCGATTACTCGAATCGATATCGGATGCACAAGGAAAGCCAGTCAGCGTCATTGATGCGCCGCTGCTCGCTAACTTTCGAGCTTCCCTGACATCGGATACCGAGTGGAGGCTGGGGGCCTTAAGCGCCTTTATTAAAAAGTGGAATAGTTTGGGCGTGCCAGGCGTAACGAACGCTGCCGTGCGCTTTCTCAAAAGTATTCGCCTCAAAGGGAACCGCAAGGGCGCAGCAGTCCTGACTATGGATCCGCTCAAGGGGCCGCTTACGGATATTGAACGCTCGGCTACGCAAGCGGCACTTAACGATGCTTTTGCCGCCAAGAAGATCGCTCTGGATGACTATCTTTTGACGTGGCTTTGTTTGCTCTTGGGGCAGAGAAACATCCAGTTTGCGATGTTGAAAGTGTGTGATGTCGAAGAAATTGTGAAGGCTGATGGTAACCACGAGTATGTGCTTCGAGTGCCCAGGGTAAAGCAAGGCGGGGGCGAGGCGCGACGGGAGCAATTTAAGGCGCGATTGATAACCCCCAGCATCGGAAAATTGCTTATAGGCTACGCGAGCAGTGTTCGCGAACGATTCGGGCTTGACGAAAAATTCTCCATTGCGCCGTCGCAAGCGCCTTTGTTTCCTCAAAGGAAGGCGACGAAAAGGATTCGTCCAGGATTTCACCATCACACATCGCCTGATGAGATTGGCAGGCAGAATCAGTTCGGTATTTGAAGCTCTACAGGTTTATTCAGAGAGGACCGGCGAGCCCATCAAGGTTACCTCTAAAAGGCTGCGACATACGATGGCTACGTCCGCGGCCAGAGAGGGACGCGGCGAGCTGATCATCGCTGAATTGCTAGATCACAGCGACACTCAAAATGTCGGAATCTATGTGAAGGCCACACCGGAAATCATTGAGCGGATCGATCGTGCTGTGGCGCTTCGAATGGCGCCGCTTGCTCATGCGTTTGCTGGTGTCGTCATTAGTGAGGAGTCGGCGGCGATCCGTGGCGGTGACCCAACGAGTCGGATTGTCGATCCTCGCTTTGACGAAACGATGAAGCCGATGGGGAACTGTGGTCGCGGCGGACCTTGTGGTTTTATGGCGCCTATCGCGTGCTACACCTGTAAAAACTTCCAAGCCTGGGTCGATGGTCCTCATGAAGCGGTGCTGGACTACCTGATGGTCGAGCGTGAACGTCTGATCGCAGTGGCAGATGCCCGCATCGCAGCAGTGAATGACCGAACGATTCTGGCCGTTGCCGAGGTGGTTGAGCTCATTCGTGAGAAGCGTGGGGAGACGAAGGATGCCTGACAGCCTCGTAGTGTTCACCCCCAGGGCAGAGCGGGATGCTGCAGAAAACTTGGGCGAGTTTATCGCGATGAGCCGGTCTCAACTGACCATTTTCGGTGCTGGTCTTAGTTTTAGCGATATGACATGGGATGTCACCGACACCACGCAGCTGAAGGAGCATGGTAAGAACCGGGTCCGCATCTGCTTCTCTACTCAAGAAACGGTAGACGCCATACTGCCAACTCAGATGGCTGAGCCGTTTGTGTCTTTTGCAAAAGCATACGTCCGCTACATGCAGGGTATGCGGCCAACGAAGAATCCTGCTTTTCGAGTCACTGCGCTGCGCGCCCTTGATGCGGCTTTTAGGAAGAGCGGTCATTTGATCCCGGTTATGATGGATGGCGACACGTTTAATCGAGCTGCGCGAATTATCGCTGAGCGCCTCTCAGGATCTACGGCCTATCGCATGTTCTCAGCTCGAGTTGATTGCCTGGTTTATGTCAGAGCACCGTCTCACAGTGATTCCGCTATCGTGGCGTAGTCCTATCAATCGGCCGCTCGATACGGTTCGTGTGGGGCAGGAGTTTGACAAGCGCCGGAACGAAAAGATGCCATCTCAAGCCGCATTGGAAGCGCTTCCCAAGACGTTCTACATGGCGTCCCAACCTAATGACGTTATGTTCTCGTCGATTGCCGCAATTCTCTGCTCTGCGCCTGATCGCATCAATGAGGTGTTACTGCTTACCGAGAGCTGTGAGATTTATGACAAAACGTTAGGTGGTAAAGATGTCTACGGCCTGCGATGGCAGCCGGCAAAGGGGGCTGATCCAATGGTTAAATGGATCATTCCCTCAATGGCTCTCGTTGTCGCTGAGGCCGTTGCCAAAATCAGGCATTTGACGGAAGGCGCTCGACGTATTGCTCAATGGTACGAGTTGAACCCAGAAAAGCTTTATCTACCTCAGCATTTGGAATACCTGAGAAGCCAAGAGCTTTTGACAATGGATGAAGTTCAGCAAGTGATTTTGCTGGATGAGGGCGCGGCTTCATTTGCTCGACTTTGGTGCGCCGCAAATGATGTGTTGTTGATAAAAAACGGCCGCAGAGTTTGTGCGCGATTTGCTGATGTCGAAAGAGCCGCGATAGCTCTACTTCCAGCGGGATTCCCACTGCTAAACGCGGAGATGGGCCTTAAGTTTTCAGAGGCGCTGATAGTAGTGCGGCGTAATGAACTGCATTCTGCCAAAGGTACATTTGGCTGTGTCGTTGAACCGGTCACCATCAATCAGGTGAACACAGCACTCGGCACCAGAAGTGAACATGGCTTTGAGTCGATGTTTGGGCGCCTTGGTTTCACTGAGCCAGACGGCAGCCATATCCGAGTATCTACCCATCAGTTCCGTCACTACTTGAATACCTTGGCCCAGGCGGGGGGGATGAGTCAGTTAGACATTGCGAAGTGGTCGGGGCGCGTGGATATTCGGCAGAATGAGGTTTATGACCATGTAAGCGCAGATCAAATGGTGGCGAAGATTCGCGCGTCCATTGGCGACGAATCTCAAATGTTCGGTCCGCTGGCAAATCTGCCGAAGAATATCCCTATTTCACGTGATGAGTTTGCACGACTTAAAATTCCTACAGCCCATACGACTGACTTTGGTTTTTGCGTCCATGACTACACGATGATGCCCTGTGACCGGCATGCCGACTGCATCAACTGCGGCGAGCACTTATGCGTGAAAGGCGATGAAGGCAAGACTATGAGGGTGAGGCGTCGGCTGGAAGATGCGAAGCAACTGCTCACACGTGCTGAGGAGGCAACGACACAGGGTTATTACGGCGCCGACCGCTGGATGGAGCACCACAAGAAGACGGTTCTGCGACTAACCCAACTTACAGAGATTTTCGATCATCCCTCAGTCGCGATTGGCTCTGTTATTCAGCTAGCGGATGTTCCGATCATTTCTTCGACGGGAGTGGAGCAAGCGCTGGAGGATCGAGCCGCATTGGATGGTTATTCGACGCTGAAGCGCTTGGCGCCGACTAACGCTAGCCGAATGAAGCGGAGCAAGCATGGCTAAAAGGCGAGCAAGAAACCTCGATGATCAGGCCATCGAACGCATTGTCGGTGTGTTGGATGGGTGGTCAGGCAAGCTTTCTTGGGATCTGCTCATTGAGGCGATTGAGAATCGCCTGGGTGTTCGTTACACGCGTCAGGCACTCGACAAGCACGCCCGGATTAAATCGGCATACCAGGCTACTAAGACGCGTCTTAGCAAGGTGCCTGGTTCGGAGTCCCTTCAAAAATTATCTACTGTAGAGGTTGGAGCGCTTACAGAACGTCTTAAGCGATTGGAGGCCGAGAACGCTCGCCTAAAAGTGGAGAACGAAAGTCTGCTCGAGCAATTCGTCACGTGGGCCTATAACGCATATTTGAAAGGGATGACGAAAGAGTATCTGAGCACGCCCCTTCCTCGAGTGGATAGAGAACTGACTAAACTTGCCCGCACAAAGAGGTTCGCAGGCGATAAGGGTTAAGTCAGATGCTTCCAAGCTCTTCCTGGACACGCTCGAACAGTTGCTCGATGGTCATTGATCTGTCGCGGAGTAAGTAACTGTGGACAAGGATCGACACGGGGTGCACCTCCATGACAGATGCAATTTCGCCGAGTTTGTCGATCGTTGGGCTCTTGAGGCCCCTTTCTAGCGTGCTGAGATAGGTTCGACTGCTTACGTTTGAAAAATCCTCCTGAGTCAATCCTTTGTGGGTTCTCATCTGTTTTAGAGCTTGGCCGAAGACCTTTTTCAGTTCCATTTCGCCAATCTCGCAAAAGGAACGATAAGGCCTTGATGAGCTCTTTAGAGCTACAATCTATAGTGTTCATTGGCCGGAGCTAAGGCATGTTCAGAACACATTTACAGGCTGAGGTGAAGGGAGCCCTTGCGTTCGGTGATGGCCTGCAGGTTTGGCGCTATGTGGAGCAAAGTCTCCAATGCCCTTGGCTTTATGTGTGCTGTGCAGAGGCGTATGGGGAGGAAACCCTTCATAGCATGCTGCTGATCGCAGACATCTCGTTGTTCGAAGGACTGTTGGCCCAGCAGACCGAGGGGCTGCGCGTAGAGCGCGTGCTGCTCGTTAGCCCAAGGCATCTAAATCGGAGCTCTGATTGGCTGATGGAGGGACTCATAGAACTATGTGAGGCAATTGGTTCCTCGGGCGAGCACGTGGCCTATGTTTATAAGTTGGAGAGCGGGAGCACCTATTGGGACGGATATGTTCAGAATCAGCACCATACGGCTCTTCGAGTAATTTATGCTCGGAGGTGATTTTGCGAGATGGCTATGAGTTTAAACCAGCAGAATGAGGCGTCGATCCTTCGGCTAATTGATGCCATTGGTTCGCAGTGCCCACGACAGGTTTCTGAAAAGACGCTAGCAGACTTCGCAAAGCAGGTCTGGTATGGAGAGCTGGATCTGGCTCCTCTGCTTAGGGAGAGTTTGGTGCAGACAGGCGTCGCAGATGAGTCAAGGCGCCGCCTACTCTACGTTGTAGATAGGCTGACCTGCTACCCCTGCATGCTGCGTTCGAAGGCCGCTGAACTTAGGGCCTTTTTGAAGGAATGGGCTGGGCTGAAGCCAGTTCAACCAACTTCATATGCTGTCGGGTTAGCTTCCCGGCACATGCTGGATAAGAAGGCTTTTGAATGGGGTCTAGAAGAGGACATAACACCGCAGATGAAATTGGTGCTGAAGTATCAGACTCGTCACTATGCAGCATCCCTGGGGAAATTGACTGGATACTCCGAGCCCTAAGCTCCCCCGACCTTATCCGATTGCCCGCTGCGACGTTCTGATCCTCAACGCCTCGGTATACGGTACTCGTTCAGGCACAGTAGCTCATAAGGCAAATTTTGATAGGACACGTTTGCGGGGGTCAAGCTTCGAAAAGGTTAAGATGATCGGTAATCATGGCCAAATGCTATTTTTTTCCGATAACAGTAAGCTCAATACTCTGCAGGTACGCTCAAGGTGGTTAGGACGAGGATATGTCAAAAATTCAAGCGATAAGAGTTGAGGATCGACTGATCGAGCTGCTACCACAAGGTGTCGATCGTCTCGGTAGATTGTTTGAAATTGATAGCGTCAGTTTATTATTGGGGACCAATGGCTCGGGAAAGACGCGGATGTTGTTGTCCCTCGCGAATGCTGTTGGCTCTTCTCAAGATGACTCTGTCCAATTCTATTTTCAGGGCACTCCTAACGGAAACTACGAGCCCAGTGCCCCGTACAATAAAGATCTTTGTGCGATCTACTACTCAGCGTTGCCGTACAGGCGGAAGTTTGTCCGGAAGCCTGGGGTTATAAACGCATCTCCTAGCATTAAGCCTTATACTGATAGTCGAAGAATTGAGCAGTTGGGTGAAGTGGCCGAAGTGTTAAAAGTAGATACTCGGTTAATCGGTACTTTTGGGTATTCCAGAACTGTTTTTCGAGCGGTTCTCATTCCCGCTCTAAAGAGCTCTAGGGATATATTGTCATCAGAATTGGAGCGCACCATTTTTGATCTCAATAGCTTAGTGAATAAGCTTGATTCTGCAGAGTTGGATGACTATAAGGTTTTAGATGGTAAGCGAGAATCGATATTAAAACGGCTTGAGGAGCTTTTGGAGCAGGAGATAGACTTTCGGATTGGAGAGACCGATCGATGTTTATTTTTGTCGGCATTAGAGTATATGTATTCGAAAGACAAGCACTATGACGAAAAGTCAGCGGCGCTTGCGTTTTTAGTTCATGTGGGTCTCATCCTTGTCCCTTCGGATATATCATCGTTTAAAAAGTTAGAGAGTATAGTGGGTGGCACGAAGGTCGTGCTGGCCAATTATGCTTATAAGGAGGACTTTGATTGGAGTCAAAGAACTCACAGATTTCAAATTGACGGCATTAGCCAGTCGGAGATAGTTCGGCGGCATGAGACTCCTATAAAAATAGAGTGGTCAAATCTGAGTTCAGGGTTGCAGGCCTTAGTGGAGCAATTTTCATTAATCGATGAAGCGATAGGCAAGGCTGCTGCACAGGGGCGCATTTCTATCTTGTTATTGATTGATGAGGGTGACGCCTATTTGCATTTGGATTGGCAGCGTCGATATTTTTCTATGCTGAATAAATTTCTTGGTGGCCTCAAGCGAAAGCATAATCTACGAAGTTTACAATTGATTATGGCGACGCACTCTCCTTTGCTAGCAGCGGATATTCCGGGTGAACTGGTTACTAGCCTTGACTCTAGCTCCTCCATAAATTCATTTGCTGCACCTTTGGAGGAGGTCATTGCTGGGGCCTTTGGTTCTAACTCTCTAGGAGAATTTGCTGCTGGTAAAATTAATGAGATATATAAAAGGGCGCAAAGTGGAAAGACTACTGGCGAGGATCGCAATGTAGTGGAAGTTATTGGGGATGTGGCTATTAAATTAGCTCTAAGACGGAGTTTTCAAGAGTGATTATAAATATCTCTGATGTGTGGGATGACGCCGTAGCCCATCACTCAATATTTCTCAACGCTGAAATCGATAAAGGATTGCTTGCGTTAAGCGATTCATTTTTAGATGTTGCTATTTGTGAATTTGTCGAAACAAATAGAAGGGTAATAGTGGGTGGAGCTCCGTTAGAGTTACCTGTGTGCATTGCAGATTATGAAAGTCGCTTTGGTGGTGGTTTTCTACGTGAATGTGCTTCTGAGAGGCTCAAAGATATTTTTGATTTTTCTGAGTTCTCAAAAAAATCCCAAAGGCCTTGGACGGCGTATCATCTTTGTCTTCAGGCAAAATACAAGATTTGTTGTTATTGTCATATGGTAAGCACCGGAACTTGCCTCCCTGATGAGGGGTTAAAGGGATACAGGCCACCGATTGATCATTACTATACGAAGTCAGATTATCCCTTTCTAGCGTTGACCCTCTCAAATTTTATACCATGTTGTGAAAAATGTAACGGCAGCCAGATGAAACACGCGGTCGATTTTGCAAAAAACATTCATTTAAATCCATTTATTGATGAAGAGTCTATCGAGTTTGAGCTTCGTCCTATAGTAGTTGCTGAGGAGAAAGTTGCTGAAGCTCTTGCGTTAGCGCTACCTTCGACGAGTTACCGGTTGAGTGTCGAGGCTAGAAAAAATTATGCCGCGTCTAGTGCGTCAATCAATACTTTTCAGTTAAAGAGTCGTTACGAAGATTATTCTACTCAGGCATTTTATCTCGCAAGAAAAATGAAGGGCTACACCGCGCGCCAAGCTATGCTTGATGCGGCATTAGATTTTCCGCTTACGCTCAATGATCATCTAGAGTTTGAGCTGGATGCCTACAAAAGCTTTCCTTATGGAAAGGCAAGGGTGTGTATTGCAAAACAATATGGTGCAATACCAGAGTGACGAAACTTGTGCGCTTTTAATGATGCATATTTTTTAAGCAGGCTTTCATAGTAGTGACGGCTAAATCGTTTTTCGGATTTTCAGTAAGTCATTAGATATCTGAAAATTATGTCTGCTGGCTACCGATAGGTAGCCAGCAGGTTTCGCGGCTCGGTTGTCATTCGAGAGTGTTTGAATCCTTCTGCGGTTCTTGAGGTGATTCCAAGAGCGGTTTACGTCCGTTTAATTTGTCACGCTGCTCTTTCAGCGTAGGCCGCCCTTCAATAGCACGAAAAATGCGTTCCGTAATATTTTTCCATCCGGGCCAGTAATTATGGTCTCGAAACTGGTTCTCATCCCAAAAGTCCTCCCACCAGCAACTTTTCTCCTCATATCGAAGAATGTTAATGGGGTGGCGTTTTCCGGCTAACAGTGAAGAGTATGCGCTCTCGCTAACCAAGTAGCCTTCAACAAATACACTGCTACCGCCTTTACCTGTCCAGCGCTTGTACAGGCCTTGAAGTACAAGGCTAAGCGAGGCCAAACTTGACTCACCTCCTGCCCCAATGACTTCGCTAACATGGTATGGGGTTGAGAAGGTTTGGGAGTTCCAGTCAGAGAAACTTTTCACAAAAGCGAATTCTCCAGCTTCGCTTTTGTTGCGGATCAAGTGGATTTTTGGGGTCTCCCCCGCCTCAGATGGAGTTAGAAGCCAGTCCGGACCTAAAAAGGCATCTTCAGGTATGCGCGTATAAATGGAAGAATATGGGCTACCCTCGCCATGTAGGAGCCAGTCTTTTTTACACCCTAGCAGATCGGCAATTTGCGAGAGTTCCGTCAGCGACGGCTCTTCTTCCCCTGCGAACCAACGCTCAACATTCCCTGCGTGAGTCCACCCTAACGCTTCTGCGAGTCTAGAAGGCGTTGCCACTTTTGAAGGCCGTAATTCACTTATTTCAGTTTGCAGATAGCGTAGGCGCTGACCTATGGAGGCGGTTCTTGAATTACGTTCCTCGCCTGCAATTTGCGGTTGCACCCATGTACGTATAGCTTGCCGGGCCTCCGCCTCGAGGGAGCGATCATGGTGTTCAGCCAATCGACTCAAGGCGTTTAGGACCTCTGGTGGTAGATTCCGAACCGTTATTTTCCCAGCGGGGGCATCGCTATTGAACATCTTAGGGACCGTTAAACAAGAGATGGAATTCAAGCATAAAACAAAATGACCTCAAAATGCAGCATTTTGTTTTTATGCCGTGCTTCCGGTTTGTTCGCATGCCGTCGCAGCCCTCCCGCTTGATCAGGGCTACCTATGCATCGATATAGCCGGATTCGATCACACCGGTTCAGCGGTAGGCTGGCCCCAGCTCGGGTCGTGTTCGGGGTTAGTCGACCACTACAACCGGTAGCTCACGCAGAAACGCAGCAAAATTGCGCCACGGATTCTCATAAAGGATAGGCGGCAGTTCGATCGGTGCTGGACGGTTTTTTCGGCGGTGCAGGGCCATTGCGGTAATTGGCATCGTGACTCCCCCCCCACATCATCCAGTGCCCTATCATTTCATCCAGCACAAGGCGCTAAAAATCACCAATTTTTAGGCGTTTTTAATTAAACTAATAGCTGGCGCAGTGCGCGGGCTTGGGAAAGTCCGCTCTGGACGATTACACAAGTCCGTAGGATTGCGACAAGAGAAAAAATAATCTAAAAGGACGAATCATGACTACATCTCAGCTGGGAAGACCTTTCAACTTCCCTGATCCACGAAATGTAACTGTTGGGAATCCAACATTTTTAGCTTCGAAAGAGCTTGTTGTAGCTATTTACAATCAGGCCAACCCGACAACTCAAGTCACAAATTATTGCCAGCGTGCTAAGGAATGGTTCATTGCCGAAGCATTCGCATCTGGCTGGTCGGACGCTTTAGAAACAGGAAATGGATTAGGGATCTTGCTACATTTGCAATTGAATATTCCTCAGATCCAGCAACAACAAGGTCTGCTCCCAAAAAATATCTAATCTTTAAAAAGCCACCTAACTCAGGTGGCTTTTTTAATTAACGATATTCCCGGACAAGGCAATTAATAAATCATAAAATGCCATTATCACTTTAAATCGTTTTAAATCAAATTTTTATGCATCTAACTGTCGGCGCTGATTGAAAACTTACCCACACTGCCGATTGAAAAATGATCCAGAGCAGATTGCCGATTTGTCATCAGCAATTGTGGATTAGCGTAGCAGTTCTGTCCGATCTCAAAAGGTCGAAAGCCCCACCACATGTGCGCATGTGACAGGGCATTTTCCGATGGGGATTAAAATGGCTCATCGTCCTCAACTGCATCTTCTTCCTTACGCTTACGTTCTCGTGTCTTGATCTTTGTCTGGTCAGCCAGGGTGATTGACCGCCTGGATTTTGAATTCTTCAGGGTAACGTGGGTTGCTCATGGCACCTCCTAATTGGCCTTAGTTTAAGGCAAAGAGGTGTCTACGAAACCCGGAGCGATTCAAAGGATGAGTCGACCATTGAGGAGAACGAAGAGGTCTCAGCCATGCGCCGGCACCTCGACTTCCTTTTCGATGAGACAGCTGCTCAAAAGGGTTTACAGGTGTTGCTGATCGAGCACGCGTTCTTCGGTGACGACCCCCGGTACGTCAAGGCCACTCGTATGCGATGGAACAAGCAGTCAGAGGATGCTCTGATTCCTCGAAATTGGCCTACGCGACCAGACACTATTTGACAGGCCGAGAATGCGCCGTCATGCGGCGAACGCTTTGGTAGCCCATGCTGGGAATAGTCCCGTGGCTGGATCGCGGGTTTCCATCATGGCACAGTAGAACAAGTAATCGTTAATGATGAGATTCAACCCAATGATCATGAGCAACTGAAGCTCAACGACGACTGCGAGGTAAACAAGGATGGTGGACTTCAACAAACTCAGATCGCAGTCTCAGCGACCTGCACCGATAGATCCCCTGGAAATCTTCAGGCGCATGCCCAAGCCTCAGGGCATCAATGATCTGTATACCAGTCAAGCGGAGGTGCTGGAGGCATGGTTCGAGCGAAAGGATGAGCGTGACACGGTGGTCAAGCTCCACACCGGGGGCGGCAAGACTCTGGTTGGTCTGCTGATTGCTCAGTCGACCCTGAATGACCTCAAAGAGCCCGTTCTGTATCTGGCTCCGACCACTCAGTTAGTTAAACAGACCTTGGAGAAAGCGAAATCGTTGGGGATTCTCGCTGTCCCATATACCCGAGGTCAGCCCCTGCACGACGACTTTGTGAACGGCAAGGCTGTCATGGTCGCTTCCTACAACGCCCTATTCAACGGCCACAGTAAGTTTGGCGTTCGTGGGTTGAAAGCGCCCATTAGAGTGGGCGCCGTTATCCTTGATGACGCCCACGTAGCATTCTCTGTGGTGCGCGAATCGTTCACCCTTGAGGTTTCCTCTGCGGATGACAAGGAAACGTACGAGGCGCTGTGCACTTTGTTCCGTAATGCTTTTCGAGACATTGATCGACTAGGCACCTTTGACGATACCGTTTCAGGCCTCAACAGCGGCGTAGTTGAAGTGCCTTATTGGGCCTGGAATGAGCAGTTGGATACCGTAAGGGGAATGTTGCGACCCGACGGTGCGAACGTTCCTTATGCTTGGCCATTGCTGCGAGACAATCTGCATCTGTGCCATGCGCTGATCAGCGGCAAAGCCTTCACCATTACAAGTGTTCTGCCCCAGGTAAACAATTTCCCCACATTCGCTGATGCGCCCCGGCGTATCTACATGTCGGCGACCATCGCTGACGATAGCGAAATTGTCCGCACATTCGACGCCGATCCCCAGCTTGTAAACAACGCTTTGACCTCCAGGTCTCTCGCGGGGATCAGTGAGCGGATGATCCTGATCCCAAGCCTGATGCCGTTCGATTTCGATCCGCAACAGGTCGCTAAGTCAACGCTCAAGCAAGTGGCTGGGATGAACCTGGGGGCTGTTGCTTTGGTGCACGCCAACTATGCCGCGCAGGCATGGACTGACACTGCGCAGTTCGCGGAAGGCTCAGACCAGGTGGAGATTGCGATCGAGGCGTTGCAGTCGCGTAGAACCAATGGGCCATTCGTATTTGCCAACCGTTACGATGGAATCGATCTACCCGGTGACTCTTGCAGAGTCTTGGTGATGGAAGGGCTTCCCTCCGGCACGTCTGATTATGAGCTGTTACGTGCTGCGACCCTCTACGGTGGAGCTACCATCAGTCGCATGCTCGCTCAGCGCATTGAACAGGGAATCGGACGCGGAGCGCGTGGGGCTGGCGACCATTGCGTAGTCCTGCTGCTTGGCTCGGACTTAGCTGGCTGGATTGCCAAGGACGCGAACTTCAGGCTGCTCACGAGCGCGACTCGGGCACAGCTCGAAATGGGGTCGACGGTCAGTAAAGAAGTCAGTGATGTCAACGATTTGAACAATACAATCGCGCTCAGCATCAATCGGGACATCGGATGGATTGAGTACCATGCCGCAACCCTTGCGGAAAACGTTGGGCCAGAGGCGGCAGACCCGAAGCGGTTCAATACTGCCTCAACGGAACGCAAGGCCTTTAACCTGTGGGCCGATGGTTTTTATGACAAAGCTATCGAACGTTTGGATCAGGTAGCAGGTGCCCAAGGCGCGGTGGATGACCAGACACGTGGTTGGTTGTACCAATTGGCAGGCCGCATCGCGGAAAACTGGGGGCAAGCCGAGCGCAGTGACGAGCTCCAACGATCGGCATTTTCCGCGAACCGCAACCTTTTGCGTCCACGCACCGCTCCTCCCTACCGGCCCTTAGCGTCTCCCGGCGCACAAGGCGCAGCAATTGCTGTTCAGCTACGTGGATACCGGATCAGGCGCGGCCTGCTTCAACGCTTTGAGGAGGTGGTGTCCAAGTTGCACGGCGGCGCGTCTGCCAATCAGTTCGAGCAAGCGCTTGCAGAGCTTGGTAGCTTGATCGGGCTTACTACAGAGCGCCATGATGTCAGTGGGGAAGGGCCTGATGTGCTTTGGCTTCTCCCCAACAAGACTGCTCTGATCCTGGAAGCAAAAAGTCGCAAACAGGACAAAAATCCGTTGACCAAGGAGGAGCATGGTCAGCTTCTGGTCGCAGAACAGTGGTTTGTCCGAAACTACCCCGGCTACTCAAGTCATCGAGTGGTGGTGCACCCCAGTAACAAGGCAACCGCCGCAGCGTCAGCGAACGAGAGCTATGCGCTCACGCTTGATCGGTTGAACCAACTGGTTGCTGAGTCCCGGGTATTGCTAAAAGAGCTTTGTGAGTCTCAGTTGACCGACATCGAGCTTGAAGGGCAGTGTCAGCTTTCAATCGAGCACTCGCCGATACGGGCAGACAGATTGGTCAACTACTTGGTGCCTTTCGTGTATGCCCAGTAGCGTCCAGGCAAAGCGCGTCTGACATCTGGGTACGGCTGGCACAAGCTGCGTCAGCCGTGCATGTGTGCGCTAATTGAACCTGGCTTCTGATCGCTGCGGCTCCATTGCTTGAATGCAGTTGCCAAAACTCATTACGTCTATTGGAGCGCTGCAGGTGCTGGGCTAGAGTTTCAGGATCCATCGGCCCGGCGAATTATCTTAAGCTGTCACAAGGAAGAGGCTATGCAGATCCAGTACCTGGAGGTCGCGAATTTCCGCAAGCTCCTGTCCGTTCGAATCGACCTGGCAAGCACTACCACCCTATTGGTTGGGGCCAACAACAGTGGTAAGTCCTCCGCAATGTTGGCGTTGCGTAAATTCCTGCTCTCGAAATCGACTGCTTTTCGCCTCCAGGATTTAACGCTTGCTCACCTCACGATCATTAATGACATTGGTGCCGAGTGGGAAGAGGCTGACGAAACCTTCGAGATACCAGTGGCAAACCAGTGGACGCATTGGTTACCCACTCTCGATCTATGGGTGGAAGCCTCGAAAGGGGAGCTGCACTACATCAAGGATCTGATTCCCAATTTTGCCTGGAAAGGTGGCTGCGTCGGGATGCGTTTTCGACTTGAGCCCAAGGACATGGCCAAACTCTTCACCGATTACCGGAAAGAGCGTAACCGGGTCAAAACGCTGTTGCAGGAGATCTTGAGCAAGACCGAGGAAGGAAAAAAACCGCCCACGCTCTCACTTTGGCCGCAAAGCCTGCATGACTACCTCAACCGGCGCTTGGGGGCGATGTTCACCATACGCTGGTATCGTCTTGACCCGGCGCAGCTCTGCGACCCAGATCCCGAAACTCGTCATGCACGCCTGCAAGCACTGTCTGCGAATGCACTTGCGCTGGAGAGCAATCCGCTGACCGATCTCATACGTGTGCACGAGATCAATGCCCAGCGCGGATTCGGTGATAGCGCCGAGGAGTCCGTCACTGAGGGACGAGGTGGTTCAGGGAAAAAACTAACTGAGCAACTGCGTGCTTACTACAGTCGGCATCTCGATCCCGGAGACAGCCCTGATATTTCAGATTTGGAAGCGCTGACAGCCATTCAAGCTGCACAGTCGGCGTTCGATTCCCGACTAACCTCCAGTTTCGCTCCCGCCCTTGTAGAGGTCGCAGGTCTGGGCTATCCGAACACTACTGACCCGGCGATCAGGGTGGAAACCCGGCTTTCCCCTACGGACGGCATGAACCATGAAGCTGCGGTGCTGTTCGAGTTGGATTCAGTCGCAGGTGCACCTGGTGCTCCTCCCATGCGTCTGCCCGAAACATCCAACGGCCTCGGTTACCAGAACCTGATCTCGATGATTTTCCAGTTGATGGCATTTCGGGATGAGTGGCTGAGGAAGTACAAAAACACCGAGGAGCAGTCCGACGCCGGCATCGAGCCGATCCACCTTGTGCTGGTTGAGGAGCCAGAGGCTCATCTTCATGTCCAAGTGCAGCAGGCCTTTATCAAGCACGCGTATCACGTCCTATGTAATGACCCGCTTCTCAAGAAATACCCAAGGCTCAAAACACAGCTGGTGGTCAGCTCCCACTCCAGTCATGTTGCTCATGAGACGGATTATGCAAACCTTCGGTATTTCCGAAGGCTACCCGCAGGAATGGCCGGTGTGCCTATCCCAGTGTCCACCGTCTCTAACTTGAGCACCGTGTTTGGCGACAAAAACCGTCACAGGCAAACCAAGGAGTTCGTGACTCGTTACCTGCGGGCGCAGCATGCCGATCTCTTCTTCGCTGACGCAGTGATCTTGGTTGAAGGCGCTGCGGAGCGAATGATGTTGCCGCATTTTTTACGCAGTCAATTTCCGTTCCTTGATCGTTGCTACATTACCATCCTGGATATTGGAGGCAGTCACGCACATCGCCTAAGGCCATTAGTCGATGCGCTGGGAATTGTGACCCTGGTCATCACGGATTTGGACGCCGGACTGAAGAAAACAGCGGTACCCGTCAAGCGTAAGGCTAAACAAGAAACCAACAACCCCACCCTGCGTAGTTGGGTGACCGCCCTGGGAATAGGGCACGATGTCGACACACTGCTGGATCTGGATGGGGAGCAAAAATCGCAGCAGATAGACCATTTGTTTGCAATCCGCATTGCGTATCAGACACCCATCAACATCGTTCTGCCTAAGACTAAAGGTGAAGCCCAGGCGCTGCCCAACACGTTTGAGGACAGTCTGGTGCTGACCAATGTGCAGCACTTTGCAACGAAGCAGGGGCGGGGTCTGACCAAGGCTTTCGCCAAAGCGCTGCGTGATTGTGCAACTGCAGACGACCTAGGTAAGGCTTTGTTCGACGCTCTCAGGTCGGGTGACAAGGCGGAGTTCGCGCTACAGGTGCTTGGAGATCCCGACTTCGCCAAGGTTGCTGTTCCAGAGTACATCCGGGAAGGGCTCGTCTGGTTAGAGGAAAAGCTGCAAAAGAAGAGTAAGGAGCTCTTGATTGTCCCGACGGCCAGTGTCGAGGTGACTCCCGAATGAGTTCAATAAAGGATGTCGCCGATGAAGTTACGCTGAATGCGGATGACGTTATCCAGGAATGCCTGAACCTGGAGACGCCACGCAGCTTCTTCCTATACGCCGGTGCCGGCTCAGGTAAGACCCACTCACTCGTCGTAGCGGTGAAATCACTCAAGGAACGTGAGCGTCAACGCCTCACCTTTGAGGGGCGGCAAATAGCGATCATCACTTACACCAACGCAGCCTGTGAGGAAATCGCACGTCGCCTTGAGCACGATCCGCTGGTTGAGGTTTCAACCATTCATGCTTTTTCTTGGAAGATGATCAAGGGCTTCAACGACGATATTCGTGAATGGTTACGTATCAAACTTGCGAGCGACATCGCTGAATTGGACGACAGGCTCGGTCGGGCGAGAACAGTGAACAAGACGTCCCAGGCTAACCAGGCGAGCCGGGATAGCAAAGCTCGTCGTTTGGCGGCCCTAGATGAAATTCCTGAATTTACCTACAGTCCGACGGGAGATAACGTAAGTAGGCAATCGCTGAACCACAGTGAAGTCATCCAGATGGCTGCAGCGTTTTTACCTCAGCCGCCTTTACTCGATG
>Ga0247730_1000921_pt1 | contig 18038 bp, 25 predicted proteins | sample UWRJL073202C2_FD_180959 | JGI IMG/M metagenome (GOLD analysis project Ga0247730, IMG submission 180959) | Plant litter microbial communities from Arlington Agricultural Research Station in Wisconsin, United States - UWRJ-L073-202C-2 | ecosystem: Environmental > Terrestrial > Plant litter >... | reverse complement strand
ACGTCAAGAGAAAGCGAAAGAATAAAAGCGGCAGTGGTAATGTTCCAAGAAATGATGTGAGAATAGAGTACGGGTACAGCAAAACTTTTGATGGGGATAAAACTGATAGGCAAAGTGAGCAAGCTCAAGCTGCGTTAGGAAGTAGATGGTTCTGAAATTGATATTCTGGTTAGCAATGAGTTGCCGAGGAAAGGACGGATAGAGACTAACAAGAAGCCAAGCTGCCAGGCGCCTAATTCTGCCTGGAGGAGGCGCAAGGGGCTGGACGAGTGGGGGGATAGCGTCTGTGTTGATAGGATACTACCAAAAGTCAGTACACGATTCTATCCAAAAGCTTCGTAACGACGTACGAGAATGTAAGGCCCAAAGATGACTCTGAAATCCTCTTCACGCTCGTCCGAGAGAACCCTCTACACACACAGAAAGGATAGGTCAGCCTTGACAGCGGCAGCGCACCAGTTGGTCGAAACGCACCATATCTTCGTCCACAGTGACATATCTCTGTCGATATTGAGGGTATGGATGGTAGCGGAACACTTTAGAAGGCCTATAGAACGGCATGCTTCGATAACGAGCATCTGGCTCAAGGTAGAGGATGGACTCGACAGAAGGAAAGTGCAGTTCGCGCTTGAAGCAGACAGGGTGGCTGGTCTTTGCAGTTGTAGTGGCCATTGAGAAATGAGCGTGGGTGCTGGTTTTGGTGCGTTTAGAGTGATGGGGAAAGTGCTGGGATGGGGAACTGGTCTTGATGGTGGAATACGCGAAGAGGGAACTAAGCGTCAGATTCTCACACCTATCCTTGCGTCCGAGCTTCCAGCGTCTCCTACAACTCTTCTGCTTCGCGCACTCTAAATGGCACACTCACTCTAATTTCCGTATGCTGTTCGACAGGCAACCGAAAGGCTATTGTCGGATTCGAGGTGCTTCCACGGAAGCAAATCTCAGTCACTTTAACTGCGCTCTTCCCTCTCTTGCTAGTCTTGCCAAAGCCGCCTTCGAACTCTTGGGTTATCTCCTCGCTGCGCTGTGTCCTCTGGATGGTGGTAGAGAGTCAAGCTCGTAGTCCACTCTTGCTTGGTCGCTGTCTTCGGTCCCGCCACTCTGAGCGCCAGATGATCGAGTGCGCCATCAAATCGCCTTTTATGGAAATCGTGACCTGACTCAGTGCTCGATCGCGTCACGACAGGTCCCATACAAAACCGCGGACTGATCGTTGGACAGCAGGCACATGGGTTTCCTCTTGACTCCCAACACCGCAAGTCCCCGGAAACCAAATAACCAGACGTTTGTTGACAAACTCGTATTCGTGAATGTTCCCATCCAGAAAAGACCAACACAACTGCAAGCGCCCCCAAGAGCACTACAAGATGCCGACCAGCACAGCAGAAGAACGCAAGTTTCAAGATACCCTCAAGACAGAAGACCATTCGCCCTTCGAAGACTCAAGCATTGTGCGCCTTTGTGTGAAAATTCGACGTTGTCCCAGAATCGTGTCTCGGGCTGCTGCGATATCTTGCTCAGTATTTGGGATCCAAAACTGCAAACCTCAAGACGCAACGCACCAGCTGAAATTCTCAGAATGTGTGAAAATGGACGATTGACTGGTGTCTCTGAAATCTGTAAATGCTCTTCTCAGTACTGAAAGCTGGTTTCAACACTCGGAAAACGCACCAACGGACGAAACTGCAAATACGACGAATCCAAACGAACAGCTCTCCAAGGAGGAATTTTTGAAATTCTCTGAGAAAACATCGCCAACAAGCCGGAGCCTTCGCCTGCTGAAATGCGCCATACAATCGCAATTATGGAGGATAATGTAACTGGTAAGTCTTGCGCAAGATTGTGCTTGCAGCTTCAAGAAGTCGCTCGCTGGTAAGTGCGCTTTTTTGGACTGATGATTTCGTGGTGGACAGGAAATGGCGATGGCGACGGTAGAGTCAACGGACGGCGCTGGACTCTGACTGCGTGCTAAAATTGGTAAACTCCCTCTCTTTCCCTCTCTGCTCTCGTCCTAATCTTATCCTCTAATTGTCCTCCAAGCGCACGCCTTGACAATAGAAATGGGGCTGAAGGCAGCATTTTGGAGTCATGGTTTCGTAGCGTGCAGGAAATGGCGATGGCGATGAGACCCAACGGCGCTGGACTTTGGCTGGGTGCTAAACCGGTAAACTGTCTCCCTTTCTCTCTCTGCTCTTTTCCTAATCTCGTCCTCTAAGCGCACGCCTGGGCAGTACGACCGCTTTCCCACTCCATAGACGGCAGCCAGAAGAACTGCGCCTTCGATTTAGTACCACTCAGAAAACTGGCATTGGATTACGCGAGTATGAAACCTCCACTCCTTTTTCTCATCTCATAGTGACAGGGTGACCTGTTGAGCTAGAGCGAGAAGACCACTGGAGAATGAGGATGGTCGTAGTTGTGATGGTGGTCGTACATAATGATCATGGGTGCAGCAGTCTGGCCCATTTCCTCAAGCCCACCGCCGGCCGCCTTTGCCGTGAGACTCTTCTACCTTTACTAGCTCTCTGGAACGCCTACGACATATTTTTGCTGTGTCGTGGAGATTTTGCTTGCTTTGGAAACCCTGAGTTTCCTTCCTGGTTTTTTTTTTTTGAAGCTCCCTGCAAGCAAAGTTCCCTGATTTTATGGCATCGATTCTTTGGCGTAAACTTAGGTCTGCGGTCTCGATCTCTGAGCTTTACCATCTCTGCATTTCTAGCTCGAACTGGCCGCCCAAAATTCTTCAAACAGCCAAGGCAGGGTGGTTTTTTCTTCAAACCGCATGCACCGGCGAGCTTTGGCTCACGCAAAGTCCGACAACAGAGATCTCACTTTCGTTCTCACGCGTTCTGGACTGCCACACTACAGCTGGCTTCGATGCATTTCTAGGCTTGGAGCTCCTTTCAGAGGCACGCAGTCCTGCGAATTGTCTTCTATCTATAGCTCTCTTGTTACTCCAAGTGCAGTGCTACTCGTAATCATGGATTGGACGCTACTGAAGGCGCAGGCATTGAAGGCACTTCGGCTGTTCTGAAAGCATTATTTATTTTTTTTCAGCGCGAAGCAAGATCCGCTTGTCCAGCTACAACGAGACCAGATTTGGTATAGGCCATGATCATCTGGAGCGCTTGCGAGTGGCCGATTTTCTCTAGTCCTGACATTAACCAACTCACGCGCAATTGTTAGGATATCATTCAAAGTGCATATCGCTGCGAGGTAACTGTGTGGCATGGTATTTTGCTGAAGTCGCCAGCGCATCTCTTATTGAAGGACACAATAGTGAGCCTTCATTCATCTGCCCATGATCTACCCACCAATGCATCAGGGGGACAGCAATGAGCTTACACTTCAATTGACTGAGAAAATGGGCGAGACGAGAAAGACAAAGACAAGCTCGAAGACCTTACAGTGAGTAAGGCGAAATTCCACTGATGCTCAGCATCGTTGACTAAAAGACACATAAATAAAAACAAGGGGAACGACTTTTAGATCTCTATTTCCTGTGCTCGTATTGGAAGATGCAGGAGAGCCAGGAGTTCCTGAAGAGGTAGGCTATATCATTTCGTTACAAAACCACGCGAGACTGGGACACAGTGTTGTGCTTGGTGAATGGCGGGATCGCACGGTAGCTATGGAGGAATCAAGGATAGACGCCTTACGAGCCAGAGTAGCGGCGGAAGCAGGACCGAGCCAGCCCTCTGTCAAATGAGAGGAGGACAAAGGGTGTGTAGTCAACCCACATAACAGAGGTCAGCCTGAGAAGACGAACCAGAGACATCGCCACAAACGTCAGTGATGCACGATCGAGCAACGCTACCATCCCTACAGGCAGCAATGGCCAAACTGATGATCTCTTGCTAAGGTATGCAGGTATCATAATGTGCTCTCTATTTTGACGAACTAACATGATTCGGTGATAGGGTCTACTCGAAAAGACCGGACGAACCCATCGCATCTATACTTCAGCGAATTCCCAAGAAGAACCCTCTCGGTCTTAAAAGTCGCAAACAAATGCAAAGGGAGGAACTGCGCGCTAATAAGAGAATACGCCAGGACTGTAATGAAAGATGCCGACGATATAGAAGCTGGTAGGATTGTAGTCCCTGAGCCAACAAGAGATAATTAGTGTAAAGAAATGTGGACCAATGGTAGTGATACAAAGGTTGTTGACTTCCATGGGACAAGAAATTTGTACATCCACCATTCGATATAACGGTTGCTGATAATACACTTGCCGAGCATCTGCAGCAATTGCTGGCTCTCGCAAGCTTCACAATGCCAGTAGATAATTTGTGCGGCAAAGGGATAGCCATAAAAAGTCGCGGAAATGTAGCCTGGACTCAATAGAGAATCGCTTGCGAGTGTAGTTTCAAACCTACGCAGGCTAGGCGGGGAACCACAGCAAGGACCTGAATTTTTTGATATCCATTAGCAAGAAGATAAGGTCCTATTTACAATAAGGCGTAAGCCTACTACAGGGCTAGAAAGAAATATGTACGTTGATAATGAGAGCGATAGATGGGTTAATATTCCAAGAAACGATGAGCGAGTAGGGTAAGATGAAGGGTAGGAGAAAGAGAAGCTAAGTAGAAGGTGCTCAAGCAGTGTTAGGAAGCAAATAGCCCTGGGGATTCGTCAGCACACAAAGAAGTCAAAGGATTGCACAGAGATTCACCATGAGCCAAGTTATCAGCCGCCTTATTCTCCCTGGAGGGGGTGCAGGAGGCTCCATAGGCTGAGGTCTGGCCTCTTCGTTGTCATTCACAGGGTGCTTCAAGTCATTGGAAAGTCAGTGAATAGTTCGGGCTGCAAGTGCTATAACAACATACCAGAATATATGGCCCAAATATTACTCGGAAATCCTCTTTGTCCTCATCCGAGATGACTCTCTGCAAACAGAACCAAGGTTGAGTCTCTGGTAGCGATACTAGAGCGGTAGGTTGCAATATACCATATCTGCGTCCACAGTGATGTATCGTTGTCGAAACTGAGGGTAGGGATGGTAACGAAAGACTTTCGAAGGTCGATATGAAGGCATGCTGTGATAACGGGCGTTGTTCTCGAGGTATAGGACAGACTCGACAGAGGGAAAGTGAATCTCGCGCTTGAAGCGAACGGGGTTACGGCGCTCTGCGGTAGGCATAAGGAGGTAGAAAGAGTGTAGATTGTGTTGAATTCGGAATAAGAGGTGCTGTGATGCTAAACTGGCGCTGATGGTGGGTGGAAATAGGAAACGGGCTTGTAGGTTCTCACACCTCTGCTTAACTCAAACTTCCAAGACCAGCCAGCTACAATCTCACACAGTCTCCCTCTCTCTCCTCATGCATATTCTAGTGTTTTGCGCCTAGCAACATCCCCGTACTCCCCATGCCTTCGTCGGAATACGAGGACTCTGGCACAAGCCGAGCTGCTTCCACGGAAGCAGATTGTACTCACCCTGAAAACGTCTTGCTTCCGCCTCACGAAAATACTCTCTTCGCTTGTGGACAATCTTCTGCCTGTTCCAATGGTCCTCTGGGGTCGTATTCGGGAGCAAGATGCTTACTCTATCCTTGTTTGCTCGATGTCTGCGGTCCCGCTCTTCCCGCCCTCGTCAACAGATGATCGAGCGCGCCATCAAATTGCCTTTTATGGAGAGTGTGACAATGTGACCTGACTCAGTGCCCGATCTCGTCACACCAGGCCCCATACAAAATCGCGAAGACTCATCGTTGGTTGGGAGGCACATGGGTTTCCTCTTGACTCCCATCTTGAAGCGTATAGTTTCGTGCTGTTGTTCTCCCGAGCGAGAAATGACCAGATGTTTGTTGAACTCCAGTATTCTTCGATGTGACTTCCAGACAAGACCAGCAAACCGTAGCCACCAAAAGAGTCCCCAATAGTCCGTCCGCCGAAAAGTACCAACTGCAGATCTCAAAAGCAAACAAGACAAATCGCCCTCGAAGACCCAAGCCCGTACAAGTGAATTTCGACAACTTTGAAATCCTGGGTCTTGCCTCCTGAAATTTCTAGAGCTGCAGTCGCTTCTGAATATGTATATTGGAAGTCGCGCAATGGTTGCCTCGAAACGGAGCTGAGATTCCATGAAATGTGTGAAAGCAGAAACTGGTTTTCTGGGTTGCTCTGGTCAGTACTGGGCTTGACTCTGGGAGAACTGCTTGAAAGACGCACCAGTGGACCCAGATAGCTGCGGCAATCCGATAGGACACCATTATTCTTCAGAAAAGAGCTCGCTAAACGTGACGCCAATACGACTGAGTCTATGGGCATTCCAAAATGCACAGAGCAGCAGTGAAACATGGTCCGTCGTAACGCAGCCGAAAGGAAGGCATCAGTGAGCGCTGCCTTAACTCAAGATTGTGTGTGGACAGGAACAAGGATGGCGTTGGCCTGTTGCTGTGGGTGTACCGATGTATCTCATCTTGGTGAGAGGTAGTTGAAGATAAGTGTGGTCCTAATACAAGATCCTAGAACGGAATAGGTACGAGCAGCGGTCGCTGCAGCCAGAAAATGGCCAACGGGTGTTCATGGTATGGGCTGGTATGGAGCAGGAATGCTGCTGTGCGCTGAGCTGGTAAATTCTCTCTTTCTCTCGTTTGCACACTCCCCTTTTACTGACAGCATTTTAGAACTACGCCGTCCTGTGTGTGCCGCCATTGTGGTGATTGCAAGGAAAAGAGCCCCTCCTGGATAAGAATTTGGTATGGTAATTCCTGCCGTCCTGATGGTGGGTACCATTTTCTCCTCTGTAAGCCTGATAATCCCTAGGTGACGCGCTGCAAAAAGGAAGATTGAAGGACTGAGGACGAGGATGGTGGTGGCCGTGATCGTGGTTCTACATGATGATCACGACCCTGGCCATGCCATCTCGAGCCAGCCGGACTTCGCCTTGAGGCTCCTACCTCCAGCCGTTGGGGCAAGTAGTGGCTCCCGAATTTTTTCTGTACGTTGCTTGTACCCTACTTTGAGGCGCATTTCTGGCGCCCAAGATAAGATGGCTATGCTGCCAGGCTGACCCTTTCGAAGCTGGCATGGCATCGTCTACTAGCTAAATCACGTTGCCAGTGGAATGGATCTTCTCAGTGGCCAGAGACTCTCGCTGCTAATGCATTATGGTCGCTTTGAACCATAACAGTTTGAAGAGCTTTCATTTTCTACCCAATTTCTTTTACTGACAATTATCTAGAATCCGCGGTCGTATTGGACCGACCTCTGCACAGGAGCTCCTAACTTCTTCGCTGCATGGATGGGCCAATGTGGATTACGCATGAGTTCCCGAGCGAGGAACACGACATCTGCTTTTCCGGACTGAAGAATATCCTCCGCTTGTTCTGGGTCTACAATCATACCCACAGCACCGACTAGCATATCAGGATGTGCTTTTTTCAGAGCCTCTGCGTATGGCACCTTGGAGTTGGTCGAGCGCTCAGTTGGGGGACACATTCGAAAATGACGTGACTATATGCACATACCTGGTATCCTGGTCCAACACTGAACTTTTGCAATGTCCAATTTCCACCGGAACTGCAATCGACCAAATCGACTCCAAGTTTAAGCATTTCGCCGGTAAAGATTGTGCTTTGTTCAATTCCCCACTGTTTCCAGACTCCGGCCTCATCCTTTTCAGGACCTTCAGCCCAGTCGCTAGCACTGATCCGGACGAAGAGAGGCTTGCTCCAAACCTCACGGATAGCCTTGATGACTCGGAGAGGGTATCGAAGGCGATTTTCCAGAGCTTGACCGCCAAACTTGTCGGAACGTATGTTCGACAGTGGAGAGACGAAAGAGTTGAACAAATATCCATGCGCGTTGTGTATCTCGATGAAGTCAACTGCAATAAGACCATGAGATGTATCTATGTGGGCAAAATCAGAAACACTTACACCCAATTTCTTCAACGCGTTTCACCGACGCCAAAAACGCATTCTCAAGGTCGTCAAGCTGAGCTTCAGTAAGCTCTTTCACCTTGGGATATTGTTCATTGAAGGGCAAAGGACTAGGACCAACAACTACAGTCCTGAATCAACGTCAATATCGGGATGATATCTAGTGGAACATACCGTTTTCTGGCCATCCTCCCACCTTTTCGTCAGCAAGATAAGTCGATCCATGACCAGCCTTCGCTCTAGCCCAAGGCGCCAAAGTGGAGGCTTTCCTTCCGGCGTGAGCCAATTGGATCCCGACTAGTGTCCCATGCGCATGACAGAATTCCACTATTCTCTTCAGAGGAGCCATCTGACTATCCGTCCATAAGCCTGCATCTTCTGGCGAGATCCGACCTTCTGGCGTGACTGAAGTGGCCTCCAAACAAATAGCTCCTGCGCCACGAGTAGCAAAGCCGCCGATATGGACAAGATGCCAATCCGTGGCGTGTCCGTTGTCAGAGCTATACTGACACATAGGTGACTATAACACGACGTGAGATTCACACTGGCAAATTGAGATAGGTAGAACATGCATACAACAAAGATTCGATTCTATAGTTATATGGTCATTTTTGAGAGCGGTTTTCACCATCTGAATCTGGATTCATACCTTGAAGGTAACGCCTCGAATCGTCAAAGGCTGGAACAGCTTGGGCGATTTTTCCTATGAGAGCGTCAGGCTAGCGATCACATAGACGCGTCGATATCTACTGACATCGTTCAAGAGGGTTCCCACGGCAGGGACTGTGTTAGGGTAATATTCTCGAGCGTTTGGGACTGGCGTGTTCCCGAAAGACATGGTGATGATGATACTGGTTCAAGTTTTAGTGCAAGTGGTTGAGGTTATATCTCGAGCAACATCGAACGTCCGAGTCATATTAGGGCCAGCTTACAAACACATTGCTGCTAGAACGGCTGTACCGTATGGTAGATAGCTTCGATCTCCCGCCATTTTTAATACTATCTTGTTTCTATTTATGTTTAGGTCGCCGTATGTGGAAATCCAAAGCTGCTGCAGAGAAAATGTCGCCATCCATTCCTAACTACCCAAGCTCGTTATTATCCCAGAGCTTTACTGCGATATAACGGATGCTGGTGACGGTATCTATTAGGCGATTTTGACTTATGGATAGAGGCGTTGTGTTCTGCTCCCGGTGGTCGACTATGATTTAAATTCTAGGCCGTCTAACGCCTTTATCTACGGTAAATAGTGACCGTGAGGCTCTTGAAGTTTACTATACTATTGCCTTACCAATACTTCTGCAACAATGATACCTACGACTTTGATGTGGATTTGAACCCCGCTATTGGGGCAGAAACGTGAATAAGTAATGTATAACGTCATAACTGGCCTTCTACTCGTATCTTCACCTACCATGTCGATCTCACAATTTATACAGGAAGTGCTAGAGGAAATTGAACCTAACGCGATATTCACTGGGCCCTTACCCAAGGTCAAATCTTCTAATGGCAAGACTTATTTTGTCAAAATGGGCAGTCCATCAGAGGCAGAACAGTACATTGGCGAGGCAGAGTCCCTCAAAGCCATGGGCGCTGGTGCCCCAGGGTTAGTCCCGACTGTGTACAAGTGCGGGATGAAAGATGGCAGGCCTTACTTTATATCCGACTACAAGGAGATGGGCTCGGGAAAGGCAGCAAGTGTCCTTGCAAAGCGCTTGGCAACAGAGATGCATAGATATGCAAATCCCAACGGGAAATTTGGATTCGAGATTCCGACCTACTGTGGCGCTACCAGGCTGCAGAACGGATGGTTTGATACCTGGGAAGAGTGTTACAGTTCGATGATGAAGGACTTGGTCAACCAACTGAAGAAAAGAGGAAAATTCAATGAGGTCTGCAATAAAGCAGATCGAGTCATCCAAGAGTGAGTATCGTTGACTAGCACTTGGTCATTTTACTCATCAATCCATAGCGTTATTCCCAAGTTGCTCAGTGGGTATTGAACATTTACAAGGCTGGCAAGCGTTCACTCTATGAATTCAAGGCCCATTGAATGTCCAGCCTGTGATCCTTCATGGTGATTTATGGGTGCGTAGATGCGAGGCCGTTTTCAGTTCCCCATTCCTAACAAGCCTTCAGAGTGGAAATGCGGGAACAGACAGCAGGACAGGCGAGCCTGTCATTTTTGATCCATCATCATACTATGGTCACAATGAAGCCGAGTGAGTCGAAAGCAACTCTTTGTATGAAACCTTACTGTCGCTGAAACTGCGGGATGAAGCTTGTCCATAGCAAGAGTCTTCGGGGGTTTTTCTTCAAGCTTCTTTAGCGAGTATCATGAGCATCTCCCGAAAGCAGAACCAGTCGAACAATACGACTTGAGAGCGGACCTTTACGAGCTGTTTCATTACCTGAATCACACCCTTCTCTTCGGTGTAAGTTTGCGACCTCCTTCACAGCTTCTTTCAGCCTAACGTGATTCTGCAGAGTTCATACGCGTCGAGTGCCATGGGAAAAATGAATAGACTGTTGGCGGCAGGATTATAGTGATTCAATTCCCAAAAATATGTGTAATGGCAGAGAAATTCAGATGAATATATTGTGCACTACTGAGACCACTGTTAGACGAGAGGTAGGATACGAAAGGCGCGAAGTATCTGTCCAGTTCAATGTTGGGGGAAGGAGGAAATGGCCAAACAACGCACAAACAATGACAAGGCGTGTTTCCGTTTCTGGCTTACCAAGTTACCTCTTCCACCTGCACGCCCATCTACTTGGGGGTCCAGTTCAACTCTTGCTCTACAAAACAATTTGCTGTGTCTCGGAGGTGTTACACCAGCATTCCTAATAACGATAGACCCGATTCCCACGCGCTTTGAGCTTTGTAAATCATGAGCCAAGGTAGAATTTACAGTTCTGTCTTGCGCTTACCACAGAAATGGCTAAGGCACTTCTCACTTTGAAGATCCTAACTATGACCCGTACGCAACATATGAAGACAACACGTTTGGCATGGACGGTGTAGAAGGGGACGACGAGGACTACGAGGAAATCACGCAGGAGGATTGCTGGACTGTCATCTCTAGCTTCTTCGACCAAAAGGGTCTCGTCCGTCAACAGCTTGACTCCTTCGATGAGTTCGTCCAAAATACAATGCAGGAGTTGGTCGATGAGAACTCGGAGTTAATTTTGGACCAGGCTGACCAGCATTCTGGGCACGATACGGACATGACCAGGCGGTATGAGATCAAGTTCGGTCAAATCTACTTGTCGCGTCCTACTGTCACGGAAGGAGATGGCTCTGTGGTTCCCGTGTTTCCTCAAGAGGCCCGGCTGAGAAACTTGACTTACTCAGCACCGTTGTATATCGAGATGAAGAAGAGGGTTTTGTTGGGACGTGAAGACCCTGATGGTACAGGAGAGACCATATGGGATGTTGAGCAAGAAGACACAGGCGAAGGCGCAAAAGTCTGGATTGGAAAGGTGCGTGTACCGAATGTGTGGCCCATTTTCAATTACTCACAGAGGGATCGCAGGTCCCCATTATGCTTCGGTCGACATTCTGTATCCTGCACAATTTACAAGACGAGGACCTCTATGACTTGAACGAATGTCCCTATGATTCTGGAGGATATTTCATCATTAACGGCTCAGAAAAAGTGCTTATTGCCCAAGAGCGCATGGCCACAAATCACGTCTATGTCTTCGCCAAAGCTCAGCCATCCCCTATCAACTTCCTTGCTGAGATTCGTAGTGCAGTAGAGAAGGGTGGAAAGACGATCAGTCAGTTCCAGGTCAAAATGTTCCACAGACATCAAGAGCGCTCAGTATGTATCGAATGCCTCTTTTATTTCTGCATGTTTTCTCAGCGTTGTTGTAGATGGGAAACGTTATGAAAGCAACGATTCCTTACATCAAGGTCGACATTCCTATCTGGGTCGTTTTCCGTGCTCTAGGTGTCATGTCCGATCGAGATATTCTGGAACATATCTGCTATGATATGCAGGATACACAGATGCTCGAGATGTTGAAGCCCTGTATTGACGATGGCTTTGTCATTCAAGACCGAGAGGTTGCGCTTGACTTCATTGGGAACCGTGGTAGCGCCACCGGGTTATCGAGAGAACGTCGTATCCGCTATGCACAGGAGATTCTGCAAAAAGAGATGATTCCTCACGTGTCTATGGCGGAAGGCTCTGAGTCCAAGAAAGCGTACTTCTTCGGCTACATGATCCACAGATTGCTGTTGGCCGCAATGGAGAGACGAGAATTGGACGATCGTGATCACTTCGGAAAGAAGCGACTTGACTTGGCTGGACCTCTTCTCGCGAATCTTTTCCGTATGCTGTTCAGGAAACTGACGAAGGATGTGTACCGATACTTGCAGAAGGTAACTTCCAATGTTACACGAAGAAAATCGTTGTACCTAACATGTGGTTGTTACAGTGTGTCGAAACTCACAAGGAGTTCAACTTGGCTTTGGCTGTCAAGCATCAAACTATTACCAACGGTCTCAAGTACTCGTTGGCCACTGGTAACTGGGGTGACCAGAAGAAATCGATGTCGTCCAAAGCAGGTGTCTCGCAGGTGCTCAACAGATACACATACGCTTCCACCTTGTCGCATTTGCGTCGTTGCAACACGCCGCTGGGACGAGAGGGTAAAATTGCTAAGCCCCGACAGTTGCATAATACCCATTGGGGAATGGTGTGTCCGGCCGAGACGCCAGAAGGACAGGCGTGTGGCTTAGTGAAGAATCTTGCTCTCATGTCTTGTATTTCGGTCGGTTCCTACTCTGCGCCAGTCATCGAGTTCTTGGAAGAGTGGGGTCTGGAGTCTTTGGAAGAGAACGCACACTCGACCTCCCCTCTCACGAAAGTTTTCGTCAATGGTGTCTGGATGGGTGTACATCGTGATCCTGCAAACTTGGTGAAGACGATCAAGAAGCTTCGTAGAAAAGACGACATCAGTCCCGAAGTTTCGGTCGTGCGGGATATTAGGGAGAAAGAGTTACGGTTGTACACAGACGCCGGTCGAGTTTGCAGGCCGTTATTCATTGTGGAGGACCAGCAGCTTATCCTCAAGAAGAAGCACATTCGTTGGCTGAGTCAGGGCTTCAACGAAGAGAAAGAAGAGTTCAAATGGGAACACTTGGTGAAGAGTGGGATCATTGAGCTGCTTGACGCCGAGGAAGAGGAGACAGTCATGATCTCTATGACACCGGAGGACTTGGAGTCAACTCGGTTAAAGCAGGCTGGTCTTGATCCACATGTCAACGATGGAGAATATGACCCTGCAGCACGTTTGAAAGCTGGCGTCAATGCTTCGACCTGGACGCATTGTGAAATTCATCCCAGCATGATTTTGGGTATCTGCGCGAGCATCATTCCTTTCCCAGATCATAACCAGGTAAGTTTGCACTTTTTCTCTCTTCGAGGTCATGCTAACATGTCAATAGTCTCCTCGTAATACATACCAATCCGCCATGGGTAAACAAGCCATGGGTATCTTCTTGACCAATTTCTTGATTCGCATGGACACCATGGCCAACATTCTTTACTATCCACAGAAACCTCTCGCCACGACTCGTTCTATGGAATACCTCCGTTTCCGAGAACTGCCGGCTGGTCAGAACGCTATTGTCGCTATCTTGTGTTATAGTGGTTACAACCAGGAAGATTCCGTCATTATGAACCAGAGTTCCATTGACCGTGGTCTCTTCCGTAGTATCTACTATAGGAGCTACATGGACCTCGAGAAGAAGAGCGGCATTCAGCAGCTGGAAGAGTTCGAGAAGCCCTCCCGAGACAGTACTCTTCGCATGAAGCACGGCACGTACGAAAAGTTGGAAGATGACGGTATGATCGCTCCTGGCACTCGAGTCAATGGCGAGGATATCATTATCGGTAAGACTGCCCCAATCCCTCCAGACAGCGAGGAGCTTGGCCAGAGGACGAATCTACATACCCGACGTGATGTATCAACTCCGCTGAAGAGCACAGAGAAGGGTATCGTGGACCAGGTCCTGATCACCACGAATTCTGAGGGTCAGAAATTCGTGAAGGTCCGCGTGCGCTCAACGCGTGTGCCACAAATTGGAGATAAGTTTGCCTCCCGTCACGGTCAGAAGGGTACCATCGGTATCACATATCGGCAGGAGGACATGCCCTTCACTGCAGAGGGTATTGTGCCCGACATTATCATCAATCCCCATGCCATTCCATCGCGTATGACCATCGGACATTTGGTCGAGTGTCTTTTGTCCAAGGTTGCCACTCTCATTGGCAACGAAGGTGATGCCACACCGTTCACTGATCTTACAGTCGAGTCCGTCTCGACCTATCTGCGCCAGAAGGGCTACCAATCCCGTGGACTGGAGATCATGTACCACGGACATACTGGTCGCAAGTTGCAAGCCCAGGTGTACCTTGGGCCTACATACTACCAGCGTCTCAAGCATATGGTGGACGACAAAATTCACTCTCGTGCAAGAGGACCGGTGCAGATCCTGACAAGACAGCCTGTTGAAGGTAGAAGTAGAGATGGTGGTCTGCGTTTCGGAGAGATGGAACGTGATTGCATGATTTCTCATGGAATCGCTGGTTTCCTGAAAGAACGACTGTTCGAGGCCAGCGATGCTTATCGTCTGCATGTTTGTGACATGTACGTCTCCTGTTTTTACAAATTCTACGACACTAACTTGCACCGTTTATAGTTGTGGTCTGACTGCTATTGCCAATCTCAAGAAACAAACCTTCGAATGTCGTGCATGCAAGAACAAGACTGCCTGTTCTCAGCTGTATATCCCCTATGCTGCCAAGCTTCTATTCCAGGTATGTGGGATCTTTCCTGGTACACCACTTCGTAACTTATAGGGTTCACAGGAACTCCAAAGCATGAACATTGCTCCAAGATTGTACACGGTATCATCTGGTCGTATCAGAGACACGATATGATCTTCAGAAATGATGTTTGTAGACTTTTAGGGCGCTTTATTGTACTCTGTACCGTACTGTACAAGGCTGGATATTCCGCGGGTAATAAATATAATTTTCCGGCACTAGCCAACAATTAGTCGTCCCGGTTTCTACCCATCAACCCCCTACGCTCTCCTTCCTCCAGTTCACCAGATAATCGAGCTGCATTAGCCTTCTTGGCTGGTTCATCATCGTCGCTTCCTGCATCTTCGTCACCAATCTCGAACACTACATTGTCTTCGTCTAGGCGGACATGCCCATCCCGGTCCCGTCGTCCGACAAGCGTAGCTTCGTCATCATCTCGTGCATTTGTTCGGCTTTCGAGAGCTTCAAGATCGTAGTCCTCTGCATCCTCCTCATCCTGTGCGATTTCATCTGACATAGCCAAACGCCTGTTGTTGTCAGATGGGCGCCAAACATATGCAATTGCCCCAAATGACACCAGATACAGCAGTGCAAGCCATCCATCAAGCAGCCACCATCGGTTCCTCCATGTTTTTGCGGCATAGTCTAAGTATTGGATCAATACAAGACTGCTTAGTATTTTCTGCATACATACCTTCCGCAAGGCGTCCAGAGAACGAGAATGAAGACACGACAAAGAATATTACGATCACCAATACCACTGCGAGAAGAATATAATTCAATTTCTCGAACATGGACAGCTTGTATCGTTGCTTTCTTGCTTTGAGTTGGGCAATTGTAGCTGGAATGAAATGAGAACATGCACGATAAACAGACTATTGGATGCATACCATTCAGAGCGTACATGATCCACAAAAGGAATCCACTCAGAGTGAATGCAAGAGGAATAACAAAGATTAGTAGGACAAGAGCAGAGGTGGACTCCAATTCGAGTTCGACAATGCCGACCGCATACAAAACTAGAAACCATGAACGTTGTAAATCGATAAAGTCTTGAGCACAGGGCCTTTTCACTTGCCTCCAAAGATGAAGTGTGCAACTGCTAGAGCCTGGCATTTGAGCATGGTTCTGTCCAACGATTCTCGAACGACGCTGAGACCTAGAGCAACGACCAGCAACATAAAGAACGACATAGAATTGCGTCCGGCATCAAGAATCGCGACTGAAATTCGACTGAGCATCTATCGAACAACAAAAGCAAGGCGGGAGTCCTCACCGACAATAAGGAAAGCCGTAGCGGCAGCACCTTTTCCATGGGCGTTCAGATATCGATAGTATCCCCAGTTAGCCACCATTTCAATGACCAAGAGACCAACCAGTCCCGACATGTAGTATTGAATCGGCAAAAGGTCTTGCAAATGCCTATAGCAGAAGAATCCCCATACTGCTGCAAGGACGAGATAAACGATAGACATGGCCATATAAAACTGGTGAAAGAATTAGGAACATGACATCTGAGAGCGCTTCGGGAGACGTACGTTGACTTTCGGATAATCACTGGACGCTAGTTTTCCGCTGAATGTGTTTTGGAAGAACACGGTTCCTCTGTAAGATGGATGGTATGGAACGTCCGTGTCTCCACGACGGGAGTTCTGCACGGTCACAGGTACGATGGCTTGGAGAGAATGAGCTTCAAGTGGTCAGCTCTACGATAAATGCCTCACCGACGCAGTAGTACCCAGTCTGCCGAACAAGATATTGTATTGGCTCTTGATATGCCAATATATCGCCGGGGCTTGGGTTCGGATTTTCCCTTTCTGCTATACTTGAGGCTACACGACGCCACGGGGTATCAAATTCGCTGGTTGGAGGCGTAGGAGTGGGGCCATCAGGGTTGTTCCAGAAGCCATTGGATTCATCCTTTCCCTCTGGTGTTGCCGTCGTAGTAGTAGATGCGTCTTCTGGCGTGTTGTCAGATTCTTCGGCAGTCTGTGGCAGGCGTACGCGTGAAGACCAGAAGGACGTTTCGTTTATTGATTTGGAGGAGGGAAGATCGAGGATGAATTTGCCAAGGTCTTCACTTGAGCAGTACCCGCTACTCAATGCCTTTGAGGTGCAAACGTATGTCTTCTGAACAAACTGAGGATAGCCTGTAAGAAACGTGATCTACTAATATAAAATGAAGGCATACGGGGAGATAATCATCCTGAGGCCCTGTAGCTTTGCCCAGATATTCCACGTCCTTCCATTCATAGATGACCATGGCAACTTGGCCCTGCGAATTGTCCTCAAATGTGACTACCCATAGCAAGTTAGATCTCTGCCTTGAGAAACCTGATGAGCTGCGTACCATTTATGTACGTGGAATCGCTGGCCCACATGCCGCTGCATATTTGACGTGAATAATCTAAGAGTTGGTCAGTATTTGGCGCGATTCGACTGCGCGGCTTCGCACGCTAACCTGTATCCAATATGGGGACTTCGTATGCGGTGCATACGTTGGCCGCCAACGCAAGCGCGAAGGCTGCGAGGCCAGGTAGAATGCGTGTCATGGAAGGACACTTGTAAGGAAATGTTGGCTGTGTTTGGTCGCGTCACCTTCAAAGTCCTTGATCGCCGCAGTAAGCTCTCTCACACTCATCCACGACCATGCTCGGCGACGACGAGGACGTTTTCGACAGCGTTACATGGGAGTCTCCCGTCGAGAATGCTTATGCCAATGAACACGCCACTCCTGGATTTCGCCAAAGCACTTCAGATAGCCATGAAGGACCCCACGACCCTAAATGGGAGGGATACCTTATTACAAGCGTGAAAGACCCTCTGAAGGAACTTGCAGAGACAAAAGATGCCTACGTCTCCTACCTAGTATCCGCAAAGGTCAGTTTCCTGTGTGTTACAATCGGAAGCAGCATGGCTCATGGCTCCCTGCTTTCCAGACCAATCTCCCTATATTCTCTAATACCAGCCCCACATCGCGCAGGCGATTTCAGGACTTTGTCTTCCTCAGAGAACATCTGGTGAAAGACTTCCCAGCATGTGTAGTTGCTCCCCTACCTGGAAAGCACAGGCTTGGTATGGCTCATAGCTTGAGAGCAGAAGCATTGGCTTATCCTTTGCTTTAGAGTATCTAACTGGTGATCGGTTCAGTCCAGAATTCATGGAAAGGAGACGTCAAGAGTAGGTACTACGTATCACTATAACAATGCGTATATTAACGCGTTCTTCTAGCTTGCATCGTTTCCTCCAACGAGTAGCTCGCCACCCCACTCTGCAGCGGAGCACATTAGTTCGAGCATTCTTCGAGTCC
>Ga0247730_1000920_pt1 | contig 18056 bp, 19 predicted proteins | sample UWRJL073202C2_FD_180959 | JGI IMG/M metagenome (GOLD analysis project Ga0247730, IMG submission 180959) | Plant litter microbial communities from Arlington Agricultural Research Station in Wisconsin, United States - UWRJ-L073-202C-2 | ecosystem: Environmental > Terrestrial > Plant litter >... | reverse complement strand
TTAGAAAAAACCTCTTCTCTCTCTTTGTTGTCAAATTCTCCCATGTTTGGTATTACTGTTGGTTTTGGTTCGGGTAAATATAAACTATTAATCAGTAAAGATCAAAATAGAAATTAAAGAGATTTATTTTCTTCTTCCAATAACTGGTTCTGAAACATTTCTTCGTAGATGCCGTGGAGGTCTATAAGTTCGTCGTGCGTACCCTGCTCTGCAATTCTGCCGTCCTCCAAAACAATGATCTTATCGGCCTTTTTAATCGTGGAGATCCTGTGTGCAATGAGTATACTGGTCTTTCCCTTCATCACGTTGCCCAGGTTATTCAGGATTTCTTCTTCCGTTCTGGTGTCTACGGCTGACAGGCAATCGTCAAATATCAGGATCCTGGGTTCTTTAATTAAGGCCCTGGCAATGGATACGCGCTGTTTTTGCCCGCCTGAAAGCGTAATTCCCCGTTCTCCGAGCATGGTGTCAAACTTCAGTTCGAAGTCCATAATGTTATGGTAAACGGCTGCATTTCTTGCTGCTGTTTCAATCTCGGCATCGGTAACCTTGTCCAGGCCAAAGGCAATATTGTTCCTGATATTATCTGAAAAGAGAAAAACTTCCTGCGGTACAAAACCTACCTGGTTCCTGAAGGAATTCAGGTTGATCATGGGAAGCGGTTCTCCGTCAATGGAGATCTGGCCTGAATCTGCATCATACATCCGCATGATCAGGTTGGCGAGTGTGGATTTTCCCGATCCGGTACGGCCAATGATCGCTACAAACTGACCGGCTTTAATGTCAAAGGAGATGTCTTTCAGTGCTTCGATCCCCGTATCCTGGTAAGTAAAACTTACTTTATCGAAATTTATATTTCCATTGAGTTCTCCAGGTGAGATATTTCCGGAACGGATATCCGGTTGAAGTTCAAGGAACTCATTGATTCTTTTCTGGGACGCCGCTGCCCGCTGTACCAGCGTAGTGACCCAGCCCAACATGGCAACCGGAAACGTAAGCTGGTTTACATATACAATGAACTCGGCGATGTTTCCGGCCGTAATTGAGCCCTCCAGCACCTGTTCGCCACCTATATATACAGTAAGGATTGTACTCACGCCCACTAAAAGCATCATGGTAGGTTCAAAGAGTGCCTGTACGCGGACCAGGCCCATGGCATTTGACTTATAGTCATCACTTTCCCTGGCAAAGATTTCTTTTGCATAGTCCTCACGTACATAGGACTTGATGACCCTGATGCCGGAAAACCTTTCCTGTACAAAGCTGGAGAGGCGCGAAAGCTGTTCCTGAATTTGTTCGCTCTTGTTGTTGATCACCGTATTCACAAAGTAGATGATCACCACCAGCACCGGTAAAGGCAGCAGGCAGAATGTTGCCAGCTTTGGATTTATGGTATACATGGACGTGATGATCAGCACAAAGAGCACCAGTGTGTTGATGGCGTACATAATTGCCGGACCTACATACATCCGCATCCTGTTCACATCCTCCGTTGCCCTGGCCATCAGGTCGCCGGTGTTGTTGCGCCTGTAAAAGCCCAGGCTCAGCTCCTGGTAATGGGCATAGATCTCGTTTTTAATGTCAAATTCAATATGCCTTGACATCAGGATGAGTGTCTGCCGCATGAAAAAGAGGAACAGTCCCCTGATCAGGTAAAGGATGAGCACCAGGGTACCAAAATAAAACAGGCTGTAGCTGAAGATGTCGTAGATGATCTGCTGCCTTTGGAAACCATCGAATAACCTGTAGATCTGTATGTTTTCTGTGATCAGGTTAAATGCATGCCCGATCACCTGTGCCGGAATTACACCGAATATGTTGGAAATGATGACGAAAAACACCCCGGGAACGATCCACCATTTGTATTTATAAAAATATTTATTTAAGAAAAGAAGGTGCTTCATGTGGGGGCAAAGTTAGCCAATTGAGAAGGGTTTTTTAAAACTGTTTCGTTAAAACAATGTAATTAATCTTTTTTATCATTAGTTTTGCGAACTGTCTGATAAACGAAATCATATGTCTGTTAAGAGTTCTGTGGTAACCTCAATTTTAGATCAACTAAGTGCATTAGGACATAAAAAAGTAGTGTACTGTAGTGATCCCGATACAGGTTTAAAAGCCATTATTGCTATTCACGACACCACACTCGGTCCTGCTTTGGGTGGTACACGTATGTGGAATTATGCTACCGAAACAGAGGCCCTCGAAGATGTGCTTCGTTTGTCCAGAAGCATGACCTATAAGGCCGCCATTACAGGACTGAACCTTGGTGGCGGAAAGGCTGTTATCATCGGCGATTCCAGAAAAGGAAAGTCTGAGGCAATGATGCGCAGTTTTGGTCGTTTTATTAAAAACCTCAACGGGGAATTTATCACTGCTGAGGATGTAGGTACAACGACGAAGGACATGGAATACATCAGCATGGAAACTACACATGTGACGGGCGTTCCTGAGTCGATTGGCGGTATGGGAGACCCATCTCCGACAACGGCAAAAGGTATTTTCCTGGGTATGAAAGCTTGTGTGAAAGAAGTTTTCGGAACCGATATGATGGCCGGCCGCTCCGTAGTTGTACAGGGAATAGGAAATGTAGGCGAGCATCTGGTAGAGCTGTTGAGGAAAGAAAATGTAGAGGTCTTTATCAGTGACATCAATGAAGAGCGTTTACACCAGGTAGCGCGGAAATACAAAGCAAGACCTGTAGAGGCAGATAAGATCTTTGGTCTGGATGTAGATATCTATGCCCCCTGTGCGTTGGGTGCAACGGTAAATGACAAGACCATCCCAAAGATGAAGTTTGCCATTATTGCGGGTTCAGCCAATAACCAGCTGGCAGATGAGCAGGTGCATGGTGCGCTGCTGCTGGAAAAGAACATTTTGTTTGCTCCGGATTACCTGATCAATGCAGGCGGGCTGATCAACTGTTACTCTGAGCTGACGGGTTACGGAAAAAAACGAACGATGCAGCTGACAGAGAATATCTATGACGCCACACGCAACGTGATCAAACTGTCAAAAGCAGACAATATCCCAACTATCCTGGCTGCAAACAGGATCGTTGAACAAAGAATAATTGATATCAAGAAAATAAAATCATCCTATTAATAACCGGTAAATTACCAACTCGTTCTTACATTCATGTTAAATAGAAGGCACTTAAGAATTAAAGCTCTGCAAAACATTTTTGCATGGCAAATGACTGAAAAGAAGGATCTGAATTCTGCAAAGAAGGAACTGATGCTCAGTATTGATAATGTTTATGAAATGTATGTCAGAATGCTGGCATTACTTTCTGAGATTACCGAATATACTGAAATTGATGCTATTGAAAGAGCGAACAAGCACTTTCCAACGGCAGAAGATCTGAATCCTAACAAGAAGCTGCTGACCAACAAGTTTATTGTGTTGTTGCAGCAGAACCCGGAGTTCAAGGCTGCGGTAAATAAATACCAGATCAACTGGCATGCTGATCCTGAGTTTATCAAAACTATCTACAACAAATTAAAGTCTACTCCCGAGTATGCGGCTTACCTGAATGATTCAGATGATAGCCTGGAGGGATCTAAAGAAATCATCAAATTCATTTTCAGAAAGATCATCCTTAAAAGCCAGAACATCATCCAGGCTTTTGAAGATAAGTTTATCAACTGGTCAGTAGATAAGGAAGTAATGCAGGGGATGGTGGCGAAGACCTTAAAAAACTTCACCTCTGAAGACCCCTTCAAAAATAAGCTTACCCCGATCAGTGCAGACTGGAAAGAGGATGGTAAATTTGTTGAAGACCTGTTTGTATATACCCTGAAAAATAACAATGAGTACCAGGCGCTGATTGCCGAGCGTACCAAAAACTGGGAATCTGAGAGGATTGCGCTGATGGATACGATCTTGATGAAGATGGCCATTTGTGAACTGATGAACTTCCCGTCTATTCCGGTTAAAGTAACTATAAACGAGTATCTTGACTTGTCAAAAGATTACAGTACCCCGAAAAGTAATTCATTTATTAACGGTATATTAGACAAAATTTTGAGCGACCTGAAGCGTACCAACAGCATCAAGAAAATAGGCCGCGGATTAATAGAAGAATAAACATGAAGAAACTATTTATATTGTTTTTTGCTGCAGCTTCATTGAGTGCCTGTCAGCAATCCAGGTCTGCAGGTACTGCAGACAGTACTGTGGCCACAATGCCTCCTGTTGCTGCTGCAGATGCAGCGGTGATCAGCTTTGAAAGCGGCATGTACAACTTTGGCAAAATCAGGCAGGGTGAAAAAGTGAACCACGAGTTCAAGTTTAAAAATACAGGCAAAAGCCCGCTGATCATTACCAATGCTACTGCCACCTGCGGTTGTACTACTCCTGATATTCCGAAAGCGCCGATCAAACCAGGTGAATCCGGCGTGATCAAAGTTGTTTTTAACAGTGCAGGTAAATCCGGAATGCAGGATAAGATCGTTACGATCACTTCAAATGCTAACCCCTCTACTACTGAGGTACACCTGATCGGTGAAGTAAATGAAAATGCTGCGCTATAATTGATAATAATACACAAACAAATAATATGACATCTACAGTAATTTTACAGGCAGCCGGCGGAAGCAGTATGTTGAGTACATTGGTTCCAATGGTATTGATCATGGTAGTTTTTTACTTCTTCATGATCAGGCCACAGGTTAAAAAAGCAAAAGATCACAAGAAGCTTGTTGCTGATCTAAAAAAAGGTGATAAGATCGTTACTACGGCTGGTATTCACGGAAGAATTGTTGATATGAACGAACTTACCTTTCTGATTGAAGTTGAAGGTGGTACAAAGATCCGTTTTGATAAAAGTGCTATTTCTTTAGATGCTACAAAAGCCTCTGCGGAATTGCCTAAAGCTTAATCTATTGATTTACAAATAAAGCCGCTCCTGATTTGGTGCGGCTTTTTTGTTTTATTAAATTTGTTTACTTTACAGCCATGCCTTTTATTAGACTTACAAAAATTGAGCGAAAGCGCTTTTTGGTATTGATCACCTGTGTCCTGCTGGCTATTGCCGGATGGCTTTTTCTGGCGTTGAGCAATAAGTACGTTTATACCGCAAAAACGGTACTGGTGTATAGGAACTTCCCTCAAAAAAAAGCTTTTCACCCGCTGCAGTCAGATACGGTTGACCTTTTGGTAGAAGGAACAGGCTGGCAGCTCCTGTTTGCACGCCTGCGCGTGAGCCCCCCTTCCATAAACATCAGCCTCGATAAACTGAATAACAGAAATTATATACTTTTTTCGGAGCAGTTATACAGTGTGAATAACCAGCTGGAAACCTCACAAAAGATCATTTCTGTACGTCCTGACACACTTTATTTTGATTTCTCCAAAAGGACCGTCAAAAGGGTTCCTGTGAGGCTGGTCTCCAATTTAACCTTCGCCAGGCAATACGGGGTTTCTGATGATATAGAGTTCAGTCCTGATTATGTAACGGTATCAGGCCCGCAGGAGGAGCTGGAAAAGATCAGGGAATGGAAAACGGATACCCTGAAAATGCATGATATCCAGGGGCCTTCCGTTTCAAGGGTGGCCATGAAACCCAACCTGCAGAAGAATGTGAATATATTTCCCTCCACTATAGAAGTAAAACTGCCGGTTGATGAGTTTACGGAGAAAACGCTGGAGGTGCCTTTGAAGGTATTAAATAACAGCGAATACTATAATGTAAAGCTTTACCCTAAGAAGGTGAAAATCACGTTTATGGTGGCGCTATCCAGCTATCAGCAGGTAAATGAAGATTTTATTGAAGCCGCGGTTGACCTGAATGAATGGAAGCTGCAAAAGCATGACCAGCTGAGCGTAAAGCTGACCCGCTTTCCGGATTATTGTAAGAAAGTGAAGCTGGTTCCGGAAAAGGTTGATTTTATTATTGAAAAGCAATGATGACGATTGGGATCACCGGTGGAATTGGAAGCGGCAAAAGCACCGTCTGCCATGTGTTTGAACATTTGGGCATTCCTGTCTTTTATGCGGATACAGTGGCAAAAGAGATTATGGTTACTGACCCCGTGCTTACAGCAGGCGTAATGGAGGCTTTCGGGGCCGAAAGTTATGATGCAGGCGGCAGGTTGAATAACAAACATATAGCAGGCATCGTTTTTAACAACAGCACAGAACTGGCCAGGCTCAATGCACTGGTCCATCCGGCGGTTTTCAGGGCTTTCGATCTGTGGCTGGCCAATGTACCGCCTAATGTACCTTATGTACTCAAGGAAACAGCCATACTGTTTGAAAGTGGTTCTTACCGGGCCTGTGATAAAACCGTGCTGGTTACCTCGCCGGTGAATATGCGGTTAAGACGGGTGATGGATCGGGACGGGGCAACAGAAGAGCAGATACTAGCGCGGATGAATAAGCAGCTGACTGACGATGAGAAAGTAAAAATGGCTGATTACCAGATCAGGAATGACGAAAGTCAGTCTGTCATACTCCAGGTGATGGAGCTGCATCAACAATTTATATAGATAACATACCAGATGATATTAGATGATTTTTTGGTTCCAACCAAAATAGGGCTGTTTTGTGCCTATGGAAATTTTTACCTGGATCCAAAGGAAATAGTAAGGGATGCGGTGATCTCACACGCACACGGAGATCACGCCATCGGCGGGAACCTGAATGTTTATTGCACGCAGGCTACCTCTTTATTTATGAAACAGCGTTACAGGAAATTTGCTGCCGGTGAATTCCATATCCGGTCTTTTCATATGCCGTTTACGCTGAATGATGTAAAGATCAGCTTTGTGCCTGCAGGGCATATGCTAGGTTCGGCCCTGGTATTAATGGAATACAGGGGCATACGGTACCTATATACCGGTGATTATAAGCTGCAGCCGGATGATACCTGTGAGCCGATAGAATTTGTGAAGGCCGATGTACTGATTACAGAGACCACCTTCGCTGATCCTGATACCAGCCACCCGGATGCGGTGACTGAGATCCGGAAACTGAACTCCACACAGAGCAACATTATGCTGGGGGCCTACGCCTTAGGCAAGAGCCAGCGTTTGATACGCCTGATCAGTGACCATTGTCCAGAAAAAAGGATACTCGTACACCATAGTATACTCCCTTTCGTTAAAGTCTATGAAGAAATGGGAATTGATATGGGCAGATATGAGGTGTATGACAGGAAGGTAATGAAGGCCAATCTGAGCCAGATGATTTATCTGGTTCCGCCTCTTGTATACAGGAGTTATATCAAAGCCATAAACGTAATAAGGGTGTTTGCAACGGGCTGGAAACATTTGCAAAACAATAGTGAGTTACAATTGTATATATCAGATCATGTTGACTGGGAGGATATAATTTTAACCATTGATAAGGTGAAACCATCGCAGATTTGGACCACACATGGTAGCGGAATTCAATTGAAAAGTTATTTTCAAAACATTTTGGACGTTAAATTGCTTAACTGATGGAAGAATTTGCCGATTACTATTTTAACAAGGAGGGGTTGATGGTTTTTACGGAGTCATACCACCTTAAACGCGGTTACTGCTGCAAGAACAAATGCAAGCATTGTCCCTGGAAATACGGTAAAGAAAAAATTAGCAATACTCATAAGAAAAGTAGTTGATAACCATTAGATAAATTAAGTAATGTTAAAAGAAACCAAAGCTCCCCGTTATGAAAGCGCATTTCACGAGGCAATTGTGAACGTATCTTTTACACATAATTGGTGTAACGATAAAGTTAAGCAAGCTGTGTCGCCATACGATATTACCTCACAGCAATTTAATGTACTAAGAATCCTGCGCGGACAGTTCCCGAACCCTTCAACCATTAACCTGATCAAATCCAGAATGCTGGATAAAATGTGCGATGCGTCAAGGATCGTAGACAGGCTCGTACAGAAAGGTATAGTCATCAAAAATATCAGTAATTATGACAAGAGGGCTGTAGATATCTTAATTAATGATAAAGGGCTCAATCTGTTGAAAAAAATAGACAGTGAGGTTAACCTGTCAGGCATCCTTTCTTCCAATATTACAAAGGAAGAAGCGGAACAACTGATCGCATTACTGGATAAAGCGAGGGGGAATTTCTAGTCCCCTTCATTGCTGTACTATGCTGTAAGTTTAATGATGTGCTGAGAGATAAAAGCCCATTACCGCGATGCTGATACCCAGCAGCACAGCGATCATTTTTCTTTTTGATACTTTATGATCTACACTGGACTCAAACAAAATGGTGGTTGATATATGAAGGAATATGCCGATCACAATACCCATCATTTTGTTGAAATAAAGTTCAATCCCACCGATACTTCCGTTGCTGATGCCGTAGCTTAATAAAAAGCCAAGTGGTGCCATCAGGGCAAATATGCCCAGGTAAACCACAATGCCCCTGAACTTGAAGTTGTTTTGCAGCAGGATGCTGGACAAAGCGAAGGCTGCGGGAATATGGTGCAGGGAGATCCCGAAGATCAGGGCATTGTGCTGGTCTGCCGCCAGCGGCATCCCCTCCAGGAAGGCATGGAGGCATAAGCTGATCATGATTCCATAAGGAAAGGAATGCCCTTCACCATGTTTATGGATATGCCCGTGTTCAACGCCTTCAGAAAACTGTTCCAGGAAGACCTGGAGTAAAAAACCGATCAATATAAATATACCGATCTCCGCATGGTCAGAGCCGCTGTAGGCGTCAGGAATAAGATGCAGAACAGTGATTGCAAACAGATAGGCCCCGCTGAAAGCAAGGATCAGCTTGAGCAGCTGCGATTTGTCGCTCTTTACCAAAAATATTGACAGGCCTCCCAGAAAGGCGCATAAAAATAAGACGAGGAGCTTCCAGAATTCCATTATACTGCTGATACCTGTGTTTTTTTATAGATTGCTGACACCACAAACCCAACCGTAGTTCCCAATAGTGCTCCGGCAACAGTATCCAGCGGATAATGAACACCCACATAGATCTGTGCAAAAGAGATGATAAATGCCCATGCAAGCCCCAAAGGTAAGATAGGTTTCCATTTCGGGTAAAATACCATGATCAGAAATATTGCAATGCCGAAATGATTGGTGGCATGTGCCGATGGGAAGCTGTATCCCGTTCCGCAGGGAACGCGGTGAATAATGTCATTTGCCAGATTGAGATCGTTGCAGGGCCTCAGGCGCGCAACGAAAGGTTTGATCAGCCTTGAAGAGACCAGGTCTCCGAGGGCAAAAGTGAGCAGTACCCCACCGATGATATACCAGCCCCGTTTCCTGTATTCCCTGAAGCAGAAAACGATGATAAAAAGGTAGAGGGGCGACCAAAAATAGCGGTTGCGCACCAATGGCATCAGCCAGTCGAAAAAGCCGTTGGAAAGCCCTTTATGTATCTTTAGAAAAAGGGCTATATCAAAGTTATATAAGCTCTCTATCATGTTTTTTGGCAGATGAGGACCAGTCTCTCAGATTTAATAGCGTCATAAGGGTCAAGGTTATAACTGCCGAAAGTTGCGCTGATGGTCAGCCCGCTTTTTTCGAACATACGTTCAAAATCGGCCAGTGTAAAAGCCTGTACCCGCTCTTCAAATGCAAAGTGCTTGCTCTTATGTTCAAAATTGATGTGTTTGATGATCTTGCCTTCGGAGACGAACTTATGTATATCGAAGTCTATGCCTTCGACAGTTTTGGTTTCTCTTTGGGTAAGGTTCTTCAGGATCTTTTGTGTATTGAAATAATCAATGACCAGTTTACCGTCATCTTTAATACTTTTTCTGAAAGATTTCAGGGCATTGACGTGTTCTTTTTCCGTTTCAAAATACCCGAAGCTGGTGAACAGGTTCATGGCAATATCATAGTAATTGATATACCCAAGCCTTCGCATATCGTGTACAAAAAAATGAAGGTGTTTCTGCTCAAACTGCTTTGCGTATTTGATGCTTTGTTCAGAGAGGTCAATACCAGTAACGTCAAATCCTTTTTTGTTCAGATAAACAGCATGGCGCCCCCTGCCACAGGCGATATCAAGGATCCGGGAATGCAGTGGAGGTTTAAGGAATGCAGTTAAATTGTCTATCAGGAATTCGGCTTCTTCATCGTTGCGCTGACTATATAAAATATGATAGTAGGGAGAGTTGAACCAGTACTGAAACCATTTACGCTGCATAAGGAACTTATTTAGAAAACGCAAATATAGTAAACGGGTCAGATAATCAGATCAATTCGGTTTAATTGGTATTCATTCTTAATTTTTTGTATTTTTGGAAAACAAAATTTACAGCAATTGACACTGATAAAATCTATCTCCGGCATCAGGGGAACCATAGGTGGAAAAGCCGGTAACGGCTTGACACCAATTGACATCGTAAAGTTTACCGCAGCCTATGGCTCATGGGTAATCCGCAATACGAACATAAAAAAAATCATACTGGGGCGTGATGCACGCATTTCGGGTGAAATGGTCAACAATTTAGTTACCGGAACCCTGCAGGGGCTGGGTATCGAGGTGATCGATCTTGGTTTATCTACTACGCCTACCGTAGAGATCGCTGTTCCTATGGAAAAGGCAGGAGGGGGAATTATTCTCACGGCCAGTCATAACCCCAAACAATGGAACGCATTAAAGCTGCTCAATGAAAAGGGCGAATTCATCAGTGATGCCAATGGCAAGGAAGTGCTGGAGATGGCAGAAAAAGCCGACTTTGAATTTGCTGAGGTGAATGACCTTGGTAAGGTGATCTATGATGACAGCTATCTGCAGAAACACATTGATGCTATTCTTGCGCTTCCGCTGGTTGATGTGGAGCTGATCAGAAAAGCTGATTTCAAAATTGCGGTTGATTGTGTGAATTCAACAGGGGGGATCTTTATTCCGGCGTTGTTGAAAGCGCTGGGTGTAAAAACTGTATTTGAACTGTACTGTACACCGGATGGCGAATTCCCGCATAACCCGGAGCCGCTTCCTGAAAACCTGACCGAAATTTCTAAGGTAGTGCAGAGTAAACAGGCAGACCTGGGCATCGTGGTTGACCCTGATGTGGACAGGTTATGTTTTGTCTGTGAGGACGGATCTATGTTCGGTGAAGAATATACACTTGTAGCCGTGGCAGACTATGTGCTGCAGCATACACCCGGCAATACCGTTTCTAATTTATCCTCAACCCGTGCGCTGAAAGACGTAACGCTGAAGGCGGGAACCGAATATAACGCAGCAGCGGTAGGAGAGGTGAATGTAGTGAACCAGATGAAGGCTACCCATGCGATCATTGGTGGTGAAGGCAATGGAGGCATTATTTATCCGGAATTACATTATGGCAGGGACGCCCTGGTAGGAATTGCCCTGTTCTTAACACACCTTGCCAAATTTGGCAAATCTGTATCCCTGCTGAAAAGTAGTTATCCAAACTATCATATTTCTAAAAATAAGATTACACTTACCGAAGAAATGGATATTGATGCTTTGCTGGTAAAGGTGCAGGAGAAATACAAAAACCATCCCAACAGTACAATTGACGGGCTGAAAATTGAATTTGATAATGAATGGGTACATTTGCGCAGGTCAAATACAGAGCCGATCATTCGTATTTACAGCGAAGCGGAGAATGAAACTGTAGCTGAGGGCCTTGCCAATAAGATCATATCAGACATAAAAGAAATATTAAAATTGAATTAATACCGATGAACAGGATCTATTTAGATAATGCCGCTACCACACCTCTCGATAAAAGGGTGGTAGCCGAGATGGTTCATGTGATGGAAAACTATTATGGCAATCCATCTTCTATTCATGCACAGGGCCGTGAGGTGCGCACGTTACTGGAAAAAGCGAGAAAGACCGTGGCCGGCCTGTTAAATGCCGTGCCCGCTGAAATATTTTTTACATCGGGTGGTACCGAAGCTGATAACATGGCTATCCGCTGTGGGATTGCTGCCTTTGGTATCAAACATGCAATTACATCTAAAATTGAGCACCATGCGGTGGTACATACGATGGAGCAGTTACTCAAAGACGGGGTGATTGATCAGCTCAGCTATGTGAACATCGACGCAAAAGGAAATATAGACTACGCACACCTGGAAGAACTGCTGAAGGATAACCCACGCTCTTTCGTGTCACTGATGCATGCCAATAACGAACTGGGCACGCTGACCGACGTGGAAAGGGTTGGCGAGATCTGCGAGAAATATGATGCCATATTCCATAGTGATACCGTACAGACCATGGGGCACTATAAACATGATGTCAGAAAGCTGAAAGCGCATTTTATCGTATGTGCAGGTCATAAGCTGCATGGCCCTAAAGGTGTGGGTTTCATCTATATCAACCATACGGTTAAAATTAACCCCCTGATTTTTGGCGGTGCACAGGAACGCAATATGCGCGGTGGAACGGAAAATATCTATGGCATTGTTGGCCTGGCAAAAGCGCTTGAACTGGCCTATGCCGAAATGGAAGAGCACCAGAATTATGTACAGGACCTCAAAACCTATATGAAGGATAAGCTGGCTGCGGAAGTTCCGGGAATTAGCTTTAACGGTGAAACCGATCCGGCGAATAGTTTATACACGGTATTGAGCGTATGTTTTCCTGAGATGGACATGTCAGACATGTTATTGTTCAACCTCGATATCAATGGGGTATCGGCATCGGGCGGCAGTGCCTGCTCATCAGGGTCGAATATCGGCTCACATGTGCTCACTGCAATTGGCGCTGATCCAAACAGGCCTTCTGTCAGATTCTCTTTCAGCAAGAACAATACGAAAGAAGAGATAGACTACGTTGTAGAAAAGGTAAAACAGATTGTAGAGCAAAATATAGCCGTTTAGTGCGGCACAGGTAAAATTCAGAAAGCTTTGATCAAGGTCAGAGCTTTTTTTATGCCTGTATTTTTCAACCTGTTATTTTTATATCAAGCAATCTTATATCATGCAATACCTGTCAATAGATCACCCCTCAGATCTCAATTTACCCTTCGTTCAGCAACTGTACTATAGTGCTTTTCCACAAAAAGAGCGGCGGGAATGGGATGAACTCACCGGGATGCTGGGTGCTGTTCCGGAAATGCATCTGCAGGTGATCGTTGAAGATGGGGAACCCATTGGAATGATTACCAGCTGGAAGCTGAACGACTGGCGTTTTATTGAGCATTTCGCTATAGCTGAAATACAACGGGGTAACGGCTGCGGGCAAAGCGTGATGAGGGATTTTCTTGAGGGCGGCAAAGTACTGCTTGAGGTAGAACCTCCATCGAATGCTGAGGCCACTCGCAGGATAAAATTTTATGAGCGTGTTGGAATGGTTTGTCTGGCTTTCCCTTATCTGCAGCCTCCTTACAGAAAGACCGGTAAACCTTATGAAATGGTGCTGATGAGCAATGTAAACGGAGATGATGAAGCTGAAATCAACGAAGTGGTACAGCTTATTTTTGAGAAAGTATACCACTCTCCGGGAGGTTATAGTCAATTGTGACAAACAATTTTATTTTTTTTCCTGTTGTTATGATAATCTACTTATTTTTTACTAAAAACCAATGATTATGATTACTCCGGAAGAACACAACGAAGAAGAAAAAAACAAAAAAACAGTATATAAAGAAACTACAACCGATGAAGATGATGAGTTGAGCAATGGCGAGACCTCATCAAGTTCGGGATCAGGAACTACGGCGTTTTCACATACGCCTGACAGAAAGAGTAAACCTCTGGGTTCCGGTCATGAACCGGGAGTTACACCTGGAAGGGATTTTTAACAAACTGCTCCGGGAGGTTATGCAATGAATGCATAATTGAGATCTCCTGGTTTAGCTGAAAAAAATGGTACCCTGTTTTGATGCTGCCTGCCACTCAAGTGCGCCGGAAGGTATCGAAACAGGGTACCATTTTTTTTGGAGGTATCCAATGCGGGGCGGTTTTGCGGTGCGGAATAGCGGGGCTGAAAGATTTTATGTAAATATTATAGTATTAATTTGTCTGTTAATATATAGTCCGTTACATTAGAGGGCGTAATTCGGGAACTGGATAAGCATATCAATTTTTTGAGATCTGCTAAAACGTTTTTAATTTGAATACACCGTAATTAATACTAAACCAAAAAACTATGATGAAGCACTTCTTATCAGTGTTAATGATCGCTGCCGCAATGCCGGCTTTGGCGCAAAAAACAGATAAGGTTACTGATCCCGTAGAATGGATTAACCCATTGATGGGTACTGCGAGTAAACCTGACCTGTCCAATGGTAATACCTATCCAGCAATTGCCCTTCCCTGGGGAATGAACTTCTGGACACCTCAGACCGGTAAAATGGGCGATGGATGGGCCTATACCTATGATGCAGATAAGATCAGGGGATTTAAACAAACCCACCAGCCTTCTCCATGGATGAATGATTACGGACAGTTCTCCGTAATGCCTGTTACCGGTAAAATGAGGTTTGACCAGGATGAAAGGGCAAGCTGGTTTTCACATAAGGCCGAAACCGTTAAACCTTATTATTACAGCGTTTACCTGGCAGATGCAGATGTGACTACAGAGATCACACCAACGGAGCGTGCCGCGCAGTTTCGCTTTACCTTTCCCAAATCAGATAGTTCATACGTAGTAGTAGATGCATTTGATAAGGGATCTTATATTAAGGTGATCCCTAAAGAGAGAAAAATTATAGGTTACAGTACAAAATATGCCAGGGGACCCCTGCCTAATTTTAAGAACTATTTTGTCATCTACTTTGATAAGCCCTTCGTTTCTGCCAATACCTGGCATGGAAAAACACTGGCAGCCGATACACTTGAACTGCAGAGCAACCACTCTGGCGCCATCATAGGGTTCAAAACTGCCAAAGGTGAACAGATCAGTATGAAAGTGGCTTCTTCATTCATCAGTGTGGAGCAGGCAGACCTTAGCCTGAAACGCGAACTGGCAAATGACAGTTTCGAGACCACAAAACAGAAAGCAAAAGCAACCTGGAACAAGACTTTGAGCAGGATCGCGGTGGAAGGCGGAACGGTTGATCAGACCCGTACTTTCTACTCAAGTCTGTACCGCACACTGTTCTTTCCAAACAAAATGTATGAAATTGATGCCAGCAACAAGATTGTACACTGGAGCCCTTATACCGGCAAAACCTTACCAGGATATATGTTCGCCGGAACGGGATTCTGGGATACTTTCAGGGCATTATATCCATTTCTAAACCTTGTGTACCCTTCTATCAATAAAGAGATGCAGGAAGGCCTGATCAATGATTACAAAGAAGGTGGGTGGCTGCCGGAATGGTCAAGCCCGGGTTATGCAAACATCATGGTTGGTAATAACTCAGCTTCTGTAGTTGCAGACGCCTATATCAAAGGCCTGCGTGGTTATGACATTGAAAAACTGTACGAAGCCCTGAAACACGGAGCCAACAATGAAGGCCCTATTGAAGCAGTAGGCAGGGCAGGAGTAAAATATTACAATGAACTGGGATACGTTCCCTTTGATGTCAAAGTGAGTGAAAATGCCGCCAGAACCCTGGAGTATTCGTATGATGATTTTACGATCTACCAATTGGGAAGGGCACTGCACAAACCGGCCTCAGAAACTGCCATTTATGCAAAAAGGGCAATGAACTATAAAAACCTTTTTGATCCTTCTACCAACCTGATGCGCGGAAAGAATAAGGATGGCTCATTTCAGTCGCCTTTCAATCCATTCAAATGGGGAGGAGCCTTTACCGAAGGAAACAGCTGGCATTATTCCTGGTCAGTATTCCAGGATATTAACGGCCTGTCTAAGTTAATGGGCGGAAAAGAGAAATTTGCAAGTAAACTGGATTCTGTATTTTCTTTACCTCCGGTATTTGACGACAAAGAATATGGTTTTGTGATCCATGAGATCAGAGAGATGCAGATCGCGAACATGGGGCAGTACGCGCATGGCAATCAGCCGATACAACATATGATCTATCTGTATAACTACGCCGGACAACCATGGAAAGCGCAGTACTGGGTTAGGGAAGCGATGAACAGGTTATACAAAGCTACGCCTGACGGTTATTGCGGTGATGAGGATAACGGGCAGACTTCGGCCTGGTATGTTTTCTCTTCATTAGGTTTTTACCCGGTAACGCCTGCTGTTGATCAGTATGTACTGGGAGCGCCGCTCTTCAAAAAAGTAACGCTGAACCTTGAAAACGGAAAACAGGTAGTGATCAACGCGCCGGCTAACAATGCTGATAACCGCTATATCAACTCAATGAAATTCAACACTAAAGATTACCAGAAGAACTGGATCAGTCACTCAGAATTGCTGAAGGGAGCAACGTTAGACTTTAATATGTCTGCTGAACCAAACAAAAAAAGAGGAACTACCGAAGCAGATTATCCATACTCGCTTTCTACAGAGGCAGGAGTAAAGTAAATCTTCTTTTACATGAGCTTTAGTAAAGTAAATCTTATTCGGGTTACAGCTTTACACGGGCATTAGTAAAGAAGTTCGTCTTTAGGATTTTCTGAATTGCAAAATCCGTTATGCTGTATCAAGGCTGCCTGCTGCTGAAACGCACCAGAAGGCCTTGATACAGCATAACGGATTTTTTTGCAACAGATCATTCCCTGGCATGCCCCGGAGGGATCTTCCTCAGGTATTCCCATACCTATCGCAGATGAACCAATAGTAAGTATAACCTACTATTTTTCTAATTTGGAATACGGTACCCAAACATACGTTATAGATGTTATGCACCTAAAAATTCCCAATAGTTGTCATTATTAATCACCTGAACAGATTGTGGCGTGTAATTTTGAATGAAGGAATCTGGAAATTTTACTTTTACTTTCGGATTCCATTTGATCTCAAAAGCTGACATTTTATTGTCCTGCTCCTCGATATAGTCAACTTCAGATTTGCCTATGGTGCGCCAAAAATAAGTATTTCCGTAAAATCCGGAGTAAGCGAGATTTTTTTTACGTTCGCTAATGATGAAATTCTCCCATAATGCTCCTATATCGTTCCGTTGTGCCACAGAAGCAAAGTTATTGATGATACTGTTTCTAATGCCATTATCGTAAAAAAAAATCTTACGGGATGTACTTATTTCATTGCGTAAGTTTCTGGCTAAAGGATTCAAACGGAAAATGACGAAAGACTTTTCAAGTAAATCTATATAGGTGCTGACAGTTACTTTATCTATTCCTACCGTTTTGGACAACTCGTTATACGAAACTTCGTGACCTACTTGCCATGCAAGCGCTTGTAACAGTTTAAGCAGCGCGTCCGGACGACGTATATTCCCTGTTTCTAAGATATCTTTATATAAATAGCTTCCTGCAAGATTGTTGAGTATTTCTACTGCATTTTCAGGATTGTTGATCACGTCAGGATACATGCCTGTTATCAAAAATTCTTCCAGGCGAGGATGAATTTTTGCAAAGGAAAATTGATCTTTTAGTTCATTCCAGGAAAGCGGATACAATCTGTATTCCCACTTTCGGCCGGTAAGGGGCTCGTTAATTTTGCTGGCGATCTCTAAAGAAGAAGATCCGGAAATAAAAAGCTGGATATCTTTTTTAGCATCAATAATCATTTTAGCGGTGATACCAATATTTTCGAGTCGTTGCGCTTCATCAAATACAACAACCTTATATTTTCCCAGATAATTGTTTATAAATGCTTGAGTCGGATTATTCCAGGCTAAACGAATAGCCGGATCATCTCCATTGATATAAAGATAATCTTCATTTAAAGAAGCCACTATTTTGGTGATTAATGTTGTTTTCCCGACTTGCCGGGGCCCCAATACCACGATAGCTTTTTTAAAATCGATTTTGGTTTCAAGAATATTACGTAAAGCTCTTTCAATCATAACCTGTTTCTATTCACCAAATATAGCTATATTTAGATAATGTATTCACCAAATATAGCTATATTTGGTGAATAGACATCAAACAGGTTAATGTTTTTCTGAGGGTTAAAACACCCTGCATTGGATAATTCCAAAAAAAAGCAAGCTCTGTTTCAATGCTGTCTGCCGCTGAAGAGCCCCGGAGCAGGTATTGAAACAGAGCTTGCTTTTTTCAGCGAAGTCAGATGATCGGTGTAAACTATAACTCCGGCTGTAGTAT
>Ga0247730_1000919_pt1 | contig 18078 bp, 20 predicted proteins | sample UWRJL073202C2_FD_180959 | JGI IMG/M metagenome (GOLD analysis project Ga0247730, IMG submission 180959) | Plant litter microbial communities from Arlington Agricultural Research Station in Wisconsin, United States - UWRJ-L073-202C-2 | ecosystem: Environmental > Terrestrial > Plant litter >... | reverse complement strand
TTCGAAGTGACATGAAATTCCTTCCAAAGTTGGGCGCTCTATGTCTGATTGACGAGCCCGGCCTACTAGTAGGTATCAATAGAGGCTCTTTGAAGGATTTACGCCCTAATTTGAAAGTCTTCCTCACCCCACGGAACGGTCTGAATGTAGATAGAGTGCGCATTCGACCCGCTTAGGTTCTGAATATTTTTATTTTTATTTTCGAAAATTGGTGGGTCCATCTTTAAAATACTATGTCCGCATGCTGACCACGTTGCAGGGGTTATTTTAGTGCTTTCACCTGGATTTTGAAGCAGCTTACGAAGGTCTTGCCACCCGTATTTAAACCTTGCCAATGAAATGGCTGCATATTCCCTCGATCATATAATTACTTGCACATCTATCAGCGTGAAGGCCGTGGTACGCACTACGCAGGCCCCATTACATATGTATCTGGTGGTGATGCTGTCAAAGCTCTATGGAAAAACGATGAAATGTAACGGAAACGAGAATGGCCTGGGGATGTAGCTACTTTGTTTCAGCTTTCCACGCCATTCTAAAGCGGACACACGTACACGTGGTCATGATGAAGGACGAATCACGAATCACGAATATCTGCTTCCAACGACCACTGCAAAATTCCTATGCATATAAAGATCTGCCCCTCTTGCAAAACTTGCTCCGAAAATGTTAGACCTGCATGGCGCAGCTCTAGAATCCAAGAGCTTCTGATCGAAAGCAATGCCCCGCCCGCGTTCAAAGAGGCAGATGAGCACCGCAATCTCCTGCAGCAGCGACGACAGCTCAAGGAGGAAAAAGCGGAGCTTGAAGACGTCCTTGAAGCTCTCGGTGTGCAGTACTATTCGGCAATTGCTCGCGTAGCCACTGTAGCTCGAGACTTAGCTGATCTCAAGCGCATCTTGAGGCCTGTTCGTCGACTCCCCATCGAAGTCTTACAGCACGTCTTCGTTCTCGCTCGAGACACTGGTCTCGTACAGACAGATGCAGACGGACCCTATTTCTCCCCCAATTCACTTTCCTTGACTGCTGCCACAGCCCCGTGGAATGTATCCCAGGTGTGTCAGCTGTGGCGTAAAGCGGCGGTTGGACATCCTCAGCTATGGGCACATGTTGGGCTTGACTTTGTTCATGCATCGGCTATCCCATCTCAGGGTTTCTGGAATTTGCTGGGCACACAGATTTCTCGTGCATGTGCAGGTCCTCTATTTGTCTCCATTACAGCTTCGCAGCCGCTTCCATCCATGCTTGCCCCCTTCTGCATGACGTCTGCAGCTAGATGGAAGCACATCAAGATACATGCCCCTGAAGCAGCTCTGAATATAGAACTCGCGCCTCTACAATCCTTTCTGCAAGATGTAGAGGAATTGGAAATTGGAATCACCGATCATCCAGATCGAAACACACGAGTTCCAGTTCCTCTTTTCAAAAACGCGCCACATCTTCAGGTCCTCTATGCCAGCGTAAATTCGCTCAAGATCCTCGGAAATTCAACTCTCAGCTCCGAGAATGCACCCTCTATTAACAAGTTAGTCATCATGAACTCAACTGAATCAGAGGATTCTCTGGGCTTCGGCCTTGTGACTCTCCCTAAGCAACTTGAAGAGCTGGTTTTTAGACTGCCTCTTTTTATCAAACGGATGCGCCCCAAAACAATGCCCTGGCTTCGTCGCCTCGAATTTTCCAAAGAGCCCATCTCTAATTTGACTCTACGCTATATGCCTATGACTCCTCGGCTACGAGACCTCAGCTTCACAATCTGTGATGACGGCCTATATGATGAGTTTCGTGTTCCAAGTGAATCTCTGACAAGATCAATTGGCTCCCTGCAGTTTCTGGATCTTCGCATTCTCGAGCGGGTGCTTCTCGAAAACAAACCATCCAAGCGCCATGGCATCATTTCGATATTGAAGCAATGCCGCAGCTTAGAAGTGCTGGCGTTGGAAGACGAAACATCATCCACCGTTATAACTGTGGTGATCAGAGAATTGGAAAAAGACCTCCAGTTTCTGCCAAAGTTGGTAGCGGTTTGTCTGGTAGAAATATCCTTGACGAACTTTCCAAGCGTGGGCTTGGACACCTTAAGGGATATTCGACCTGCCTTGAAAGCTCTCCCTGTGACACGAAAAGACCTGAAGCCACTGATTGAAAGGTTGTGTAGTCCACACTGAACGAGGGTTCTGAAAACCGAAGAGCGAGTAGCTTCATTCTCACTAGATTTTCTTGCTGATGATGTCATAGGATTATTATACTGTTACCTCGTTATTCTTGAAGCACTTGGAGCTTGATCTCACTCTTCTATATGTATATAATCCGAGTTTCTGTTGGTGTCTACCTTCGACTGTTACGGGGGCTTGTGATACCCCTTTGGAAATGTATATCGTAATGGTCAAGTGCATTTGAGTATGCTTCATGGGCCCGGAGCATGGATTAGATTTCCTTCACATCTGGAGAAGCCTTGTCAATGAAGTTCGAATACACTTTAGTAAACGAATGTCGACGATGCGGCCCATGTGACATCTAATTACTTGATCCCAAATCACCATGTTCCTTTCTTTCCGCACAAGCTGAAACTAGGCTCTTTGCTTTACTGGCCTCTGAAGACTTGAAAATGGAATTCCATGCTCGAGCATACGTGCAGGAGTGGCTCAATTTCAAGGACAGAAGTGTGCCGCTGATCGGTACTCTACTTGACCATATACTATCGTGTCTTGCTTAGATCTCTGGTCCCCAGGCTTGTTATACTCATACCCAGCATGTAAGCACACAAATTTGTATCTACTGCATCTCTAGACGTGCTGAGCACCTACTATTCTTCAGAGTTTTCAAGATTCCGCCCAACTGCCTTGACTGCTCGTCCCTTTCAGCTATCCAGCCTGCCCCGCGCTCTCCAAGACGGGAAGAGCTTTTTCCAAGACAAAATAAACCACCAGCGTTCCGCGACGACGAAGAGCATCTTCAGATGGTTATTCGCCAGCACAAAGCTCATCATGAACTTGGCTATGTCGAGGCTGAGCTCGAGAAAGAAAAGACCCAATACAGCATCACCCTGGCTCATCGAGCCACTCTTTTGAGAGACCCACTTGATTACGACACCATCTTGAATCCAATTCCCCGCATTCCGGTCGAGATACTGAGCTATATCTTCATCCTTGCTCGTAATTTGGAACTCATCCAAACTCACCACACATCCACTCCTTTCTACTTTCAAAATCCATTATCGATACTTGGAAGAATTCACCTTGGAATGTGTCGGGAGTCAGCAAGCGTTGGCGCGATGTAGCTGTACACTGCCAGGCTCTTTGGTCTTGCGTGGGCATACATCTCACTGCGACACTGACTCCGGGCTATCTGTTACTGCTTGCTACCCAGCTAGCTCGCGCTTCGCATGTCGAGCTCTGTATCTCCGTAGAAGTGACGGAGGCCGTGGCAGACATTGCTATGCTGATAGCAATGCTGATTCCGTGCGCGAGTCGTTGCAGGAATCTGAGGCTCCACATTCATCGCTTCCACGCTTGAGCTTGTTGTGTCTGCACCTCCACGCCCTACTGTCAGTGCAACTGCACGTTGTCCAACCGTATCCATTTAACCAACCAGCGACCCGGTTAAACATGAACGCGTCGCTGGACCTGGAGCGAGTTTATGGCTCTCTTCGATCCCTTCGGCACTTTCACTTTCGTGAAGCAGATAAAGTGGATGGGCCATGTATCATGCTCATAGAGAACGCCGCCACTCCGGAGCGCATGAAATACAATCCGGCAGAACTGTGTAATCTTCTGCAGTGTGGTTCTAACGCACCAGAGATCCAGGTTCATGAAAGCGTGCTCGCCTTCATGAACACGACGGCCACACTCAGCAAGAGAGTATCGTCGCACATTGTCATTAGAGCGACTGTCTCTCTTTCCTTATAAGCCTGTCAACCTCATACAACAGTTGCATACCCCTAACTCGAAGCAGCTTCGGGTTCGATTAGAAGCTTTGGAGACTTCTCTTGTCGTGGCAAATCTTCTGCAGAGGTCAAAATGCCACTTACAGACTCTCTGTACTCCTCTCTTATGGATTTTCAGAACACAAAGCAGCCGACTTCGAACTTGTGCTTCGGCAATGTGATCGCTTGCAGATTCTGGAGGTAGAAGTCCGCTGGTCAGAATATGGCATTGTAGAGCGCATTCTTGCGAAGATGATTACGGATCACACTTTTTTGCCAGCTTTGAAAAGTCTGTCGCTTCGAAACCTTGCATTCCCATATCTTCCAACAGAACTTGCTCTTCCGATAGGACTTGCAACTATTCGGCCACACCTTGACATCCGAGCTATCGGTCTCGAGCTCAGCGTCTTCCCGGAATCGTATTAGGCACTCGTGGTGTGACAGTAGCCTTTACATAAATCGACAACGGTATACACGTACTTACGTGCAAGTCATTAGAAAATTCACAAGTGTCAGCTGGTAGCTATAAGTAGAAAATCTTATCCTCAGAATCATATACTTCAGGACTTATATTTAGTAGATGCATGCTCTCCCGAAGAAAGGAAGGGCGGAGGAAGGCATGAGTCTAAATATTCTGATATTATGCAGCAAACAAGGACAAACCAATAACTATATTGAATCTCCGACCTCAACCACGTCGACGCCACCTTGACTCTGCTTGCCTGCATACCCCATTCTCCATTGCTGTATTTGCAAATACTGCCCTCCTTAAGAAATCTCTTTGTGCCGTAAAATATCACGCTTAAACAACTGCGACGTGCCACTCCCTCACTGCGCAACTTACATTGTTCGATTAGCGTGTACCATCGCTTTAATAGTCAGTCAAAGACTTGCCTTTAATCCCGGCTCAAAACTGACTTGAGAGGCCCTCTAATTTAGAAACAGAAGACACGAAATGTCTGATTGCCTTAACTGTTACTCTGAAAGGAATCTGGCTCTGACGCCACGCAACCAGAGAATTCAGGAGTTGCTAATGCTTCAGCCAAACGGGACACCCTCGTTCTACACCGAAGATGAAGAGATTTCCCTCTTTAAACGCAGAGAGGAAACTATACAAGATCTCAAAGATGCAGATGCCGAGCTTCAACTCGTGCGTATGAAGTATCAAGAGATTTTAAAGCGCAAAGCTACGCTCAGAAGGGACCTGCTCGACCTTGCCGAGATTCTGAATCCTATCCGAAAGCTTCCAAGTGAGCTATTGCAGCTTATTTTCAAGTTTCTTCTTGATACAGGACTCAGTCGAAGTCAACCTTTCACACCTCCTTTCTATTCCAACTCCGTCACTAAGATCCAACGACAAGCGCCGTGGAACATATCGATGGTATGCAGGCGCTGGAGGGCTGTGGCCCTTTCATGCGCAAGTTTGTGGCGGTACTTAGGAGTCCAAGTCCCTGTCGTACCAAAGCCCGGCTATTTCCATCTGATTGAATGCCAAATCGCTCGGGCAGCAGGGAAGGAGCTCTATGTTTCATTCCGGGTACCTTTAGGGTTAGAGAACCTCAACGTTGCTGAAGAAGCAATGTTGTTCCTCGTGCCTTCTGCTAAGAGATGGAGGACCCTTATACTGGATCTACCAGCAGCGGTTTTGGCGAAATTGGGCACGCTGTTCACTCGGCTTGTATCATTACGGGAAATAGAGCTACACGTCAGCACACAGCATCTGCTTGACCAGGATACGTTGCCGTTGTCCTTGGAATGGTCTCCACAGCTCAAGCACGTCTTTACCACCTTCGTATCTCTTTGCTGCATAGAGCTCGAATTTGGAAGAGACACTTCACCAAAGGTTTACCTGTGTTCGGCCGAAGCCACTGGTTCACGTCGTAGTCTTGCTCGTGCTCACTCTTCCCAAGTCTACCATTTCCTGCAGCATTGCGCGGATGCCAAAGATTTCACAACGGGAGTCCAGGTCCAGGTGCCAGTGGGTCGCGGCGCAGTCGGAACAAGGGTTCCAGAGTACGAGATCACGCAAATGCCCAATCTGTCTCGACTTTCTGCTTGGCATGAGCCCGAGGCGATCCGGATACTCGAATTCGTGGCTACACCTTCGTTGAAGCACCTTAGCTTCTATATCAAGAAAGTGGACAATTTCCAATTAGTCCAAACACGTCTTTCCAGGTCGAAATGCAGATTGACAAGCCTCTCGGTGAGACTGGCAGCGTTTATGACAGGGAATCCTATCGTGGGTCTGATCAGCTTCTTGGGATTATGCCCTACGCTGGAAATACTCCAAGTGCGGTCGTGGGGAGCTGATTTTATCGAAGCAGTATCTTCACGCTTGATTCAGGACGAGCTGTTCTTGCCATCCCTGACGAGGCTGAGTCTCATGTCTGATGGGTGGTATCAACCCATTTCGTCTGACCTCAAAAGTGCTCGTCCGATGGTCAAGTTTGAATATGCCAACCTAGAGTACGATGACTTGTCGAAGCTTACTACAGGATGTAGTGCGTGAGCATTGTGGGAAGGACTTCATGTCATGGTCAATTCGCTAGTTTTACAATACATTAAACCTCTACCTACTACTTACCACTTACATATGCTTAGCTATAATGGACACTTGGGAGGCTATTTCAGCGTTGTTTGTGTACAAGAGGGCGAGGCACGTAAACACGAACAAAACCCACTTTGATCTCAAACCACGACTAGAAGGATACGAAACCAGAGCAACATCATCTAACACATCTGCTTTCCTCGCCCCCTACGCACAAACGTTGATAAAATAAGGTGAATTTGGCTTTTCCAAGAAAGCGATCAAGCTCACAGACCAGACTAAACGTCCAGGGTTGAACAAAGTACAACGATATCTCCATTACGTATCGGGAGACATGACAGTGCCGCTAGAACCCTCCAGAGTAAAAAGAACTCAATAATAATGTGCCCGCGTTTCGCGATGCTGAGGAGTAGCTCGATGTTCTGCGTCGTAGACAGCCATTGCGAATGAGCTTGATGTAGCGGAGGGAAAGCTTCAGTCTCTCAAATCCGAGTATGAGGCAGCCTTACTAAACAAAGCCATTCTCGAACGAGAGCCAGCTGGCTTGGCTGACCTCATGAAGCCTGTTCTTTGGATCACGGCCGAGATCCTGCAGGAGATTTTCCTTCTCCCTCGCAATGCTGAGTTGACTCAAACACAAGCCTACACTCTTATTATTCCATGATTCCATCACCGACTCGATACACAAAGCGCCTTGGAACATCTCTATATACCGCTTTTAGGTGCTTAGATGGCGCGGCGTCCCCCCAAGATATTTGTGCGTCGTTGAAACTAGAAGGTTCAGCATTCAGATTGAGTGCTGATTAGTAGGTTGCAGCGATCGCAACACACCTTGAAAATTGGGCATCTCCAGCAAATTGAACCACCGTGAAGCTTGCTATTCCTCAAGTTCATCTTCTCAAAAGGCTGAATCTGCTCTGCGAAGCGTTACTATCCCTTCGCATCCTCGAGATCCGCGCGTGGAAAAAAGGCGACGGAATATACCAAACTTTGAAAACACTTTATTGCTGGATTCGCCTACCAATCTTCACGAGATTCATACGTCTCTAGAGACTGTTCAAAGCGTAGTGTACAGGGCGAGGACTACGTGGTATGACAATCTGCGTACCAGACCCTTTGGAAGGCCTAATCAATCGCCTCGGAATTATCCACCCATCTTTATGACAGCTTTTATCCGTGGAGACATTGGTGGTGGGAACCAGATACTCCAAGACCCGAAGGCTTGCGATGGAGCTGTCTCAATATCAACCAATATTGTGACACTACACAAGCTATCTCGTTTCGAGATATGGAAGAGTTCTTATGGCCCTGAAGCCGGGATATCGGTCTTAGATCAAATGCTTGCGCCTTCTTTGAAACAGCTCAGCATATACGAGGACGCTGGAATATTTTGCCGGAATACAAGCCTTTGTGGAAAGATCACATTGCAACCTCGAGACACGATAGCCCATCTTCAGATTAGGCCCACGCCATTCACTTAACCCCTTGAAGTGGATGCTGAGCTTCCTTGAGCACTGCCCTCAGTTGGTCGAGCTCGAAATTGAGCTGAGTTTATGGGGCCCAGGTCATGAATGGGTTGGAGGCGCGTATAAGAGAAGATGGATCATCTTTACCAGACTTGGCTAGTTTTCGGTTCCTGTCCGAAGAAAAATATTCCTCATCTTTCACGACGTCTCGTTCCAGACTCAGAATCGCACGCTCGAACGCCGAAGTCCTTGTCATGTCGCGGAAGCGCATGAAGAGAGATCGTTTGTCTGAACTCGGAAGGAAAGGCTGCAGTTGTGCTTATTATCATAATATCAGAATCTTTATTTGTGCAATGCGAAATATATGTCCAATAGTTGAATGTGATATGGTAAAGGTGATTCCACGAAAACAGTCCATAGATGCCTCAGTTACTCAGTCACAAACGCTCCACGTTTTCCTTCAATACGCCCTCGACAATTCTCTCCTGCTCATTCAGCCATAACCCAAATGACGGACACCTTAGCCATTTCTCATAGAAATCCCTCCTCTTGCTATTCGATTTAAACGGTAAGGTGCTTCCCTCACTCTTTAATTTCGCCAAGAAATGTGTTGAGTTGAATGGCTTCAGACGCAGTTGTGAAAGGTCCGTAAAGGAGTGCTTTGCTGCCTGAATCTCAGCAGGAGATGGGATAAGCGTGTTTAGATATCGGCTTAGGGGAATGAGAAACTCTGAAGTCCGAGAAGAGAAATGACGCCGCAGCACAACAGATGCTTCAAGACCTAAGTGTAAAGACTGCTCAGATCAATGTAGAATAAGCAATGCAATTGATTTACGTTGTTGTTCATTGCCTCGACAAGCGAGTTCGACTTGTTTCAAGACCGCTCGATCCTTGGAAATGTGTCGTTTATGGGACTTTGTCTTCCATCCTGGTTGTGGTCCGTGAACCATCGCTTTGGCCGCACTAGTTTGCCTGAAATACCGTTTCGTCAAAGCTGCTAGACGCATAGAGCAAGAAACCACTTACTGCATATCCCGTCCCAGACTCAGCACATGTGGCCAGTGCGAACACGACCGCTCAAATACTGGATTCGTGACTCCTAGAAGCAACCCAGCCTTCGGGGGAAGCTTGTTGACCAATACAGGATAGTCACTGTCGTGAATGGTGAAGTATGGGCGTAGATCCCCTCCATGCGGTATCTACAATCCAAAGTCAGATCGTATCCAAGAAATGGTTTGAGAAATGAGCGTACAGGTCGCAGAATGTCGCTCAGCCACCAGATCGCTTGACTTGTCTGAGCAGGAGAAGTCCCAAATATCAATATGGGTTCACACAGCAAAAGACATTCCCAGATGGACCATATGTGGGTTATACTAGCGTCGAACAGGTCCAAAGGCGGGGGACTCAATGGAGGCGCGGTAGCCATGATCTATGGTACAACAATATCAGCTCGTATAGTTGGAATGTAAGCTGTTGAGCTCTCACATGTATAGCACCAGCCAATGTATTCCTATCCACTGGGGATGCAGATGGGGTCGTAGGAGGAAGCTGTTGCTCATTGAGGCTGTTGGGTATTGAAGCTAACAGTACAGAACCAAGGAAGCCGAGCTCGATAGTGTGACCTTTATTAGGATCTGACCTTCTTTCGTAAAGTCAGACGTAATACGAGTGTTTGGAAAGGGACAGCATTACCAGGTTGCGATGTTGTGGCATGCAGCTTCAATCATCAGCAGTCCATGCGTCTGGCACAGAGGCCCGAGTATTAAAGTCATAGTAGTAAAAAGGGAAGTATATGGAAGATGGGTCAAGACGACCAGAGAACGCTGCTACTATTAGTAATTGGGTTGCTACAGGCAAATCAAAACATACCTGGTGATACCCTCTCTTCGAGGTCTCGTCTCTCCGCTGTGTGAAATGCGAGTAACCATAAATAAAGCCATCCTCGCATTTCAATTCTTCTGCTTGCTCGGCGCGTAGTCGAAAGGAGTGTGTAATTGACCCTTGGTCGAATTGAGCTGAATCTGGGAATGCACAGAATGCACTGTAGGAATATCAAGGATCAATTAATGGCGGAAATACATTAGTTATGACGCGCACGCACATGTTGTGGGATTCTCGAGTGGTAAGACTGATAGGAGGATAGACAGCGCTAAGCACAGGCCCTACGTCCAGGTCAAAGTCAACTGCAAAAACGCGTTAATGCATAGTCTCCAAGGCAAGCGGGAACATACCAATAGCTACACCGATAATCCATCTCCGAATTCTTGCAGTTAACGCCGGATCCGTCTGGAGGCTTTCTATTTCTGGCACCCGCTGAGTTTGTACTCTGGGAAGCGTCAGAGACCGCGATAGTTGTCTAGGCCGGGCTGGAATGCGTAGGTTTGGGGACGAGGGCGAAGACATGGTGGAGGCCGTTCGCTGCAATGTCATTCTGGCGGGTCGAGGTGTTTGCTCCGTAGCATCCTGGTCCTGGAAGGACTCCTCGGAAGAAAGGTCTGAACGTCCGTCGCTAATGTCCATTTCGCCGTCTGCCTCCGCGTCAGGCTCTAAGTATTCGGTCATGCCAGTGTAGAACGCGGTGATGATGCAGGTTCTGGAGAAGGAGTGTTCTCTGCACGTGCTACTAACTCTTTGGATTCTCGCTAGTCTCGCACAGAGGAATCTCCCGGTCAAAGGAATAGTGTAATATTTGACGCAACAAATCACGAAGAGTAGGCACTAAATATAATACGAGCGAGTATAGAAGATCTAGAATCATTAGATATACAGGACGGATGAAACAGAATCCAGACTAATCAAGAAATACAACTTTCTACACTCACTCGCTCATGCGGCATCGTGCACCCACTTTTACGTAGCATCTAACGCTGTGGAATACTTCAGTTCTACAGCGCAGGCGAAGAAGGGATCACAGAGATAGCCCGACGAATATGCTGCAGGTCTACCGCATGTCCAAGTTCAGTATCGCTCGAACTGTTTACGAGCAAGGACATTCATAATGCTAGGTCAGGAAGCTACTACATACATTGTGAGTGAGAAGGAAGGGATATCTAGATATACAAAATGATTTATGACACAAAATCCGGAATGCAGAGCATGTAACGACATAAATAGGATACAATTCACAGTACTTTCACGCCCACCCATCATCGTAGAACCACTTCTTCTCCGTACCAAGAATATCCCACTCACTAACCGACCCTGTAGACGCCACATACATCTTCGACCCACTGGGATCAAAGCACAGACCTGCTAGATCCAACCCTGTAGGACTTGTTCGAGGGGTAGCTGGAGCCAACGTAGACAATGGCTGTCTCGAGGTGCGTGCTAGGCGAAGGGGTACAAATGCTCCTCTTGTTATATTATGCGGATAGACAGCAAAAGGTGGCATCGGAGGAGGGAGGGAGGGAACAGGAGGATAGGCGTCAATTTCCATATCTTCGTCATCCTGAGTGTCAGTCAGCTCGTAGAAGATGGGAGAACGTTCGTCATCATCAGGAATAATTCTCTCCACTTCTCGCCTTCCGCTGCCGAACATAGCCAGTCCAGCTTGTCGTCTTGCCAGCAGCGCTTGAACGTTGCTTGGAACCTCTTCCGGAGTAGGCACCTCGATGATCTGCTCAGCTTCGAATGTCCGAGCGTCAACGACGTGAACCTTGCCACTTGAATGTTCGGTAAACGCCATAATTTCCTTGCCGCCTTTACCCTTAGAGAATGCCACCGAGCGCACACTCCAAGGAGGGCCCTTGGACGCGAACGCGGGACGATTCCAGTCATCCGCAGTAGAAATCGTAGGAGATTGTGCAGAGGGAGAAGGAGTGAACGTTGACCATGTTTTCAACGGCGTCGTGCTCCGCACATCCCAAGCGGCTACCAGGCCGTCTTGAGAAGCAACGGCATACTTGCTACCATCGTAGCTGAAAGCTGTTGAGAATGAAGCACCATATCCATACCCATATCCATGTCCTAATCCAGAAAATGATTGAGAAGACGAGTGGATAGAAGTATAGGGTGTAGGAGGGAGGTGGATGGTCGTGATAGGGTGTGATGAGAATGCAGACCCTCCAGGGGTAAGCCGTGTCAAATGAATATGGGGGCTGTCTCCAACCGATAACAAAGTTCGTTTATCTGGGCTTATCGAGGCTTTAAATGCGAGTGAGAATCTGGACTCAAGAGAAGAACGAAAGAAGAACGGACAATGATTGACTGCTACCGGGAACTGTATACGCCCATTCTTCTCGATTGATCCTTTCGTACTGTCTGGAGGTAACGTCCTTCCAGGCCCTACATCCTCTTCGCCGTATCCCATTGCGATATTGAAGAACCGCACAGAACAGTCATTGTTACTAACGATCACCTGCGGCTCCGGTCTTGCGTGGTCGTCGCCAGATGAGATGAGGAGCACAGAATTGTTGATCGAAGTGTTTAAGTTGGATTCCCGAGTGAACTCAACAGATCTTCTCGGACTAAACCAACTGTTTTCGCTACGAGAGTTCTGTGAGGATTCACGGACGGCACAGATGTTGAGCTCGGCTTCCTGTCCTCCAGCAGCATACAACGTCCGACCGATAGAGGGTAGATGAAGGCCAGCGAGTGTGTTTGGAGTAAAGTGGAGGTCAATGAGCGGTCTGGGAGGCTTTGTGCATGTTAGTGGGCAAATATGCTTTGAAGGACGGAGAACGCACGTTGGTAGCACATCCGGGTTCGTTAAAGTCGTGTTCCACGATTGCCCTGTCCTGGATGTAATTCACGATGCCACTCTGGTTGGGACAGATAATGAGACTTCGAAGTTGTCTGGAATGTCATACTCGTGTTACCCCGGTATTCACAAGAAATAAGAGAAGGAAAAGTGAGGCTTACACATGGCTAATGTTCACTTTCGTAGCAATAACTTGGCGCGGGGTCGTGGAACACAGTATTCCAGCAGACGTAGATGAAGGAGGGGTCGTGGAGATGGCCATTCTAGGAGATCTGCTATAACTGAAGGATGTGAGACTATGCTGTTATATTGATGACAATGAAGGTGACAAGTATTCGCTGAACATGGAGGTACTGAGCAAGACCCGAAATGGATCTTACACGGATTCGTACCCTGCTTCTTACCATCACATCACCATCATCCTTCCCTTGACTTCCTTCACTGAGGTCGGACATCTGGACCAACTTAGACGATCAGACCTTTCTGGCAGTAGATACGTTAAAAATCTCGTTCAATTGCGGTATACAGACCCATCCATGATTCTCTCCGAAACTTGCCTCTCCTCGAGGAGCTCAGCAAAATCCTCTAAAGATGCTCGTATCGGCCCATTCTCGACGCTCTCGTTCCTCTTTTGCCTTCCTCTACTGGCAGAGCCCTTGAAATGACATAAGCGCCCGTTTCGTGATTAGCTTGACTTCGTGTGCTCTCGCTGGCGATTGTGGACATTGACAAGCCGTCGTTCTGAACAAGATGAAAGTCGTCATTCTGGTCATCTCGTGTCCTGGTTAGGCAAACTATCGGTTTGACATGAAATACAACAACTCGTTCGAATGCTACAGACCATACATTAATGCAAAATCTGCAGGTGGAGGCATCCCGGGATGAGTTAGCAATATTGATGCTAAGGTACGCCCCAATGCAAGTATAGGGGTGTCTTGGAGCCATACTATGTTTGAAGCCAATCACGAGCTTTTCCATAGCTGACTTGGATACAGTGTCGCTGAATGTTCTCGGATTACCCCGCCTTACCAGATATTTGAGCACAAGAAGTGATGTGTCCCTCTCGGAAAGTAAGACTATCGCAGCATCCCAATGGTTGTATCATGGTTGAACACCATCTTGTGTCTTTACTAACATTCTTCTGGTCTTTATCAGCAATTAACAACGAGAAAGAATACTCTAAGAGTGAAAATACCAAGACTTAGCTAGCATATGCAGTATTTGCAAGACATGATACACGAGAGTGGGCTTACAAGCATAGCCGCGGCCTGCAATAATAAACATGCCAGTGGCAACTTCACAATGAAAGGGGACGGGGACGTTGTATTTACCTCTTTTTGCATCTGGAAAGAGGGCTTGACATGTCCTGCCTGGACATTTCCTCATAGCTTTTGCCCCGTATTTCTGAGCAGCGAAAACCCTGGAGTATCTGGCCCGCGTTACAGACTTTTCGGAAAACCTTGTCCATGTCGAAGAAAAAAAACGGCGATGAAAAAACAAATAAATCCCCTAAATGGGGATGAAAGGAAGGCTATGCAGCCGCTTTGGGCGACAACTGTTCCCCTTTGCTGAGCGCTCTGTCTACGCAGTTTTGCTCGTAATAGCGCTGCAAAAGCTTGCTTCTTGTCAGCGGTTTGTCGCTGTCAAAAGTACGTAAATTTCAAGAGCAGGCTGTGGGTTGAAAGCTGCAGACCAACAGGCTCTGGCACGTCAGACGAGAGCGTTCAGGGCTGCTCGGAGCTACTTCCGCTTTGGGTGTATTTTCTATTTTACTCGTCGGCGTTATTTTGTTCTTCGACTTGGACAAGATTTTCCGAAAAGTCTGTAATACTCGAGGACTCGAGAAAGTTGTACACCCTTTCCTGCACTCAAATGCACTCAAACTTACATGTGTAAGTTGTATTTATTGTACTTTAGAATCTACATCTGAGTTCTCGGATTTTAGTAGTCCTCGCCCCGCTAATTATGTGGGTGCAAACATCTGAGAAATTGAAATGCAATGACTGAGGCTCGAACCTGGACACTACTGAATGCGTTCGGAAATCATGCCGTAAATCTAGGGCCAGAATGTGACTACCAGAGCGCATCCAAGTGGCCTGCCTACGGTGAATTCTTGGTCTCAGCAACCATTCGTTCCGTGCGTTTCTCTTCACTGAGACTGGCTTGCTTCCCACTCGCTTTCGTCGTGTTTCCCTGAGCCTACGACACCTCAAGTATTTGTTTTCGCCGGACGCCTCGTTTTATGCCCGATCGGCATTGGAGGAATCCGAACGGTTGTCCGGGATGATGTGTAACTCGATCGTGGTGGGGGGATTTGCAACGTTGTTTGGTGTCCATTGATCCGGCACTGAGGCTCCCAGCGTTGAAAGATCTGAACGTGGCGGACATTGAGCATCGAGAGAAGGCAGCGGTGCAGGCTGGTGTGGACAATGTTGCGGGTGCAGTGGAGGAATCTCAAAAGTGTTATCTATACCGTGGTCGTTGAGAGCCCTCCAAAGATGGGAAGTCTTCGGTTCGGAAGGTTTGTCTGAGGCATTACCTGACTCAAGTGGCTGTTCCGCATCAGCGTTGCATGCTAACGCGTTTGCTTGCGGATGATTTGCGGCCTTTAGGCTTTTCGCGAGTGGATTCTTCGCAGCCGCAGCAATGTGCGTTTCGTCCACATATAGACACAGTCAAGCATGCCCTCTTTCAATGCTGGGGTTCTGCAGAGTTGGTACTCTTGCGTGCACATTTTTTCAGTCAGGTGGAGCAATATGGGATTTCCGACGCAGATGTTGTGAGCGATGAGGAGGCGGTTGTGACGTTCCGCAACAGTCTCTCTCACTGGGAAGCCGTCCAACCATTGGCCTTGTTTGTATACAAGGTGTATATGCATTTGAAACAGCCTGAGGCATTGTGAGTTATGCCTGGCATTTCTCTGCGGAGATTTGCTGTCCAGAGATGAATGGAGACTGGTAGCTTTTCCCTCCGCTTTTTCATTTTTTGCGGGTTTTTTTAATGCACCCAGTCGAAGTTCATCAAACAACGTTTAAGATTTACATTGACCACTTAGATAGGAAAGGAGGGCAATATCAATCGCGCTACAGTAGGGTTATATGTACAGGAGCTTCGGACAGTCTTTGGGCTGGAGTTGTTGTGGTCGGTCTTATAGTTATTACTGGGCATTCTAGCTGCATCCTCTTTAAGATCCACAGTGTTAATATAACATAACATAACCACATTATATACATTGCATGGCAGCGGGATAGCTTGTGTACAAAGGAGAACACAAATGCTAATAGGGAGTACTACAACAAGTAACCACACACATACATTTCGGTCAATAACTTGACGTGGACTGAACCAAATGCCATGAAGCCCTATATACACCAAAAGTAGACATGAAAACGAAGAAATCTATCTATTTTGTTTTATGAGAATCTGAGGTGGTCCTGAGTAATAGCACCTGAAAGAGTGAGGAGGAGTGGGCTCAAAATTTCAAGTCAGCAACCAATACATTTGAGCAAAATTGGAGCTTCCGATGCACCAAAATCACCTGTTTTGGCCACTTTGCAAGCACATTCCTGGCTCGATTTCCCATCAAAATTCTTACTTCAAAATTTGTACTAGACCAGTCTTACGTCTAGATTACAAATCCAAGCTCTGATTATGCTTAAATGTATTGGTTGCTGACTTGAAATTTTGAGCCCACTCCTCCTCACTCTTTCAGGTGCTATTACTCAGGACCACCTCAGATTCTCATAAAACAAAATAGATAGATTTCTTTGTTTTCATGTCTACTTTTGGTGTATATAGGGCTTCATGGCATTTGGTTCAGTCCACGTCAAGTTATTGACCGAAATGCATGTGTGTGGATACTTATTGTGGGTACTGGTAAGTACTATACCAACGGCCGGGGCACCGGCCGGACTTGGCCGTCCGTTTGTGTGACGGGAAGCGCAACACGAGGCTGGGTACAAGTACTATACCAACGGCAGGCGCACCGGCCGGACTAGGCCGTCCGGTTGTGTAATGGGGAGCTAGGTACAAGTACTACATATACCAACGGCAGGCGCACCGGCCGGACTAGGCCGTCCGGTTGTGTGATGGGGAGCGCAACACGAGGCCGTCGTTGCGCTTCGCTCATTAATTTCTTGAAAGCCCTCCCCGGTGCGTGCTGGGAGATGATGTGAGATGACTCAGGTTACCGTACAACTGAATGGGTGGCCAGGAACTTACACTCAAAACTGTCTTACAATTGAATGGTCGGACGGGCTGCGCGCGGAGGCAGACTTCGATCGCACCGAAGGCTGTAGGTAAGTCCTATTCAGTTGTTGATGTCTTTATCGGATAGTATGGCTCATGAATTGATGCATGATCAGGTAGCTGGACTACTTATAACATGGGAATACCATCTGGTCTCCCACAGCGGCCCCTTTGAGCAGCATGGCTGAACATACCCAAAATCTCGGTCAGACAAATTTGCTCGCCAACGACATTGACTTGCTTTAGCTAACTATATTCTAGGCAGTGCACCCCCTTCTTTGAAGTCCGTTCTGACCCCAGCGTTCACTCTTAGCCTCGTCGCTGCATGGGTATCTACGATTAGCGAACTCCCTCTATCCATTCTCCAAACTTTCCGTCTCGTCTCTTTGCATCACTACAAGGAGAGACATGGTCCAGAGCACGAATATCTACTGGCCATCCTCGTCATCCCCCATGCCAGCAGGAACAACATTCGCCACGTGCGAGTAGAACGCCGATCCATGTCTTCCACTTCCCTCCGGCTGATTGGACGCAGTGTCCAAGCCGATGATTCCATATCCATATCGCCATCGCCTTTCAACACAGCTGCAAGCTATTCCCTCTGTCATTTGCAATTTCCAGAGGCCAGTCGTCCCAACATTCTCGAGTTCGCTGCAATGCTGGAAGCCATCATCTCCCTTGACCCAAGCTACCGTCTCTACACGTCTGACTGCTACTGGTTTGCTAGGATGATCTTCGAAGGCATGGCGCATGCATTCCATGGCCAGGTCTCTCCAGGAGAGCAACCTGAGCAGCGTGGAAAATTCGCTCGCGTATTTCCGGTACTTAATAGAAAGGGCGTTCCTTATTTCGGAGCGTCATCTATTGTGAAGCGTTGGATGAAGTATCGTGTTGCTGTTGTGCACACGGCAGCACCTGGAGTCGATCCGAGGATGATTATGATGCACGAGCTGATAGGTGATCTCTACTCTCGTCGTAGAGAACAGCTTTATGCACTCGCAGCAAGGGCTGAAGAAACTACTGCGCCGGTTGATGACCTAGATTCCGAGGCTCGGTTTGAGAGCATTCTTGCTATCGTCTTATGTTGTTTTACTGGTATAATGTTGTTGAGTGTTGTTCTCTAGCCATTTTATTTCTTCCGTCAAGCAGCCTATCTAGATTGTGTTTCGTCGACCATGTTCTCTTGCCATTG
>Ga0247730_1000918_pt1 | contig 18113 bp, 22 predicted proteins | sample UWRJL073202C2_FD_180959 | JGI IMG/M metagenome (GOLD analysis project Ga0247730, IMG submission 180959) | Plant litter microbial communities from Arlington Agricultural Research Station in Wisconsin, United States - UWRJ-L073-202C-2 | ecosystem: Environmental > Terrestrial > Plant litter >... | reverse complement strand
AGAGAGCTTTGTGTTCATATTGTCGGTGCCGCCCAACGAGAAGGGCTAGGCAAAGGAATGCTGGAAGAGGTCTTACATCTTCTTCCTTCATGCCGCAGTCTGACCATATCCTACATTGGCCCTGAAGCGATCGTGATTCGAGGCGAGAAGCCGAATGTGGCATGCCAATATTGCCAGGCTGTGGGCACGAGGCGACAGAGCACCTACTATCCTGGAACATACCACGACTACATCAAATCTGGCGAGAACACCAAGCCAGCGGACCTCATTATTTGCTTCAATACCGGCATGGCGGAAATGGAGGAGGAATCGTGGGCAGAAACACTTCGTGTTATATTGGACTTGAAAGTTCCGGCGGCGTTTACAGCGTATAGCGAGTCGGAGAGTGCGCTGGAGAAGACATTGCTAGAAAAATTGGATGCTAAATTCGTGCTGAAGCCAGAGAGAAATCAATGGAAAGGGGTAATCCCTATTCGGAATACTTGGCCGAAGGAAGAGACAACGAGAGAGTTTGAAGAATGGTCGTACATTAACTACTGGTGGTACATCATTCAAGGGCGTAAGTAGATATAAACTAGGCACGCGATTGTGCATTGGAGCTTTTTGTAGCGTTGAAAGAGCTCCTATTCCCCTTCTTCTTCCACATATTGGTACTATACATAGAGAGAAGAAAGATAGCGGTGCGCAGATTGTGTTGAAGTCAGAACAGGTTAACTTGAAAGGTGTGAGCTAGAAATTATTTTCCGATCTCGGAATGTAGGCCCGTAACCGACCTCTATAAACTTTGACGAGAGGTCTACACGCACCCCCTTATCTCCGAAAGTGTAGAAGGACTGGATGCGAGGCTACCATGATCGAATAAATTAGCGTTAGTCCGTTACTCGAGGACGTAAATGACATTATGTTTCTAGGTCCAGATGCTTGTTCTGATTGAGTAGATGGCAAATGTAATCGGAGCATCGGCCGACTAGCTCAGCTGGTTAGAGCGTCGTGCTAATAATAGATTCTGTTGTTAACGCGAAGGTCTTGGGTTCGATCCCCACGTTGGCCAAAGCATGCAAGAGTGCCTCTTGCCTTACTTCTTCTTATTTTGCTCGAGCTTTTTCTGAGAGATGCCCATCATGACGTCCCGAAAGATCGATAGTCATGCCGGTCATGGTCAGACGACTGGACGGAGACAGATCCCAGTGTTTTGGATCTTCATATGTATCTTCTTGTTCCGTTAGACTTTGCCTAGCCTAAGATGTTTAGGGCCGAAGAAAGATACTTATTCATCAATGACCTATATGTTCAATGGAATTAACACAACATTACACACATCGGAGATACCTACTATCGCCTCCAGGAAAGTACCCTGGATACTCCTTTTCTTTGAGCGGAACCGCAGCTTTCTCAAATACCTCATCTTCGTGTACAGGCCCTTGCCAGAAACGCCTTAACCATTCCGGAACTTCATCCTCGTCAGCTCGAGCATGCAAATAACCAATTGGGGTCTGCCATTTCTTGCCAGAATCACCAGCATATCTCGTGATAAGCTCATTCCACGCTTTCCATGTTTGGTCAGCTTGAGAGTTGATGTTGGCAAGTGTGGAAGTGTCGAGGAGGATGGCGAATCCGAAAGTGAGTTGGATATATGTCGACAGACGGAGAAAGAAGGAACTGTTGCACGGTTTCGAGGTAGATAGATATAGATCATCTAGCATGTCCAGGATCTGAGGGACTGTAGGAACCTCAGGGTGATCCCGTGTCGAGCAAGTGAGCAAGTGCCAGTATCCCAGATACGGCAACCCGTTTGGCCGGATGGATGGAGCGGTGGTGTATTGGCATCTAGTCTCCCAAATATCTAGTTTGTGGTTTTTCTCGATGAGAGTAACATGTCCACAGTTGTCTATGTGCGTCAAGCCGTAAATGACGGCAAAGCCAGAGCTGAGAGTGTGGTCAGCCCATCCTGTCAAGTACAAAGATCGTCTGAGGAGTGGGACACAATGGTTGGGGAAGATAATATTGTCTGTTGGCGTTGCTATATAGAAGAAGGTATCATTGAGTGTACCCGAGATCGAGAAAGAGTAGAAGTGGAAGACGTACGGAGGGCCATCGCGCTCGTATAAGGGATGATAAGGATGCATTGGACGAAATGTTTTATGCGTTATATAGCGTTGTTGGAAGTAGGTGAGTGGCCCAAAGTGCGCGGCAGGCCACTGAAGTGTGGCAACAAATTTCGTTGTATGCGCTGTCCAAAAGCGGGTTGGAGTGCCACCAAGTGCCACGACAATATCGATATTTGCTCAGAATACATGAGCCAGAATCAAGGGGAGTCTGAACATATAGTTTAGAATATGATGTGATTGACAGGAAGCCATTACGCTTAGAACACCAACTCAAGTGTTCAGTCCGGGTTCTTTGGTGAGGCTGGTGGTGCTATGTAGTGCAAATCTTTGATTCGATCTTGCGCGACAAATACTTTTGAGCCTCAAGCTTCAAGTCCGATATGGGGTATGAGGTATTGAATAGGCGGCTCGCCCTACCTTCGAAACACGGAGTCGGTACTCAAGGCTCAGAGGTTGATGCAGTTTGTGTTTTGCATTCGTAGGCGACTGCAACACTCGTGGTATTGTTTCGATAGTACTACCAATATTCAAAAGTTTGAGCTCTATAGGCAATCTCAAAGATTTTCATGCATAGTAACCAGGAAATGTGAATGTGAGCTGGAGTTTGGTCAACAGACGGGAAAACAAAGTCTATTTGGGACAAAGAGACGGGATCAGAGGTCCGGACTCCGGATCAAAGAGGTAGGGTCACATCAAAGTCACATAACGGCAGTTCGCGTCCCCTGCATCAGCTTGCATCTTCTCTTCGTACTCTCATGTACATCTAAGATTCGACGTTGCCTTCGAGCGAGGCAGACGCATAATCCAATCCAATCATTTACGTACGTGTATTCTGCTTGGCTACATCTTGCTGGCTCTGACCCCTGAGTTTAGCTTTAGCTTTCATCACCCCCCTTGGTCGCGCTCTACATATCTTCCATACTGCCTGACCCCCCCAATAACTGCCACGAACGCCTCTCGGTCAATTTAAACCAACTTAATGGCCCCCAAACGCGCTGGGAGCTCGTCAACCATTCCCAATAATACGCTAACGCCGCAACCACAAGCATTTCCTCGCTCCCCTTCTCCCTCATCTTCTGGAATAGGCATTGGACAGCTGTTCAGCAGACCGGCGAAATGGTTCGGTCGTAGTGCATCCAATCCACGGTTTAATTCCGGAGCGTCAGAACCCAGAGCCAGTACCTCTTCTACACGCAAGCACAAGATCTCAAAGCCAACTGATCCAAGGCCTATCTTGGAAACGTACCAGAATGGGAACAAATTGGGATCCTCACAGTGAGTCTATGCTATCTAATCTGAACTCTGTCATTCTGAAGGCTGGACTATATGCTGACTACATCTTGCAGTTCCGTCCTGGACTTGAGCAGTAGGACACAAGCCTCTCTTGACATTCGCGACTACGCGGTGCCCGCTTCCCCTTCTTCTCCCCATCAACGTGGCTTGGGCGATCTTCGCAGTATTTCCTCAAGACCATGGTCGAAGTCAGCCGACGATCTCCGGAACGCACCTGTCTCACCTATTGGGGCCTCGCCTACTTCTCCTACATTTCAAGCCAAGGTTACACAATATCGTAGTCGAAGCCACAGTAATGCCAGTCTTTACCCCCCGAAAGACTTAGTGCCCCGCCAACCTCCCCCTCCCGTCCCCCCAATTAATGCCACCCCGCCGCCCTCGTCCTCACCGCCATCCCAGGTTCACTTTCCTTCACCAACAATCTCGGTATCAGCACCCGGTACAGAAGAAGACATAAACACGCTACAGAGCCATGTGCATGTCAGATCCCATTCATTCACGCCTAAGCTGCCATCCAAGCTAGCGGCGCCGCGCTTCCCGATCAGTCCAAAAAGAAAAGGGTCAGGCGGAGAAGTGGACAGGGAGGGCACCTCACCTACGGCATACTCGCCAGTCTCCAGAGGGAGTGTGTTCCCATTTGGACTTGGCGGTCATGGAAGCACGAAACCACTGGCAGCAGAGTTTGCCACGTCTCCTCCCTCTCCGCGAAACCATGGGCCAAGCACTCTTTTAGCACCTCCAACAATTCACGAACAGCAGGATACCACGAAGAGGTCATCACAGATCGTGCATTACAGCAGTTTTGTTAATCGGTTGGCCGATGGGTCGAGTGGGAAGTCGAACCAACAGCTAAATTTATCCTCGACCAAGGCATGGCGACCGTTCAAGATGGAACTGAAGGGAACGAAGTTACATCTGTACAAGCCGCCTTCGGACAGATCAGCAGCTATTAAAGATCTGTTTCCCATGACACTTATCCCTGATGACACGGTTAACGATATTGACGATTCACTGCCGACTGCTCTAGGCGGAGACGACGAACTCAGCTTATCACAAGCTCAAACGACAGGCGGCCGGGAGGATACAACTGGGAGGAGGCGTAGAGCTTATTGGGGTCGTGGGACTCATCCGGGACTTGTGCGTGACCAGGAAGGAGTAATAGAGGGCGGGACGTTCGAGTCTTTGGTTCACGAGATTGTTTTCAGCACGACTTTTCCTTCCCATGATATCGAAAAGCAGGTCGGCGCATCAGAGATAGCTTCCCAGAAATGGATGCATTTCACATCTGCAGTATTGCTTTGTGTGCCACCAATTGTGGGTCAACGTCGATTCGAGTCCGAGTTCAGGCGTTGTTGCGATAATTTGATCTCTGGGTGTGAGGATAAAGAGAAAGCCAAGTTTCGAGAGCGTGTGGCACGGCTCGCAGGGCAATTCCTACTTTTTCATCAGCATCCTTCTGCCCAGAGAGAATGGAATACCTGGAAGGAAGAGCTGTTGCCAGGATCGTTCTCGGCTAACCTTGTGCCGTTTGCATCATCGTTGCCGGCATCTTCTTCCACCCAAGCTTTTGTACAGGCATCTCCTGCTCAACCTTCGCTGGCTCCCTCCCCCAATGTAAACATGTTTTCTCCCCGACCTGAAGACAGCGTAACAACTTCTTTGTCTGCTGCCGTTTCACCTATGCGAGTCTCGCCTGGTAGTGCGGGTTCGTCACTTACATCACGACCACATCTTGAACGATCGCCTTGGTCTCAAGCCGGCGGAATATCTGGCTCCTGGCTGACCACCTTGCAAAACGAAGGATTTTCCAGAGATGTCATGTTTCAGATTGGCCACGCTGCCATTGCCCGTAGCCTGACTGCTTTTCATCGGAAGGCATTGCTCAATGCTCCTATTGCGTCCCTATCCAACTACTTGCTGGGATCAGCTGAACCAGAGGAGGCCAAGAAACTAGCTCACTTTTTTGGAAGTCCGGAGACTCCACATTGGCTCACGAAGTTAGTACTTGTGCAAGTGTTGGGCTCAGAATCCTCCACCAAATTCAGATATCCCTCCTCACCTGGTGCCAGCAAAGGAGGTGAAGAAGCTTCTCCACCACCCCGGACATATTCCAGGTCAGAGAATGTGACTTTGTGGGTCAAGGTCGCAGAGTGTTGTCGTGTTGCTGGCGACGAGTGTTCATGGCAAGCGATTCTTTCTGCCTTAACTGCTGCACCTATTGCACGCCTGGAGAAGGTTTGGAGACGGGTTGAACTTGGGAGCCTCGCTGCAGTGGAGTCATGGGTATATTCCGGCAGCCCCAATTCCGTTCTCGGGGAGCCGAAAGTGACGCCATGGGCAGGGGATACAAATCGCGTTATCCATGATTTACTTGGCAAAACACGGGAATCGGAGCAAGGGACCGCGTTGAACCTTTCATCTATGGAAGCAATTCGCGAGCGATATGAACATCTTAGGACGAGTATATTGCTCTGTCCCACCAGGGAAAACGAAGAGATTACACAGGATATTTCGGTACTCGTTTCACATTGGCACGATGTCGCCGATGGCCATGCGAATGTTGGTATCAGTGGTAAATTCCAACGGTTAGCGTCTTGGCGTCTCTTATGCCGCTTTAAACTAATCCTCACGTCAGTGTCGAGCAATTCATGTCACTATCATTCGCAGCGGAACCGAAGCGGAAAGGCCTATTCGAACCGTACTTTTGGGCACGCCAAGGCTCTACCAACTTCGGCCCTTCTTCTCTCCTGCCACTCCTCGTTCCCGAAGCATTGCCCACCATCACTCTTGTCGATCGCTCCGCCATATTGAGGACCCGCGTCGATTCTACAGAAACACATTTGCTAGCTCTTAAGGCTGTTGACGGACATTTGTTACCCGACGAGAGTCGACGGCGGCGATCAGGTGGTGAAGACACTCTGAGCGGTATTGCTCAGATCTCTCGCGGCGGGACAGTTATACCTGTGTGCAATGGCGAAGTTCTGGTTGTCGTGCAAAGCCAAGTCGAGCCAGGTTCTCGGGCCTCCTCCCGCCCGTCCTCTCGTGTTCCTTCACGGCCACCTAGTTCAATACTCGACTCGCCGGGCCTTGACAAGGAGCGGGGTCCTCTGTCTAGGACTCCTTCAATTATCGTCAAACCAGGATCCACACAAAGCCTAGAACGGAAAAGTAGCATGGCTCGGCGTAATTCCTTGCCAGTTCTTTCTAGCCGCCGAAACCACATTATGAGCGAACCTTCTTCTGAACCACCATTGCGAGTAATTGTACGGTCTGGGACATTGGACCAACTTGTTAATATTCTCACTCATGGTTTGGCGAAGACCTCCGTATCTGTTTCCGACGATAATGGAGAAACTACACTGAGGGAAGGGATGACGAGGGAGCTGACCTTGGATCGGACGGAGTTCGCGGACGTATGGTGGAATGTGTACAGGAGTTTTGTGACACCTCTTGTCCTGTTTGAAGTATGTTCACTTAGAGTCGTGTGTTGACAATTTTCTGACCCTCTTCAAACAGCTACTGCGGAAGTTGTATGTTACGGCGCAGCCGCCAAGCTCCAATGCCCTTGTCTCTGATTATCTTGAGTCCTTACGGTCTAGATCCAATGTACTGGACACCATCAAGGAATGGATTTGCATTGGCGCTGGTGCTCAGGATTTTCTAGATGACACCCAGCTCTACTCAACAGTCCATGCTTTTTTGGAGGTTGGCTCCTCTGACCACGAGATCCCTATGGCGGCGAAGGCTTTCGAGGATCCTGCTGTACATAAAGTGTGGACTGACCTGCAAAATCTGCGAATGGTTGTCTGGCGGATCTTTAACTCCTATACATCACGGCCGCCACTACAGGATGCATCGGTGCCCCCGCCCTCTGTTCTTCCGCTACCGAGCGAAGCCAGGATACGACATCTGACGTCGAAGAATCCTCCGGACCTCGACGTTCACAGCGCTGAAGAGATTGTTGACAATCTTGACGGCATGGCCTGTGCCGTCTTCAGCAATGTTACGGAGGAGGTTAGTCTTTGAAATTTCCCTTTACACTCATGTCCACTAAGCTTGGCCTTCAGGATTTGCTTATCACTTCTGATCTCCTTGAAGTTCAAAGTACTGACCGCATTGGTTGGTACCCCGTGCGCGAATTTGTGTTGGTGGAAGATGCTGTTGAAATCCAGACTATCTATAGCATACTGCAAGATATTGAGCCTTCATCGATGATCAACGACCTTGGGCAGGATTCATTCTATCGTCTCCTTCCTCCATCGATACGAGGCTGCGTGCGAGCATTTTCCATTGTAAGGAAGTGGCTCACACACAAGCTGGTAGCTCCTCAATTAGGAGCGAAGATTAGGCAGGCTAGGGTGGAGGTTCTACTAGGAGCTCTCGAAGTGACGAGAATTCGTAGTGGCGAGCATTTCTCTGTGGACGAGGAGAACAATCTCGTTGAGCAACCTTGCGTTCGTTCATTTGTGGAAGCTGTCATTACCTCTGCATTGCTCAGTCCGGAGAGCCGAATGCATCAGAGATTGTGGAATCAGGTTGCAGCGAACAGATCCACAACGTGCGATTCTCTCGCTTCGATAATGTTCTGCTCAGGCCGTCCTTCATCTCCTTCACCAGGTGCACTCACTGTCGATATGGGATGGTTCTTGGAGAGGCTCCTGGACGTTATATCAACACCAGATGTTGTCACTCATTCTGAGGACACCCCTTCAATGATCAATCTCGATAAACGCAGGTGAACCTAACAACATCTTCAAGCTAGTCTTGCTCACTAATGCTGATACCCGTACATAGACACATGTACAGTTTAATCTCTAAGGCCCCTCCTCTCCTTGCTTCACGACGTTACACGCAGTTGCCGGAGATCACTGGGAGAGGTTTCGAACGCCTGAATGTACTAGAAAGAGAGGCGAGCCCAATCACCTTCGATCTTCGAAGCATACGAGACGACGCTCAGCGGGAAGGAGGGCAACAGCTATCGTCTTCTACAGCTGCGCGATCAAAGCAACCGCGACCTTTCCCGAAGCTTGTGGCAGCTCAAGTCGAGAAGAATCGTCGGGACAAGTCGCAGCGAACTAGACTGGTTAAGGAGAAGTTGTCTGAGCAAAGTCGGCATGAGCGGAGGGATGATCAACTCAGTCGTGCAATGCGGCCTCATCAACGGCCGGGACAGAAACACAGGAGCAAGAAGAGCATGTCGTCCGCCTTCATGCAATTTATGCGACCAATCTCTAGTGCTTTCACTTCGGACCCTGCCATACCGTCTTCGCCTAGGACTGCATCCGAGCTGGACTTTGTCTGCGCTGGAAAGCCTACCACTGTGCTGAGCCTCATGGAGGCCAAGGTGACGCAAGTAATCAATAACGAGCGGTCGTTCGTATTCCGTATTGATACCGAAGATGGGGGACACTATGTTTTGCAGGCCATTAACCGAAAAGAAATGGGCAAGTGGTTGGAGACCATTGTTAAGGTATCAAATATGGCGGCCAAAAGGAGGCTGACGTATCTGGGGCCACCAATTTCGCAGCCTCTTGTGTCGGACCATCTTCATAGAACAATTGGCAAACGAGATCCGAACGCTGGTATGTCAGCTAATTGGCTCATATATTCTTAGTCAATCTTACTCATCACATTTCTAGTTTTCGCAGTTGACCTTGCCTTCTTGCTAAGGAGGGAGGCAGGAGGGGGTATGGTTCCTCCGGGAACAGTTCCTGCTGTGCTCGAATATTGTCTTAGTGAGGTTGAACGTAGAGGGCTGACGGAAAATGGCATTTGTACGACATGCTTACTGTCCTCTTTGGATGATCTAACCTTCTCTCTTCAGATCGCCAAGCTGGTTCAGTAGCTGAGACTGCGGCTCTTCGGGAGGCTTTCAACTCTGGTCAGTAGTACCAAGCGCTTCTTCTTCTAAAATTCTCATCCTGTTTTCTAGGCGAGTGGCCTGTCACGTCCACGACGGACATTTACGCTGTATGCGATCTAGTTAAGATGTGGTTTCGAGTTCTTCCAGACCCAGTGTTCACGCCTGTCGCGTACTATGGGGTCATTGAAGCCACCGGTATGTTTTCTTTGCTCAGGAAATTCAAACCTGCGCTAACCATAGTGCAGAACTTGAGGAATTAGACGACCGTCTTTTGGCCGTGCGAAATATCATTCACGATCTACCCCAGGCAAACTTCGACGTGTTAAAAAGAATCTCAGAGCACCTTGCAAAGTACGTACACGTATGAAGGTTATGTTACCATTGTAGCTCACCAATATATCACAGAGTAACCGACTTCGAGGAGCACAACCAGATGACAGAAGACAATTTAGCCATCGTATTTAGTCCGAACATTCTACGAGCACCTCAACATGATCTGAGCACCATTGTGACTAATATGGGGAAGACGCACAAGCTTGTCAAAGCTTTCATTACCCATGTAAGATTCTCTACTTGTCGCTTGCAATATAACTGATCTGAGTTGTACAGTATCACTTCTTGTTTGACGAGAAGGCTGACGGAGATGACGAAGACTCTGACTCTGGCTCTGAGCCTGAATCAGCTCTTATGGAGGTTACAGAGGAGGATGAGGACGAGGACGAGGAAGTTGGGGGCGAGGAACCTCCCAGTTTGACAAGCTAGGGCCTGGTCTTGTGCATTAACTACATCGTTCTTCTCACTATGGACTCTATTTGGTGGAGCATTTCATTTGCATTGTCTTCTTTGCCTTTACTAGCTGTGTAGCTGTTATAGATATCTGCGGTTGATAATTATTGGAAGGGGAATGTATGGTTGTAATGTGTATTGAATGATCACGCCAAATGAGAGAGTCCAGTTGGCATGTCGTTCAAATGCGCTTGTCGTAATTATTGAAGGCGATAGTTCCTGCACTAGCGTACATAATCAAATGTAGAATGAGAGTTTCACCAATGAGCAGTGACGCTCAATTTTTGCCACATAAACATCACAATGTCTGTGACGTCGGCGGATCTGACGGCTCCGAGGTCGCCCGTTCGGGCTCAAAACCTGAAACTCATGAGACAAGCTCTCCTTACACTCCAACCACCACTGTCAACCCTTCTATGTAAGACTTACGCACTGTATACGTTCTAATCTTACCAACTCTTTCTTCACGCTTAGCGCTGCTAATAATGAAAGGAAGTGTTGATTTGCATGCCCGCCTACGTCTATGGTCTCATTTGACCCCCGACGAGGCTGCCGACATGTTCAGTGCAATTGCGGATACCGAAGCGCAACTGAAAGATATCCGATGGCGCATACGTTCCCTAGGGAAAAAGGGAGATCCGTCTTTGCTACAGGCACAGAAAGCAGAACTTACCCAACATTTAGTTGCACAAAAGTCTCTGCTGTCGCCGATCCGATCCCTTCCTATCGAAATACTCACTAAAATATTTCGGCACTGTGATCTGGAGGTCTCCATTGCGTTTGACCAACGCATCGCCCCTAGCAAGATGGACCGTGGATTCACAGAGGCTACAGAGGAGACGACGCGACTGGTCAAGGCCCTTTCAACTGTGTTGAGTCAAGTTTGCACCACTTGGAATAGCATTCTTTCTCTGCCGTCATCTTCGTTTGCCTGGTCAACTATCTCATTGACGCTCACAGCCACTCATCCAGACGTCGACAAGCACTACGAGAAACATCTTCAGCAAACTTATCGCAGTGTTGAAGGGGCTCTCGCGCGCACGGGAAGTTCGCCACTTCATGTTTCTATCAATTACAGGGAGCATGGCCGCTTGGATTGCCTTGGTGTCATGGAACGTCTTCTCCAGGAAAGTCAGAGATGGGAAACGGCTAAGCTGGATCTTTGGTACCCCGCGGGTTCGCCAACGAATACGACATTGTCCACGAAGCTGTCCAGCCCTATGCCCTTGTTGCACAGATTGGGGCTTACTTTCATCCGAGAAGAGCATTCACTCCCTGGCGCCTTCACGAAAAGTCCTATGTTGAGACACGCTGTGCTGAATGGGATTGCATTCATGCAAATTCGATTACCTTGGAATCAACTTCGATCGCTCGAAGTTACCGCCGAATACTGTGAGAACTCAGAATGGCCCGACCTTACAGTCGTGAAAGAGATCCTATCCGAATGCTCAAATTCTCTGCACGCCTTGACTTGGTCTTGTCCTGTTCTATATACGGCGGAGACGGATGGGTACCCCGTGAAAATACCAAATACACTTCTTTCCGGTGACGCCCGTCTTCTCTCTCTCGTTCCATCGTTATCAATGGAGCGTTTGAAAGCTGTCAAGTTATCGTTGAAACCGCGCTGGGGAACCTCCATTGACTCTAGGAAGCTAGATCCAATCTACCACCGAATTACTGTCATGCACATTACCACCTACCAGGGTAACATGGAATCCATGGTATTCGCACTTGGGGAGCTACCTAAGCTCCGTGCCTTGACGCTTCGAGTGGACAATTGGGGATCCCATTTTCATACGGACGGTGATGTACAGCAGAATGAGGCTATCGAGCGGCAATTCCCAAAGCTGATGAAATTGTCTTGGGAAGTTGTACAGGAGACGTCCGCAGACGCGATGCCGGACGTGTTGCTTATGTTCAGGACATTTCAGCAGAGGATGCTTCCTAACAACAGCGATTTCTCGGTTCCGCGGTTTTTGGATATCAAGTTCTTCAAGGACCAGTTGTCAGAGGAGCATCTACTGATTCTTCGAGACCTCAAAGGAAGGGATCTAAGACTGACTGTGGCAGATAAGAACGGAATCGTAGAGTTCTAAATGTCAGTTAATTTGTCGGTGGAGAAATGACTAGAAACGGTACGTGGGCTACTTGGTCTTATGCTCAGACGCAGTATACTAAGAGACATTCGCAAGACCCGATTGCTCACGGAATCAGTAAGATACGTCTATCCCTCCTCTACATGAATCTCGCCACTTTATCTATGGTCTCCCATGTTTCGGTTTGCGCTATTAAAGAAACTGTATCTGGGTAGCATGTTAATAAGGTCGTGTTTTTGTAGCTGTCCTTTCTTCTTGCGCCTTATGTAGTTGCATCGTCTTCAGTAACAACTAGCCATTGATCCCAGTATAAATGAGAGTAAACGAAAATTACCAGAATGCTTTTGTGTGAGCGTCTCATGGGCGTTTTGGCACTTTTCAGGTTTACTAGCTTTCTAAGACTTTGGTCTTGACCTCCAATTTCACCAATTCTTCCTTCCACGTAAGATTTCTGGCCTGGAAAATTCTTTGTGAACTGACCACACAATGACCACACTTTCTTCGTTGTTTTCTTAGTGCTACTACCAATGGAGAGAATCTTTGACTTGTACGACGTCGACCACTTACGGTCATGAGCTCCTTTGACATCTCTCGAGGCTCCGATCGTGCACAACACAATCTCCGACACAGAATTACGTCTAAATGACATTGATATGTGCATACCTAGTCAACAAGAAGATCTGGCTTTGCTTTAAGCGCAAAGGAGCAACTTTTCGCAGTGTCTGGCAGCTCACCGATCCCTATTATCGCCAATCCGGATCCTTCCTCTCGAACTCCTGAGCAAGACCCCCTCACACTGTGTGCTAGAGACCGAGATTGAATTCTACCAAAAAACGACAGACACTCTGTTCGATTCAGGAGAGGAAGTCTACACCAAAGAGACGTCACAATCCCTCAACGCACCTTCGATCGTGCTGTGCGTGGTTTGCACAACTTGGAACAGCATCGTCTCCCTCTCATCTTCTTCATTCGCCTGGACGTATATCTCACTCACATTTAGCATTGACGTCCGTCCGGAAATTGACAATCTCTACAGGAACTTCTTGGGGAGGACCCGTCGCAGAGTGGAGGGGATACTTGCGCACTCGAGAAACTCGCCACTCCACGTTTGAAGCAGAATGGAGCCTAGAAATCTGTGTATCAGAAGATTTATATCGGGAGTAACGAGGGGACTGTACACTGTATTGCTTAAACGTAGATGGATCACACTATATCGACTCCTTCATCCTATCTCTTCTGATTACGCTTTGTCTGTAGGAAAGAAGAGCTCTCGCCTAATAGTGCGTGAGAGGGGCACATACGTGAGGCGCTATAGCCAAGTGGTTACGGCGACAGATTAGAACTTCCCTAAGTTCTTGGCCGGTTCTATCTGTTCCTCTTGTAGGGCGCAGGTTCGAATCCTGCTGGCGTCGCGTTATGAAGATTGATTTTTATCTCGTGGGAGTGCGACAGAGGTGTTTAAGTCTGTCTTCATTGTCAATTTGCATCAAATGATCTTTGGCTCTGCAGGGTATTACATCCATTTTTTTAAGGAATCTGGATGGAGATAGGTGTCAAGTACTTTAGGTTTGATGAAATAGTGTCAGTGTGAGAGTTTGAGAGCACGAGCAACTTGAATGTGGCCAACGCATGATATTTGTGACTGGTATTGTCACACAAACGCTGACACGGCTGTTTTTTTTTCTTCAACCACGATGGTGAATGTCTTCTGATAGGCCTGGCTGCTCGAAAGTTCCCCCTAAATCTCCAGTGAGCTATTACAACATCGATGAACATACCTGCATGGGCTTGATGCAGGCTGCTACAGCTGCCGCGAATCTTGGTGATTTTCGTTTTGACCGCTGCTTTCATAGACTTCTATCAGTACACTTTACTTCGGGAGAATCTCATCTCATTGGCATGCTAACCTGAGCATAATTTCTGTTCTATGCTAGGCAAAACAAAAGACTGGTCAGGATTAGGGCTGCCTACAGTAAGAGCATGAAGTGAATGTCTTGACTAGGGATCCCTAGCAAGGGCAGCGTCGACTTCGTATGTTCATTCTTCCTTCTTCATCGCTGTCAGTTGATCTTTCTCATAAAAAGCTCGACTATAACAAGCTACGGTGTTTCTAAAACCACCAACTAGTGCTTTTCGAAGGTCAAATGTTGTATATCTATTCACCAAACCGTGACGCATACCTTGTCCTTCGCTCTCTAGTGCACCTTGAATCGGTTTTCCCAATTTACTAGTATTTTTAAGAATCTCGAGTGCTCAAATTCTCCATCCACCACTGGTGTTGGAGACTTGGCTATCGGCAACTTTGCTGAGAGTTGGGGCGTATTTGGGACCACAAGGCTGCTTCTTCCACTGAAGTCTGACAACTGCTCTTTGCTCAGTTGTTACATTGGTCTGATTCACGTGTCGTCATATATGAGCCTTACAAAGCGAGAGTAATGATTAGCAATATGCTAGACGATCTCGATAGGTTCGCCTGATGCAGCCTTACAGCTTCGTTCCGAGTTCCGCTGTGACCCATTCCACGTCTACCGGCTTAGCATGCATCATCTCTCGAACTCTCGAAACGCTACCGCGGCCCTTTACAGAGAACGGGCACATGTTTGGTTCTGTTTACGCACACACAAAGATCGGGCGCACGCTCATCTTAACTACCTTCTTCCACAGTCTATTCCACCCAACGACAAGAGCCAATCGGAGAGCTGGTCATGGAACAAGACCTCTCTGGAGCCTTTATTGGTCAGTATCGCTTCATCTCCACCAGCCCTTGGGTATCAGCTTACGCGCAATCTTCAGTTACAGGAAACGGTGGTGTTGGGGGAGATGGAGGCGACGTTGCCTCCAGTATCGGTAACAACGCAACAGCAAGTATGATAAATAGTAGAGTGACGAACGTGGTTACCATCATACTGGATTCGTCTGAGAATGGATTGGCCTCAAAGACAGGTATGTTTGCTGGTATAGGGAAACACGATTCCGCTAATAAAAAAGGACAGAAATCGTCGAGCGTATACTGAGTGAGTGGCTGTTGAAGGGCGATGAAAAGCCTCAATCTCACATGTGCTACTCACCGCGAGGAATGGCCGAAAGACTGGCCTCGCCAGACTCATCGCAACGACCCGGAGAACCCTTCGAGAGCTCAAACTCTAATGTCTATCAGATCTCGGCGAATACCCCACAGGTAAGCCCGAGATCTGATGGCCTGCGATCAACGGTGATATCACAGGCACTCCCCACTGCCAACGCAACCGCGTCTCTTCAAGGCCGTAAGTGATTTCTTACCCCTCAGGTAGCAAGGCTCACCAGTTATACACACACAGGGGAAGGTCACAATGAAGCACCTGTCAAACCTTCTGCCTTCCGACGTAAGAATACTGAAACTTCTGTCGTTGTCGTATATCTTGACTTGGCTTATGGGCCTGTCTGCAGATAATATTAATCAGATTCGAAGAATTACTGTTGACTCGTATATCTCTGCTAGTGCCAAACCTAACATAGGTGTGTAATAAGTCATAACTCTTGCTAAATATTTCAATGATGTACTCAATGCTACTAGTATCGAGCGAGGCTACTGGGACTATGAGCGCGCCTATCTATTTACTAGGAAGTGAAAGATACTATGAGGCTGTCTCTCCCGATGACTTTTCTCTTGGTGGCGAGTCGCAGGACCATGGCGCAATCAGTGGATCTCACAACCACACATGTTTATTTGCTTCTGCTAGCACTCATGGGGTTTCGAAAGAAGGTATGTTGGATCTATCTTGCCACATCTTATATCTCACACTATCACGCTCAAATAAGCACACGACGCATATGTCAAACTATTGAAGCACGAGATCCATAGTTTGAAAAAGGAACTCGCTGATGCATTGACGATGAAGGACGAAGCAATCCATCGCTTATTGCAATCTGAATCCAACAGAGAGGAGCAGTCTCGCCAGCAAGAAATTCTGAAGGCCGAAGTGGGTCGATTGAAAACTGAGGCTACTAGATGGCAGAATCAGTTTCTTCAAACCAACATCGCATCTACTTCCCAGCAAAGTCGTAACCATACGACGCGGCCTCCAGCGTATTTATTTACACCGCCTCCAGAATTACCGTGCGTCGATGCTAGGCAAACGGCCAGAAACGGTAATCTGACTATGGACCACCAAGCGATCGCGAGCAGCATACCGATGGGACTCCCTACTACTGAAGCGACGCCGGAGAATGACCCTGCAGATCTCGTTCGCATGAAGGAGAGACTGAATGCCATGTTCAATCACATTTCCTCTCTCATTATATATGCGACAAAAGATGGGAACTGGAAAGTCACTGTCTTGGATTTGCAGACGCAGTTGGCCGAAGCTTTTATCATGCGAGTTATGCACCCGTCAATGCATCAGAAATCCTTCAGACAAATGTACACTAGAATCTTCAACGACGGTAAGACTCAACCGTCCGCTAAACTCACGAAACTGATTTCGCGTGTCCAGTCCTCGAAGATGGGGAGAACGGCAGTGAACCTACATGTGGTCTGCTGACAGATCTACGTTCTCAAGAGACAGGATTATTGGCATTCCTGCTGCAGTCACTCACAAGACTGTCCACCGAGCTCAAGGCCAACGTACGCGCTGCTGATTTGGAGGTTTACTTTGTTAAGAAGACTGCAGAGTTCAATACGCGTGACAAACCTAGATCTCCTGCACGGGCTGGTACTGAAGACCCGCCACGACGGAAAGTTATCCATGTTCTGCAGGAACATTACAGGCCCATACAAGCCCACCTGACAGTTATCAGAAGACAGGTTTACTGAATCTTGCGATAGAAGAGCCGATGCCATATGGAGGGTCTGGCTGGCTCAAGCTACCACGAAGGCAATCATGGACTATTATTACTATTTACACTAACACTAGCCATTAGCCCGTGCTACGCATCGGGTTTATCACATTAGACAAACGCGATTTGATTGTCTCTGTACTCTGTATTATTCTGAAGAAGTCTGTGAACAGTAGGTGCCAAACGCAAGTCTCTGTGGTCATTGTGTACTGTTCCATATATTTACATGCTACTCATCGCCAACCTTCGGTTGGCTCCTCGTAGCTCCCGTGACTTGTATGCTGCTGATTTCCAATAGTGACATCCTTTATTATTATTATCAGTGACATTAGTATAGGGTGGGCCTAGAGATGAGATTTCCACTCCACGGGTACAGATGAAGTTCCGCGATAACTACAGGCAATGACTCGAATAGATTATCTCTACTATCAGATGTACGCGCGAATCAACAGTGGGGATGTCGCTACCTCCCAACCGAAGCAGCTCGTTGGTTGAGACGAAGAAACGCGTCGGATTTTTCGCCCATTTCGGGTCCGAGAAACTGTTCGCTTTTTCGCCCACGTCGACGCTACCTTAGAGAGCAAAGAGCTACTACTACAGATATCTCTGAGTACCACTGACATTGATGATTCACTCCACCCCCGATTGTTTGCAAAACACCACCCTATAGCACGCGCCGCACTGCAAAATAACCCCCGCTATCTCCTTCGCGTCGAATTCCATGCTGCCGTCGAGTGTGAGAGAGGAGTGCCATGGGAATCTAAGGCTCCTGAGCGCGAAAATAGATGCCAGATAGGTCAGGCTATCCCACTGAGCACCCGTTTCTGACGCCACGGTGCTACGGAGCTGGAAGTCGGAGTAGGTGTTGAGGTAGAGAAATGAAGGAGTAGCCAGAAATGCGGACTATGTATCTGAACTTGGTCTCAAGGGCACGCGAAGATACAGAACACCGTCATTGTATTGCAGGCGAGTCGGAGCACTCATATGACAGATCCAATGCTTCGGAATCTGCCGTCACGTCAGCTCAGTTTCCGTAGATCAAATATGTGAACAAATAGAACGGTACCTTGCCAGCAAGAGTAGAAATAACTATGAGGACGCCACCGAGAAGAGATGCAAGAGAGCTTACAGTGACTCAAACACAAATTTGAG
>Ga0247730_1000916_pt1 | contig 18130 bp, 17 predicted proteins | sample UWRJL073202C2_FD_180959 | JGI IMG/M metagenome (GOLD analysis project Ga0247730, IMG submission 180959) | Plant litter microbial communities from Arlington Agricultural Research Station in Wisconsin, United States - UWRJ-L073-202C-2 | ecosystem: Environmental > Terrestrial > Plant litter >... | reverse complement strand
CGGTCGTGGCGGAGGGCGACGACGAGGTGTCGGAGGAGGAGTCGGTGCTGGTGGAGCAGGCGGCGAGGCCACCGACGAGGAGCGTAGCGGCGGCGATGCCGACAGTTACTTTGTAGAACTTACGCATGAGCAGAATCCTTTGTTTGAGTTCCCGGTGTGATTGCCGAGGTGCTGATAGTGATTCGGCACCCCTCCCCGAGCGGATTGGTCACACGAAAAAAGGCCGCCTCTGTCGAGGCGGCCTTTCTGTTGTTCTCGCTGCGGTTACGCCACCGACCAGCCGCCGTCCGACGGCAGGATCGCGCCGTTCAGGTTGACGCCGTCGTCGCTGAGCAGGAAGGTGATGGACGCCGCGAGAGCCTCGCTCTCCGCGGCATCCGGCATCACGGCCATGCCCACTCGCACGCGCTCGGCACCCAGCGGCGAGGCGAACGTCGCCTCGATGTTGGTGATCGTCGGGCCAGGGGCGACGGCGTTGACCCGGATGCCGCTCGGCCCGTACATAAACGCGCCGCTCTTGGTGAGGCCGACCACGGCGTGCTTCGACGCCGTGTAGGCGGCGCCCGCTGCGGATCCACGCAGCGCGGCCTCCGAGGCAGTGTTCACGATCGAACCGCCGCCCTGCGCGAGCATCGCCGGGATGACCGCGCGCATCAGCTTCATCGTGCCGTCGACGTTGATCGAGAACACGCGCTTCCAGACGGCGTCGCTGATCTCGCCGACCGGCGTCATGTCGTCCATGATGCCGGCGATGTTGGCCAGGCCGTCGATGGTCTCGCCCGCCGCCGCCACGATCTGCGCGATCGCCTCGTCGTCGGTGATGTTGGCGACAACGGCGACGATGTCGCTCGCGGGGTACTCGTCGACGAAGTCGTCGAGGCGTTCCTGCGAGATGTCGACGGCGATCACTCGGCCGCCTTCGCGTGCGATACGCGAGGCGGTGGCGCGGCCGATACCCGATCCGGCGCCGGTCACGATGACCGTCTTACCTGTGAAACGTCCGGAGTCGATACGTTCCACCCACGGCTCACGTTCCGCCGGGGCATCCGGGGTCTCGTCGACGACCGCCTCGACCGGTGCGCCGTCCGACGCGGGGACGTCGCCCGCCTCGACGCGCGCGACCAGGCCGTCGATCAGCTCCTGCGTGAACGCGCCCTTGCTCAGCTTGATCAGGCGCTTGATCGCGAGCTTGCTCACGGGGCGCAGGGCGTCGGCACTCTGGCCGGACTGGGCGAGCAGGTCGCGAAGGATCGGACCGCCAACCGGGTGGGCCAGCCAGGTGGCGATCGACGAGTCGGCGGAGAGGGTGGTGGAGCTCATGCGGTTGTTTCCTTCTTGATCGGTTTTTCGTTGGGTTCTGGGATAAAGACAGAGACGGATGTCGCGGCAGCGTGTTTCGCCGCGAGATAGCCGAAGACCACGGCCGGGGCGATCGTCGCGCCGGGGCCCGGGTAGGTGCGCCCCATCACCGATGCCGTGGTGTTGCCGGCGGCGTAGAGTCCCTCGATCACTGCGCCGTTCTCGTCGAGCACCCGGGCGTGCTCGTCGGTGAGCAGCCCGCCCTTGGTGCCGAGGTCGCCGGGCACCACCTGCACGGCGGTGAACGGTCCCTTCTCGAGCGCTCCGAGATTGGGGTTGGGCTTCACGGTCGGGTCGCCGTAGTAGTTGTCGTAGACGGTGCGGCCGCGCCCGAAGTCCGCGTCGACGCCGGCGCGCGCGAAGCCGTTGAAGCGCTCGACCGTGGCGCGCAGGGCGGCGGGGTCGATCTTCAGCGCGGTGGCGAGCTCGTCGAGGGTCTTCGCCTTCACGACGATGCCGGCCTCGACGAGTCCCTTGCCGCCGAGCAGCAGCGGCGAGAACAGGTAGCGGCGACGGTGCCGCACGTCGACGATGATCCAGGCGGGGATGGCCGGAACGGTCTTGTTGCGCTCCATCATGTCGTGGCCGAAGTCGATGTAGCTCTGCGACTCGTTCGTGAAGCGGCTGCCCGACTGGTCGACGATGATGCCGTACGGCATCGAGCGTTCGGAGAGCATGAACTGGGCGCCGTTCGGCGACGGAACCGAGCTGCCCCACCACGCGTCATCCATCAGGGCGAGCGCCCCGCCGGCCCTCTGGCCGACCGCGATCGCGCTGCCCTGGTCGCCGGCGGCCGCCGAGCTGTGTCCGTCGATGCCGTGGTATTTCTGTCGCCACTCCTTGTTCTGGGCGAAGCCGCCCGCGCCGAGAACGACGCCCGTGCGCGTGCGGACGCGCAGCGAGCGGCCGCCCGACGTGACGACGGCGCCGACCACGCGGCCGTTCTCGAGAACGAGGTCGGTGACCGGGGTGCTCAGCAGCACCTCGGTGCCCTGGCGGCGCACGATCTCCATCAGGCTCATGCCGAGCGCAGACCCGAGGCCGAACAGCTTTTTGCCGGTGACGATTCCGCCGAGGGTGCGGAACACGAACCGGGCGCCGCGCACGAACCCGCTCGGCGTCGACCACGCGCGGGAGAGCAGCCAGACGTCGTCGGTCTTAAGCGGCGCGGGCAGCCCCTCTTTGAACCGGGACTGCTTCACCCAGTCGCCGAGACGCTTCGAGTCGAACGGCTTCACTTCGATACCGCGGCCGACCTTGCCGCCCGGGCGGTCGGGGTAGTAGTCGGGGTAGTCCTTGGCGGCGGTCCAGCGGAGGCCGAGCCGGGCGAGCGAGCCGAACACCTCGGGCACCGCCTCGACGAACGCCCGGCGGCGGGCGGGCGAACTGGCGGGGCCGCACTCGGCGATCACGTCGTCCATGTAGGTGAGCGCCTCGGCCTGCGAGTCGGGCACGGCCATCAAGGGGTTGTTCGGCATCCAGAGTCCACCCCCGCTGAGCATCGTGGTTCCGCCCCACTTGTCGGTGCTCTCGACGATGAGAACGTTGAGGCCGCTGTCGGCGGCGGTGATTGCGGCGGTGAGCCCGGCGGCGCCGGTTCCCGCCACGAGGAGGTCTACTTCGCGATCCCAGACTGCAGTCATAGTGTTTTCTCCCTAACCGGACAACGTTGTCCGGGGTCAGGTTACACCCGACGGGTGGGCGATGCTCAGATAAACTCGGGGGTACGACCGACCGAGCGGAAGCCATGACCGACCACGCACCCGACACCACCCTCGGGGATGCCGTGTCCGCGTTCGAACCGGTGCGTCGTCAGCTGTTCGGCATCGCGTACCGCATGCTCGGCAGCGCGACGGAAGCCGAAGACATCGTGCAGGAGGCGTGGCTGCGCTGGCAGTCGACCGACCGCTCGGTGGTGCGCAATCCGGCCGCTTTTCTGGTGACCACCACGACGCGGCTCGCCCTCAATGCGGCCACGACGGCGCGCGCCCGCCACGAGGTGTACGTGGGGCCGTGGCTGCCCGAGCCGGTGCTCACCGCCGACGACCCGACACTGGGCGCCGAGCGGAATGAGGCGCTCGAGGTGGCGGTGCTGATGCTGCTCGAGCGGCTGACGCCGACCGAGCGCGCGGTGTACGTTCTGCGCGAGGCATTCGACTACCCGTACGCGCAGATCGCCGAGGTGCTGGAGCTGAGCGAGTCGAACACGCGCCAGATCGCGCACCGGGCCAAGGAGCACCTGGCCGAAGAGCGGCACGAGACCGTCTCGACCGAGCAGCGCGACCGGTTGCTGCAGGCCTTCGTCAACGCGGCCCGGCTTGGCAACCTCGAGGCGCTCGAGGCGCTGCTGGCAGAGAACGTCGTCGCGCTCTCCGACGGCGGCGGAGTTGTTTCCGCGTCGCGCCGTCCGGTGGTCGGCCGCGATCACGTGGGCCGTTTCCTGGCCGGCATCGTCAAGAAGGGCGGCGCGGGCTTCGAGGTTGTGCCCGTGCAGGCCAACGGGCAGACGTCGCTGCTCGTCAGCCTCGACGGTGCGCCGTACGCGGTGGTGTCGATCGACGCGTCTCCGGCCGGAATCGAGCGGGTCTTCCTGGTGGTGAACCCGGCCAAACTGGGCGCGTTCGCCTGACGCGGCGGCGCGATCGCGTGAGGCTAACGCGCGCCGCGTCGGCACGGTCAGCCGTCGTGCGCCTCGAGCTCGCCGCGGGAGACCGGAGCGACGCGGTCTTCGAAGAACAGGCGAGAGAGCCGCGCGCGCAGTCGTAGTGACCGGGGGCGCCTGCCGCGGGCGTCGGGCCGTACCCGCAGCGGCTGCTGCTCCTCGAAGTCGACGAGCCGCCAGCGCTCGTACTCGCTGAGCGGCTTGTGCACCTCGATGTACTCGCCGCCGGGCAGGCGCACGATGCGGCCGGTCTCGTAGCCGTGCAGAACGAGCTCACGGTCTTTGCGCTGCAGAGCCAGCGCGACCTGGCGCGTCACGGCGAATCCGACCACGGGCCCCAGCACGAGCATCGCCTGGTAGAAGTGGATGACGCTCTCTACCGACAACCGCAGGTGGGTCGCCACGATGTCGCTCGAGGCCGACCCCCAGAGTGTGGCGTAGAACAGCACGCCCGCGACGCCGATCGCGGTGCGCACGGGCGTATTGCGCGGCCTGTCGAGGATGTGGTGCTCGCGCTTGTCGCCCGTGATCCACGCCTCGATGAACGGGTACGCGGCCACGGTCAGCAGGAACACCCCGATCACCGCGAGCGGCGCGAGAACCGCGATCGTGAGCGTGCGGCCGAAGAGCACGATCTCCCAGCCGGGCGGAACGAGCCGCAGGGCACCGTCGAGGAACCCCATGTACCAGTCGGGCTGGCTGCCCGCCGAGGCGTCCCCGGGCGCCGACGGCCCGTAGTTCCAGACCGGGCTGATCGTCACCGTGGCGGCGATCAGCATGACCAGGGCGAACACGATGAAGAACAGGCCGCCCATGCGCATCGCGTAGTTCGGCAGAAGCGGAACGCCCACGACGTTGTCGTCGGTGCGGCCCGGCGCGGCGAACTGGGCGGGCTTCTGCGTGGCAATCAGCGCCACGTACACGGCGACGAGCGCCAGAATGGCGAGCGGCACGATGATCGCGTGCACGGGAAAGAAATTCGCGATGATGTTGCTCGGAAATTCGCCGCCGAACACCAGAAACGACAGCCAGGTGCCCACCACGGGGATGCCGAGGATCACCCCGTGCACGATGCGCAGGCCGCTGCCCGAGAGCATGTCGTCGGGCAGCGCGTACCCCGTCCATCCGGCGATCAGGCTCAGCACGAACACGGCGAAGACCACGAGCCAGTTCAGCTGCCGCGGCCGGCGGAACGCGCCGGTGAAGAACATGCTGAGCAGGTGCACGCCGAGAGCCGCGAGCATCAGCAACGACGCCCAGTGGTGGGCCTGCCGCACGAGCAGCCCGCCGCGCACTTCGAACGAGATGTGCATCGTCGAGTCGAAGGCCCGCGACACGTCGATGCCCTGCAGCGGAACGTACGAGCCGTCGTAGCTGACGACGGTGCGCGACGGGTCGTAGAAGAACGTCAGGAAGACGCCGGTGACCAGCACGATGAGGAACGCGTAGAGCGCGACCTCGCCGAACACGCTCGACCAGTGCGTGGGCACCGCGCGGTGCCGCAGGCCGCCGATCGCCCGTCCCGCACGCGAATCACGCACGGCGGCGGCCGCCCGGTCGGTCACCCGGGTGCTCATCGGCCGCGACCCGCCGGTCGGCGCTCGACACGGACGAACGCGTCGCGGGGATGCTGCGCCTGTTCGAGCGAGACGATGTCACGTCCGAGCACAAACGAGAGAACCCACGCCGCGAGCACTCGGATCTTGCGCTCCCACGTCGGCACGGCGAGCACGTGGTAGCCGCGGTGCATCAGCCAGGCGAGCAGCCCCTTCACGACGAACGGCCCGGACTGGAAGACGCCCGTGTAGAGACCGAGGGTCGCGACCACTCCGAGGTTCGGGTGCACGTAGTCGCGCGGCGCCTCGCCGCGCAGGTCGGCCACGAGGTTCGCGGCGAGCCGCTTGCCCTGCCGCACCGCGTGCTGCGCGTTCGGCACCGTGGTGGAGCGTGCCGCGTTGCGGCTGATGTCGGGCACCGCCGCGTCGTCGCCCGCTCCCCAGGCGTCGACGACGACGCGGTCGCCGTCGCGCACCCGCAGGTCGGCACCGACGACGAGCCTGCCGCGCTCGTCGACGGGCAGGTCGGTGTTCTTCGCGACGACCGGGTTGGCCGCGGTGCCCGCCGTCCAGACGATGAGGTCGGAGTCGTACTCGTCGCCGGTCGACAGCGCGATGTGGCCGTCGGTCGCCGAGAGCAGCTGCGTGTCGAGGTGCACGTGTGCGCCCCGGTCTTCGAGGGATTCGACGACCCAGCGACCGGTCTTGTCGGAGACTTCGGGCAGGATGCGACCCTGCGCTTCGACGAGCCGGAAGTCGAGCTCGTCGAACCTGATCTCGGGGTACGAATCGAGCAGCGACGTCGCGAGCGACAGCAGCTCGCCGAAACCCTCCACGCCCGCGAAACCGCCGCCCACGAAGGTGACGGTGAGCAGCCGCGTGCGCTCGGGGCCCGCCGGCAGGGTGGCAGCGCGGTCGAAGTTGGCGAGCAGGCGGTCGCGGATCGCGATGGCCTCCTCGATGGTCTTGAGCCCGATCGCCTCGTCGAGCACACCCGGGATCGGGAAGGTGCGCGTCACTGCGCCGGCGGTGACCACGACGATGTCGTAGCCGAGCTGGTACTCGTCGCCGACCGCGGGCCGCACGGTGACGGTCTTGCGCGCGTGGTCGATCGAGGTGACCGTCGCGGCGATCAGTTCGGTGCGGTGCAGGTGACGGCGCAGCGACACGAGCGCGTGCCGCGGTTCCACCGAACCGGCCATCACCTCGGGCAGAAACGGCTGGTACGTCATGTAGGGGAGCGGGTCGATCACGATGACCTCGGCCTCGCCTCGTCGCAGCTTCTTCTCGAGCTTCCAGGCCGTGTAGAAGCCCGCATAGCCTCCGCCGACGATGACAATCCTGCGCATGGTTTCCTCTCTCTCCGCCCTCTGGCGGGTCACTAGTTAAGACCGGATGCCCCGCGCAGATGTGACAGCTGTCACGTTTCGCGGCGCATGCCGGTCGTACAGGTGAACCACGACCACCAATACGAGGAGAACCATGACCGACACCACCATCGCCGTCATCGGAGCGGGCTACGCCGGCATCGTCGCCGCCAACCGGGTGCAGGCGTCGTTGACCCCCGACGAACGCGGGCGGGTGAGCGTGATCATGATCAATCCGACGGGCGACTTCGTCGAGCGGGTGCGGCTGCACGAGCTCGCGGCCGGGGCGCGGCGCAGCGCGTCCATCCCGCTGGCCGAGATGCTGCACCGCGACATCGCCGTGCTGATCGGGCGCGTGGTCGCCATCGATGCCGACGCCCACCGGCTCACCGTCGCGACCGCGGAGGGCGACGTCGCCCGGCGGTACTCGACCCTGATCTACGCGGTCGGCAGCGTCGCGGCGCTCGGAGCTCCCGGCGCCGACGAGTTCGCCCATCTGCTGGGCAACCGGGAGGGCGCCGAGTCGGCCCGCATCGCTCTCGCCGACGGCAGGCCCGGTCAGCGCGTGGTCGTCGTCGGCGGCGGTGCGACCGGAGTCGAAGCGGCCGCGGAGTTCGCCGAACAGTACCCCGGGGCATCCGTCACCCTCGTTTCGCGTGGCGACGTGCTCGGGCATTTGAGAACCGGCGCGCGTCGCAGCGTGAGCCGCTCACTCGCGAAACTGGGCGTGCGTGTGCTCGAGAACGCCGCAGTCGCGCGTGTGCTGGCGGACGGCGTCGAACTCGCGAGCGGCGCGGTGCTCCCGAGCGACGTGACCGTGTGGACCGCGTCGTTCGCGGTGCCCGACCTGGCGCGCACGAGCGGGCTCGCGGTCGACGCGCTCGGTCGCCTGCTCGTCGACGAGCAGCTGCGCGCCATCGGACACCCCGACATCCTCGGCGCCGGCGACGCGGTGCGTCCGCCCGACTCCGTCGGCGCGCACCTGCGCATGGGGTGCGCGATCGCGATGCCGATCGGCGCGCACGCGGCCGACAACGCGCTCGCCATGCTGCGCGGCGGCCGGCTCGCGACGCTCGACGTCGGATTCGCCGCGCAGTGCATCAGCATCGGCCGCAAAGACGGCATCATCCAGCTGCTCACCCGTGCCGACCAGCCGACCGCGTTGCGCATCACCGGCCGGCCCGGCGCTCTCATCAAGGAATGGGTGTGCGCCGTGCTCGCGACCGGGGCTCCGCGCCGCGAGCGCGACAGGCCGGGATCTCTGTTGATGCCAAAAGCGCCGAGACGGATGCCGGCTCCCGCCCGCGCCGACGGCTGAGGGCCGGTCAGCACCCGCTGCCGGTCAGGCGCCGCGCTTCGCCAGTTCGTCGAGCACGGTGTCGATCGCCTCGCTCACGATGTCGCTCGCGTACGGTTCGGCCAGGATGGCCCGGGCCTGGCGGGCGAACCGGTCGGGGTCGCCCGTGCCGGAACGCATGGCGCGCAGCGGCGCCAGGATCGCGGCGCGGCGCAGCCACACGTTGTTCTCGAGCGACCAACGGTCGAGCGCCACGTAGGCGCGGCCGCGGCCCGTGTCATCCAGAGCTTCGATCAACGGACCGATCACGTCCGTCGCGAGCGGGTCGACGAGCGACCGCGACCTGCCGTCGCGCACGAAGCCCTCGAGGCGCGTGAGGTCGCCGTTGTCGAGCAGCGCGACGTTCGACTGCAGTAGCACGACGGCCGCGAGCCGGCGCTCGAACACCGGCACGGCCCACAACTCCGAGGCGAGCGCGGTGATCTCGTCGTGCGTCAGGCCGCGGAACTTTCGCAGCGCGTCGCGCACGGTACCGCGCACCGCGCCGACCGAGGCACCGTACGACGTCAGGCCGCTCGATTCGCGGTCGTCGTTCGGCAGGCTCCATGAGGTCTCGCGCTGCAGGGCCGCGTCGATGAACTCCGCGGCCTCGGTCATACGACCATTGTCTCCCGACGGTCGGGCGACGGTGCGATCGGTGTGGGCGACGTGACCGTCGCCGGGGCGCGCTCGCCGTGCACCGCGGCGATGCCGGCCAGGATGAGCGCACCGCCGAGCAGCTGGATCACGCTGAGTGCCTCGCCGAGCAGCAGCCAGGCGAACAGCGACGCGAACACCACCTCGAGCAGCGCGACGAACGACGCGAGGCGCGAGCCGAGCGCCGCGGTCGCGGTGATTCCGGCGACGTAGGCGAGCCCGGTGCTGACAACCGCGACGACGAGCAACGGCACCCACCACGGCGCGATGCCGCCGAAGAGCGGCAGGTCGCCGAAGGTCGCGGTGAACGGCAGGATGCCCGTCGCCCCGAGAACCGCGAGCACTATGCCGCCGACGACCAGCCCGGAGGACGCGAGCGCGACGGGCGGCAACCCGTCGCTGGGCCGGGCCGCGATGAGGAAGTAGATCGCGCAGCCGATCGCGGCCGAGAAGGCGAAGACGAGGCCGAGCGGGTTCACGGCCTGGATCGCGCCCGGCCCGATCACGAGCAGCAGGCCGCCGACGGCGAGGGCGCAGCCGAGCAGCACTCCTGCCCGCGGCGCCTTGCGGCTGCGCGCCCAGGCGTACCCGACGAGCAGCAGCGGGGCGAGAAACTCCACGAGCAGCGCGGTCGAGACCGGGATGGTCTGGATCGCGGCGAAGTAGGCGAGCTGCGTGAGGGCGACGCCGATGACTCCCATGCCGAGCACGCGCCAGCGGCCGCGCCACAGCGCTCGCCAGTGCCCGCGCAGCGAGGCCGCGGCGAGCGGCGCAAGCACGATCGCCGCGGTGAGCGCGCGGGCGGTGACGGCGGCGGCGGGCGACCAGCCGGCCTCGAGCAGCGGCTTGATCAGCGCGCCAGAGGTGCCGAACGAGACCGCCGCCACGAGCGCGATGCCGAGCCCGCCGAACCTCGATGTGCGTAGCATTGTGTCTCCCTGTTCCAACCTCGTCATGACCTATGCTGGTCTATGCCCCTGACACTACGACGACCGCGAGTGAGGAGTCAACTTGCATTTTGCCCCTGACACCGAGGACTCGCTGGAGTTCGTCGTCGCACTGGGAAACACCGACCCAGGCGCCTCCCGCAGCGGCGACGACGAGCTCGCGACAACGCAGCAGCTCGCCGACCTGCTCGAGCGGAGCGTCTACACCGGCCGGGTCGACCGCGACGCCGTCGAGCTCGACGAGGTGCGCTCCACGCGCGACCTGTTACGCCGCGTCTGGACGCTCGACCGCGACGACGCGGTCGTCGAGGTGAACGCGATGCTCGCCTCCGCGCGGGCGCTTCCCCAGCTCGAGCGCCACGACGGTTTCGACTGGCACATGCACGCGACGGCCCCCGACGCCCCGCTCGCGGAGCGCATCCGGGTCGAGGCGTCGCTCGCGCTGATCGACGTGATCCGCATGAACGAGATGGACCGCTTGCGCGTCTGCGAGGCGGACGACTGCACCGGCCTGTTCGTCGACCTGTCGCGCAACGGGTCGAAGCGCTTTTGCAGCGTGCGCTGCGGCAACCGGATGAACATGGTCGCCTTCCGCGAGCGCAAGGCGCTGCAGGAGGACGAGCTGCAGGAGGACTAGAGGCGGCGCGCCCGCACCACGGTGTCGGTGGTGTGCCCGTTGGTGGCCGCGCGCTCCACGTCGGCCGCGATCTCGATCACCCATTCGTCGTCGGTCAGCCGCAGTAGGGCGACGACCTCCCCCGCGCGCTCGAGGTGCAGGTGATTGTGCGCCGCGTCGGCCGCGTGCCCGACGACGAGCAGGGTGCCGCCCGGCGCCACCGACTCGGCGGCGACGAGCAGCGTTCGCTCACGCAGCGCGGCCTCGGGCACGTGCAAAAAGAACGACGTCACCAGATCGAACGTGCCCGGCGATGTCGCGAGGTCGTCGTGCACGAAGTCGACACTCACGCCCGCCGCCGCGGCGTGCTGCCGCGCGCGGTCGAGTGCCACGTCCGAGACATCCACCCCCGTCACGGTCCATCCCCGCGACGCGAGCCAGATCGCGTCGGCGCCCTCGCCGCAACCGAGGTCGAGCGCGGTGCCGACGGTCAGCCCCGGCACCTCGCGAACGAGTGCGGCGTTGGGGTTGCCGCTCCAGATCTGCGGGCTCTCGAGGTAGCGCGCGTTCCATTCGGCCTGGCTGTTGGGCGGGGTGTGCATGGTCCCATCTTCGAAGAGCAGTCCGACGGACGCACGGTTTGTTGCCGGTCTGGCAACTAGTCGAGCGTCACCGTGCTCGACTGCCAGAGCTTGTTGCCCACCTCGGGGGCCCAGACCACAGTAAGGACGCGCGCTCCGGCCGGCACGTCGGCGACGAACGCCGCACCCGCGCCCGACGAGGCGTCGCGGGTCACGACGACCTCGGCACCATCGGCGTATCCGACGATCGCGTCGGGCGGACCGCCGATCACGTCGGTCTCGCCGCCGGGCCCGAAGGTCTTCTGAAAGTAGATCGTGGGTGGCGTGGCCGCGTCGAAGACCCCGTCTGCCGGGTTCGTCCAGGTGAACGGGCGCTCGCCGGTCGGCGGAACCCCCGGATCGTCGATGCGCAGCCCCGCGTCGGATTCGCGCACCACCCACGCGTCGGCGACGCCGCCGACCTGGGCGCTCACCACCTGGAACCCGTTCTCGGGTCCAGGGGTGACGACGAGCGCGGCGTCGGAGAGCAGCTTCGCCTCGTGCGCGGTCACCGTCTCGTTGTCGGCCGCGTAGTCGGCGTAGGTCGTGGGCGAATCGTTGTAGGTCGCCTGGGTCTCGGGCGAGAGCATCTCCCACGCGCCGGCGATATTGCCGAGCATGATCGCGTCGAGATATTCGGTGACGGCCGCGCTCGCCGGGTCGAGAACCTCGGGTTCTGCGGAGGCCGATTCCGTGGCCGACGGCTCGCTCGTCACGTTCGGCGTGGGGCTCGCGCAGCCCGCGAATAGCGCGGCGAGGGCGACCGCAGTGGTCGTGGTCACGACGTTTCTCATTGAGTTCGTCATCAATCCACCCTACGAGCGAGCTGATTACCACTCGGTTATTGCCAGAAAAGACTCAGCGGTCGCAGCGTCAGTGCAGTTGCCGTCGCCGCATCACAACGAGAGCGACGGATGCCGCGGCCACCGCCACAACGACGAGCCAGGCCGCACCGCTCAGGTCCGCTTCCGCCGACAGCACCACGGGTGTGTGCGTGAACGGCGACAGGTCGCGTGCCCACCGCGGGAGGTCAATGAGGCCGCCGAACGTGCCGAGAAACACGCCCGCGCCGAGCAGCGTCCAGCCGAGGGCGGCGGTGATCGACGGCACCAGCACAAAGACGAGCGCGAGCACACCGAGGTAGCAGAGCGCGGCCGGTATCTGCGCGGCCGCTGCCGCGAACGACTCGCCGATGTGCGCTTCGTCGTCCCCGCTCGCGAAGACGGCGCCCGTCGAGGCGAGCGCCGCGCTCAGCAGCACGAGCCCGATCGCGACCAGGCCGAGCAGTAGGTAGCAGGCGAGCCAGCGCACCCGTCCGAGCGGAGTCGCGAGCAGCAGTTCGGCGGTACCGCCCGCTTCCTCCTGCCGCGCCCGGATCACTCCCTGTGCGGCGCACGCCGCCGCCACGAAGCCGACCAGCCCGAACATCGCCGAGATCAGCACCTGCGTCACCGTGCCCTTGCCCGGCACGAGCGTCTGCAGCGTCGACGCCAGGTCGGGGTTCTCTTCGGCGGCCTGTACCACCACGCCCGACAGCGCGCCCGCGACGAGTCCGAAGAGTGCGCCGCCGACGCACCACGCGACGATCGTCGGCCACTGCAGCCGCCACGCCAGCGAGAACGGGCCGCGCAGCCACGGCCGCGCGTCGGCGCGGCCCGCGACCCCGGGCAGCAGGCTCGCGCCGCTGTCCCGCCGTGACTGCAGCGCGAACACGGCGCCGCCACAGAGCAGCGCGAGGCCGGCGCAGAGCAGCAGGGGAGTCGGGTCGTTCGCGGTGAAAGCGCCCACGTGCTGTGCCCAGCCGATGGGCGAGAGCCAGCTCGGCCAGGCGCTCGTTATGCGGAGGCCGTCGGCGGACGGTGTGCCGCGCGCGTCGCCGACCCCGCGCAGCAAAAAGGCGAGCAGCACGAGCGCGACCGAGATCGAGTTCGCACCGCGCGAGGTGTGGGCGAACTGGGCGGCGAGCAGGCCGACGGCGAGAAATGCGACACCCACCGCCGTTGTCGCGAGCCCGGCGACGAGCGAGCCGTCGACGGGCATCCCGCCGGTGACCAACCCGAGCGTCACCGCGACGCCGAGCACGAGGTTCGCGAGCACGCCGTGCACGATCGTCGCGACGGTGGGTCGGATGCGCCCGGCCGGAGTCGCGGAGATCAGTTCGGCGCGCCCCGACTCCTCCTCCGCCCGCGAATGCCGCACGGCGAGGAAGGTGCTCATGAGCGCGGCGAGCAAAGCCAGGTAGGTGAAGATCTGGAAGAACACGAACGCGGGCAGCGACGTGCCCTGCGGCAGGCCGCGCAGCAGCAGGATCGACGGGTTCGCGACGGCGAGCCGCATGATGCCGACGCGTTCTTCGGTGTCGCCGTAGGTGGTGCCGACCGCGTTCGCGGTGACGAACGCGAGCAGACCGGTGCAGAGCACCCACACCGCCAGCTGGACCCGGTCGCGTCGGGCACGCTGGCGCAGCAGGGCGGTCATTTCGCCGCGTCTCCGTAGTGGCGCAGAACCAGCTCCTCGAGCGACGGCGGCGCGATCACCAGTCCCTGTACCCCGAGGTGCGCGAGCGCGGGGAGCAGGCCGGCCAGCTGTTCGTTGTCGGCGGTGAAGCGCACCCGCCCGCCCGTGGTCTCGAGATCGTGCACCGACGGCATCGACGCGAGCTGGGCATCCGTCGGCCCCGCCGCGAACGAGACCTCGCTGCGGGTGAGGTGGCGCAGCGACGCGAGGGTGCCCGTCTCCACGGTCTTGCCCGCACGAATGATGCTGACCCGGTCGCACAACTGCTCGACCTCGCTCAGGATGTGACTCGACAGCAGTACGGTCGCGCCCTCAGCGGCGACCCGGCGGATCTCGGCGTCGAACACCGCCTCCATCACCGGGTCGAGTCCGCTCGTGGGTTCGTCGAGGATGTAGAGGTCGGCGGGGGTCGCGAACGCGGCGACGAGCGCCACCTTCTGCCGGTTGCCCTTCGAGTAGGCCCGGCCCTTCTTGGTCGGATCGAACTGGAACGCATCGACGAGCCGCCGCTTGCGTTCTGCGTAGGCGCGGGCGTCTGCGGTGCCGCCGCGCAGCCGCCCGATCAGGTCGACGGCCTCGCCGCCGGAGAGGTTCGGCCAGATGCTCACGTCGCCCGGAACGTAGGCGACGCGGCGGTGCAGCTCGACCGCGTCGGTCCACGGATCGCGGCCGAACAGGGTGACGCTGCCGCCGCTCGCGCGGGCCAGGCCGAGCAGGATGCGGATGGTGGTCGACTTGCCCGCGCCGTTCGGCCCGAGGAAGCCGTGCACCTCGCCGGCGGTGACGCCGAGATCGAGGCCGTCGAGCGCTTTCACGCGCCCGAATCGCTTGTCGAGACCGCGGGCCTCGATCACGAGATCGCTCATGAACGATGAACATACGCCGGTGACCGCCCGACCGTAAGGCCGTCTACAGTGAACCGTGCCCAGAACCGCCCTCACCACGCGCGAACTCAACGCCCGCGGCCGCCTCCCGCTGCGCCAGATCCTGCGGAACCCGGCGCTCATCGGCACCGAGGCGCTCGCCGGAGCCGTCACGGTGCTCGCGCTCATCCCCGAGGTGATCTCCTTCGCGATCATCGCGGGAGTCGACCCCGTGAACGCGCTCGTCGCATCCGCGGTTCTGGCGATCACCATGTCCTTTCTCGGCGGCCGCAGCGCCATGGTCACCGCCGCCGCCGGCTCGGTCGCGCTCGTCGTCGCGCCGCTCGTGCACGCCGAGGGCGTGGAGTACCTGCTGCCGACCGTCATCCTCGCCGGTCTGATCCAGATCGTCTTCGGTGTCACGGGGCTCGCGCGGGTGATGCGCTACATCCCGCGCTCGGTGATGATCGGCTTCGTCAACGCGCTCGGAATCATGATCTTCGTCGCCCAGGTCGCCGCGCTCATCGATGTGCCGTGGCAGGTCTACCCGCTGTTCGCTCTCACCCTGCTGATCATCTGGCTGTTCCCGAAGATCACCACCCACGTGCCCGCGCCGCTCGTCGCGATCGTCGCCGTGACTGCCCTGACCGTCGCACTCGGAGTCACCGTGCCGACCGTCGGCGACGAGGCGAGCATCACCGGCGGCCTGCCCGGCATCACGATGTTCGACGTTCCCTTCACCCTCGACACCCTGTTGCTCATCGCGCCCACCGCCATCGCTGTCGCGTTCGTCGGCCTCATCGAGACTCTGCTCACCGCCAAGCTCGTCGACGACCTCACCGACAGCCCGTCGTCGAAGAAGCGCGAGTCGTGGGGTCTCGGCGTCGCCAACATCCTCTCCGGGCTCTGGGGCGGCGTCGCCGGCTGCGCGATGATCGGCCAGACCGTCGTGAACGTGAAGATCGGACGCGCCCGCACGCGCCTCTCCACCCTGTTCGCCGGCGTCTTCCTGCTGCTGTTCGTGGCGGTGCTGTCGAACGTGATGGCGGTGATCCCGATGGTCTCGCTCGCCGCCGTGATGATGGTGGTCGCGGTGCGCACGGTCGATTGGCATTCGGTCAGGCCGAGCGTCGTTAAGCGGATGCCGCGTTCCGAGACCGTCGTCATGGTGATCACCGTGGCGACCGTCGTGATCACGAGCAACCTCGCGATCGGCGTCGGGGTCGGCGCCGTGCTGGCCGCGCTGCTGCTGTTGCAGCGGGCGTCGCGGGCGTTCGGCGTGACCCGCATCGTGGCAGCCGACGGCGCGAGCGTCGAGTACCTCGTGCGCGGCGCGCTGTTCTTCGCGTCGAGCAACGAGCTGGCCGACCACTTCCACTTCACCGCCGACCCGGCCCGGGTCGTCATCGACTTCAGCGAGTCGCGCATCTGGGACGCGTCGTCCGTCGCCGCCCTCGACGCGATCGAGGAGAAGTACCGCGCCGAGGGCTGCGCCGTCGAGGTGCGCGGACTCGACGAGCGCAGCGCCCGCCTCCACGCGAGCATGACGGGCCACCTGAACGCTTAGCGCTGGTTGAGTAGGTCGCGCAGCGACCGTATCGAAACCTCGCGGGTGGTTTCGACAGGCACAACGAGCGTGATGAAAGGATGGACCCCATGACCACAACGATCGACTGCCGCGCCATCCTCTTCGACATGGACGGCACGCTCGTCGACTCGACCGAGGTGGTCGAGCTCGTCTGGGCTCGGTTCGCCGAACGCTTCGGCCTCGACCTGGCCGAGATCCTCAAGACCTCGCACGGGCGTCGTATGGAGGATTCCATCCTGCGGTTCGGGCCCGAGGGCGTCGACGTCGCCGCCCAGAAGAAAGACCTCTCCGACTTCGAGTACGTCACGACCGAGGGCGTCGTTGCCGTGCCGGGCGCCCCCGAATTTCTCCGCAGCCTTCCCGACGACCGCATCGCGGTCGTGACGAGCGCGGGGCGCGACCTCGCCACCATGCGCATGCTGTCGGTCGATGTTCCGATGCCGGCGGTGCTCGTCGGTGCCGAAGATGTGACCAGCGGCAAGCCGCATCCGGAGCCCTATCTGACCGCGGCAGCCGCCCTCGGCGCCAATCCGAGCGAAACCGTGGTCTTCGAAGACGCCGATGCCGGAATCGAGTCGGGTCTCGCGGCCGGTATGCGCGTGATCGTGGTCGGCGACGCGGCGGGGGAGATCGCGCGCGACCTGCCGCGCATCCGCGACTACTCGCAGATCAGCGCCACCGTCGAGAACGGCCTGATCACACTCACGCTCGACCAGCGGGCGGAATAAACGCTCAGGTCGGCGTGATTGGCTCCAGTGTGACCACCCAGATTCCGGCGCGAGCCGCGCGCCCCCCGATCGTTCTGTCCGTCGTCCGCACCGAGTGGCTCACGCCGCGCATGGTCCGCGTGATCGCGGGCGGGCCCGGCTTCGACGACCTCGCGCCCAACGACTTCACCGACAAGTACACGAAGCTGATCTTCGTGAAACCCGAGCTCGGCCTCGAGCCGCCGTACGACATCCCGGCTCTGCGCGAGTCGCTTCCGCAGGAGGACTGGCCCGTCGTGCGCACCTACACGATCCGCTCCGTCGACTACGAGACCCGCGAGATCGCCGTCGACTTCGTCGTGCACGGCACCGAGGGAGTCGCCGGTCCGTGGGCCGCGAACGCGCAGCCCGGCGACCCGCTGGTTCTCGGCGGTGTCGGCGGCGCCTACTCGCCCAACCCCGCGACGGGCTGGCACGTGATCGCCGGCGACGAGAGCGCCATCCCGGCCATTTCGTCCGCGGTGGCCGCGCTCTCGCCGACCGCGCGCGGCATCGTGCACATCGAGGTCGAAGACGGCATCGACGAGCAGCCGCTCGAGGCGCCCGTCGGTGTCGCCGTCAACTGGATCCACCGCGGCGAGACCCGCGACCCCGGCACCCTCGCGAACGCGGTCGACGCGGCAGAGTGGCCCACGGATGACACGGTGCAGGTGTTCGCCCACGGGGAGCGCGAGTCGATGAAGGCCGTGCGCGCAGTGCTCGCCCGGCGCGGGGTGCAGCGCGCCGACTTCTCGCTCAGCGGCTACTGGGCCTACGGGCGCACCGAAGACAAATTCCAGGCCGAGAAGCGCGAGCCGATCGGCAAGATCGCCGACTGACGCGCGCGGACTACTCTGGGCGGGTGCCCCAGCGTCGCGCGCTCTCCCGCCACATCCGCGTCATCCGGTTCGTCTGGATCGCCGGGTTTCTCGTCGGCACGACCACGCACGTCGTCGACCTCGCGCTGGCCGGCGCGGACGTCTACGCCGATCATGCCGCCGCCTTGCGGCTGTTCTGGGTCTCGCTCACGCTGCTCGACCCCGTGGTCGCCGTGCTGATCGCGCTGCGAGCGCGCGCCGGCATCGTGCTCGGCGCGCTGGTCATGATCGCCGATGTCGCGGTCAACGTCACCGTGTTCGCGCCGGCTCGCGACTATGGCGGGCTCGTCACCCAGGTGCCGTTCGGCGTGTTCGTGCTGCTGACCGCGTGGCCGCTGTGGCGTAGCTTCAGCACCCCGACTCGAGCGGCTCACCCGCGCGCACCTGACCGAACCACTGGATGACCCGGTCGACCGAC